>Ga0100392_1006691_pt1 | contig 9994 bp, 8 predicted proteins | sample CryGeymeta201516_FD_81548 | JGI IMG/M metagenome (GOLD analysis project Ga0100392, IMG submission 81548) | Groundwater microbial communities from Crystal Geyser aquifers in Utah, USA - Crystal Geyser metaG 2015-16 | ecosystem: Environmental > Aquatic > Deep subsurface > Groundwater | place: USA... | reverse complement strand
TATTGTTGGCGGCGTTAATTCCTGAACTTACAGAGCAAAGTGCGCAAGAGATTATAGCGGATAGACCAGAGCAAGGATTTGGGACAGTCGATGAGCTGTTTGCTTTACCAGCACTAGCAGGAATGACGGTTGAGGACGATGTAAAAAACATGCTGACAGTAAAATCTGACAGTTTTCAACTTACGGCCACCGCGGCTTATCTGGAAAGTGGTTTCATATTAACGTCGGTACTTAAAATAAATGATAATAATCAGGTTAGCGTATTGGCGCGGCGATTTGGAGGCCAGGGGTGAGTGAGCAATTGGTGATCCGGTTAGGTAGCCGGGCAGAGCAAAGTATTAGCTGGCTAGTGTGGGCCAGCCATAATCAGGAAATCATCGCCAGTGGCGAGTTGTCAGGCGCTGAGCAGTTAGCTGAGCTTGCTGATAGGCTGGGTAAGCGGCCGGTTGTCGCCTTGGTGCCGGCGTCCGACGTTGTGTTGAAGTTGGTTAATTTACCCGCTAAGCCAAACCGGCAACTGCTGCAGGCATTACCCTATATGCTCGAGGAAGATCAGGCTGAAGACATTGAGCATTTGTTTTTGGCCTTGGGTAAGGTTGAATTGCACGATGGGCATTACCGTCAGCAGGTTGCAGTATGCCAGCAGCAACGCCTGGAAAACTGGCTGACATGGTTAAAGGACGCAGGTTTTAGCGTTAGCCGCATGATACCTGACGCCTTATTGTTACCAGAACAACAGCTGCCAGCCTGTATTCAATTGCAAGACCAGTGGTTGATTAAACAAAGTAGCTGGCAGGTATCCGCCATTGAAGCCAGTTGGTGGGGTGATTATTTACAGCTCGCCGCGCTGCCGGTACTAACCAGTTACAGCCCTTGGCCAGAAGAGCTGATGCAAAGCCATCAGTTGGCAGAGCCTGAATTACCCTTGGCACTGCTGTCCAGCCAACTACCACACAATGATTTCAACATGCTACAAGGTGAGTACAAACCTAAACGTCAGGTTAGTACACAAACGCAAATGTGGCGTAGCACAGCGGCAATAGCGGGTGTATGTTTTGGTGTATATTTGTTACAGCTTGGATTAGGCAACTGGCAACTGAGTAAACAAAGTGACGCCTTGCAACAGCAAAGTTTAGCAGTATATCAGCAAGCATTTCCTAATGAGCGTATTGTCAATTTAAAGCTGCAATTGCAACAGAAACTGGCAGCGGCAGGTGGCGATGATGAGCAGGGGTTTTTGCTGTTATTACAAAGCTTACAACAACAGCTAGCGACAGTACCTGACGTCAGTCTGGAAAGCTTGCGCTATGATGGCAAGCGTTCAGAATTGCGCTTTCAGGCTAAGGCCGATGGCTTTCAAAGTTTTGAAAAACTGAAAAACGCGTTGGAATCCGCTGGATTTAGCGTTGATCAGGGTGCGCTAAGTAATGATGGCGGCAAAGTGCAGGGTAGTGTCGCTATGCGGGGCAAAGTATGAAACAACAAATTATAAGCTGGTGGTCCGGTTTACAGCAGCGTGAGCAACAGTTGGTTGCCATAGCCGCAGCGGTGGTGACTATTGGTATGTTTTATTGGTTGATTTGGCAGCCGTTGCATCAGTCAAAAGTGACACAGCAGCAGAACGTCCAGCTTGCTCAGCGCCAGCTTAGCCAGTTGCAGCAGGCGTTACCTCAGTTACAGGCTGCTGGTAGTGCAACAATACAGCGCAGTGGAAGTTTGTCTCAGGTGGTAAGCACCAGTGCGCGTAATTTTGGTATAAATGTAAGCCGGATGCAGCCGCAGAATGAACAGCTAACCTTGGTGCTGGACGACATGCGCTTTGACCAGTTGTTGGGCTGGTTACATGCGTTACAGTATCAGCATGGTGTGAAATTGCAGAATCTAGATATAGCAACGGCAGATGATCCAGGCATCGTGCGGGTGCGTCGTATGGTAGTGGAGTAAGCAGGCGGTATGTCAAAGTTAAAACTTATTATTATCGGAGTTGTGAGCTATTTGCTGTTTAGCCTGTTGCTAACACCTGCCAGCTGGTGGTTAAAGCTGGCTACCTTGCCACCCCAGCTGCAGCTGGGTAGTGTTTCAGGTACTTTGTGGCAAGGCAATGTTGCTGGCGTGCGTTACGAGCAATTGCAGTTTGACACACTAAGTTGGCAGTTGAATGGCTGGCAATTATTCACCGGTAAATTTCAATTTGATGTACTCAGTGGCAGTGTGCAAAATGCAACTCAGCCGTATTTAAAAGGCAAAGCCAGTTATGGTATTGGCGGCATGGGGTTACAAAGTACCTTGTTAAAATTACCCGTTAGTCAAATTCTCCCTATGCTGTCGCTGCCTTTACCGGTAGATGCCACAGGTGAACTGGTGCTGGATGTAGAGCGCTTTAGTCAAGGCCAACCCTGGTGTCAGCAGTTGGCTGGCAGCGCAAGCTGGCAAAACGCCCGATTACAAACCCCAACCGCAACCTGGCTTGAGCTGCAAAGTCTATTTGCCCAGTTAAGTTGTGATAATGGCACCGTTACCTTGACAACGGATGGCAACAATTTACTGGGTTTAGATATCAAAGCCGTGATTAACGCTGAGCAGCTTTTGGTGAACGGCACATTGAAACCAGATGCCAGCATGCCAAAAGAAGTACATCAGGCGATGCAATTCCTTGGCAGGCCTGATGAGCAGGGCCGTTACGCGATTAAACTTTAATCGGCTAAATGGTTCGCTTTGCGTATATCATCCAGTAGTACACTGTAGTCGGTAATCGCTGGAAACTCGGTGATTTGCCGGCTTAATTGATGGCTGTCCGGGTTTGCTACAGCCAGTAAGTGTTTAATGCCGTAATCCTGTGCTGCAGTTAATATAGGCAAGCTGTCATCGACAAAAAGCGTGCGTTCAGCGTTAAATCCGAGCCGCTGCTGTAGCTTTTTCCACAAATCCTGGTTTTCTTTGGTTACACCAAATTCGTGGGTTGAAATTAACGTGTCGATGTAGCTGGCAAGTTCGGTACGTTCAATTTTTAAAGACAAGCTGTCTGGGTGCGCATTGGTGACAAGCACGATTTTCCTGCCACTGTCTTTTAGCGCAGTGAGAAAATCGGGAACGTCGGCCCGCATGGCAATTTTATGCATTACTTCACGTTTTAATTCAGTAATGGGTAGCTGTAAACGTTTACCCCAATAATCCAGACAATACCATTCCAGCTTGCCGGTCAATTCGGCGTATTCTGCTTTTAACTGCGTCTGTGCTTCATTAATACTAATACCGCTAATTTCGGCCCAGCGCTTTGGTAAATGCTGTAGCCAAAAATAATTATCAAAGTGCAAGTCCAGTAAAGTACCGTCCATATCCAGTAGCACAGTATCAATTTCAGCCCAGTTCAGCATAGGTTTTTCCTGTTAATCGTTTTATAGTAACAGTCTTGGATTGTATCAGAGGTAGCAGCATGACGCAGCGGCAGGATGATAAACCTAACAACAAGCAAAAGCCGGAAATATTAAGTGCTGACATCGTGGCACAAAGTCGTCTGTTTAAAATAGAACAACTGGAATTGCAGTTCAGTAATGGGGTACAGCGAACCTATGAACGCATGCGTGGTGGAGGCCGTGGTGCTGTGATGATTATCGCTTGCCCGGATGAAGAGCATTTTTACTTAGTGCGTGAATACTGCGCTGGCACCCATGATTATCAATTAGGTTTCCCCAAAGGCTTAATTGATCCGGGTGAAGATGCTATTGCTGCCGCTAACCGAGAATTAAAAGAAGAAATTGGCTTTGGTGCGCGTCGATTTATACAACTTAAATCACTGGCGTTAGCTCCAGGCTATTTTAATGCTACAATGCATATAGTTCTGGCCCTTGATTTATATGCAGAAAGCTTGGCAGGCGACGAGCCGGAACCGCTAGAGCTTGTACGCTGGTCGCGTCAGCAAAGTCAGTCTCTGTTACAGCAGGAAGATTTTACTGAGGCCAGAAGTGTCGCCGCCCTGTTTTTAGCGCAGCAATATTTGGAAGCGAACCCAGATGTTTTTAAGCAGACTGCTTGACCCTGTCAAATTGGCGGCCCGTGAGGCTGGAGCAGAGTTATGGCGACTGTATCAAACCGGAGATTTTCAGCAACAGCAGAAAGCCGATGCTAGCCCGGTAACCAGCGCCGATCTTGCAGCTAACAGTATAATTATCGACAGACTGTCGACAATTGCTGCCGATATCCCGATCATTTCAGAAGAGTCTTATCAAGTGCCGCTGGCGCAACGTCAAAACTGGCCGCGGTACTGGTTAATTGACCCCATGGATGGTACGCAGGAGTTTGTTGCCAGAAGTGGTGACTTTGCGGTAAGTATTGCCTTAGTTGAGCGGGGCTGGCCTGCACTGGGGGTAATTTATTGGCCCAAAGAAGATGTAATGTATTACGCCAGTCGCGGTAATGGCGCTTTTAAACAGCAGCATAACCTGATTAACCGCATCCATGTAAATACGCATCAGGCAGGTAATATTTTAAAAATAGCCATAAGCCGTCGCCAACCCTTGCAACCCATTATCGATTTAATGCAGCACGCTGAGCAGGTGGAATACATTGCGCTGGGCAGTTGCTCCTTAAAAAGTTGTCTGGTTGCCGAAGGCAAAGCAGATTGCTACTTGCGTTTAGGACCAACCGGCGAATGGGATACCGGCGCCGTACATGTGATTGTAGAAGAAGCAGGTGGCAAAATTTTAGACAGCGAATTTACCGCGCTTAGCTATAATCAACGCACCACCTTAGCCAACCCGGACTTTATGGTAATGGGTAAGGCCAGCATTCCTTGGTCCGATTTAGTAAAATCACGACCATCAGAGCGTGACCTTTCAGCCTAGCACTGAAAGGTTTTAGCTACGGCAACAAAATAAGCATAACTATCTAAAAAAACTGCATAGCGTTGCCAGATGCCAGAGCTGACGCGGTTTTTAGCCAAATCAGGCAAATCGCTAACTATCTTTTAGCGAGAAAAAAAGCTATCATGCCGCCGGGTTTTTGCGCAGAAAAACAAAAAATTCTGACAAAAACACCATGAAATTAAGTCCGCCAGAGACTGCACCCTTACCTACAGTACCCTTAGGAGTTACATCATGTCCGATCTGGATCTGAGCCAATACGGCATCACAGATGTCACGGAAATTATTTATAACCCTTCGTATGATCAGTTGTTTGCGGAAGAAACCCGTGCTGATTTACAAGGTTATGAACAAGGCAAACTGACCAAACTGGGCGCGGTTTCAGTCGATACCGGTATCTTTACTGGCCGCTCGCCAAAAGACAAATATATTGTCCGCGATGACACTACCCGCGATACCGTGTGGTGGTCTGATCAAGGTAAAAACGACAACAAAGCCATTACGCCAGAAGTTTGGGTAGACCTTAAAGCCTTGGTAACACAGCAGCTTTCAGGTAAACGTTTGTTTGTTGTTGACACTTACTGCGGTGCCAACGCTGATAGCCGGCTGGCGGTGCGTTTTATTACTGAAGTAGCCTGGCAGGCGCATTTCGTTAAAAACATGTTTATTCGCCCAACGGATGCAGAGTTGGAAACTTACCAACCTGATTTCATCGTAATGAACGGCGCCAAGTGTACCAATACCAATTGGCAACAACATGGTTTAAATTCAGAAAACTTCGTTGCATTTAACCTCACTGAGCGCATTCAGCTAATTGGTGGCACCTGGTATGGCGGTGAGATGAAAAAAGGTATGTTCTCAATGATGAACTACTTTTTACCCCTGCAGGGTATTGCGTCTATGCACTGTTCAGCCAACGTGGGTAAAGCGGGCGATGTCGCCGTATTTTTTGGTTTGTCGGGTACCGGCAAAACCACCTTGTCGACCGATCCAAAGCGTCAGTTAATTGGTGATGACGAACACGGTTGGGACGACGATGGCGTATTTAACTTTGAAGGTGGTTGCTACGCGAAAACCATTAATCTGTCTGAAGAAAATGAACCCGATATTTATCAGGCAATTCGCAAAGATGCATTGCTGGAAAATGTGACGGTGCTGGCAGATGGTGAAATTGACTTCAATGATGGGTCTAAAACCGAAAACACCCGTGTGTCATACCCAATTTATCACATCGATAACATTGTTACGCCTGTATCTAAAGCGGGTCATGCTAAAAAGGTGATCTTCTTAACGGCTGATGCGTTTGGTGTATTGCCGCCGGTATCAAAGTTAACCAAAGAACAGGCTAAATATCATTTTCTGTCAGGTTTCACTGCAAAGTTAGCAGGCACCGAGCGTGGTATTACCGAACCTACTCCGACCTTCTCCAGCTGTTTTGGTGCTGCGTTCTTAAGTTTGCACCCAACCAAGTATGCTGAAGTACTTGGCAAGCGTATGGAAGCCTCGGGCGCTGAAGCCTATTTGGTGAACACCGGTTGGAATGGCACCGGTAAGCGTATTTCAATTAAAGCGACCCGCGCTATTATTGATGCCATTTTAGATGGCAGCATTGAGAATGCTGAATTTGTACAGTTGCCATACTTTAACCTGGCAATGCCATCAGCCTTGCACGGTGTAGACGATGTGTCGATATTAGATCCACGTAATACTTATGCAAATTCGACAGATTGGGATGCTAAAGCACAAGACTTAGCAAAACGCTTCGTCGACAACTTTGTTAAGTTTACGGACAATGACGAAGGTAAGGCATTAGTCGCCGCTGGCCCTCAGTTGTAGTCTTTGCCATGAATGAAACAGGCCGCTAATGCGGCCTTTTTTATTCACGGCAAACTTTAATTAAAGAAAAACGTAGTAAAACTGGCAGGTTAGAGCAGCTCTAGCTAAAGTTGAATAAAGATTTTTATTTGTTGCCACACGTTAGCTGTTGTATCGTGGTCCATTATAAGTGACGCTGTATAACTACCAAGGCTTTTAGGCTGTTGAGGAGATAGAATGTTAAGGCTGATTTCAATCCAAAAACGTTTGTTGCTGGCATTTGGTGCTTTGGCGCTGCTATTGGCAGCCACCGGCTTGTTCAGTCTGCAGAGTATGTCAGAAATCAGGCAGCGGGCAGATTTAATTGAAGGCAACCTGTTACCTGCCATCAGTAAATTGGGGGATGTTAACCTTAGTATTACGCGTATCCGGGTGCTGACACTGCGTTTACTGCTGACATTGGATATTACTCAGGAAGGGCCAACAATTCAGCAAATTGATGATTTGAGGAAGCAGCTTGATAGCAGTGCCGAAGTATATGCCGACACTATTTTGCTTGATGCTGAACGTAAGCTATTTGAGCAATTTACGTCGAAGAAGCTAGAGTACTATCAGCTGCAAGAAGAGGCTATTAAGCTTTTGCAGGCCGACGAAGTGGGTGCTGCAACAGATTTGCTGGATAAAATTAACCCTATTAGTGCACAGATGACAAGCTACTTGTTGGAGCTGAGCGATCTAAATAACAAGGCTGCTGCAGATGCGCGCACCGAATCTATAGCGACATACAGCTCGGCAAAACTTGCGGTTATTGTATTGATTGTTATTGCCGTTATTATTGCACTGCTTATCGCGACGGTTATTGCCCGTAGCATCAGCCAGCCACTTTCCCAAGCTGTAATGTCGGCACAATATATTGCCGATGGCGATCTTACCCAACCACTAACCACTGAAGGCAATGATGAACTAACACAGTTATCTACTGCGTTGGTGCAAATGCAGAAGAAGTTACGCGATGCCATCAGCCATATTTCAAGTTCGTCTAGCCAATTAGCCTCTGCTGCAGAACAGCTTAATGTGGTTACAGACGAATCTGCCAAAGCATTACAATTGCAAAATGATGAAGTACAGCAGGCCGCAACAGCCATTACAGAAATGAGCTCTGCTGTAGACGAAGTTGCGGGTACGGCATTAAAAACGTCAGAAGCATCTTCGCAATCAGCCAGTTTGGCCAAAGATGGTACGCAGAAAGTATCACAAACCAGTAAAGTTATAGAAAAAATGAATGCTGATGTGCGCCAGAGTACGGGCGTTATTAATACCTTGGCAGACAAGGTATCGTCAATTAATCAGGTGTTGGAGGTTATTCGCAGCGTAGCTGAGCAAACTAACTTGTTGGCACTGAATGCGGCCATTGAAGCGGCCCGGGCCGGTGAAGCCGGGCGTGGCTTTGCGGTAGTAGCAGACGAAGTGCGCAGTTTGGCGCATCGCACGCAAACCTCTACCGGTGAAATAGAGCAAATGATTCAGCAGGTGCAGGCGTCAGCCAAAGAAGCTGTTGGGGCTATGCAGTTAATTAGTGGTAATGCTGACAACGCACAAAGTGTGGCGAAATCGGCGGCTGATGCACTGGAGCTTATTACCGAAAATATTATGGCGATCAGTGATCAGAATCACGTTATTGCGGGTGCGGCAGAAGAGCAGTCGAAAGTGGCGCGGGAAATTGACCGCAATATTGTTACCATAAGCGATTTAGCTGCACAAACGGCAGAGGGCTCAAACCAAACTACAGCCAGCGCAACGGAATTGTCGCGCTTAGCAATACAGCTAAATACCTTAGTCAGTAAGTTTAAGGTGTAGTCTTTTTTAACAAAAAACAGGCCGCAATTGCGGCCTGTTTTGTTGCTGCCAACAGCTTATTTTTCTGTTATCTGATATACCGTTACGCTACCACTGACTTCGTTACCTACAATCAATAGTGGGTTGCCGTTAGGGCTATGCTCTGCCGCAACAAACTTCACGCTTTCCGGGCCAAGGTCACCCGACATGGGGACTTCTGTACAATCCATCCCTTCTGCTACATCACATGGGTTGTCCAGGTCATCATCCAGCTCAAAGTTGGTGCTAAAGTCACGGTTGTTATAGTGGCTGACAAAAGCCGTTTGAAACGGGTTCGTTACGTCGTAGATAAACAAGTCACCAGAGCGTTCTTGGGCGATAAAGGCATAAGTACGGCCTTCGATAGCACCTACATCAACCGCTTCAGGCTCGCCGCCTTTGTCATCAGAACGGTTATCACCTTTGTTTTCAGTGTGTGCACTATTAAAGTTATTGCCTAATACTGCTGCTGAGATACGGCCAAAGTCATCACCTGAGTCATAAACCCTGTTGATGTTTTGATCCCAAATAGAGAACGAACGCGCGCCATAAGCGTACAGTTTATCCACTACACCATCGTCGTCCGGGTCTACTAAAGCGGCGGTAACCTTTAACCGGCCTAAACCGTCGTCTCCGCCGGTAGCGTCATATAAAGCCTGTAACTCAGTGCTAAAGGTTTTATTCAGCTCATCTACGTCAATAATGTCTTTAACACGGATATCCTCGGAATAGGCATCCCAGTCGCGCGAGTCACCCTCGTTGGCAGAAACGATGAATGTTGCGCCGTTCCATTGATATGAGGCAATGGTGTCAGGTTGATACATACCATACACGTTAGGTAAGTGCTGAAATGACGCCACTTCATCTTCATTGGTATAGTCGATGCCATATTGCGACCAATCTTTAAAGCCCAGGGCTTTAATTTCTATGCTCATATCTTCAAGATTAATAATCCCAATGGCATTACTTTCTTGTAGCGACACATACGCGGTTTTACTGTTGGCAGCCACCGTGATGTATTCTGGTTCCAGCTCTTGCGCCACAGTCATGCCGTCCGGGCCAGCAAACTTAACGCCGGCAGTCTTTAATAACGCCTTACGCTTAGCGTCCGTATCGTAGTCAGCGGCTTTAAGTAAATCTGAGCTAAACACCATATCGCTGGTCATATTGATGGTTTCTGCAGTATCTGCCGGCACACCGTTGACCAAACTAATAACCGATATTGAGCCTGCCGGGTCAACCAGATAATCCGTATCCGGTTCGCCTTCGTTGGCCACCAACACTTTGCTACCATCTGGGGTAAACGTCAGCATATCGGGTAACGCACCTGCTGCCACCGCCTTAACAAAACTGCCAACCCCGGTGGCACTTAAACTATAAAACAATACAGCGCCATTGTCGGTTTTTACCGGTGCTGCCACCGCAATGGCCAACATATCGCCATA
>Ga0100392_1006663_pt1 | contig 10019 bp, 3 predicted proteins | sample CryGeymeta201516_FD_81548 | JGI IMG/M metagenome (GOLD analysis project Ga0100392, IMG submission 81548) | Groundwater microbial communities from Crystal Geyser aquifers in Utah, USA - Crystal Geyser metaG 2015-16 | ecosystem: Environmental > Aquatic > Deep subsurface > Groundwater | place: USA... | reverse complement strand
TTAAATAATAAAAAGAATCTGGGAAATATCACTCAGAATATGCCCATTTTTGCGACGTGACTCAAGATCAAAGAAGGTGAAAGTCACCAGCTGCTGGTTAATGAGAGACACTACTACTACCAGGTACTCCAGTACTTATTTACTGTCCAGTGCATACGTAGCTCCGTAGAGAGCTAAATCTGTCGAAAGCTTACAGCGCTGGGTGTAATAGTACTAGTACTACCGTAGGTAATTGACATCATCGGCATTTGAAGGACAAAAAAATAAAAATGCCAAGGATAGGTAGACCTGGCTGCTAGCTAGACCTACTACTAGTAGTAGGTACCGGCTAGCTACTCAAATAGCTGGTGGATCATCCCGAATCAAAACCACTCAGTTGTATCTCCACAGATGCTGTACCTGGTAACTACCAACGGACTGATAATTGCTACTACCTGGTAGTAACAACTTTCTCATTTTCTCCTTGATATTATACAGGATTAATTTACTCGGAGAAGTTAAGTAGGAACAGAAAGCTACTGGACACAACATCTTAACCAACAACTAGCAAAAGCCCCTTCCCGCATCCATCCATACACCATACACAACCAACAGTATGACGTTCTCCTATTTTTCTGCTCCAATGAGTGGGAGCTCTCTTACCAAGATGTTATCCTCCGGAGCATTCATGGTCGCAGTCTTTTGCGTGTGCCTTATCTCGACCGTCGTGGCACGCCGAGCCAACGATGTCTCTGCTGTTAATAAGCACGGAGATTCACTGAAAGATTCGAGCACTTTCCAAGTTGCTTTGGCTTCGACCACTGCCTTGGTTGCTGGATATTGGTTTAACACCAACAGCAGCAGCAGCAAAAGCAACAACAAACCCAAAGCTTCTTCGTTTCCTCCGAACGGAAATATGGAAGAAGACCGACTGAACTACAACAATTATCCCCGGGGCAAAGATGGCTTTCCTCTCGAGAACAAGGATAAGACCTTGATTTGGCGAGAAGACGGAGGCATTAGTAAACTGGTTCCTGTGCACCCTACCAACAAGAGTATCAAGGAAAAGAAACTCAAGAAGTTCACCATGAAAGAGGTGGCCGAGCGATGCACTGCCAGGGAAGCTTGGATTATCATTGACGAGCGAGTCTACGATATCACCACCTTTATTTCCAAGCATCCAGGAGGTGAAAAGGTATTATATGCCATGGCTGGCAAGGACTGCACAGACGCCTTTGCCAATTATCATTCTGCAGCGATCTACCAGAAGTGGCTTCCTCCGTATTTGATCGGGGAAGTTACAGATGTGCCCAAGTATCCGCATGTGCAAGACTTTCGAAACATCCGGCAAGAACTCTTGAGAAGAGGTCTCTTCGAAACGGATCTTACTTACTATAACAAGTTGGCGTGCTGGTATGCCATTCTATTGCTGACTTCGCTCTACCTATCGATCTTCTGTATTTCCACAGTAGCTCGTATGACAGGAGCTCTCGTTATGGGATTCTTTTGGCAGCAGCTGGCTGGGACCGGGCACGACATTGGCCACTCGTCCTTGTCGCACAACTTTGCTCAAGACAATTATTACGGAGCTCTATTCGGAAATGCTCTCATGGGAATCTCTGTTGGATGGTGGAAGCGCAGTCACAACCTTCACCACATCGTTTGCAACTCGGTCGAAAACGACTGTGATATTCAACATTTGCCCTTCTTGGCGTGTACGGAGAAGATTTTGGAAAAGCCATTTTGGTCTACCTATCACGACAAGGTCATGTCCATGGACTTTGCTGCCAAATTTCTCGTTCAGTTTCAACACATTCTATTTCCCATTATCATGGCAGTTGCTCGATTCAATCTGTATGCTCAGAGCTGGATACTGCTGTTGACAACAACTAACAAGGATGCTGTTGTGATGAATTACCGCAATGAAGAGGCCATTGGCCTCGGAATCTTTGTTGCATGGGTATCAGCTCTTTTGTGGAGCATGCCAACCTACACGGAATCTCTTGGCTGGCTGCTGTTGAGCCACGGATCGACGGCGCTCCTTCATCTTCAGATTTGTTACTCTCATTTTAGTATGGAAACCTACCATGGTACTGCGTACAATGGAGCTGACGACGAATGGTACAAAATGCAAATCAAGACTACCATGAACACAGACTGCTACGACTTGATGGATTGGTTTCACATTGGCCTGCAGTACCAGATCGAGCATCACCTGTTCCCAACGCTGCCACGACACAACCTGCCCATTGCCAAGAAGATGGTGGAAGAAGTCTGCCGCAAGCATGACATTGAGTACCAAGAGCACACCTTTTATCAAGGCGTATGCAAGACAATGCGAGCTTTGCGGGACACTGCCATAGCAGCCCGTTCTGGAAAGTATGATGTCCACAGCGCTGACATGATTCGTGATTTGATGAATGCTCACGGATAACAGCAACAGTACACCTTTACGAACATAATAGATAATATGCAGTTACGAAATCTAATGTTAAAAAATCTTCAAAACAGCAACCACTCCAACCTAGCCAAAGCAGGAGCACGCATAGAAACAGGTTTTGTGGGATGTATGTATTATTTCTCTGGGAAACTCGTGAACGGAACAGTTCACTTTCGCTTGACGAGACCGTGCAAAAAATGTAAAATCCTGTAAAGCTTCTGTATCGAGTAATAATGAGATACTCTACAGTGTAAAACAAAGGGGGAAGTAAAAGCTTCTTGACCCATCGTAACGCCAAGCTGAAGAAGAAGAAGAAGAAGAAGAAGGTTGAAATGTTTCAAAGTATTAAAGCGACACAAGAGGAGTTCATTCGTGTCCCTTTCTTGTTTGACGACGGTCGATGACAGTGACCAAGAAGAAGAAAACATGGGTCATAAACTCTCGACCAGTAGTGGCACTGCTGTCACTCGATTAAATGTCGCAGTAGCGACTGGCTCGGAATCCACGGTTGTCCCAGGAACTTTTACAGAGACAGAGACGGAGGCCTGTTGCAGTGATGACATCGATGACATCGCTGAATTTTCTTCTTGTAGTAAATATTCGGCCTTTGACTGCGCATCTCTCATCACAATTGCCTCAGTTGGATTTCTGTTCAGCAGTCGGTCCTACTTCTTGCAACAAGGGACCACATTCGACAACAAGTAGTGTATAGTACCAAGCCTGGCTCACCATTTTTGTTTGGTTTCGACAAGAAGGTCTAAAGCTCTCATTTTGTTTTCGTGAAAGTACACTACCGACAGGGTTTACACAGGCTTTTGTAAAGAAGATATTGCCCCTACAACATCGAGTGCTGGGTAGGGTAGATTCTGAAGGCACGAAACTATGGGATAGAAGTTGGAATGAATTCATAGCCACTCGCTAGGTATTGGGTCGTGTTTTCCTGGGAGGCACTGGCTCTAGCGAACGGTTTACAAGGAACACCAAGGCCTGACACTGGGCAAAGTAGTGTGGTGCGTGGTGCTTAGTATCCTTTTTCGTTTAATGAATCTTGCTTGCGAGTCCGAACCTTCTGTGGGGGGTTGGAATTGGCCAGACCACTCATCATAAAGTTTATGGAATTGGTTTGATTTTTCGGCGCCCACTCTATCTTTAATTGGCTGCGAAGATAAACCTCTGGCAAGTCTCGTTGTCTAAAGAGATGAGAATGACGGATAAAGTAGTATCTTAAAATTGTCTGCGAAGATAAACCTCTGGCAAGTCTCGGTGTCTAAAGAGATGAGAAAGACGGATAAAGTACCTGGTACTGGTACTAGTAGTACTAGCTACTAGAGCTAGTAGTAGTAGTAGACTACTACTACTACTGCTAGAGTAGCTACTACTACTGGAGGACTACTACTAGAGCTAGTACTACTACTGTATCTACTACTACTACTACTACTCTCTACTACTAGAGAGCTACTACTAGTAGCTAGCTAGCTACTAGCTAGCTAGTAGTAGTAGTTGCAGCTACTACTACTAGCTACTACTACTAGCTACTACTACTAGCTAGTAGTTAGTAGTAGTAGTAGACTAGTAGTCTAGTAGTAGTAAGTAGTACCATACATAATAGACCAGCCAACTAGTACTAGTAGTAGACTACTGTAGCTAGCTAGCTAGTAGTACTGTAGTACTAGCTGATAGTAACAAGCAATGCTAGAGTAGTAGTCACGAAAATGACCGTCTTTTATTATCTCGAATACTGTATCTTCCTTATCGAGATCCAAATAAAAAACCAAGACCACGACTGCTGCTATTCTTGTGTGCTGCTATTCTTGTGAGCAGCAGAGAGAGAGAGAGAGAGAGAGAGAGAGAGAGCTCTGCAGTACATGAGTCCATTGCGCTACTTCTCTGGCATCCACTATCTAAATAAAAACTTTAATAGAATGGTCGCTAAAGAAGACGACGCCAATGTGGTCAATGACCCTGCACACTCGAAGACCACAAAGGATGTTTCCGAAGCGCCATCTCTAATTGCTGATTCAGCTAATAACTCACCAAAGAAACGTACACCAGCTCGAACGAAGAAATCGAAATCTGTTGAAGATTACGTAAACTTGGGAAAAGTCAGCCCAATGACTCCGGGAGAAGATGAGTGGAAAGACATTCCGAATGAGAAATTTACTCTAACCAAATACAAAACGAACGGCCATTTTGATTTTCGTAGCATGGCCAAAGAAGAAGAGCACCGTGGCAAGTCAATTGCCAAAGGCATGACAAAATTCAAGGCCAATCCTCAGAAATATCTTGGTTTGACCTACCAGACGAGCATGATTGGCTGGCCCACCAATCAACAAGAGTATAACTTGATTCCTCGGGCTGGTACAGAAGGTCTGACGCCCTGTGACGTGGATGCCGACGGCGCTTGGATGACCGTTCTTTTGCAGACCTATCATCACTTACCGTCGTTTCCCAACAACGATCTGCCCGTTGAATTTCGAGATCCCTGGACGGACGACATGACACACAAAGGACGCAAGATCCACCAAATGAAGAAACCCATCATGCCAGGTCGTGGCATGGGAATTGGAGATACTCCACTATTAAAGACCATAGGTGACATCGATCCTTCTGATATTCATCAGGGTCAAGTAGGCGATTGCTGGCTGCTAAGTGCCATTAGTGCTGCGGCTGAATTTGATGGAGCGATCAAGAAACTCTACCGAAAAACTCCGCGACTTGATGAACGTCCTCTGGCCGAACCGAATCACTATACCATCACTCTTTGGGACTTGGCAACATGGACCGAAAAGGATTATGTCATCGATGAACGCTTGGCGGCGGATCCGACCAGAGACGACAATGCTCTGCTTTCGTGCAAGCTGAGTGAAGATGGCGAACTATGGGCTTGCTATCTCGAAAAAGCCATTGCCATACATTGCGGCGGATGGGATGCTATTACAGGCGGACAGTGCAGTACGTCTCCTATTACTCTTATCGATCACTGTGAATTAACTTTCGGTTTCTGCGACTAACGATTCTCTTCCTCGGTATTCCTATTATTTTAATAGCCCACGCGTGGGCAATTATGACTGGTTGTAAAGAGCAGTACACCATCATGAAGGATAAAGGCACTGGAAAATATACCTGTCATGCTCGCTATAATCCATTGGAAAAGAAATGGCTTCCGCACAAAAATGATGTCCACAAAATGGACAACGTCACGGGAGTTTGGGAAGTGGATTGGCCTGAGGTACGTTTCCACCTTTACTATAAATATGATCAACTCGTTGCTGCGGATCATCTGGCTTTGATTCACAATCATTCTTTGAACGCTTTCATAATCCGATTGTTGTGTACTTAGGTAGGTGGCGGCGGACACGGTGGCTTGACGGAAGATGAATTGTTCATGAAAATGTATGCGTGGGACAAAGCCAACTACATTGTATCGGCTGGTACTAAGGGCACGTCGCATTCCGGTGATGCAGGATTCGTGGACAATCACGCGGTACGTGCAAGCTTTGTTTGGAGATGTTTTATGCTTTAAACGCTTGCAGCCAGGCCGGGCCGACTTTTGCTCACAGGCTGTCATATTTCTCTTCCCTCCATTGTTGCTGTATATTCGAGTAGTACACGGTAATTGAGGCGGTGCATAACGTAGCGAATACTGGCATCAATATGCTCAAAGTTCGAAATCCTTGGGGAAAGGGGTAAGATCCAATGACTAATGTAGTGGCCAGTACTTTCACTGTTTTTGACCGCTAACTTGTCTTTACTTTTCGTACGATCTTTAAAGCGAAATGGAGGATGGAGAATTTGACGACAACGGTCCTGGCTGGGAGAAATACCCAGAGATCAAGGCGCAGCTGAATCCCGTCATCGCGGACGACGGTATCTTCTGTATGTTATGCTTTGTTTTGTTCTGTGATCTACAAACTACAAGGTATTGCAATTGCCGACTTGAAAAGAATGTCTCACAAATGACTTGGTCTCCTCGTCTCCTCAAACGAATCGCAAAGGGGTCACCGATAAGGAGTTCTTTCGTGTAAGTACATTATTTGGTCAAATGAAAATGCTCTATTTCCTCAAACCTCGAATTGCTCCGACGTGTTAACCTTTCATTTTGTATTGGCTCATCATCCGCTCATCTCGCATCTCACTATCAATTCCATTCTGTTTCTACCACATAGTTCTTTGGCACTATATACTTGAGTGCATCCAACATGACTGCCTTCTTGGAAGATTAGCTGGCAACTAGCATTCTGTCGACTGCTACAGTCTGTGCCGCAGCTGCAGACAATAACGACAGCGGACCTTGTGGACTCGTTTGGAGTTAGGACGTACTCGTAAGTCCGTCCATGTACAAGAACGGGACAAGGACTCGTAACTCGTAATACTATCTTTTAGTCTTAAGTGTGTAGTACGTAGTCGACAATAATTGTTTTTCTTTACCAAATACCAAGACGTAGCTAATCGCCATGCTCGTGTGAGCATCAACTTATTTTACGTGTGCACATAACGTTATCATCAACAAACATTCAACATCATCGTCGACTCGAATCTTGAAAAACCTCCATAATCATATTATTATGGAATCTACTGGTAACCATCTAAATAAATAATAAATAACTTATCACTAAGTTGACAATGACACTCGCACTCCTTGAACGTTCAGTATATCCCGTTCAACAGGTGTGCGTCCTGCATTTCTACTAGGAAAAGTGAGGAATCATTCTCAAGAACGGTACTGCGAACTACGTACGATTTTAAGAGTACTCACCAAGCTCGTATCCTCGCATGGGAACTCAAACAATTACAGTTTTGTAATTTCGGCACATTATTGGTTAATTAAGAATGAGTTGACAATGACACTCGCGCTCCTTGAAAGTGGAAGTATCCCGTTCGACAGGTGTGCGTCGTACAGCTTTGACATGAAAAAGTGAGGAATCCAAGTGAAGAATACGGGTTACAGATGTGCGTCCTATCACTGGTAGTTGCCTAATACTGCGTAAATGGTCGATGAATACTGTTGCAGGTGTGCGTCCTGTAATAATATTAATGAAAAAGTGAGGAATCCGTGCAAACGCGACTACTCTAGAGCTACTACTACTACTACTACTAGTAGCTACAGTAGCTACTACTAGCTAGTAGTAGTAGTTGTAGTAGTACTACGTACTCCGAGTAGTAAGAATAAAAGCCGACTGCAGGCACGCTCGTGCTTTTCATTGAACCAGCTGTGCGTCTTATAAACTATTTTCTACGTATAAATGGTACTATGTCAACGTAGAAAAAGTGACACGTATTTATGCTGAGATTACAATACCAGCCTTGAAATCGAAGAAAAAATGATACCGTAGAAATTGTACTAAGGACTACGTAATTTGTCGTACCAGTCGTGAAACGAAGATTATAGATTATACCGTAGCAAATGTACCAGGGTCTACTTAAACAAAATCAATAATTTTCGTGTACAAACAAGCATGAAAATTTTCCATCGCAAGAACGGGACTGAGAGGGACCTGCTACTACTACTACTAGTAGTAGAGTTAGCATTAGTACGGTACTACTACTACTGCCTAGCTACTTGGCTCTAGCTACCAGTACAGTAATACTTCGTAGTAGTAGTAGCAGTAGCAGTAGTAGTACTAGTACTAGAAGTACTAGTAGTACTTTTACTAGTACTGCTGGTACTTGTAGTAGTGCTACTACTAGTACGAGTACTGTAGTACGTAAAGAATTCTGAGAGAAATGTTAGCATCCACCACGCTCGCGCTTATCGTTGAACAACTACGTACCTTATTTCAACACATGTGCGTCCTGTAATTTCCAGAGTCGTTCCATCATCAATAGAAGGCTCTTCCGAACATCTTTATAGAGGGTATGGACCATGATATTGTCAAGTTAATCAAGTTAACAAACCATAACATCGACCATGATGTAGTCCAAACGATTCTTGTCAGCCAGTACCGTATTCACCGTGTGAAACCACTAGCGTGAAACCACTAGCGTGTTGGATGGTTTCGCTGAGTAATTTTTTTACGAGCGAAAACACTTGTAACAAAGGAAATTCGTTCATTATTCTAGAATCACCAAAGTGCGTGTACCCCTGAATTTTCACCTAAAAATTATTATTATTACAATGACATCATTTACCATCAACGGCATGACCATCATCAACAACAACACCATCATCATCAACCTCATCGCCATTGCCGCCTTCAAGGCCTTGGCCGTTGGATTGGACGTCTTTCATCGCGTCACATCCATCAATAAAGACTTGGACTTTTCCATTGACTTCCCACTCGTCAATTCAGACCAAAATCTTTTTAATTACCAACAAGATGCATTGCGCATCCAACAACACCGGCATATCCCCTTTTTGCACTCTCGCAGTTACAAAATGATTGCGAGCAAGGCGAGCAAGAAGATGGAGAAGATCAACAACAACGCCGTTGCCAAGAAGCAACTCGAGCCCATTGTCGAGTTGCCTTTCAAAATGCATTTCAATGATGAAATGTCATTAAACGTCAAGTCTCCCCACGAGGCAACCCGCAATCGCGTCGCAAACTCTTCCGCCCTTGGAAACTTCTCCAAGGAAGAGGCCATGGATATGTGGGCCAACCACTACGGCGACAGCAAAGCCCCCAAGGCCAAACTAACTCTCTCGTTCGACGACGACAACCTTCACCACACCAAGGAAGTCAAGTATTCGCAATCTCTCGACCAGTACGAGCGATCCGAACATCGGGCCTTCTACATGGGAGTTCGCGAGAGAATGAATGACTCTAACAACAACATGTGGCAGAACATCCAATCCAACGGCGGGGACATGATGAAGTACGCATGTCTTTCGTCGAGGGAACTGGAACTCGAAAGTATCAAGGCCGATAGCTTCACGTTCGGTCCAGTACCCAAGTGTACCACGCCTTGTGTTCTTGAGCCGCAAGTCGATGTTGGAGGGGATCACATCCCTCGAATGTTCATTGCCCCCAACAACGCTGGTACGAGGGATTACTCTCATTTGACCAACAAAAAGGCGCCCGTCCCCACCGTGCAAGTCAACGATACTACCAGCACCGTGGAAGACGTCCAACACGCCCAACAACAACCGGCCGCCCCAGTGCAAGTCATCGATACTACCAGCACTGCGGACGACGTCGACATGGAGGACGTCGACATGGAGGATGTCGAAGAGCCCGTTATCGAGGAGCCCATTATCCTCGCCACGGCACCAGCGACTCCTACGAAGCTCTACTTGAGTGTGGGCTCATGGAAGAAGCTCCTCAAACCAAAGCTTCAACCGACGTTGGCCCCAATCGCCGAGCTCGTGATCCTCGCCACGGCACCGGCGAATCCTACGAAGCTCTACATGCGTGCCGGTGAATGGAAGAAGTCTCTCAAGCCGAAGTTTCAACCAACGTTGGCCCCAATCGCCGAACCCATGATCCTCGCCACGGCACCGGCAACTCCTACGAAGCTCGACATGGATATCGGTACATGGAAGAAGTTCCTCAAGCCGAAGTTTCGACCCACACTGGAGCCGATTGTCGAAGTCCTCGCCACCGCTCCCCACGAGCCAACCAAGCTCCGCCTTTCGGTTGGAAGCTGGAAGAAATTCGTCAAG
>Ga0100392_1006662_pt1 | contig 10019 bp, 8 predicted proteins | sample CryGeymeta201516_FD_81548 | JGI IMG/M metagenome (GOLD analysis project Ga0100392, IMG submission 81548) | Groundwater microbial communities from Crystal Geyser aquifers in Utah, USA - Crystal Geyser metaG 2015-16 | ecosystem: Environmental > Aquatic > Deep subsurface > Groundwater | place: USA... | reverse complement strand
TACTCTATTAGGTCGTGTGCCTATGCTTGCTCTGTATACACACACACACCACTAGTTTGCTCCTACTATTATCATAATATTTATCTATGAATATCTAATAGTCTCCACACTAGCTTTTTACGTAACAACTGAACTTGCAACTCCTTGCAACTTTTCCTACAGCCTACTAGACCCTAATAGACTACTACTGTACTGCAGATGTTTCTCATCTCACACAGCTGTTGTTGTTCTATCGAATAACACCCAGACCCATATTTATTTGTGAAAGCACCACAAGAACGTTACTGCAATGGTATCCTTTCCTTCTTGGTTCTCGAGAAAAATCAATACAAGCAGTGAGGATGGAACCTCAACTTCTACTGCTACTAGTACTAGTGGTAGTCCTAGCATTGACGATACGCTCGGGCCTGCTGCTCAATCGCAAGACAAATCTCACACTGAAACGTATGCCATAGATGAGAAAAAGTCACTGACGAAGGAACTACAAAAGATAGATCTAGCCTTAGTATCACTTCCTGCACTGCCATCATTTATAGAACCAAGTCATGTCCTCTTTGGACTATCCGCTCCATTTTACTACCGTGCGTATCGGTTGTATCGCAGTCCTCTCGATAATTTGGTGCAAACTGTGGCACAAAAGAATCAAATTTCCATTGCCGAATTGGAAGCTGCCGATATAAGTGTACGAAATGCTGTTGGTTCAGCTGTGGCAGGACGAGCCTTGCGACTGGCCACACTGATCAGTTTTGGATCGTTTGGAATGTTCACTGCTGCCATTTTTTTGGTTTTTGATTGGAAAAGTATTCAGGAAGGTGTGCATAACACACGACAATGGGGAAAACGACACCGTAAAAAGCTGGATGAGGTGTTGGGTGTGAAAGAGCGCATTGATGATGAACATCCCGAAATGATTGCTCGACGAACGATGACACCCGAGGAAGAGAGTGCTTACTTATTGAAACGATATTGGCTGGCCAAGAATGCTACACCAAACCACACCAAGGATGTCGAGTCAAAAAATGAATAGCATCCCGAGAGGGTATCATGCTCCTCGTCGTGTTTTTGGTAATGTCAAGTCTGCTTTGGTGCCTCTTTTGGTAATACCACGAGCACTTGCAGCAGTCAACATTTTGTTCATCTGCCACGTCCACTGGTATCACTACGTTCGTTACGTCAAATAAGGTTTGACAGCAGCGATATTGTATCCCAATAGAACCCCCTTGCGGATGCCAACGACAGGAGCTTCCGACAGTGTTGTCGCAGGCAGTGGAAGAAATACGCGATAGCATCAAGACGACGAATTACGTTTTTTTTTAAACCATAACAAGAGTTAAAATGATAATAGAAATAAATGACAGGTTGACTTTTAAAAATTCGGTGGTCAACACAAAAGCTGGCAAACTCATTATCAAAAAATGTTTCAGGTGACAACGTTGATACTGCAAAATTCCAATATATTATTTTTGACATCCTCTATGGACGATAGCTACTATAGCCGGCGGACAAAAAAAAAAGACGCGAGGATTGTTGGTAAACGTGACCAGCGAATCCGTTGGCAAAGCAACAAAATCATTGTATATGATGTGTTCGGCAATGATGTGTTCGGCAATCAAGGTTTGTGTAAAATAAGGTTGTATGATATGCGGAATAAAGGTTTGCCATAGTTAAAGGCGAATTTGTATACAAGTGGCAAAGAAAGCACCGTTCGTATGTTCGTATGCACATCTATACTTTGTACAAGATAAATCAAATAGCGAGGGAAGCGGACGGCAGAATTTACAATCCTTGCCATTCGCTGAATTGAATTGAATCGAATTGCATCGAATTACGATTCTCCCAAATAAGCTGCCATGGTCTCATCAGCCTCCCATATCACTTTCAAGGGAAATGGAGCCTTTTTCTTTCCCGCCGTTTTGTCGTCGTCGTCGTTGTTCTTGTTAGTGTTGTAGTCGTTCTTGCTGATTGCTGTATTCTTTCGAACCCGTTGTTCGTTAGAGGCAAGAATAGTAGAAGGTCGACCATTGCGTCGTACCAAGGGATTGGCAAGGCGAGGGCTTCGAACAGTAGCCCTGCGAATAGCATTGGTGTTTTGCAACTGCGGTTGTTGTTGCCGCAGCAGCTGCTGTTCGCGGCTTGTTGATCTGGCGCTGGCAACTGGAGTTGCGACAGGCTGTTGGAGCCTTCGCGGAGTCGACTGTTCATTGACAATGCGTCTATTAGCAGGTGCTGAAGCTCGTTGACGAGAAGCCATAACTCCCTCCAGTCCTACTTCCATGGCAGCCTTTTTAACTGCCCGCAGATTTGTGGGAACATCTTCCCGGATGCGCCATTCCAGAGCTGCTACAGGGACAGGACCCTTGGGTCGAACGTCGACTTCATAATTTAATACGGTTTCCAGTTGACCATCCGGACCAATTTGTTCCTTGGCTCTCCATTCCCCGTCAAACGCAGAAAAGAAGAAACTATCAACGCACTTAAATTCGATCAATCGTTCCTGCGGGACAAAAGCATGCGCCGTCTCGTCCAAATTGCTCGTCGCAGCCGCTGCCGTGACAATACGTTCCGTCATTTCCATGGTCACACTGGCCCCAAATTCGAATCCTGCAATCTTTTGTGCTCCCTTTTGAAAGAGTTTGCAGCGAAAATTGCCATCACCCATTTCACCTCCTCTCGACAAGCTGCTACTACTGCTACTGGGCATAATTTTGCTTTCTACTAAATTCGGCACATGCACGGCCAATCGATTGTAGTCTGTCAGAATAGCCCACACGTCGGCCAGTGGTGTAGGAACGGTAATGGATCCCATAATCTTTCTTGAATTGGACGACGGCCTTTCAATCCGTACGGCAACCAATTCACACGAGTCACCGTCTTGGTTGACATCGCTACTACTTTCGGTACCACCAAACCACCACACATTCAATGCAGTGGGAGATGATGGTAACAAAGTGGAAGCATGGCCTAGTCTGTTGTTGTTGTTGTTGTTATAGGTGGTGGTGGTGGTGGACAGCGACACAGGGAGTCTTGCAGGGGTTGTGAATCCCTGTACTTGTACAAGACTGTAAGAAAGAATACAGAGCAGAGCCGCACCTATCAGGAGAGAGTTCGCCATGGTAGTAACAGCTGCACTCGTTGTGTGGGATATTTGTCGTCTTGGTCGCACCATAATAGTATTTAGCATTTTATTGATGGTGTGAGACTCGGGATGTATGTAAACAGGTCTTTCGAGTTATTTATTATTTATTGTATGTATTTTCCTTCTTGACAGCGGAAAAGCAGAATGTGAGGATAAGAGGTCACTATCTTGTTATTAATATTTGTAGAAGGATTGGATCAACACTACGCACGAGTTGCTCAGTAATTTAGATGTGCTGTTATTATTATTTGTTTTGTTGACACTTGTCTCTCGTGGACACAGACACACCTCTCTTGGGAAGCTGTTGTTTTCTTTGTTGCCACCTCTGATATTATTATTATCTACCACTAGTCTACTACAGTAGCTACAGTACGTAGTACGGTATTTATCCCGTGCATGGCTGCGTTGAAGATGAAGCAGCTTGTTGGTTGTTTGTGTCGCCCGTACGCTTCAATTAGAAGCTCTTAGATTGAGTCAGCAACACCCTGGCGATAAATACAGCTTATTCTTGTCGTGTAGTAGTCTACTACTCTAGTAGCTAGTAGACTACTTGATAGTAGTAGAGTATTCGCCTAGTAGTGGTACTAAGTACGGGTAGAATGCTCTACTAGCTAGTAGTGTAGTAGAGTACAGTGTACTGTACTCGGGTACCAGTCGAGTATGCCATGAACGTCAGTTGCACCTGACGCAATCACATAATAAGGTTAAAGCTAAGCTGTAGTGTAGGAAAAATTGTGACAAGAACATTATCACTTTTTATTGGCAGTGATGATCCAATCATCATTCAATCCAGTTTTTGGTCTGATGCGATGAGCTCTCTCTCTCTCCAGTTCAATTAATTTAATCGTTTTCCAATATTTTTTGGAATACTGTAGCTGGTTGCTGGCTACTAGCTAGACTAGAGACCTACTACGCTAGTAGACCTGATTCAGTCATATTCAAGAACTCGCCAATCAAGATATGCGCAACAACAATAGTATCAAGTTTGTTCAGCGCATTCTCTGCAAAGCACAGTGGAACTCGCTGTTGCGTTGGATAGCATGCAGTCCGTTGAAGCTCAATTTTGTGCATTGTACGTTGTGTACACTATACCTACTAGCTACTAGTAGCTGGTGCTGTTGAAATCGAACAACGTAAATGCTGAACGGAGAAAACTGTAGTTCTTCATCACTATAGACATGCTTGCAGTAGTACTCTAGCAAATACTTTTCTGCAACTACAACCACTGATGTCGATCGTCTATCATCTACTAATCTCTTCCATGATTTGATGGATTGAGATGACGATAGTATGTACCTACGGAGTATGCAAATAAACAAGTATTCCAAAAGAAAAGCAATACTTCGCATTATTTGTACATTCTTTTACTCTGGTAGCTACGAAAGACTCTAGTGCTGCTTTTCATTGTATGTTTGCTAATCAGCATGTTTTTTTTGTGGATGAGGCCAGGCTTCTAAAGTGGTCGTTCCTCCAAAGATTGGTCTCTGCTTTTTCTTGTACAATTTAACCAACAACCGTTTCGGTTTGACCACGGTCCGTACTTCTGTTACAGCATCGTAAAGACGCTTGATTTGCAATCGATACGGATTATTATTTTCGTCCTTGGCAATCACCAACAACCCATTGTTCCCCTCGATGAGCGTTGCCGATACGGTCTGTATCTTGGCATCTTTCCAATCCATGGTAGTGCTCGAGGTTGGACCCGGCAATGTATCGATGCGTATGGTTCCAATTCCAGACGCATCTCCAGGATCATCCCACAAATATCGTGTGATATCTTTAAAAAAAATAACAGGAGATTGACTACTACTAGTAGTCGTATAGGAAGCTGCTCCAATATCTGCTTCTTGCTGTTGCGATCGCTGTGGATTGGTGACTGAGATTGGGTCTGACTCTGACTCCCTCTCAGAATTGATGTCATTTCCTTGATCATTACCAGCACCAGCACCACCAGCACTACTACCATCACCACTAATAGTAGGTGTAGCAGCAGCAACACCATTACTATTACCACCCTTGCTGAGCAATCTTGGTCCATTCATGGTAAAATCTTCCATCTTCAACCCGTCGCTGTAGCCTCCCTTATTCTTTGTGGAGTTGTGAGCATAGTAATACGAACTACCAAAAGGCTTTTTCGTTTCTTGCGAATCTTGCTTGACCACCGTCGGAGCATGTGCAATGCCTCGTTTCCGTCGTTCTTCCCAGACATCGTTAATTGGTTTAGGTGCTGCTTGAGATACATTGACTTTGGGATTTTGCGGCTTTGGTCGGGACGAGTCCAACAAGTCTCGATGATTTGTCGCCTTGTCGTTGTTGTTGCTACTAGTACCTGATTTTGGAATTTGAAAATAGACCACAACTGTGGCAGCTAACAGGACGACCAAGATCCCAATTTCCGTAGGAACAGCCTCCATTTTGAGCTGTGGAAAGAATTGATCCATCTCTATCCTCTTGTTGGGATGAGTGTGTTTTTGTTGTCGTTTGACGTTTTTGTGTTTGTGTTTGTGTGCGCTTGATTTGTTGCTCGTTTTGTGATTTTATTATTAGTATCGGTTTTTGCTCTTTATTTTGTAAGCGGCGGTAAAAAGTTAAAAAGATGTAACAGCATACTACAGCAGTGCTACTACTAGTCTACTAATGACGTGACATCTATGACATCTACGAACTAGTGTGCGTCCTCAATAATATCTCTTCAAATTTCGAGGTCGAGCAAGTCGCTACTAGTAGTAGTAGTAGTAGTCTACTACTACTAGCTAGCTAGTAGTAGTAGTAGTGCTCTACTACTAGTAGCTAGAGTCTACTACTAGTAGCTACTTAGCTAGCTAGAGTAGTAGTAGTAGACTACTACTAGTACTAGTAGCTACTACTAGTAGCTACTAGCAGGTCGAGCTAGTAGTAGCTACTCGGAGTAGCTTAGCTAGAGTAGCAGTAGTAGCTAGCTAGTAGTAGAAGCTAGTAGTACTCTATGTGCTACTACTACTAGTACGGTAGTAGTAGAAAAACAATCACACTGCTAGACTAGTCTACTGTACCGTGGTAAGTTATGACACAGTGCACAAAATTATAATAACGACAAAACCTAATAATATTTTAGTTCTTCTTACTCTCAATCAAACCATAATATTAGCTACAATGAGCGACGACAACAAGACACCCATTGCTACCAGTACTACGACGAATGCTACTACTACGGATGTTGATGATACTACGGATGTTCCAAATCTAGAATCCGAAGACAAAAATAAGCAACAACAACGATCCAAGAACAACAACAACAACAACAACAACAACAACAACATCAGCAGTCCCACCACCACCACCACCACCACTCACCAACAATTGCTAGAGGACAATAGTGACCATTCGGCCGTTATGGTGGATCATAAAGATGCTGAAGCACATCGTGGAGCTTTGCAAATTGTGCGCATTGGTAGTGAAGAAAATGGTATGTCACTCACTCGCCCACTCATATTTGTTGTTGTTGTTGTTGTTGGCATTGGTGAAAGAAAGTTTGTTGTTTCTCGGTTATTTTTTATTTTGCAACGGAAAAATACCGTAACGGCACTAACAACTCTTGTGCACCTCCCCCTGATCACAAAATCATCACAACCACCCTTACAGCGTACGCCTTCGAGTACCAAAAGGACCAGCTAGAGTCGATTACTAAACGCATTCCTTCGGGCATGAAAGTTGCAGTGGTCAGTGTGGTCGGTGCCTTTCGAACAGGAAAGTCCTTTCTTTTGTCATTTTTTCTTCGCTACCTACATTCCTTGGAGCATCCCGAGGAGTTTGAAGACGAGAACAACAACAGGAAGGAATGGTACGAACTTTCTGACTCACTCAAAAGTTACGATGGATTTCACTGGAGGGCCGGCAGTGAGCGCGATACTACCGGTATCTGGATGTGGAGTCATCCATACATTATCAACAACGTGGCGGTTCTTTTGGTGGACACGCAGGGCATGTTCGACAATGAAACCACCATGAAGTTGACGGCTTCTATTTTTGGACTCAGTACGCTGTTGAGTTCCTACCAAATATACAATGTCGACAAAATGATCGGAGAAGACGTTTTGCAGCAGTTGGGATTGTTTACGGAATATGGACGCGTCGCCAGCGACAATAGTCGCAACGAAAAACAAAAGAAGAAGAAGAACAACGACAAGCCTTTTCAAAAGGTGGAATTTTTGGTGCGAGATTGGCAGCATTTTGAAGAGGAAGAGGACGTGGTCAAAATGGCAGCTGAAATGGACAAGGTTTTGGAAAAGGTCATGTCGGATCGAGATGCCCATGATCTGAAGGAAACTCGCGAACAAATTGTCGCATGTTTCGATAAAATTACTATTTATGGATTGGTACATCCAGGTTTCGCCGTGACTAAGAAATCGTACAATGGTGAGGTTGATAAAATTGAACCAGTCTTCTTGAGGCTGTTGGATCAGTACTGCCGTCGCGTCTTTACGAACTTGGAACCCAAAACGATTCACGGCAGACAAATCACCGGCCCCGAACTTGCCACCTTTATTGAAGCCTACGCGGAAATGTTCAAGACTGGGGCTGATTTTCCGGCAGCAACGACCATGTTGGAAGCCACCTCAGCTGCAAGTAACACCAATGCCATCAATTTGGCCATGGAAGAATACAAGAACAGCATGGACCGTGTTGCTGGTCCCCAAGCTTCGAATTACGTCAAGGAGGATGAGCTGGCGGAAGATCACAAACAATTTGTTTCTCGGTCTCTGGACAAGTTCAATTCTATTGCCACGTTTGGAAGCAAGAGTAGCATTGAAAAATCCAAGCGTGACTTGTTAGGAAAGATTGATAAAGACTTTGAAATGTACAAGTCCTTGAACAATGGACGCAATCCTCTCCTTGGTTTGGAATTGTAAGTTGATGAATTGTTCTATTGTTGTTTTGTTGTATTCGTGTGTATTCTTTATTAGTTTGATTCGAAATAAATCACTAAGTTCTCACCTTTCTTGGTAACAATATTGATTATGCAGGTATATGATTCCCATGCTTATGGGTTTATTCTCGTGGATTACCGGAAAAGCTCTAAACTATGGTTGTGCGGGATGGTCAGATGTTTGCAGAAGTGGCGTCGACCTTTTTGATCATACTTGGATGGTTGTCGCTTGCTTCCTTGCTATCTTGGCGTTTACCAAGGCAAAACAAATTCAAGCGGTGTGGAACAATGTCCTTCAACCCATGCTCACTGGAGGTGCGAATAGTAACAACAAAGGAGGCAATCCATCGCTACGAGGTGGAGCTAAGGCAAAAAATGAATAAAGATTAATTGCGAGTGGTTTTTTAGGCAAGCACTGCAGTGTCTGGCGCTCGATCAAACGGGTGATCTTGTGGTGCTTTCGGTAATTATTACCTTCCGCGCACAAGTGTCTTTTAAAACAATCTTTTCAAATAATAATAGTGAATCACACGAGCACACTCTAAGCAATGACATGAATTCTGTAGACTACTACAACATAAATAGAAGATTGTAGTCATTGTTGTGCAGTGTGTTCTGACTAAAGGAATTTATAAGTCATACGAACAAACAGTGGGCAACAAAAATATGTATATATATGTACTCTATATATATATATATGATCTACCGTTTCAATGGTGGCGACTAGGTCCTCGGTCGCTCAGCTCTATACACAAAACCAAGATTTTTCCAATCTTCAATTTTACAAGAGTAGTTATTATTTCGTCATTGTTCTTAATTGACCACTAAAGAGTGTGTGGTGTAAGGCAGCCATTGGATTGCAATCAAGAGAGCGAAGAAATTTATGCGTGCAAAGCATTCAATTATTGGACGCGCTCAGCATCCGCAAGACTTAGCCTCGTCCAAGTTCGACGGTGCGGGTGACAAGACAACGTCCAGCACGTTACTGCCTCCTGAAGCAGCGCCATTTCCGTTTGCTGCGGCGTTTCCATCCGTACTTCCAGGTAAAGCTGTAGCGAGCTTACGGAATAAACTTTTAACATTGTATCCGGCCTTGGCGCTGCATTCCATAAACAAGAGGTTCTCCTTGGTGGCGCGTTCCTCCCCCTCTTCGGTACTCACTTGTCGTTTATCATTTCCTAAATCAGTTTTGTTTCCAACCAGGCAGATTACCACGTCATTTCCTCGTTCCGCGCGAACATCCTCCACCCACTTGGTCGTATTCAAAAAGGACGCACGGTTGCTAACATCATACACCACAACCGCTACACTAGAATCACGAATATACGAAGGAATCAGTGATCGAAATCGTTCTTGACCAGCAGTGTCCCACAACTGCAGACGGACCGTGCGGTCTTCCAGGTACATAGTTTTTGAAAGAAAATCGATTCCGATGGTGGCTTGGTAATGTCGATCGAAATTGTCGTACATGAATCTGGTGATGATGGAGGTCTTACCCACAGACTGATCTCCCAAGAAGACGAGTTTGTATTTGGCCAGCGGTGCTAGACTCGTACCAGTCGAAGACCTCTTTCCTCCGGCAGGGGCTTTCGCAGCGGGAGATGCTGCTGCTGCAGCAGGCTTCTTGTCGTCACTCATGGTTTTGATGTATTATTACAGTACTCAATACTCTGGGTCAACTCGGTTGTTGCTTGTTTGTTTGGTGCAAAATGCAATATCAAATATCCACGATGAAATATAATAATATATCCGTTGCGATGATTGTTGTTTTAGTGAAAAGATCTAAGGTTTGCTTATCTCTTACTAAAGGGATTGGTTGAGCTGTTGGTTGGTTAAGATAGTAGGGAGCAGCAATAGTTTAGCAATGAGGAGAGGTATTAGCTATTAGCATATGGAATGATAATACAAAGAGCAGATGGACTTTGATCGGCCAGCTTAAAACGAGAGCGATAGAATGACTATCGGCGGGACTCATTA
>Ga0100392_1006659_pt1 | contig 10021 bp, 9 predicted proteins | sample CryGeymeta201516_FD_81548 | JGI IMG/M metagenome (GOLD analysis project Ga0100392, IMG submission 81548) | Groundwater microbial communities from Crystal Geyser aquifers in Utah, USA - Crystal Geyser metaG 2015-16 | ecosystem: Environmental > Aquatic > Deep subsurface > Groundwater | place: USA... | reverse complement strand
GCCGCACCCGGCCGCGGTCAAGGCAGAGACCGGCGATGCGCTCCTCGGCCAGGCCACGGCTCTCACCACGGCGCGCCGGGCGACCGCGGGCCCCACCGGGGCTTGCGTGCAACCCCTCGACCCCCCGGGCCGGCCCAGCGGCCGGAGGGCGGCACCCCCGCGGGGTGCGGCGCCACGGACCGCGAAGCGGTGTGCCCGACCGGGCCACCCCTTCGCCGCCACCGTGGCGCTCACCGGCCGCCACAGGGTCGCCCGCCAGGGCGGCCGCGCCGCGCTGCTGGTGGCCTTTCGCGGCCGCCTCTTCGCCTGGTCCCTCCCCTGGCAAACAGACGCATGTCTGCTCTAGTCTCTCTCCCCATTCCCCACCGGAGAAGCGCGATGGCCCCTCCCACCCCTCGCCGTGCGGCAATCCTGCGGTTCGTCCGCGAGCGGATCCTCGCCGGGGATCCGCCCACCGTGCGCGAGGTCCAGGAGGCCTTCGGCTTCCGCGCCGTGCAGTCGGCCCGCAGCCACCTGGAGGCGCTGGTGGCGGCGGGCCACCTGACCAAGGAGGGAGGCGGCAAGGCGCGCGGCTACCGTCTCCCGGCGACCGCGGGGGGGTTGGTGTGGGTGGGGCTGATCGGGCGGGTGGCGGCGGGGGAGCTCTCCCTGGCGGTGGAGGAGGCGGCGGGCTACGTGGTGGTGCGGTCGCCTCCGGGCGCGGAGCTCTTCGCCCTGCGGGTGCGCGGGGAGTCCATGGTGGGGGCGGCGATCCTTGATGGCGACGTGGTGGTGGTGCGCCGCCAGGCCACCGCCGAGGCGGGGGAGATCGTCGTCGCTCGGGTGGGGGACGAGGCAACGGTGAAGCGGCTGCGCCTCGTGGCCGGCCGGGTCGAGCTCCACCCGGAGAATCCCGCGTTCGCCCCGATCGTGGCGGAACCCGGGGCGGTGGAGATCCTCGGCAAGGTGGTGGAGATCCACCGCCACCTGGAGCCGGTACCCCTCGGGGAGGACGAGGGATGAGCGGATCGAAGAGCCTGTCGAACTTCGTCGATCGTGACGCAAGCAAGCGGGCGCGAGTCCAGAGTGCGAACCGTGCACGGCGCATCGTGGGGCTCGGTCACGAAGATCGGACCCCGATCCGGGCCCACGATCCGGCATGGGTCCGCTGCCGTGCCGTCGATCGGGACGCAGTCTGCCAGCCCCCTAGGCCAGAGTGGTCACGGGAGGGTCGCGACAGGGTGGCGATGGGCTCGAGCGGCTCAGCGGCCGGGAGGAGGAGCCCTCCCCTCGGCGAGGCCCCGACCGGGGGGGCCACCCGTGGTGGCGCGGGCCACCGGCGGCACCCGGCTCCCACCGCGGGTACAGCGACGGCCCACCGCTGCGCGCCGTGGCGCCCGCGCGGCAGATTGGCGGTGCGCCATGCGGCTTAGCCTCGAGAGCCTCCCCACCCTCCGCGGCCAGGTCGCCTACGGCCGGGTCGCGGTGGCCGAGGCCCCCTGCGGGTGGGAGCTCACCGACCTCGCCGGTCGCCTGGTGGAGCTCTCCGGCGAGGGCGACTCGGCCGCCCTCAGCCTCGCCGTGGGGCTGGTGGCGGCGGCCCACCGCCAGGGGGGGAACGCCGCCTGGGTCACGGTGACCGACCCCTTCTTCCCCCCGGACGCGGCCGCCGCTGGGGTCGACCTCGCCGCCCTGGCGGTGGTCCAGCTCCCTGAGAAGTTGCCCCCCCACCCTGGCCAGAGGAGCGCCAGGGGGAGGTGCGGCGCGGGCGGTGCGACCGCGGCGCGCGCCGCCCTCCACCTCCTGCGCGCCGGCTGCTTTGCCCTGGTGGTCCTCGACCTCGGGAGGGTGGAGCTGGAGGCGGCGGCGGCCACCCTCCTTGCCCACCTCGCCCGTGGCCACGCCACCGCCCTCCTCTGCCTCACCACCAAGGGGGAGGGTGACCCCTCCCTCTCCCCCCTCGTCTCCCTGCGCCTCCACACCCGCCGCACCGCGGCCGCGGCAGGGGTCGGACCCCCGCCCGATCGACCCCACCACGCACCGGGAGTGGAACCCTCCCGGTGCGCGGCAGGCGGGCGCACCCCCCGCCCACCACGGGGGGAGAGCCCCCCCAGCCTGCTGCCGGCGGGCGGCGGGTTGCGTCCCCCTCCCGATCCGCGCGGCGCGCGGCGTTGGCCGGACGGCGGCGAGCGGGGCGCGGAAGAACGGCAGCCGAACCTGGCCGAGGCGGTGGTCGGACCTTGGCCCGGGCGGCGACCAGGCAGCGGCGCGGGGCGTGAACCCGGATCCGCATCGGCCCCCGTTCTTCGTGGCCTCGGAGTCTGGCGCCCTGCGGGGGGTGGAGATGGGGGTCAGGCGGTTGCGGTGCGGGCGGTCCGGTTGGGGAAGGGGTCGGAAAAAGGTTTGTTCGAGATTGCCGCGGAGGGCCGCGCCGCAGGGACGGGAGGGGCGCAGCCCAGGCGGCTTGGGTTGGCGACCGCCCCGCCGTGCAAGGGGGCGGAGGGTCGAGGCGACCGAGCCCCCTCTTCCCCTGCGGCCGCCGTGGCCCTCGGCGGTGAACCCCCCGGCGCGCGGCTGGGCGTGGACTCGGCTTCCGTGGCGGCCGGCGCCTCTCACCCCCGGCAGCCGTGTGCGGGTACACGCCCTGGCCGCCCCGCCCGCTCGACCCCGTCCGCCCCACGCCTGGCCCGACCCTCTTCCGCGGAGGGCTCGACCTCCGGGCGCGCGCCCGCTGCCCTGGGCGCCGATCCCATCCGTTCGCCCGACGCCGACGCCGAGGCCGGCCCCTTCCTTTGCCACCTCACCGCCCTCCGCGACCGGCGGCGCGGGCCGGGGTGGCGCCACGTGGAGCCCTACGGTGGACCGGCTGGCCTGTGTTGATCTCCACCCCCTCCCCCTCCAGCTCCTCTGCCGCCACCACCCCGGGTGGCGCGCGGCGCCGGTGGCGGTGGTGGCGGAGCTCACCCCCCACGGCCGCATCCTGTGGGTGAACCGCGCCGCCCGTCGCCTGGGGGTGGCAGCGGGGCAGCGGTACGGCGAGGTCGCCGGTCGCACCGCCTCCCTCCGCGCCGGGGTGGTGGGCGAGGTGGAGGTGGCGCGGGCGGTGGCCGCCCTGACCCGGTTGCTTCGCCGCCACACCCCCGAGGTGGAGGTTGGCGACGGGGGCGACACCTTCTGGCTCGGCGGCCGCGGCCTCACCCCGCTCTACCCCTCCCTCGCCGCCTGGGGGGAGGCGATCGTTGCCACCCTCACCCGCGCCGGCCTGGAGGCCACGGTGGCGATCGGCTTCACCCGCTTCGGCACCTTGGCGGTTGCCCGCAGCCGCCCCGGCCTCACCCTCCTCGCCACCCCCGCGGCCGAACAGGGGGCGATCGCCCGCCTCCCCCTCGCCCGCCTCGCCCTGCCGTCCGCGGCGGTGCGCCGCCTCGCCAAGCTCGGGGTCACCACCGTCGCCCACCTCACCTGCCTGGAGGCGGCCGGGGTGGCCGCGCGGTTCGGCGCCGCGCTCTCTCGCCTCCACCACCTCGCCAGCGGCGCCCTCGACCCTCCCCTCCAACCCACCCCCGAGGAGCTCCCGGCCACCGCCGCCACTGCCTTCGACGAACCGCTGGCGGACCGCCGCCCCCTGCTCGCCGAGGTGGCCCGCCTCCTCCCGCCGCTGCTCGCCCGCCTCGCCCGCCGCGGCGAGGCCGCCTCTGCCCTCCACCTCCGCCTCCACCTCGACGGCGGCGGCGCGGTGCGCCATCGGTTGCGCCCTGCCACCCCCACCCACGACCCCGCCCCCCTGCTGGAGCTGGTGCGCCTGCGCCTCGCCGGCCAGCCGGTGGTTGCCGGGGTGGTGGAACTCGGCGTACGGCTGGAGGGCGTGGCCCTTGCCCCGCCCCAGACCTGCCTGCTCCCCCCCCAACCCCACCACGACCGCGCCGCCGCCGCGGCCGCCCTGGCGCGCATCGTCGCCGAGCTCGGCGACGGGGTGGTCGGCCGCTTCGTGGTCCACGACGCCCACCTCCCAGAGGCACGTTTCACCCTCGAGCCGAGGGTGGACCTCCCCGCCCCCCAGCCGCCGGCGGCGCAAGCGCCGCGGCTCGTGCGCCGCATCGCCCGCCAGCCGGTGGCCATCGCCCCGCCCCCCCGCCACCGCCTGCTCGCCGGCCCCTTCCGCCTCGCCACCGGCTGGTGGGCGGCCGCGGCGATCCGCGACTACTGGTTCGCCACCACCCCCGACCACGCCCTCCTCTGGCTCTACCAAGAACGGGCCACCGGCCGCTGGTACCAGCAGGGGGAGGTGGGATGAGAGGGCGGCCCGGGGTGGTCCATCCGAACCTTGCGACGAGACCCCCCCTCGGCGCGGTGCGCCTTGCCGGGGAGAGGCGACCTGTTCTGGTCCATCCGCCAACCCTCTCGTTGCCCGCGATACCCCCACGAAGGGAGGCGCCGCACCTCGGAGGTGGTCGGACTTTGGCGAGCGTGGTGGCAGCCAGCGGGCACGAGTCCGGATCGACCCGCATCGTGGAGGCCGCAAGGGTGGCGTCATGGGCGGCGACCCACCCCCCTCGGCGCCGGCCTGCAAGCGGTTGAACCACCGCGGGTGCGGCGGGCGCACCCTCTCTGCGAGGCGGTGCGGCGGTGGTGGAGGGTTGTGGGCCGGGGTGATCACTGGCCAGCCATGCGCCCCCCGCGGCAGGGGCTCGACCCGTTGCCCACCGACTTCCATCGGGCCCCGCCCTCGGCCCATCGCGAGTGGGGTTACACCGCGCGATCGAACGCCGCCGTGATCGGTGCGAGATCGCCCTCGGCCCATCGCGAGTCGGGTGGCACCCTCAAGAGCCTCGGGCGCGACCGGCGCCGATCCGGCCAACCCCCACCGCCCGGCGCCCATCCGCGGCTCCCCCACGGCTCCCTCCCGCGGAGGTCCCTGGGCGAAGCCGCGCCGGTCACTCCCGAGAGGCGTTACGCCCGGCACGGCGAACCGCCTGCTCCCCGTGGCTCTTGACCCCGTCGATGCAGGCGCGCCGCGCCTCCGCGGAGCCCCTGGGCCACCGATCTCCCCGCGCGCCGGCGCCGGATCCCTCGGGGGGCACACGGGGTGGCCGGCACAACGCGGCCCCGTGCGCCCCGCCACCTCCCTCACTGTTGCCCCACCGCCCGGGCCGCGTCGAAGAGTTGCTGCACCGCCTGGCGATGGGTGTCGGTTACCGGTAAGCCCGGCGCCTGGGCTGCGGCGCGTACCGCGGCGGCTTCTTGCGCCCCGGCATCGACCGCGCTCGCCGTCGCCACCACCACCACGTCGCTGGCCAGTGCTTGGGCCGTGACGGCGCTGCTGCTGAGGGCGGCGAGGCTGCCGGTGACCACCACCGTGGTGGGGGTGGGGTCACCCCCGGCGTTGCTGCCTCCCCCCCCCGCCGCCGCAGGCGGTCAAGAGGAGGGCGAGGGCCCAGAGGAGAGAGGTGCTGGAGCGAACCACAGCGGAGCGCGTCACGGTGGTCATCCTCCCTCCCACCCTTTCCACCCACCGATGGGTGGATCCCCCTGGCCGCGAGTGGAAAACCACCGGACCGGGTGCGATTCAAACTACCACGCTGTGCCGATGGCTGGCCGTTTTGATCACCCCTCCTGCCATTCTGGGGGAGGCGGGGAGCGACCTTCCTCCCGGCAACCGAGGAGCGAGTGGCGACCGGCCTCTTGCCACGGCGCCTCCGTGTTGCCCTCGGTAACCGGACCCATCGAGGTGACACACGCCACGGGTCGGCCCGCAGACGCTGCGCAGGTGGCTGAGCCCCACGGCCGGCCCCATCCGTGGCTCGCCTCCCTGGGGCGTGGCGCCGGTGTTGGGGGTGAGTGTGGCGTGGCTGGTGGCCGCGGTGATTGCCCGCTCCCTCGGACGTCCCCCGCCCGCCACGGTCGCGGGGAAAAACAGACGCATGTCTGTTACCCTCCCGCCGAGGCGTGGCAATGGCAACGATGGATCGACCCAACCAAGGCAGCAGCTACGTGCCCCTCTGGTGTAAGTCGAACTACTCATTTCTGGAGGGGGCGGGCCATCCGGAGGAGGTGGTGGAGCGGGCCGCCGCCCTCCGGCTCCCGGCGGTGGCGCTCACCGACCGCGACGGGGTGTATGGGATCGTCCGCGCCCACGGCCGCGCCCGGGCGCTCGGGATCTACCTGGTCGTGGGCGCGCAGGTGACGGTGGAGGATGGGAGCTGCGTGGTCCTCCTCGCCCAGGACCGCAGCGGCTACGCCAACCTCTGCCGGCTGCTGACCGCCAGCCACCGCCACCGGCCGCCGGCGGTGGCGCAGGTCGAGCGGCGGGGGGGCAAGCCCCCTTTGCCCGCCCCCGCGGGGGGGGCCAGGCGGAGCGGTGCGCAGGGGCGCGGGGCGGCTCCCTGCGTGTCGTGGACCGAGGTGGCGGCGCACGCCGGCGGGCTGCTGGGGCTGTGGGGCGGGAGCCCGAGTCTGCTGGCCGGGGCCGCACCGGTGGACGGCGTGGCGGGCGAGTTGCGCGACGCCTTTGGCGATCGCCTCTACGCCCTGGTGGCGCGCCACCTGGAGCCGCGGGAGCGGGCGGCCGAGGCGCGGATCCGGCAACGGGCGAACCGCTTCGGCCTGCCGGTGGTGGTGGCCACCGAGGTCCTCTATCCGATCCGGAGCGGGCAGGCGCTGCAAGATGTGGTCACCTGCATCCGCCACCACGTCTCCCTCGCCACCGCCGGCCGCCGCCTGCGCCCCAACGGCGAGCACCACCTGCGCGACCCAGCCACCTTCGCCGCCCTCTTCGCCGACGACCCGGCGGCGGTGGCGCGTACCGTGGAGGTGGCTCAGCGCTGTTCCTTCTCCCTGGCCGAGATCGACTACCGCTACCCGGTGGAGGCGGGGGGGATGGCGCGCCTGCGCGCCCTGACCCTCGCCGGGGCCCGCCGCCGGTACGGCGGCCTGGTGCCACCGCCGGTGCGCCGCCAGCTTGCCCACGAGCTCCGCCTGATTGGCGAGCTCGGCTACGGCGGCTACTTCCTCACCATGAAGGAGCTCGTCGACTTCTGCCACGACCAGTCGATCCTCTGCCAGGGGCGCGGCTCGGCAGCGAACTCGGCGGTCTGCTACTGCCTCGGGATCACCGCCATCGACCCGGTGCGCATGGAGCTGCTGTTTGAGCGCTTCCTCTCCCGCGAGCGGGCCGAACCGCCGGACATCGACCTCGACATTCAGCACCACCGGCGCGAGGAGGTGATCCAGCACCTCTACGCCCGCTTCGGCCGGGAGCGGGCGGCGATGGTGGCGAACGTGGTGCGCTACCGGCCGCGCTCGGCGGTGCGCGACGTGGGCGGCACCCTCGGCCTGCCCGCCACCGCCCTCGACCGCCTCGCGCGCCACCTCGCCCACCACGGGGAGGTGGGGCGTGCGGCCGTGGCCGCGGCCGGCCTCGACCCGGAGGCCCCGGCGGTCGGCCACCTCTTGCGCCTGGCAAACCAGCTCCTCGGCGCGCCGCGTCACCTGTCGATCCACCCCGGCGGCTTCCTCCTCGGGGCGACGCCGGTGAGCGAGCTGGTCCCCATCGAGCCGGCGGCCATGGCGGGCCGCACGGTGGTCCAGTGGGACAAGTACGACGTGGAGGCCCTCGCCCTGTTCAAGGTGGACCTCCTCGCCCTCGGGGCGCTTACCCACCTCGACCTCTGCTTCCGCCTCCTGCGCGAGGAGCGCGGGATCGAGCTGGAGATGGCAACGATCCCGCCGGCGGACGCGGCGACCTTCGCGATGGCGAGTGCGGGAGACACGGTGGGGGTCTTTCAGATCGAGAGCCGGGCGCAGATGGCGATGCTCCCGCGCCTGGCGCCGCGCTGCTTTTACGACCTGGTGATCGAGATCGCCCTGGTGCGCCCCGGGCCGATCAGCGGCGGCATGGTCCACCCCTACCTGCGCCGGCGCTCGGGTGGGGAGCCGGTCACCTTCCCCCACCCCTCGCTGGCGCCGGTCCTCGGTCGCACCCTCGGCATCCCGCTGTTTCAGGAGCAGGTGATGCGGTTGGCGGTGGTTGCCGCCGACTACACGCCGGGCGAGGCGGACCAACTGCGCCGCGCCATGGGGGCGTGGGCGCGCACGGGCGCCCTCGACGACCACCGCGAGCGGCTGATCGCGCGGATGGTGGCCAAGGGAATCGCGCGGGAGTTTGCCGCGGCGGTCTTCGAGCAGATCCGTGGCTTCGGCGAGTACGGCTTCCCGGAGAGCCACGCGGCGAGCTTCGCCTTGATCGCCTACGCCACCTGCTACCTCAAACGCCACTTCCCGGTGGAGTTCACCTGCGCCCTGCTCAACGCCCAGCCCATGGGGTTCTATCCCATCTCGACGATCGTCGCCGACGCCCAGCGCCACGGCGTGGAGGTGCGACCGGTGGCGGTGGGGGCGAGCCGCTGGGAGTCCAGCCTTGAACCCCGCTTGGGTACCTGCCTCCCCGGCGGCGGGGGGGGCGGCCAAGCGACCGCCATCGGGGGCGATCGCAAGGCGCGCGGGGCCTCCCCACCCGAAGGGTGCGGCGCGGGCCATGGGCGGTGGGGGGTGGCGGGGGTGGGGTGCGAACTTCGTGGTCGCGGTGGGGTTGGGCCCCGGCCCCAAGGGTGTGGATCCGGTGGCACTCCCAAGGCGGACCCGCCCCCCCCCGCGGCGGAGGCGGCGGGCGGCGGGTGGCGGGACCACGGCGCAGACCCCCTACCGTTTGCCGTACGCCTGGGGCTGCACACGATTGCCGGCCTGTCACGCGCCGAGGGGGAACGGATCGTCGCCGTCGGAGGGGCCACCCACCTCGACGGGTTCGTGCGCGCTGCCGGCCTGGCGCGCGCCACCTTGGAGCGGCTCGCCGAGGCGGGCGGCCTCGCCCCCTTCGGGGTCGGCCGGCGCGCCGCCCTGTGGCAGGTGGCCACCGCCGCCCCCCCCTTGTGCCTTGCCGAACCGGCCGCGCCCCCCTTCGCCCCCCTCGATCTTGGCGCCGAGATCGCCTGGGACTACCGCACCACGGGCTGTTCCACCCACGGCCATCCCCTCGGCCCCCTGCGGCAAGAGCTCCGGGCGGCCGGGATCGTGGAGGCTTGCGAGGTGGCCAAGGCGGCTCACGGCGCACGCCTGCGCTACGCCGGCGCGGTCCTCTGCCGCCAGCGGCCGACCAATGCGGCGGGCACCTGCTTCATGACCCTGGAGGACGAGACCGGCCTGGTGAACGTGGTGGTGTGGCGGCGGATCTTCGCGCGCTATGCGGAGGTGATCCGCACCGCCCCGCTGGTGGCGGTGGGCGGCCGCATCGAGCGCCGGGGCGAGGTGGTCCACCTGCTCGCCGAACGGCTCTGGCAGCCGCAGCTGGCGCAACCGGTGGTGACCGCCGCGAGCCGTGACTTCCGCTGAGCGCGCCGGGCGGGCGCCCCTGCCCCAAACCTCCGGCCACGGCGAGAGGGTGGGACAAGAAGAGGGACGAGCGCCCCGTGCAATCCACAGCCGCCGGTTTGCCCGCACGCGCCAGAACTCGACACCGCTTGCGGGTACGTGGGAAAGGCGAGCTCTTGCGCGCGGATCTGCAGCCACCGGCCGCCTCCCCGTGCGGGTCAGCGCGGCCAGGCGCGCGGACCGGAGGAGACGCTTCGCCGGCGGTCAGCCCCGCAACCACCCGCTTCGGCGGCGGGAGGGGGTTCCTACCGGGCAGGCGGGATCCTTCCCCCGGCGCGCGGACTGGCGATGGCGCAGCGCAGGGCGGAAGGCGGCGCCCAGCCGGGGGGCGAGGTCAGGGCGCCGCACCTTACCGGGGCCGCGGGAAGGGGCGCGCGCCGCCGGCGACCTCCCAAGGCCGGGGCTGGGCGCCGAGGGTGGGGCTGGGCGCCGGGGGTGGGGCCGGGCGCCGGGGGTTGCCGCGGGCCGGGGGCGGGGGCGACCGCGCCCCCGGAGGCCGGGGTCAGGCACCAAGACCTTGGCTACAGGGCCGGGGTCAGGGCCGGGGCCGGGCGCCGAGGGTGGGGCCGGGCGCCGAGGGTGGGGCCGGGTACCGAGGGTGGGGCCGGGCGCCGGGGGT
>Ga0100392_1006642_pt1 | contig 10031 bp, 7 predicted proteins | sample CryGeymeta201516_FD_81548 | JGI IMG/M metagenome (GOLD analysis project Ga0100392, IMG submission 81548) | Groundwater microbial communities from Crystal Geyser aquifers in Utah, USA - Crystal Geyser metaG 2015-16 | ecosystem: Environmental > Aquatic > Deep subsurface > Groundwater | place: USA... | reverse complement strand
TCAGGGAAGTGATACGGGCCGTAGTTGTTGCTGCAGTTGGTGGTGAGCACCGGCAGGCCGTAGGTGTGGTGCCAGGCACGCACCAGATGGTCGCTGGCGGCTTTGCTGGCGCTGTAGGGGCTGTTGGGTTCGATGTGGTTGGATTCGGTGAAGGCAGGATCGTCTTTAGCCAGGCTGCCGTAAACCTCGTCGGTGGAGACGTGCAGAAAACGAAACGTTGCTTTGCTTGCCATGACGTTTACTCCCGTCATGGCGAGGGGCGCAGTCCTGTGGCCATTTAGGGTGTCGGGCAATTGCGACCAGTAGCCGCGTACCGCCTCTAAAAGGTTGAAGGTGCCAACGATGTTGGTCTGGATGAATTCGCCCGGGCCGTGGATGGAGCGATCCACATGGCTCTCGGCCGCGAAGTTGATGACGGCGCGCGGCTGGTGTTCCTTCAGTAGCCGCACCACCAGCTCACGGTCACCAATGTCGCCTTGTACCAGCGTGTGGCGCGCATCGCCTTGCAGGCTTTGCAGGTTCTCGACATTGCCTGCGTAGGTAAGTTTGTCAAGGGTGACCACCGGTTCGTCGCTGTGCGCCAACCAGTCCAGAACAAAATTGGCGCCAATAAAGCCCGCGCCGCCTGTGACCAAAATCATAAACACTCCCGCAAATAAAATTTTCCATGATTCTATTGCCTGCTATTTCTTGTAGGGCGGACTTTAGTCCGCCATGGTCGACTGAAGTCGACCCTACGCCGCACGTGCCTACACCCACACGGCATCCCAATGCGAATAGTCGCCGATGTACGCCACTAAGCCCGCGCGCAAAGGATTGGCGGCAAGGTATCGGGCGGTGCGGCGAAGGTCTTCATCTGCGCGCATCGCATGGTCATGGTAGCCGCGTTGCCACACCTGGCTCAGGTTGGGCTGGAGATTCTTGAGCTTTCGCGCGGAGCGGCCTTTGAAGCCCTGCATCGTCGCTGACAGGCTGACTTGGTCGCCCAATTGAAACAGCCAATGCAGGTGGTCCGGCATCAACACCCAGGCGATGGAAGACACATTGGCCGATTCATCCGAACGCCGCATTTCAGCGATGACAGCGCGGGCCAGCATGAAATTTGTGAACAATGCGCGACGATCGGCAACGACCGTGGTAACAAGATAAACAAGCCCGGGTGCAGAGAGCCTGCCCGTTCGCAGGGCATCGTAGGACATGGTGAAGGGTTTGCAGAGTTTTGATGAAATATTGTTGCATGGCTTCGTAGGGTCGACTTCAGTCGACCATGGCGGACTAAAGTCCGCCCTACGCTGATCCATGGTCGACTAAAGTCCGCCCTACGCTGATCCATGGTCGACTGAAGTCGACCCTACGCTGATCCATGGTCGACTGAAGTCGACCCTACGACAGCAGTGTTGCTTCCAATTCTTCTGTCAGGCTGAGCCACTGCTCTTCAAGTGCCTGGATTTCTTCATTGACCGCCTTCAGCCGTTTGCCCTGGTTGGCAAAGTCGGCGGGTGGCGGGTTTTGGCACAGGTGGGCTTCGAGCTGGCTGCCCTCGGCTTGCAGGGTGGCCATGCGCGCTTCGATGTCTTGCAGCTTGCGCTTGAGCGACCCGGTGGGCGCGGGTTTGGTCTTGACTTTGGCTGCTGCAGCTGCGGCATCGGCCTGCGCCTTGCGTTCGGCCTTGGCGGCGGCGCTGTTGGCTTCTCGAATCGCCTCGCGCTGGCGTTTGGCTTCATCGAGCAGGTAGCGCTGGTAGTCGTCCAGATCACCGTCAAAGGGTTCAACCCCACCGCGTGACACCATCCAGAATTCGTCGCACACGCTGCGCAACAAGGCACGGTCGTGGCTGACCAGCATCACCGTGCCTTCAAATTCATTGAGCGCCATGGCCAGGGCTTCACGGGTGGCCAGGTCCAGGTGGTTGGTGGGTTCGTCCAGCAGCAGCAGGTTGGGGCGCTGCCAGACGATCATGCACAGCACCAGGCGGGCTTTTTCGCCGCCGCTCATGCTGCCCACGGCTTGCTTGACCATGTCGCCGCCAAAGTTGAAGGTGCCAAGAAAGCTGCGCAGGTCTTGTTCGCGGGTTTGCTGGCCAGCAATTTTGCCGGCGGCGGTCATGTCTTTGACCAGGCGGATCATGTGCTCCAGCGGGGTGTCGGCGGGGCGCAGCACGTCGAGCTCTTGCTGGGCAAAGTAGCCAATGCTCAGGCCTTTGCCCTCGGTGATGTCGCCGCAGATGGGTAGCAAATCGCGCGCAATGGTTTTCACCACAGTCGATTTACCCTGGCCGTTGGCCCCCAAAATGCCGATGCGCTGGCCAGCGAGTACCGATTTGCTGACGTTTTTAACAATCACCGTAGGCGGCGTGCCTGCCGGGGCATCGTCGGGCGCGGGGTAGCCAAAGCTCACGCCGCTCATCGACAACATCGGGTTGGGCAGGTTGGCGGGTTCCTTGAACTCAAAGGTGAAGTCGGCCTCAGACAACAGTGGTCCAATTTTTTCCATGCGGTCTAGCGCCTTGACCCGGCTTTGTGCCTGCTTGGCCTTGCTGGCCTTGGCTTTGAAGCGATCAATGAATTTTTTGAGGTGGGCTATCTTGTCTTGCTGCTTGGAAAAAGCCGCCTGTTGCAGTTCCAGCTTTTCGGCGCGCATGTCCTCAAACTTGCTGTAGTTGCCGCCGTAGCGCACCAACTTGGCGGCATCAATGTGCAGCGTGACGTTGGTCACCGCGTCGAGAAACTCACGGTCGTGGCTGATGACGATCATCGTGCCTTCGTATTTTTTCAGCCAGGCTTCCAGCCAGACCAGTGCGTCCAGATCCAAGTGGTTGGTGGGTTCGTCCAGCAGCAGCAAATCAGACGGGCACATCAGCGCACGCGCCAGTTGCAGGCGCATGCGCCAGCCGCCCGAGAAGCTGTTGACCGGGTTGGTCAACTCGGTGGTTTTGAAGCCCAGGCCTTGAATCAGTGCTTGGGCGCGTGCCGGTGCGTCATGTGCGCCGGCATCTTGCAGCGCCATGTAGGCGTGAGCCATGCGGTCATAGTCGTCGGTGGCCTCGGCGGCGGTCACCTCTTGTTGCGCCGTCAGCAAGGTGGTGTCGCCATCGACCACAAAGTCGGTGGCAGACTGCTCGGTCTCGGGCATGTCCTGCGCCACCTGGCCCATGCGCCACTGGTGCGGAATGTAGTATTCGCCGCCGTCTTCGTGCAGCTTGCCGTTGAACAGGGCAAACAGGCTGGACTTGCCCGCGCCATTGCGCCCGACCAGGCCGACTTTTTCGCCAGGGTTGAGGGTGACGGTTGCGCCGTCAAGCAAAACTTTTGCGCCGCGGCGCAGGATGACATTTTTTAGGGTGATCAATTGGGGAAGCTGGTCTTAGCAGAAAAAAAAAGGGGGAGGTGTTTGCAGCTGTAGGTGGCTTGATTTGGAGCCAGGGTTTCATAGGCAAGACAGGTGGTCACCCGTCGACCCGGAGGGGCAGATTTTAGTTGGCAACCGGGCGCAGCAAGGGCACGCCCAGAAACACCAGTTCCGCGTGGGGATGGATTTTGAAAGGGGCGATGGGTTCAAAGCCCAAGCTTTGGTAAAGCGTGATGGAGGCCGTGTTGGCCGGCCAGGTGCTGATGGCTGCGCTGTCGTAACCCATAGCGCGGGCCTGATCGATGAGTTGCAGGGTCAGCGCGCGCGCCACCCCCTGGCGGCGAAAGGCGGTGCGAATGTAGATGCGCTTGAGCTCTGCCAAGCCCGCTTGCGCGGTGTCGGTGAGTGCGCCACAACCGATCAAGGTTTCACCGTGGTACACCAACAGTGCAGCGCCCTTGGGCGCGCCGTAGCGCTGGGGCAGGGCCTGCAGGTCTTGCCAGATGCTGCTGTTTTTGGCATCGGCCAGGTCTTGGTCGGCGTATTCCAGCAGCAATTGCTTGAAGGTTTCAAAGTCGGTTGCCGTCGACACCGGTTTGAAATCAAGCTGCTGTGCGGTTTGCGCTGGTGTGGGCGTTGGCTGGGAGGGCAGCGCCAGCAGCGCTTCGCGCGTGACCAGCAGCACCTGGTCTTCGCCCGCGCTGGTGGCCAGCCAGTAGGCATCCAGCTGCGGGAAAGCGGCTTCGAAGTGGGCACGTTCGTGGCCAATTTCCAGCACCAGAATGGCTTGCTCGCTCATGCACGCTGGGGCTTGCACCAGCAGTTGACGGATAAAGTCCATGCCGTCCGAGCCGCCCGAGCGGTTGCCATCCAGCGCCAGCGCGGGTTCTGCCTTGAATTCGGGCGGCAGCTCAGCCATGCTCTGTGCGTTGACATAGGGCGGGTTGCACAAAATCAAATCAAAGTGGATGCCGTTGTGCGGCAAGCCATCGCCCTGGTGCAAGCTGATGCGTTTTTGGAAGCCGTGGCGTTCCACATTGATGCGCGCCACTTCCAGTGCCTCGGTACTGATGTCGCTGGCTTGCACAAAAACGTCCGGATAGACCATGGCGGCGATCACCGCCAGGCTGCCGTTACCAGTGCACAGATCCAGCACACGGTGGGTGCTCTCGCCCAGCCAGTAGTCCAGGCTGCCTTCGACCAGCACTTCGGCAATCAAGGAGCGCGGCACGATGGCGCGCTCGTCCACATAAAACCCCACGCCCTGCAGCCAGGCCTCTTGGGTGAGGTAAGCGGCGGGCTTGCGGGTGCTGATGCGTGCTTCTAAAAGTGTAGCTATATGCGCTTGTTCTTCGGGGGCTACAAGCCTGTTTGGTGTAGAACTATCAGGGGCTTGCAGCGGCGTGTCAAGCGGCAGGCCCAGTTGCCACAGTACCAGCCAGGCGGCCTCGTCAAAGGCGTTGGTGGTGCCGTGGCCAAAGGCGACCCCGGCGGCGCTGAGCTTTTCAGCGGCCGCGTTGACGCAGTCCAGCAGCGTGAGTTCTGCCGTTGGGTTGCGCTGTTTTTTCATGCCAGCAACTGCGCGTGCAGGTTCTCAAGCACACCCTGGTAAATGCGCGTCAGGGGTTCGATGTCTGCCAGCGCAATGTGTTCGTTGACTTTGTGGATGCTGGCGTTGGGTGGCCCAAACTCCACCACCTGCGGACAAATTTTGGCAATGAAGCGGCCGTCGCTGGTGCCGCCGGTGGTGGACAGCTCGGGCGCGATGCCCACCTCTGTTTGGATGGCCGCCACCAGCGCCTCAACCAGCGTGCCTGGCGTGGTCAAAAACGGTGTGCCGCCCAGTGTCCAGGTCAGGTCGTAAGCCAGCTCAAAATGGTCCAGCACGGCACGCAAACGCTGTTGCAGCATCTCGGGTGTGGATTCGGTGGAGAAGCGGAAGTTGAAGTCCAGCACCACGCTGCCGGGAATCACGTTGCTGGCCCCGGTACCGCCATGGATATTGCTGACTTGCCAGGAGGTGGGCGGAAAAAACGCGTTGCCCTGATCCCACTCAATGCCCACCAGCTCGGCCAGCACCGGGGCCAGCAGGTGGATCGGGTTTTTGGCCAGGTGCGGGTAGGCGATGTGGCCTTGCACGCCTTTAACAGTGAGCTTGCCGCTCAAGGTGCCGCGGCGGCCGTTTTTGATCATGTCGCCGGTGCGCGCCAGCGAGGTGGGTTCACCGACGATGCAATAGTCCAGCGTTTCACCTTGCTGGGTGAGCCATTCACAGACCTTGACGGTGCCGTCCAGCGCGGGGCCTTCCTCGTCGCTGGTCAACAGAAAACCGATGCTCAACGGCGTGTCTGGATGCTTTGCCACAAAGGCTTCGGTGGCCACGACAAACGCAGCCAGCGAGGTTTTCATGTCGGCTGTGCCGCGCCCGAACAGCTTGCCGTCGCGCACCGTGGGGGTGAAGGGGTCGCTGTCCCATTGACCCAGCGGGCCGGTAGGAACGACATCGGTATGGCCAGCAAACACAATCAATTTTGTAGCTGCTATCCCTTTGTTTTTAAGGGCTACAGGCCTTTTTGCCCATAAATTAGTGACCAGTGATTTGGCCGGTCCGCTGACCAGGGGATGGAGTTCAAAACCCAGCGCCGTTAGACGTTGACCCAGCAGGGTTTGGCACTGGGCATCCAACGGGGTTTCGGAGCGGCAGGCGATCAGCTGTTGGGTTAATGCAAGGGTGGGGGTCATGGGGCGCATCAATGGGTCACGTCCAGCGTGATCTCGGTAAAGGTTGCCTGGTCATCGTTGTCATCCAGGTCGGCCAGAGGCTTCGCAGCAGCAGTTTTTTTACCTTGCTCTGCAAAATCGTTTTGCATGCGCCACATCAGATTGGTGGGCGAATCCGCATGCGACAAGCCTTCTTGCCGATCCACTATGCCGGCGGTGATCAGGCGGGCAATGTCCTGCTCAAAAGTTTGGCTGCCGTCGGCGATGGATTTTTCCATGGCCTCATGCACGGCTGAAAAATCACCTTTTTCAATCAACTCCGCCACCAGCTTGGTGTTGAGCAAAATCTCAACCGCCGGGGTGCGGGTTTGGGCAATGGTGCGCAGCAGGCGCTGCGACACAATGGCCTTGAGGGATGAGGCCAAATCACCCAGCAGGGTCAGGCGCACTTCCACCGGATAAAAACTCAGGATACGGTTGAGCGCCTGGTAGCTGTTGTTGGCGTGCATGGTGGCCAGGCACAGGTGGCCGGTCTGGGCGTAGGCAATGGCCGAACTCATGGTTTCACGGTCGCGGATTTCACCGATGAAAATCACGTCCGGGGCTTGACGCAGGGCGTTTTTAAGTGCCAATTGGGTCGACTGGGTGTCGGAGCCCACCTCGCGCTGGTTTACCACCGAGCGCTTGTTTTTAAACAAAAATTCAATTGGGTCTTCAATCGTCAGGATGTGGCCTGACATGTTGGTGTTGCGGTGGTCAATCATCGAGGCCAGGGTGGTGCTCTTGCCTGCACCCGTGGCTCCCACCATCAACACCAGACCGCGTTTTTCAAGCATCAGGTTGGCCAGGCTGGCAGGCAGCGCCAGCGTGCTCAGTGCCGGAATTTCGTTGGTGATGTAACGAATCACGGCGGCAATGCTGCCGCGCTGGCGCATGGCGCTGATCCGAAACCGCCCCACACCCGACATTGACAAGCCCATGTTGAGCTCGTTGAGTTCCAGCAACTCTTCTATGCGTTCCGGCGGCAACACTTCGCGCAACAAGGTCAGGGGCGCGTCGGGGGGCAGCAACTGGCTGTTGATGGGCACACACAAACCATTGATACGGATCATGGCCGGTGATTGCGTCGACAAATACACGTCAGAGGCGTGTTTGTCGGCCATCAACCGAAGGATTCGATCCATGGTGCCCTTGGGGGGCTGGGGCGTGTTGGGCATAGGACTTCTCCTGGTGATGGAAGGGCTGGCCGTGGACGGATCAGTCGCGCAGCAGGTCGTTCAGGCTGGTCTTGGCGCGGGTTTGGGCATCGACGTGTTTGACGATGATGGCGGCGTACAGGCTGTATTTGCCACCGTCTTTGGGCAGATTGCCGCTGATGACGACCGAGCCCGCCGGAATGCGGCCGTAGCTTACGCTGTCAGAAGCACGGTCGTAAATCGGGGTGCTTTGGCCAATGTAAACGCCCATGGAGATGACCGAGTTTTCTTCGACGATCACGCCTTCCACAATTTCCGACCGGGCTCCGATGAAGCAGTTGTCCTCGATGATGGTCGGGTTGGCCTGCATCGGCTCCAGCACGCCGCCAATGCCGACACCACCGCTTAAATGCACGTTTTTGCCAATCTGGGCACATGAACCTACCGCTGCCCAGGTGTCAACCATGGTGCCTTCGTCCACAAAAGCGCCAATGTTGACAAACGAGGGCATCAGGATCACGCCCTTGGCCAGGTAGCTGCCACGGCGTGCCACAGCAGGGGGCACGATGCGCACGCCAGTAGCCTGCAGACCCGAGGCGGTCATGTGGGCAAATTTGGTGGGCACTTTGTCGTAAAACGCCAGGTCACCGGCATGCATGATGGCGTTGTCGTTCAGCCGAAAGCTCAGCAGCACGGCTTTTTTGATCCACTGGTGGGTAGTCCACTGCCCCACGCCGTCACGGGTGGCCACGCGCAGGTGGCCGGTGTTGAGCGCGCTGATGACGTGTTCCACCGCGTCCACCACTTCTTTCGGGGCGCAAGCAGCGGAGATGTTGGCACGGTTGTCCCAGGCATTGTCAAGAATGGTTTGCAATTGTTGAGTCATGAAAAATATCAGGTTAGTTCAATGGGGGAATGATATCCAGGTGCTGGATGAGCCTAGCGCAGTGGCAGGTTTTGGCGGCCAACGATTTCTGGCACTCCAGTACGAGGAGGCTGCCGAAACCAGCCGCGGCACGGGTTGAATCAAAAAAGCATGGTGTCAAGTGCGCGTGTTAACAAAGTTAGCAATGCGCTGCGCCGCTTCGACGCACTCCGCTGTTTCTGCCACCAGCGCCATGCGAATACGCCCTGTGCCCGGATTGTGCCCTTGGGCTGAGCGCGCCAACAAGCTGCCGGGCAACACCGTGACATGGTAGTTGGCATACAGCTCGCAGGCAAACGCAACATCGTCGCCAGTCACGTCGGCCCACAGGTAAAAACCGGCATCGGGCAGCGCCACTTTTAGCACCTCAGCCAAGATGGGTGTCACCTGGACAAACTTGGTGCGGTACAGCGCCCGGTTGGCCACCACATGCGCTTCATCTTGCCAGGCGGCGATGCTGGCGGCTTGCACCACCGGGCTCATGGCGCTGCCATGGTAGGTGCGGTAGAGCAAAAACGGTTGGATCAACGCGGCATCACCCGCCACAAAACCGCTGCGCATGCCCGGCACATTGCTGCGCTTGGACAGGCTGGTGAAAGCAATCAGGTTCTTGAAGTCTGGGCGACCCAGTTGAGCCGCTGCTTCAAGGCCACCCAGGGGCGGCTCGTCACGGAAATAAATCTCGCTGTAGCACTCGTCCGAGCCAATGACAAAACCAAACCGATCACTGAGTTCAAACAGCATTTGCCACTCAGACAAGGGCATCACCGCACCGGTGGGGTTGCCGGGCGAGCAAACAATCAGCAACTGGGTGCGCGCCCAAACGGCGACGGGCACGCTGGCCCAGTCCGGCGCAAAGTTGCGCGCCGGGTCGCTCGCCACAAAGTAGGGCTCGGCACCGGCCAGCAGAGCGGCCCCTTCGTAGATTTGATAGAACGGGTTGGGGCAAACCACCAGCGGTTTCGGGTCAGCAGCGTTGGCCTGGCGGTTGACCACGGTTTGCGCCAGGGCAAACAAGGCCTCGCGCGAACCCAGCACTGGCAGCATTTGCGTGGCCGGGTCTACTTTGAGGCCGTAGCGACGTGTCATCCACTGGGCAAAGGCCTTGCGCAGCGCGGGCTCACCGGCGGTGGCAGGGTAGCTGGCCAGGCCGCTGGGGCTGCGGGTGATGGCGCTGATCATCGCGTCCTGGATCAACCCGGGCGTGGCGTGGCGTGGCTCCCCCAGCCCTAAGCTGATGGGTTTAAAAGCCGGGTTGGGGGTGATGTCCGAGAAGAGTTGGCGCAGCCGCTCAAAAGGGTAGGGCTGCAAGAGCGAAAGAAGTTGATTCATGGGCGGCGATTATCCGGGATTGTGCGGCCGCTGATGCCTTGGCAACCCGATGGGGGCGCGTCTCATTAAGGCGAATTTTGGGTTTCACTTTGAACCCGGCGCGGCGACCGGGTCATGCGCATGCGGTTTTGGGGGTAAAACACGCGCGAAAGTTACAGAACAGTTCGCCAGCGACTGCCTACGCGCGCCTTTGCCCCCAAAGCCCGGTCGCATAACCCGATCACCGCGCCTGAGCGCATGTGGGTGAAGCCCCTTTCGCCAAAAGATTCGTCAGGGCTTGCGCCTTACCAAGATCAGGCGGATTTAACATCCATGTTCAACAAGGACACCCCCAAGCATGAAACATGCGTGCCCTGCGTAGGGAAGGGTTTCAACCCGCCATGGCCGACTGAAGTCGGCCCTACGACAAGCCATTCTTGTCGGCTGTGGGCGTTGTTTCAGGTTAAAACATGAAACATGCGTGCCCTGCGTAGGGAAGGGTTTCAACCCGCCATGGCCGACTGAAGTCG
>Ga0100392_1006640_pt1 | contig 10034 bp, 10 predicted proteins | sample CryGeymeta201516_FD_81548 | JGI IMG/M metagenome (GOLD analysis project Ga0100392, IMG submission 81548) | Groundwater microbial communities from Crystal Geyser aquifers in Utah, USA - Crystal Geyser metaG 2015-16 | ecosystem: Environmental > Aquatic > Deep subsurface > Groundwater | place: USA... | reverse complement strand
TCCGGCACCGGTGCGTGCTTCCGTAGTAGGTTGGTGCACCCGACAGGATTCGAACCTGTGGCCTCTGCCTTCGGAGTGCAGAGGTTCCGGACAATCCGGGACAAGCTGAAACATTGAAGACATTGAAATACCCTCACTTTCTATCTCTGCTTGTTTCCAATAATCCCTGCATGTATTCCATACGCATTCCATACGAAGCAGAATAAGGGAATTGGCAGTGGCATTAGACCTGAGCAAAGTCGGCAACCGGGAGCGGTTGAAGGTGCAACGCGAGCCGCACTGGCAAAGGCTCCGTGCGGGATGCTTCCTAGGCTTCCGGCCATCTAAGCGCGGGGGCAAAGGGACATGGATTGCCCGCGTCTATGACGAAGACGCCAGCCGCTATCAGGTGAAATCGCTTGGCGATTTCGGCACACTCCCCGGAAATGAGATGTTCGCAGCGGCCAAGAAGGAAGCCGAAAAGCTTGCCGAGCTTGTGGAATCAGGCGGCGAAATCCGCGCCAAGATCGAGACGGTCGCCGATGCCTGCCGCGAGTATGCCAAGGACCGCCCAGAAGCCGAGCAGCGCTTCAAGCGCTACGTCTATGCAGATGCAATCGCCAAGGTGAAGCTGGACAAACTACGCCGACGTCACGTGAAGGAATGGCGCGAGCGGCTGGTGGCGCAACCTGCACTGGTGAGCCGACGCAAGAAGGGCGATCCGATCGAACGCGAGCGAGCACCATCTACCGTCAATCGTGACATGGCCGTGCTGCGAGCGGCATTGAGCAAAGTCCTGTCTCCCGGCGCACCGAATAGCGAGGCGGCTTGGCAGGAAGCTCTGAAGGCCATCCCCAACGCCAATGGACGCCGTACGCTTTATCTGGACCGTACACAGCGCAGGAAGCTGATCGATTCCACCGATGTAGAGGCAGCGCCGTTTGTTCGCGCCCTATGCCTCTTGCCGCTTCGTCCCGGCGCTATGGCGGCGCTCACGGCTGGCGACTTCGACAAGCGCACGGCGGAACTCACCATCGGCAAGGACAAGACCGGCAAGCCGCGCCGCATTCAGTTACCGCAAGAGGCCGCGCAACTGCTCGCCGAGCAGGCAAAGAATAAGCTGCCAGGCGCCCCGCTTTTCATGCGCGCCAACGGCAAGGCATGGGACAAGGATAGCTGGAAGCGGCCCATCGCAACCGCCGTGAAGACAGCCGAGCTGCCAGCCGATGCCACCGCCTACACCTTGCGGCACAGCACCATCACGGACCTTGTCAGCGCGGGATTGCCGCTACTCACGATCGCGCAGATTTCAGGCACAAGCGCCGAAATGATCGAGCGGCACTATGGTCACCTTGCCAGCGATGCGGCGATCAAGGCGCTTGGAGAGTTGGCGCTGTGAGCAAGGCTAACCCAACCGCGGAGGATTTCCGGGTCAGTCCGCCTCTTCGCCGCCATTGCGCTCGACAAGCTTCATCATCCGCTCATCGAAGCGGTTCGCGTCATCATCGCATTCGAGTTCGCGGGCCGCTTCCTCGAATTTCTCGCGCTGGGTCTTGGGCTGTCCCATGCCGTCACTTTAGCGCAGCTTCACGCGCAAATCAGCGCAAACAACAATCGTGTTCTCTTACCGGTGGGGCGTCGGGCACAATTGAACGCAACCTATGCGCGCTTGCAGCCATCCGCGCCTTGCTCATCATGCTGTCACCAGAATCGACGATGTCCTCTCCATCGGCCTCAAAAGCGCATATCTCTCCCCCCTCAAGCTCAACGCCGTAACTGTTCACCGCCTCGTACTCGATGCCGACAAGCACCAACGCAGGATCCTCGTTTGGAAGAAGCGCCGAATTTATGGTGATCTCATTCAGTTCTTCTGGAGTGATTTGCTCGCGCCACGTTGTGACATCGCGTCGCTTGTAGCTCGACGGAGAGAGCAGTGTTTCTTTCAGATAGTGCTCGCATGCTCTTACTTCAGGCTCATCAAGTATTGCGGAAACGTCGTCGCAGCCGCACAACACCAGTAGCGCCGGAACGGCGGACGATAGGCGCATGTGTACTCTCCGTGCTCTGCCCGGCTGGTGCCGGGCGGTTCGTAACGTGCGAGCACGAAGCAGCACGCCCCCCGTATTCGCCGAGAGGCTGTTGTATTCCGGGAGCCGCCCGACTTAGGCGGCTCGTGCTCTGCGCGTCATGCGCACCGCTAAGGCTTACGAGACCCGAGCGGCATTGACCGAGATATGCTCCTTCGGCCTTGCTGTCCATTCGGTTGCAGTGCTTATGGCCTTCGCAGCATTGGCCATCGGCTGTTTGGGAGAGAACATGGGGGAGGAGATGCCAGCACCGGGCGACTTCGAACAGTGGTTGAAACCGCGTGAGGCGCTTGAACTACTGCCGAGCGAGTGGGGGCGTGGACACGCGATAAATGCGATCGTCACCAATCTGAAGGTGGGCGGGCTTCGATCGAGCGCCCGGGCTGGACGACTGATGAGTGACGACGGTTGCGAGCAGGTCGCCTACTTCCCGATCCCGCCGATCTACTGGGACGAACTGGAATGGATCAACGGCCCCGAAACGCTTTGGGTGACGGGCCAAGTGTCGTTCCACATCGGCTCGCGCACCAACCAACGACCGGCAGAGGACTGGATCGAGCACATCTTTACCGATGTTCGCTTTGACCCGGAAGGATTCGCAGTGGCCTTCGACCTCGACCAGACCGGGAATTCGCAATCGTCAAAGGCGCTACCCGTTGCCGAGGCGGAGCGGTTTGCTAGGGCGATCCTGCACGGTTGGCCGGATACGACGGAGCGCAACGCATATGCGAAGGCGGTCCTGTTCTTTCCCGATCATCGTGTCTCTCGTGACCCGTTTCTCAAGATATTCCGTTCAATTCGCGGATACAAAAGCCCCGGAAAGCCGTCGACCGACTGATTGAACGGCAAAATATCCGCGCAATTCCCGTTCAAATGGGCCGCGCAATTCGCAGCGATCATACCCGGCCATGCCCTGAAGCACGGCGGCATGTCGTCCCGTTCCTGCATGGGCATGGAAAGCACCATGAGCGAACTTCTAACGGTGGCGGAATTCAAAGACCGCTACAAAATCAGCCACTCAGCATTTTATCGCGAAGTAGCTGCAAAACGCATCTCAATCCGCAAAATCGGCCGCTCTACCCGCATTGCCCTTGCAGACGCAGAGGCGTGGGCGGCGAACCTGCCGACATCCACCGATTAGCCGGCAAGCAATCCATCCCGGCATTGTGCCGGGCTTCCTCGCCGGGGGGCTTGATACACTGGCGGTGAGGTCGAATTTGCCAATACCAGGGGGGTCCGATTCCATTGGCAGCCCAGTCCGAAAGGTGAAGGGGCAATCGGCGGCGCAGAGGACAGCGTCGTAAAGCAGTCACCAATCTTCCGGCTACCTCCAGACCGGAAGGGTCCTAAAAAGCATACGGTCGGCTCTGCCACCCATGACTTTTTTAGGAACGGACCGCCCCTAGGCAATTGAGCTCAAGCAAGCTCGCCGCCGGGGGTGGTCGTCCTATGTCCCGATTGCACCGGTCTCTCCCTCCCCCCATGAACTTAGGAAGAAGGAAGACGTTCGGAAGTCTCTCAATCGGGAAAGGCACTCGGCGACAATCTGACGCAAGCGCTTCTATGTGTTTTTTTTGCTCGACCGTTTTGCGTTTCGTTTCGGGTGCGAATGACAGCCCATCACCCTTAAGAGCTCGGAAAGCGCGTAAATGCGGAAAAATCGATGATCGATTGCTCTCCCAGTGTGAGCGCTATTTGCTGCTATCCGATCATGGCGACGCTCTTTCCGCAAAAGTTTGGGCGCGGGCCTTAGGATCAGAAAATCGCGCTGGAACCGAACGAATAATCCATCTGAACCGCAAGAGCCGAACGGGTCTGAACAGCCTTATCGGTGCGCACTCAGCGCTGAGCCCATTCCGCCTATGTCGGGCGGTCTGCGGAATACAAAACCCTCGTGGGGAATACGCGGGGCATGATCCGACTGGGCTCTCATGTGTTCAACCGCCCGGCACCAGCCGGCCGGGCACGGAGGTCTTCGATGGTCATCGTATTGCTGGTACTGATAGTCCTGCTCCTTCTTTTTAGCGCCGCGGTCTTACGAGGCTGGTTGCGCAATTTGCTTGGAGCGTTGCTCGGCTGCATATTGCTTGCTGCGACGATGATGACCGCTGTCAGGCCCCTAGGAGCAGGCTCCTTCATTTGGATCTGGATCGGAGGCGGCCTCTTGCTGCTCATTGAAGTTCTTTGGGCGCGTTAATTTGACCCGGCTGAGGCAGAGCACAAAGCCAAGGTAAAGCGGGCACAGTTGCAACGCGAGGAGCGGCGACGGAATGGACTCAAGTGGTAGTCACCAGTCGCGGAAAATAGCCACGACAACATTCGCGAGCCTTGGTCATCGCCAGCCGACACGCACTGCATCACTGCATCACTGCATCTGGCTTCCCGAACATGCTCGAGCCAATCTTGGTCTAGATTTGGGCCGGTAACAGACAGGCGGCTTATAATCAGCAATCGCGGGATAGATGACGTTCTTTCGTCGGAGCCAGATAAACGCCAAAAAATCTCTGGCCTAAGGAGCCGGTCAGTCCACCGGAATAGCAATCCGAATTGAGCCTGCTAGGCTCAGGACTCATTGATCGAGCCAGAAGATGACGGTTGCTGCGATGCAGATGGCGGACATGAAGGTATGGGCGCAGCGGTCGTAGCGGGTGTGGATGCGGCGCCAGTCTTTAAGTTTGCCGAACATGTTTTCGACCCGGTGGCGCTGGCGATAGAGGGTCCGGTCGTGCGGGATATGAAGCTTTCGATTGGCTTTTGACGGGATGCAGGCGGTGATCCCGCGATCGGCCAGAGCGGCGCGGAACCAGTCGGCGTCATAACCCTTGTCGCCGAGCAGTGCGCTGGCGTTGGGCAGGGCCTCGAGCATCAGCGCCGCGCCTTTGAAGTCGCTCATCTGACCTTCGCTGAGCAGCATGACCAGTGGCCGCCCCTGGCCATCGCAGACCGCATGAAGCTTGGAGTTCAGACCGCCCTTGGTGCGTCCGATACGTCTGGGAAGAGCCCCTTTTTTAAGAGGCTGGCAGCTGTTCGGTGAGCTTTGAGATGCGTGGCATCGATCATCAGCTGATCCGGCTTGCCGCCCTTGGCAGCCAGCGCGGCAAAGATCTTGTTGAACACGCCCAGCCGGCTCCAGCGGATGAACCGGTTGTAAATCGTCTTGTGCGGACCATACTCGCGCGGCGCATCCCGCCAGCGCAACCCGTTCCTGATCACGAAGATGATCCCACTGACAATCCGACGATCATCGACCCGCGGCACCCCATGCGAAAGCGGAAAATACGGCTCGATCCGGCGCATCTGCGCCTCCGACAACCAGATCAGATCACTCATGACAACGCCTCCTCAGCGTTGCCGTTGAATCAGATTATCGAACTGTTGGGAATCCCTTTAATGGGTCCTGAGCCTAGACAGGATGAAATTGTCGGAATTCAATTAGATCGATAATTGTCATCGCTAAAGAAGTCGCGTTGCCGTTGGGTAGCGGCTGTGCTTTATCGTGTTCCCGATGACCAGCCCTGCCGATATCGACAAATTCATTTCCCAGTGGCGCGATACCGGAGGCAGTGAGCTCGCCAATACGCAGAGCTTCATCAACGGGTTGTGCGATCTGCTAGAGGTAGAACCGCCTACCGGCAGCCGCATCGATGACGTGCATAATGATTACGTTTTCGAACGCCGCGTCTTTCAGGACAATGGCGACGGCACACAGAGCTTCGGCCGCATCGATTTCTACAAGCGCGGTTGTTTCATCCTTGAGGCCAAGCAGGGCAGCGAGGCGGACCGGGCGGCGGCCGACAAAGGCGAAGACGATCTCGATATCTTCGGCCAGACCGCCAGCGCCCGCGTCAAACGCGGCACCGCCCGGCGCGGCACGCCGGGATGGGCCAAGGCCATGGTGCAGGCCAAGGGCCAGGCCGAACGCTATGCCAAGGCCCTTCCCGTCGATCATGGCTGGCCGCCGATCCTGCTCGTCACCGACATCGGCTATTGCATCGAGGTCTATGCCGACTTTACCGGGACCGGCAAAGCCTATGCCCAGTTCCCTGACCGGACGCGCTACCGGATCATGCTGGAGGACTTGCACGACGAAGCCGTGCGAGAGCGGCTCCGCGCTATCTGGACCAATCCCAAGAGCCTTGACCCCGCTGCCCGCGCTGCCCGCGTCACCCGCGACATTGCCGATCTGCTGGCCACTGTCGCCCGGCGCCTTGAGAAGCGCGGCTATAATGCCGAGACCACCAGCGGCTTCCTCATGCGGGTGTTGTTCACAATGTTCGCGGAAGACAGCGGACTGATCCCGGAAAAGAGCTTCACCAACCTGCTAAAGAACCAGCGCGCCCATCCGGAGCATCTTGAGCACCAGCTTTCCGCACTGTGGGCGGCGATGGACAAGGGCGAGTTCTCGCCCGCGCTGGGCGTGCCGTTGAAGAAGTTCAACGGCTATTTGTTCAAGGAACGCACCGCGATCCCGCTGGATGCAGAAGAGCTGGAAGTGCTGATCAAGGCGGGTGAGCACGTCTGGACAGAGGTGGAACCGGCGATCTTCGGCACATTGCTAGAACGTGCGCTCAACCCCAAGGAGCGGGCGAAGCTTGGCGCGCATTACACCCCGCGTGCCTATGTCGAGCGACTGATTGGCCCCACGATCATGGAGCCGCTGCGCGCCGATTGGGACGGGGTGCGCGGGGCAGCCGCCACCCTGATCGAAGAGGGGAAGGATGACGAGGCCAAGGCCTTTGTCGAGGCGTTCCATTCCCGGCTTGCCCAGACGAATGTGCTCGACCCTGCCTGCGGCACCGGCAACTTTCTCTATGTCGCTATGGCGCGGATGAAGGAACTGGAGGGCGAGGTGCTCGACCTGCTGGTGGAGCTGGGCGACGACCAATATGTCGCCGAGATCACCGGCCACACCATCACGCCCGAAAACTTCCTCGGCATCGAGGTAAACGAACGTGCCGTTGAAATCGCGCAACTGGTGCTGTGGATCGGCTACCTGCAATGGCACTTCAAGGTCAACGGTTCGGACCGCACGCCGCCCGAACCTATCCTGCGCGACGTGCGAACGATTGAACATCGCGACGCTCTGATCGACTACGACAAGCGCGAGCTTGAGCATGACCAGCAAGGTAACCCAATTAGCATTTGGGATGGCATCAGCTTTAAAGAGCATCCGGTTACTGGAAAGCTGGTGCCTGATGAGACCGGGCGAAAGGAACTATACCGCTACATTGAGCCGCGTGTGACCAAGTGGCCGAAGGCGGATTTCATTGTCGGAAACCCCCCCTTTATCGGTAACAAGCGCATGCGCGAAAGGTTGGGCAGCGGATACACCGAGGCGGTCAGGAACGCATATTCGAAGGTTAGCGATTCTGTCGATTTCGTGATGTACTGGTGGGCTGTGGCCGCCGAACTGGTTGAAAAACGCAAGGCTCGCCGGTTCGGGTTCATCACAACCAACTCAATTTCTCAGTCATTTAATAGGTCAGTAATTGAGCGGTCCAAAGCCTTCGTCGCCTTTGCAATTCCAGATCACCCCTGGGTTGACGCAACTGATGGTGCTGCCGTTCGCATAGCGATGACGGTTGCTTCTGCTGAAGGGGCGAACGCAACGATAAAGTTGGTGGTCAACGAGACACTCATTGACGATTCGACTGGAGAAATTGCGGTTGAACTTCAAACTAGTAATGCAGAACTTATAAATCCCGATCTCACCGTAGGTCTAAATATACGCAATGCAAAAGCACTAACCGCGAATTCAGGGGTAGCATTCACTGGCATGTACCCATTGGGTGATGGGTTTATCATTGGTCCTGGAGACGAATTTTTAAAATCACAGAAGGCTCCAATTTCATCACATCTGAAGAACTTCCTTACTGCTAGTGATTTGACAAGAAAGCCTCGGGGATGTCGTATCATTGACTTCTATCCGCTTTCAGAAGCCCAAGCCCGAGCCGCATCCAACCCGCTCTACCAGCACCTTCTGTTGAACGTGAAGCCTGTAAGAATGGTCAATCCCGTAGAGGAACGGAGACGCAATTGGTGGCTCTTCACTCGGCCAATTCCTGATCTCCGCGCGGCGCTGGATGCTATTCAGCGCTTCATAGCCATTCCCAGGACGGCAAAGCACTTCACTTTCAATTTCGTCGATGCCGACACCATCGTCGACACTACCGTAGTGGCCATTGCATGCGACGACGCATACCTACTAGGCGTATTATCAAGCAAGATTCATCGATGTTGGGCACTACGGGCCGGAGGCAGATTAGAAGACAGACCTCGTTATCAGCACGAGTCAACATTCAAGCCATTTCCATTCCCCGCCGATGCGCCCCATGGGCTGAAAGAAAAGGTTCGCCTCGAGGCCGAGGCGCTCGACGCACTGCGCAAGCGGGTGCTAGCCGAGCACGAAGACCTGACCCTCACCAAGCTTTACAACGTGCTTGAAGCCCTGCGGGAGGGCCGCGCGCTGACCGAGGCCGAGCGCGACATGCATGATCGCGGGCTCGTCACCCTGATCCGCCAGCACCACAACGCCATCGATGCGCTCGTCGCCGAAGCCTATGGCTGGCCCGCTGACCTCTCCGATGAGGATATCCTCACCCGCCTCGTCGCGCTCAACAAGGAACGCGCCGCCGAGGAAGCCAGTGGCCTGATCCGCTGGCTGCGCCCTGAATATCAGAACCCGCCGACGGACGATTGGCTCGACACCGGGTCAGGCGTCAAACCGGCAAAGCCCGTGCTCGCAGCCGAACATGTGCCGGACAATATCATCCCATGGCCGGGAACGCTGCCCGAACAGGTCAGCGCAGTGCAGTCGATACTCTCGACCGCACAAACACCGCTCGCACCGCAGGACGTTGCCAGAGCATTCAAGGGCAAGCGCGCCGCCACTGTCCGTCCCGTGCTCGAGGCGCTGGCCGGCATTGGCATGGCCCGGCGTCTTAAGGATGGGCGGTATGCAGCGTGACGGGTGAAACAGGCCAATGAGAGAAGATGATTTCAAGCTGTGGCTGACCCGTGCGGGTTATGACCCCGGTACCATTAGCACCCAGATTGCGCGGGCAAAGCGGCTCGATCAAACTTACGGCGATCTTGACGAGCATTTTGACCGGAACAAGTTCACGGCCATCGCTGCAACCCTGAAATACTCCGCTCAGGACAAGCGCGATGAGGCAGCCAACCCTTCAAAACTCCCGATTGATGGGGACCTCTATTCCAACCTCGCGAGTTACAGGGCCACCCTGAATTTCTATCAGCGCTATCGCGACGATGATCAGGCGGGCCGAAAGCCCCGAACCCCAAAGCTGGGGGATAATCAGTTCTCCTCTGAAGTTAGCCGCATGATGGGCGTGTTCAAGGAACGGATGCCCGATTTCGCAGGCTTCGCGGAAGAGATCGGCCAGTTCTGGGAAACCGAGGGCAGCTACAAGCGCGATGCGCGCGACAGCGTGATCGCCGCTGCCACCAATTTCGACCAGACCGAAGAGGAATGCGGCCGCGCAGTATACAAGGCGCTGGTGCAGGGCACACAGCAGGGCCTCCCGCTGAGCTGGCGCACACAGGCGGAAATCTCCAAGGCACCGGCCAATCTCCAGACCCGATTCTACGAAGCGGTTGCCAGCCTGGCGCGCCTGGAAGCTGGCGATAACCAAGGCTTGTTGGACTGTGCCCGTGAGCTTGAAAGCCTGAAGGAAGCAGGCCTGCCGAGTATGCGGCGGGGCGAGGTCCTCAGCATTGCGATCTCGGTCTACGGCACCGTCAATGTAAATGATGCCTGCTGGTTCAAAGTCCGCACTTTCGACCGGCTCGGCAAGGCCCTGATGGGGCACAAATTCTTCGCCTCTCCGCAATTCGAACTGGCGGAATTCGAGAAATTCCAGTGGGCGATGAACCGGATACGTGACCAGCTCGATGACTGGAACTGGCGGACCGGCAGCCTGACCGATGTGCAAGGTTTCATCTGGGTTG
>Ga0100392_1006614_pt1 | contig 10054 bp, 20 predicted proteins | sample CryGeymeta201516_FD_81548 | JGI IMG/M metagenome (GOLD analysis project Ga0100392, IMG submission 81548) | Groundwater microbial communities from Crystal Geyser aquifers in Utah, USA - Crystal Geyser metaG 2015-16 | ecosystem: Environmental > Aquatic > Deep subsurface > Groundwater | place: USA... | reverse complement strand
CGTGATTCCTCTTTCCTGGAGCATGGCGATCTCGTCCCTGACCCTGCGATCGAAGGTTGTCCAGTGGTCGGGATGATGGAAGGCGATGGCGATCTTCGACACGCCCGTGCGCGTGCGCGTTATGCCGCTGACGGTCGATTCGGACAGGGCATCGTCGACATCGACGATCTCTCCGAGATGGACGGATCGGCCATTTCGGATGTCGTCCGCGATCCGTACGAGATGGCTGTCCGGCAGGGAATCGCCCGGCATGTTGAGGATCTCGTCCGTGATGACGATGTCGCCTGCGGCGAGCGCCGCATGCATGAGCGGTGTCTCCCCGGGGAAGCGGTCTCGCCCGTGGTGGATCCGGCATCCCGCCGATATCCTCGTGCCGCCGGAGGCGAGGGTCGTGACGCTGGTGGGCGTGATGATCCTGTGCTGCTCGAGCGTGCCGTCCGTCAGGTAGCGCTCCACCTCATCGTAGGACAGGGACTGCAGACCGGGATGCGCGCCGTAGGCCCGTACGAGCGTGCGGCGCGCCAGTATCCCGATCTTCATGCGTCAGATCGCCAGGCTCGCGAGGTCGAGCTCGGAATCGTAGTGCGCATCGACGATCGCTTCCGCCTTGGCGATGAAGGCGATGTCATCGTCGTTCGCCGGCGTGAAGTCGCCTGCCCGGTGAGCCCGGAAGATCCCTTCGGCCAGGTGGTCGTTGAGCATGGCGACGCGGTCGTAGTCGCGGCGCAGCAGGGCATCCTGCATGCTCTCGCAGGCGTGCGTCGGATCGCAGGCCCCGTCGATGACCCATGCGCCGGTGCACACCGCCATGACGGTTCCCGTCATCAGGCTCGCGCCGAGGGTGGCTGCGTCGCGATTCCTGCGCTTCAGTTCGATCGAGCGTTTCATGGCATTCATGGTGTTTTTCCTTTCAGCCTTGAGATTCGAGAAGGGCGATCAGTCCCCGCCCCATCCTTCCTTCTTTCCTGCTTCGCTGGCCTCAGTCGTCTGGTGTTCGAAGCGCTTGGCGTTCCAGATGCGCAAGGCGAAGAGCATCCTGGGAGAGAGCCGGTTGATCTGGAAGACGATGGCGATCGCGAGACCTGCGGAGAAGCCCGTGATCCCGCCGATCTCGATCGCGCTGAAGGCGGCGAGCGCGCCGGTCGCGTAGCTCAGGGCCACGAACGCCAGGGTCGGCACGTAGGGTGCTCTCGTCATGATCTGCTCGAGCACTTCGTTCTGATGGCGCGTGCCCGCATTGCTGCCCGCCGCATGGGCGATCAGGCCGAAGGCGGCGAGATAGATCCCGAAGCGGCCACCTTCCTGCTCGATGAACATCGATACGCCGAGAAGCAGACCGAGGATGACCGCCGAGGTGGCGATGAGGATGACGCTGCGCAGCGGCATGGCGTCGCCGATCCCGTAGTGGGCCTTGATGAGGTCGAGATGGCTGACCATACGTTCGACGGTATCGCCGTTCGCATCGGTGATGTTGACGCTGATGCCCATGGTGTTTTTTCCTTCGATGACTGGTCGTGATTCTTGTGTCGCTGATCAAGCGGCCCGTTGGAGCGGAAGCGGCATGCCCGCCGCGCGATGGGCCCGCGGATCGTATCCGGTTCCGAACTTGCGGAGCCAGCGCTTGATCTCGGCACGCAGCATCATGGCCGCGAGCTTGGGCGGAACGACCAGGCGTTCGACGCCGAACGCGTCCTTGTCGGTCCAGCGCGGGTCCATGACCTTGTCGTCGAACGGCTTGAAGACGGCGATCTGGAAGCCGTCGTCGCGGCGCAGCCAGATGAGGTCGACGCTCCAGCGCTGGGGCTGGCGGCGGATGGATTCCGCGATGATGGCGGCGGTGCGGGCGTCCAGACGTTCCTGGTCGCGGTAGAGTACGATCATTGTCGCGTTCCCTTCATGGTCTGTCGCGGTTGGGTCGCGCGCCTGGCGCGGATGATGCGTCGGAACGCATCGCGGTAGTAGGGCCGGGCCTCCGGTAGCAGGATCGGCACGATCGCCAGCACGGCGAGCGCGATGATCCCCGCGACGAGGAGAGCCAGCGGAAGCAGGATCGACTTGATCATTTTTTCCTTCTCCGTGATGACTTCGCGCATCACGCACCCGGAAGGGTCTCCCTGCTTTTCCAGCGCGTCCTCCAGAGGAAAACCCCCCTGCCTCATGGCAGGAGGGCTTCCTTGGGCGCGCGTATGGAGGAGGATTACGCGGCCTTGTCTTCCGACTTCTCGCGGGGCGGGAGCGGCAGGCCGACCGCGGTGAGGTATTCACCGCCTTCTTCGCCGGCGTCGTTCACGAACTTGCTGAAGATGACGCGGATCTTGGCGGTCTCGCCGACGACCAGTGCGTCGCGGATGGCTTCGGCCGCCTTGCCCATCGCCACGAGCGTGCGGGGACGCTGCTTGCCGCGCAGTTCCGCGGTGACCTTGGCGCGGATGTATTCCTTGCCCGTCGAGCTGGTCGGTGTCTCGATGCTGTCGACGGTCATGTTGACGTTGTAGGCCTTGGGCTTGGTGCTGGTCTGTTCGTTCATGTGTTTTTTCCTGTCAGTGTATGGTCCCGGTGGCGTTCACGATTGCCGGTTCCGGGAAGGTTGATCCTGACCTGTTCGCCGAAGGCGTTTTTTCCCCTTCGGCCCTCCAGGGCACGATTTCCTCCCCTTCGATGGATTGGGATCGGGAGGCCGCCGCCGTCCCTCCGTCTGTTCAGATCCTGCAGGCTCCCGCGTCCGGGAAGTACTCGACGGTCTCGAGCAGCGGTCCGTCGCCTTCCGGGGTATCGTGCCGCACGTAGAGGTCGATGCGGGTGCGTCCGTCGGCATGGCTGAGACGCTCGCGTGATCCGAAGACGAAGCCCGTCACCGGCTTCATGCCCTTCGCCTCGATGTGCGCGACGAGGTCCTCGTGGACCTTCCTGCGTGTCTCGCGGCATTGTTTCGGATGGAATTCGTAGCGGTGGAAGAGGATATCGCTCGCAGGCAAGGGCAGGTCGCTCCGACGTAGATCGGAGAGGCATCGAGGGGCACCGTTCGGTTCAGTCATGACTGGCCTCCGAAGACGGGCTCCGGTCTTGGTTCTTCCTCAGCCGTTCGACCGGGTACGCGTGGTATTCCGTGTTGACGACGGCATCCTTGGCGTCCTCGATTTTCATGCGCTCGTAGTGATCGTCGACTACGGAATCGATGCGGTGGTATTCGAGGTTCGTGAGAACGCCATCGGCGAGTGCCTCTTTCGAGAGCGCGATCGTCGTGTTGTTGGTGTCGTGGAAGCGCTGCAGCGATTCGTATTGCCTCGTTCCCGCTTCCTGCCACGGTGCCGAGCCGAGGGCGACTATCCCGCCGGTACCAATCATCACTGCCATCGCCCCCGTGATGATCCAGACTGCGTTCTCACTTTCAACGTCATCGAGTGTGAGAAGCCCGATCAGCACCGAGAGCACTGTGGCTATCAGGTATACGCCGAGGAATCCGAATATCTCCATAGGTCCGTAGGGCATGTCGTTCACCTCACACGATGTAGGGGATGCGCTGGCGGAACCCGCCCTCGCGCTTGCGGTCGGAGATCCATCCCATGAGGGTGATCATGAGTTCCGGGTCGTGATCGCGCGGATCGAACCGGTAGCGCAGGATGTCGTCGATCAGCTCGATGTGCTGGGCCGCGATCTCGTCGCGTCCGCACAGGCAGTCCGGGAGCCGTGCGTCGTCGATGATCTCCTGCGGCACCTCGAGCATCTCGCAGGCGCGCATGACATCGGTCTTCCACAGCGATCGGATGGGCTGCATCGAGACGGCGTTGGCGAGAACCGAGTGCTTGCCGAGCGCATGCTCGGTCGCGTTGATGGTACCGGCGACCCAGTAGCGCTCGCTTTCGTCGAGGGCGGTGATCCTGACACCGTCCTCGGTCCTGCGCACCTCGTTCACGGAACGCAGCTGCAGGTCCGCCCAGCGCTGCTGGTCCTGGTTCCCGCCGAGCGGCTCGGTCACGATCAGTTCCGCTTCGGGATGGCGTTCGGCGAGCCAGGGGATGACGAGATCCTGGAACCTGCCCGGCCGTCGTCCTGCGGAGACGTAGTGGATGCCGACGAGGCGGAAGGGCGTCCCGAACTTTCCTCGGGCGCGGGCGAGCGCGCTGGCGAGCACCGTGAAGGCGACGATCGAATCGGTACCCGACAGGCCGATCATGAAGCCCGGGACCGGGGTCTGGCTCATGCCGATCTTGTCGACGAGACGATTGGTGACGGCATCCAGCCGCGCGGTGATGTCCATGGTGTTCTCCTTCAGGGCAGCAGGCAGGTGCCGTTGCCTTCCATGATGAAGCCGTACCGGCGTTCGACGTCCTCGAGGCGATCCATCTCGCGTTCGCCGTCATCGGCTTCGCGCAGTGAATCGAGGCGGCGACGCTCCCGGCGCATCTCCGGATCGTCGTGCGTGACGACGGTGCGGTAGTCCTCGTGGAGCGCCGAGCGGTTCACGATGCTGACGTCCGGCATGAGGATGGTCGCCTTCTGGGCGGACCGGGCGAGATCGAGCATGGCCTGGCTGGCGACGATGTTCGCCGAGTGGACGCGTATCTCGACGAGGCGCGGCAGAGGGGTCGGCGCGACGAGCGGCGTCCCGAACAGTTCCGCCATGATGTCGCGTCCCTCGACCGCGCAGCCGAGGTCATTGTCGAAGGACAGGTGGGTGATCGCGTGCGCGTTGGCGTGTATGACCGCGAATGCGGTCTGCGGATCGCGTACGATGACCCAGTCTCCGGCCTCGGAGGCGAGCGGCATTCTCTCGTCGTCGATGAAGATCCTCATGCCTTCCGGCTCCGTGCGATCCTGGCGCGCAGGGCCGCCGCCATGGTGCGCAGTTGCGGCACGAGGCCGAGGAAGAAGGCTCCGCCGACGAGGATGACCCACAGGCTGACGAGCATGCCTTCCGCGCTCTGGATGAGGTTGGCCGAGGTGATGCCCGTCGTGCCGTAGGCCATGTTGAAGAGTCCGAAGCTGCGCATTGTCTTTCCTCTGTCACGTTTTCGTCAGGCGAATGTCTCGGTGGGGGCATCAGGGCCCGACTTCATAGGCCCCGAACATGTCGTGGAAGGAGATGACCTCGCAGTGCACGCCCGTGATGTCGTCGGTGTCTTCTGCCGCCTTGTAGAGCGCGATGGCATCCTCCGCGCTTGTGTTGAAGTAGCAGGTCTTGACGCCCGTGTATCCGATGACGACGAGCATGTTGGGGCGGCCCCGGCATGCGGCCGCGATCTCCTCCGTGGGAATGGGGTCTTCTCCTTCCCAGCAGGCCGAGCCGTTCCGTGGCAGCGAGTAGAGACCGTCCTCGAGGACGAGTTCGCCGGCCTTGTACATCTCTTTCATGGTGTCCAGCAGGCCCTCGGCATCCTCGTCCCCGCGGCGGTTGAGTTCGAGGCCCGTCAAGGATGCGCCATGGGCGAGACGTGCGCGGATGATGGCCTTGTTGCGGGAATGGCTCATGGTTTTTTCCTCTCTCAGGAGATCGTCGACTGTTTCCGTGTCTCAGGAGACTCGTCTGAGATCTGCGTCGAACATCCCCTTCGTCCGGCGTCCCTGGTCCTGTCCGCGTCGCAGGTGATCCTGCGATACGTTGAGGATGGTCAGGGCGAAGTCCGCTGCCAGGTCGCTCGCTACCAGCTTCTGGACGAGCGATGGATCGAGGTTGCAGAGCCGCGTGTTTCCCGCGGTATCGACGAGGGTCACGTAGTCGGCCGTCTTACCTGGCCGGAATGCCATTTCCAAGCGACCTTCGAATTTCTCGGAGATCTGGCTGTTCGCTGTCGTCAGCATTTCGCTCATGTTGGTTCCTTTCGATTATCGTTCTGATTGAATGGGCACCGTCACCCGTAGACGGCGCTCGCCACCGCCTCGCACTTGTCGAGGTCGAGCCGGTCGTCGGTCCGGATGCCGCTCTCCATGTCGAGCCAGTGCGGACCCGAGGAATCGATCGTGGCCTGCACCTCGTCGATGTTCTCGGGCGAGATCCCGCCGGCATAGCCCACGAGGCGATCGCCCGGGTGCTTCGGCCATGCCTCGGGAGGTCGTCCCAGGCCGCCGGATCGATCGAACAGGATGGCGACGCCTTCGTCCTCGGGGAATTCGAGTTCGCGTGTCTGCATGATACCGGTGAGCATGTGTCCGGCGGCGAACCGGGCGATGCGGGAGGGATCCGGCTTGCGACTGTTCACCTGCACACGCGTGAAGCGGGACAGGTCGAGCGGGAGGACCGCGTTCGCCATGACCATCTTCGAGTATCCGCCGCACAGATGCGCTGACTTGACGACGGGCACCTTCCGGAACCTGTCGATGACGTCCATCGCGGGGTAACGTGGCTCCTCGCCCTGGCGGTCGGGGGAAAACAGCACGCCCCATTCGAGGGGGAAGCGCCGGGAGAGGTCGAGCATCCGGTCGAGGTCGGTGTCGGCATCGACACCGGTGAAGGTCAGGAAGGATGGCTTCATGTCACGTTGTCCTTAAGCTGGGCATTGCGCAGGCGCCGGGTGACGGACATCAGGCGCATGTTCGTTTCGGAGGAGGAATCGTACGCCGTGATCAGGGCGTCGACCTGTGCGGTGACGTCCTTCCCTTCGGCGGCCTGATCGATCGTCTGGCGCAGCAGGGTGGCGAAGTTGGAACGCAGCGTGTCATGTGCCTGCGCGTGTTCCTCGTCCGCCGCGATCAGTTCGTCGCTGGAGAGGATCCGGTATCCGAACTGCTCGCGCACCTCGCTCATGTGGCGGCGCGCCGCCTCGCGGCGCGCGATGGTCTTCTCGTTCATGCTGCGCGGCTCCTCCATTCGCCGTCGATCTTCTCGACGATCACACTGCCGTCCTCCTCGTTGCCGAGGATGTGGGGCATGATGCCCGCATCCTTTTGCGACACGCCGGCGGGGGTGCCGATCGTCAGCGGCATGCCCTCCTTCCAGTCCGCGCCGACGATCCGCCATCCGCCCCACGGGAAGTCCATGGGACCGCCGTCGTAGTCCGCCGGCTGGGGGTGGCCGTTCGTGGCGCGCGCGGGAGGCTCGTCGCCCGACCAGACGCGTTCGTCGAGGAGACACCGCGCGAAGGCGCGGTCATCCTGCACGCACGTCTCCTCGGGATCGTCCGTTCGCTCGGTCACGATCTCGATGACGTGATGGCGGGAGAAGCGGACCTCCTCGCCGAAGTCCATCGCGCGGATGACGGGCTCGTTGCCGAGCCGGCCGATCAGGAATTCCGGGTCCTCCGGGTCCACCCCGGTGACCAGGACCCACATGCGCTCGGTCATGCCTTCGGCGTCCTTCGGAGGACCGAAGAGGAGCTTCACGCCATCCCCTGCCGAGACGGCGAGACGGCGCGCCTCGCAGGGATAGTAGTAGGTCCATGGGTTCTCTTCGGCGATCGGCCGTGGATCCTCGATGGTGTAGCGCATCGCGTCCGTCATATCTCGTTCCAGTACTTGAGCGATCCCAGGATCTCGTCGACCCAGGCGCAGAAGGCGTCGGCGTGCTTCTTCTTCTGGAAGTAGAAGCCGAATTCTTCCAGCTTGCTGTTCGGCGAGCACGCCCAGCCCGGCGCGTTATCATCGAGCCAGTGGACTGCACGCATGGAAGGCTTGGCGATCTTGCGACGGTTCTTGGAACGGATTTTCCGGAGTTTCTCGGCGTCTTCGCTGTCCATGCCTCCGTAGAACGCCGGATCGTCCGGGATCTCGCCTGCGGCATATTTGCCTTCCGGCGGCAATTCCTCATAGGCGAGGAATTGCTGCGCCGGTGTGAGAAGCGTATGGATGTATCCGAAATTGTCGTTGTTACTGGTGCTGTAACGGCTGATCGAGACCATAGCGGGGAAGGTGTGGACCTGGACCTCACCATCTTCCCTGGTGATATAGGACCAGCCATTTCCGAAACAGACCGTCAGACCATGCTTTTTCTCGTGGAAGCGGCTCATCGATTTTTTCCTTACATGACGTCTTCGCTCTTGGACCTCTTGCCGAAGATCATTTCCCTTCTGCGTGCGGCCGCCTTGGCGAAGATATCCTCTACCCGGCGGATCGACTCGAGGGCGGGCAGGTCCCTGGCCTCGATGTCCAGCGGCGTCATGGGCGTCAGGACGAAGTCCGCGACCATGCCGGCCATCTTCTCGTCGATGCCGGCGCCTGTCATGTGCGCGACGATGTCCTGCCGGTTGATCCGCTTGGGCGGCGCGAGCCGGTAGATGGTATACCCCGGATATCCTGGATCCCCCTGCGGGAATTCGTCACGGGTCACGATCTCGCCCGATTCGATCATCTCGATGATGGCCTCGGAGAGGTCGTCGCCTGCGCGTTGGGCGATCTCCTGACGCGTCGTGCCGCCGGTCTGTTCCAGCACTGTACGGATGGCGCGCTTGTCGCGTTCGATCTGGTTCATGATGCTTTTCCTTCGGATCGATGGTTTCACAGGGGAGACCGACCGGTTTCAGATGTCGATGACGATTCCCTCGCGCGGCTGGGATATGCCGAACTGGATCAGTCCGGAGGCGAGGTGCGTCACGCTCGTGACGGTCCGTTGGTCGTCGGCGAACAGGGAACTTCCGATGACGTCGCCGATGCGGCGCCCGAGGCACGCCCTGATCGCCGCTTCCGGTCTTGCCTTGGCCCGTCCGGCGAGGATCATTGTCGTGCCGTGGAAGATGACGTCCTCTTCCCAGGTGTTGAACCGCAGGTCGACGAGATTGCACGAACGCACGAGATGCGCGGTGATGCGGATGTCCCGATCACTGCGCAGGTCGACTTTGTTGCCGTCCTTCGTCCCGTCGTCTCCCAGCATGGTGCGCAGGCAGGGACCGTCGTAGAGCCTCTTGATGGCGCTCGCTGCAGCGGCTGTCGCGATGACGGGGCCGCACAGGGTGTCTCGTCGCCCCGTGCCGTTCTGGCGGGAATACTGGTCGAACGTCCATGCCAGGATGCGGAGGTACGATAGGGGGATGTCCCCTCCTTCCACCGTCCAGAGCGGGACGACCTTGCGCCCTCGTGCCTCGACCGTCTCGATCCCGACACCGGCCGGGGTGGCTGTACGCGTGCTCCGTCGGGTGGCCGACCGGCCGCACTGGTAGATGTAGGGGACCCGGAAACCGATGCTGTCGGCGGCCGCCTGGCGGATGGTCCCGAAATCGATCCCGTCGTCGTAGTCCAGCCCATAGTCGTCGCGGGCCGTGACCTTTCCGTCGAGCAGTGAGGCGAGATCCGCCTTCAGGCGGATGATGCCGGGCTTCCATGCCTCGACGAACCCGTCGATCGTGACGGTCTGGCCAGCGATGGGATCGGTGGCCATGGTCAGGGCCGGCAGATGCTGGACGAGGCGGGGAACACGTTGACGCGGACGCCTTCGCTGGCCGCGCTCTCTAGGTAGAGTATCACGGGCTCGGAGAGATCCGGAGCGGCGAGGAGAAGGGATGGATCGGCATCGATGAGATGGACACCGTCGTGCTCGATGCGGTATTTCTCATCGCAATCGATCGTACTGAGGGCGATCATCTCGTCCTTGGTGCAGCGGATGTTCTCCATGGTCTTCTCCTGTCTGACATGCGAAGAAGGCCGGCCCCGAGGGACCGGCCTTCCTGCATCTGCCGAAGTAGTGTGGGTCAGGCCGCGGCGGCGACCTTCACGTTGTCGTTGGCGACGATGCCGTAGCGCTGTTCGATCGCTTGCGCGAAAGCGTCGGTGGCCGAGGCGAGGGCTGCGCGCTCGTTGCGTTCTGCGTGGGCGGCGGTGCGCTCGGTGCGACGGACGGCCGCGGCGATGCTCAGTTCGGCGTTGCGCTCGAAGTGGGCTTCCATGCGCGCGGCCTTGGCGGCGGCGGCTTCGGCCTTGCGGGCCGCGTTGCGCTGTTCGTGGGCGATCTGCTTGGCGGTCTTGTCCATGGTGTCGTCTCCTGCTCGTGAAGTTGATTTTTCCTTCCCCGTCCGGGGAACGCTCTTCACTTTACCGGCTATTCGATTTCTGCGTCGACAGAACATTTACGTAACGCTAGATAACGTTTTATGCCAATCCGCACCTACGTCTTCCGCCTGCGTCCGACGCG
>Ga0100392_1006611_pt1 | contig 10056 bp, 11 predicted proteins | sample CryGeymeta201516_FD_81548 | JGI IMG/M metagenome (GOLD analysis project Ga0100392, IMG submission 81548) | Groundwater microbial communities from Crystal Geyser aquifers in Utah, USA - Crystal Geyser metaG 2015-16 | ecosystem: Environmental > Aquatic > Deep subsurface > Groundwater | place: USA... | reverse complement strand
ATGGAGAAGAGGTCGATATAACCTCATTGATGACTAAGAATCCCATTGTCTTTAATGAGGATAAAACAATTCTAGACGCGATGAAAGTTATGACATCATTAGAGTTTAGGCATCTTCCTGTTAAAAAAGACAATACCCTTAGAATTATTTCAGTTCGAGATATCTTAAATATTATTTGTAATAAATTTAGCGATGATTTAGATCTCTATCAACCAATTAAGAATTGGAGAAAGGAGGATCCTAGTCTCCAAGAAATTGATATTTTAGAAAAACCTCATGATACAGATGGAATTTCTTCAGCAGTTTTTGAAACACCGTTAAAGAGAATATATAACTCCAGTTTCATTTATATCGATCATGAAGGTAATATTGAAAATCTTATTAATAAGATGATTGAAAATGAAGTCCAGGTTGCTTTTGTGATGGAATATGAAACGACATTTGTTGGAATTATAACTGAAAGAGATTTGTTGAAGAAAGTTTTTTCAAAAAAATATCAATTAAGTGATAGTATTATCGATATTATGACTGCTTCACCTGATTATCTCTCTGTTACCCATCATTTTGGTAATGCTCTTAAGAATATGGAAGCCTTTGATTATCGAAATATGCCTGTGGTTGCCCAAGATGGTTACCCGATTGGCAATGTCGCGCTTCTTGATTTGATGTCTTTATTTTATGCTCAGTTTGCTTCAAACTGAAGAATCTCGTTGACTAGTTTTGATGTTTCAAGCGAAGCCTGGCCTACTAAGTGTTGGTCAAAGCTATCTGAAATTTGTGTTGATTCGAGGTTGATTTCTATTGTTGGGACGCCTCTTTCTTTTACCGTATCAACAAACATTGCAGCGGGATAGACGTGTCCAGATGTCCCAATGGCAATAAATAAATCGCAGGCGTGAAGTTCACTATCTATTTTATCCATATGAAGAGGTCTCTCTCCAAACCAAACAATATGAGGTCTGAGGTTGCCTTCTTTCAAGCAACATGGGCAAGGAGTCGTGGAGTGAATATCTTTCTTTATTGTAAGTGCTCGCCCTGTTTCAATGCATCTCATTTTAAGTAACTCACCATGCATATGAATAATATTTTTTGAGCCTGCTCGCTCATGAAGATCATCAACATTTTGGGTAATGATGGTTACTGTCCCTTTTAGTTCTTCTTGTAGTTTAAAAAGGGCTAAATGAGCTTCGTTAGGGTGCACTTGTCCACTTAGTAACTGCTGTCTTCTAAGGTTGTAGAAACGATTGACGAGTTCTGGGTCTCTTTGAAATCCATCTGGTGATGCAACATCGTAAACATTATGATTCTCCCAAAGACCATTGCAATCTCTAAAAGTTTTTATTCCTGATTCTGCAGAAATTCCTGCACCTGTGAGTATCACAATATGTTTGGGTTTTTTATTAAGCTTCACAATTTATATTTTATACTATTAAATTGAAGTATCAAAGGAAATATATGGAACCTTTATCACAGGCAATTTTAGGCGTTATGGGACAGGGGCTTATTAAGACGAGACCAAATAGAGGGAAGCATCTTAAGGCCTGTCTATTTGGAGCTCTCGGTGGGATTGCTCCTGATATCGATTACCTGATTCGCGTTGATTCTGACCCATTATTTACAATCGAGTATCACCGTCAATTTACCCATTCTCTCTTTTTTATTCCGTTTGGTTCATTACTCGTTTGCTTAGTTTTAAAAATATTTAAAGTTAAGATTAAAGATAGTTACCCTTTTGTTTTCTTAGGTTTTGCTACCCATGGATTACTTGATGCTTTTACTAATTATGGTACACAGCTTTGGTGGCCATTTTCAAGTGCACGAGTTGCATGGAATTGTGTTGCTGTTGTTGATCCATTATTAACGATTCCGTTATTAGTTCTCACAATTGCATTTATAAGAACAAATAAGAGAGTTTTTAATTGGGCCTGTTGGGCCTATATTATTTCCTATTTAAGTTTTGGTGCTTTTCAAAAATTTCGCGTTAGGCAGCTAGTTTTAGATAATCAAGCGCTTCATTCTCATGATAGCCGTCTGATGATAAAGCCTACGCTTGGCAATAATTTCATTTGGAGAGTCATTGAAGACGATGGTCATGAATTACATTTTTCTGCAGTTCGTTTATCATTAATTGGTGCAAATACTTTCTATCCTGGTGAAAGTGTAAAAAAAGTTCTTCCTAAACAGATTGCTACGCTCTTGGGTAATAATCAGATTCAATTAAATGACTATGAGAGGTTTAAGTATTTTACAGATGATTATCTTTACTGGATGAATGAATCTTCAGTCGCCGATGGCCGATATAGTCTTCTTCCATATTCAAAAGATCCAATTTGGTATATTGAATTTAGCCCAAACGAGCTTACTAAACATATTCGCTACCAGACTGTGCGTAAACCTAGTCCAGTAGTGAGGGACAATCTCCTAAAGATTTGGTTGGGACAAGAGCTACAAAAACCTTAAAAGAGTGTTTTTTACTTCCTCATCAATATCATGAGTCTTGTTATCAACGGGAATGAATTCACCTTTTAGTAATTGTGGCTTGAGTTGCTCAAAAGAGTTCTTACTATTATCGAAGTTTACAATTGGATCGCCAATTCCATGAATACTGTAGAGATCAAAGTTAATTTCTGGGGTTAGCATATCATAGCGGTAGTTACAATTGATCCCAATCACTCGCGATGTCGCGCTGTATGCTTGACCAAGAAAAGGCGCAAGATACCCGCCCTGACTATAACCAACAATCGTTGTAGGCCTTGCAGATGGATTGATATTAGCAAGAAATGAATTGAGAACCGATGTCGGGTAGGTGAAATCGATATAGTATTTTTGTTCGATCGTATTATAGAAATACCAAGCGAAGCGGTAGTAAATTTTATCTGCTCTTTGCTTAGGCATTGGGAAAACACCATTTGGAATAATGCAGTGATAGTCTTCTGGGATAATATCTTTTAGTGACTCATAAATCTCTTCAGCATTTTGACCATAACCATGCAATATCAAGAGAACTTTCTTTGCATTTGGGTTACCAAATTCTAAGAAATCGACTATGGACTGAGCAGGGACTAATATTCTCTTACATTTTTCTATCATTAAAACATGATATACTGGATTGGGTGTTATTTTCAATTAAAGAATAGGTGAAAATTGGATACGGTATTTATTGAAGAAATTTTACTAGAAACATTTTCATTCTATGAATGGCAAAATATTGAAAAAGTACTTATCTCTTTAAATCCTCAGGACCTTGTTCTTATTGAGTCAATAACTCTTGATGAGTTAAAGGACACAATTAATGTCCTTATCAAAAGAGGCCAATTAGAGAGTAAGAAGATTAAGGGGGAGTTGCACTATCGCCGTTATCAAAGAAGATCTTTATTGCATAAATTAAGGGCACTCTTAAAGTAGTGCCATCATAATCCATAATGATCCCGCTGTAACAAGAGGGATTGTTAAATTGTCATCAATTTTTAAAGCGAGTAAATCAAATAAGGTCACGATAGAAGAACTTATCAGCGAAACAAATACTAGTTTAAGACCGCTAAATACTGGAGAGAGTACAATTAGGTGAATGATCAGCGCAGAGATTAGAAATGCACTTGAGCCTTCAACACTTCGGTGTTCTTTAATTTTTCTCTTACCAAATTGAATTCCGATGATTGCAGAAATTGGATCACTAATGGCCAGTGTGAAGATTGCCACAAGAGAGATCTCTTTTGGAAAAGTGAGAACAGTAAGTAAGAGTCCCATGAGAAAAGGAATTGAAGCCGACTCTTTTAATTGTTCTTCGGCACGAAGTAAGTATTTTGATGCCTGTGTGAAGATACTTTTAAATTCAGGATAATTAAGTCTTACTTGTTCGAGGATATAGAGAATACATGTCGAGATACCTAAGATATGAATAGCCTGTTGATAGGTAAGGAAGTATTTATAAATGAGACCACAACTCATTCCCATTGAAATATGAAATAATCGTCGCGGTATATGTAAGTCTTTTCTGCTTTTTTCTATTGTTTCCATTGGCAGATTATAACAAAGAATTAGTTGTTATTCTTCTAGAATTTTTTTCTTTTCCTGAAGAGCGATTAAAGTGTCTTTTTGGTAGAGAATACCTTCGAGTACTTGATTGATTGGGTTTACTACAGGGAGAATGTCCTTACCGGACATGAGAAAGATACTCTTGGCACCTTCAAGGGTAGAGTTTGAAGGAATAAATATTGATTCACCGATGAGGGTACTCGCAGTGATTAGCGGATCATTGTCATCTTGGCTAACAATTTTTCGAATCGAGTCAAGATTTAGTGTCCCAAGGAAGCAGTGGGACTTATCAACTACAGGATAGAGGGCGTAATTATCATCGATGAAGGTTTTAATACTAGTTAAGTTTGCGTCTGACTTAATCGCAATAATATCAGTATGGACGAGTTCATGAATATCACTCTTCATTTTCTTATTTTCACTTTCTTTGGCAGCTGTAACATTTTCTTGAAATAGTTTTAAAATATCTAAGAGATTAAACTTAAGCTTTGTTGTCTTTTCTGGCTCCGGATTCCATTTACTAATTTGACCAGATTTAAAGAGAGCAAATTTTAAAAGAAATGGCCCTAGTACTTCAAAAATAAAAATACTCGCCACGACGGTATTGAAAATTAGTTGCGCCGAATCTTCTTTGTAAATAGAAACCTTCGCAACTATCGCCAGTGCGGCACCAGCATGTGACATTACTGAAATTCCTTGGTAGTTCTTAATATTATCATCTTTCAGACCTACGAATTTAGCAGCGAGGAAAGATCCACTAATAATTCCTGTCATTCTCGAAATAATATAAACAACACCAATAACTCCAACACTTTCAACTAGTCCAGCTATCTTGATGTGAGTTCCTGCGAGTACGAAGAAGAGAGCATAAATGGAACCTCCCATATTCTTAACCGTCTCATGAATATTTTCACCTTCAACAGAGGCATTTGCGACAGTGAAGCCTAGGAATAACGATATAATAAGTGGATCAACACTTAAGTACTCGGCAAGTGATTGTCCAAATAAAATAACTGCAATGATCGAGAAGAGAATATTACCGACACGAGTTTCATATCTTTCAATGAAAGTCAGAATTACTCCTAAGATAAAACCAAAAATCATTGAACCGAATATTTTCCAAATCGTTTTTACAATGAGAATTGGAGAGTGAGCATACTTACCCTGCCAAAGTCCAAAGTATTCAAAGGCATTCATTGCAATCAAAGTCGTCACAATCGCAATTAATGTGGCAAACGCGAGATAGATTTTTATGGAGTCGCTAAGTTTTCCTTCAGCATTATATTCTTTTAATACAAGAAGAGTTGTTGGAGGAGCTGCCTCAACTGAAACAAGTGCGAGAAAAATCGATACTATAATTACTGTTGTATTATCATAACCACCAATAGAATAAAGAGAGATAAGAAAGAGACTGAAGACAACGAGAATTGTAAAACCAACAGAGACGACGGAATAAAGAATCTGCTCCTTCCTCATCTTAGAAATCAATGCCCTGTTAAATTCCCCCCCGATATTAAAGAGAATCATTCCAAGGGCAAGATCATTAAAATATTTGAATGAATGGGAGAAGTCTTCACTTAAAAATTGTAAGCAACCCGGGCCTAAAATAACACCGAGAATAATGTAGCCAGAAACTTTAGGGACGCCAAACTTCTTTGATAATTTACCAATAATAAGGCACAGGACTAGAGTGATTCCTAGAATGGGAACTGTATTATTTAATGTCTCAATAAGTTCGCTATTTACCATATTATCTCGCGTTCAACATATTGTAGTTGGTATTTTATCAAAGTACTTCATAAAAAATACTGTACAAAGTTTATCTTGAGTTAATTGTAGTAACTTACTGTTATTAAATGTTAATGAGTTAGTCTTTTACAAAAGCTAATTTAAGAATTAAACTTTTACGAGTATCTATCTAATATTGTACAAAGAGGTTCGCTTGAAGCGTAAAATACTTGGCGCTTTTGTCATTTTAATTGCACTAGGAAGTATAATTACTTACTTATTAACTCAATATACACTCTCTCGTGGAGTTAGGGCCGGAAAGCTTGTAAAGCTCTCAGAGACGGGAATATTGATTAAGACTTATGAAGGTACGCTAGACCTTGGAAGTGGAGATGAGCTGACTTGGCAATTCTCAATCCATGATTCAGATCTTGGTGAAGAACTTGCTAAGCAAACAGGTAAACAGGTGAGGCTTGAGTACCGTGTTCTCCTTGCAAAATTATTTTACACAACTCGATACGATATTACTTCATGGTCTTTAGAGGGGGAGTCACAGTCGATGAATCTTCTTTGTCGTCTTGTCGACTTTATGAGAGATAACTCTTCTGTCGTCGAATACTTACGACCAATAATTCAAGAAAGAGACCCTGAGTTACTTCGAAATATTCGAGAGTGTCAAAAACGTAAATAATTAGGCCCAAAAAGCAAATGTTAAAATTGTGAGGGTTATTGGAAAAACAATAACCACACAAAATAACAACAAATTAAAGAAGAAGCCATCGAGGCTATTATCTTTTTCTTTCTCTTTTAATTCTTTCGACATTCAAACTCCATTTCAATGGCACATATGCTCATTGTAAATATGAATAACTCTAAAACCAATTGTCGAAATGCCAATGATGATGAGAGTGATTGGTATTGTTCTTGGTAATTTATTTTGTAATGGCCTCAAAAACTTTTGGAAAATTTCTGGTGCAAAGCTTAATACTGGCATTGTCCCGAGCCAGAAAGCGGCGATGAAGACGAGAGAGTATACTGGGCCAGTGGCCGATATCGAAAGAATTAAAACTGACCACAGTAAACCACATGGTAGAAGTACACTCGCACTTCCGCCAAAGTAGCTTCTTATGATCTCTTGATTCTTAAAGCTTTGATAAAGTCTTTGCCATAGTTTTACATTTAAATTTTCTAAAAATTCATGCTTCGGTGTGTAGCTCTTCCATTTGAGCAAGTTTTTTAGGCCGATATAAATAAAGAGAAGACCCATAATCATTGCCCCTGTCATGGAGACAATTTTATTTCCTTGTAGTCCTAAAGTTTTAAGGCCTAGAAGTGGAAGAATAACTCCAATCAAGCAATAGCCTGTGAGGCGGCCTAGATGATAAGAGAGTATTCCTTTTTTATTCTTTGTCATTGCCACGACAAGGCCTCCACACATACCAATACAGTGTGTGCTACCGACTAGACCTGAGACAATTCCGGCGAAAATGATAAAGTATAGTGGTTGTATACTTAAATCAGTTAATTGGTCCAACAATGGATACCTCTCTAACGATTTCTTTCTTATTACTTAAATCTGTAATTTTAAAACTTACTTTTCGACTTCCCTTAGTAAGAATCTCTTTTTTAAATTTAAGAAAGAGATTAACTCTCGCATGGTTCTTCTTTAGAAGGTATGGGTTTCTTGGAACCTTAAGTTCAATTGCGAGTTCATCTTTTTCTAAGAGATCAATTTGTACTTCTCTATCTTTTAATTCTCCACTTTGATCAAGTGTTATTTGGAAGTGATTTAAAACCATTCCTTCTTCGTTATGCATTACTGTATATGGAGTTCCTAGACCCTTTAGAATTGTCACATTCATATCTGTTGAGATATTTAATGAATAAATAAGACCAATAATAATGACGACAATTGCAGAGAGGTAGACAAGATTTCTTGGTCTTAGAATCTTTGGTTTGTTTCCTTCGATATTTGCGAGTGAATCATAACGGACAAGCCCTTTAGGTCTATTCGTTTTTTCCATAATATCATCACAGGCATCAATACAATTTGTACAGGCAATACACTCAAGTTGCATCCCTCGTCTGATATCGATTCCCGTTGGACACGCCTTAACACAGGCATAGCAATTTACACAGTCGGCGTGTTCTTCTTTCTTCATTCCTGGTTGGCGACGTGGCTCTCCTCGTTTTTCATCATAGACGACAGTCATGGTATTTTCATCCATCATGACAGACTGAAACCTTCCGTAAGGACAAGCTATAATACAAAACTGTTCACGAAACCATCCAAAATCAAGTAAGAAAATTGTCGTGATCATAAGCATTGAAAAGAATAGGGTCTTATTGGCCATTGGAGATTGTAAGGACATCGAAAGTAGCTCATGTGTTCCTACAAAGTATCCAAGAAATGTATGAGAGATGTGAAGAGACACGGCGGTAAAGAGGATCCACTTTAAGCTTCGCTTCCAAGTCTTCTCAAAGTCCCAAGGGGCGTCGTCGAGTTTTTGTCTTTGACGTGGATTTCCTTCGACGAGAATTTCAATCTTACGATATATCGTATCAATGAAAACGGTTTGAGGGCAGGCCCAGCCACACCAGACTCGTCCCCAGATACTTGTAATAAATCCAATTGTAAAAACAAAACCTAGAAATAAAAAAAGTAATAGAGGCGCATTACTAGCAAAGAATGAATATGAGAAGAAAGTAAACTCTCGATTGGCAATATCAAGTTTTATCGATTGCTTGCCTCCAATATAGATCCAAGGGAGGACAAGATAGAAGGCAATTAAAAACCAGTAGAACAGGGATCTTCTTTTTCTCCAAAAACCTTTTACTTCTTCAGGGAAAAGGAAAATCCGATGACCTAATTCATCAGTTGTTCCAAGTCTTTCTTCATGCAATTCAAATTTATTCTTGCTCATTGTAAGTCCAGTGAAGGGAGGCGAAATTAGAGCTTCGCCCCCAATTCAGTATTTATTTAATTAAATCACCTTGTGGTTCTTTAGCTTGTGCAGGATTAGTCCCATGGAGAGTCAGTACATAAGAAACAACAGACATTATTTCTTCTTTACTTAATACTTCTCCCCACGCTGGCATCCCGTTCTCTTCGACACCCTTAAAGACTACTGGATAGATTGTATCAGCACCAACATGGCCTTTAATATTTAACCAGTAATCATCAGTTAAGTTTGGACCAATATCTCCACGACCACCTTCGGCGTGACATGAGAGGCAGTTTTCTTCAAAGACGACAGCTCCCTTTGTTACACCATCATTTGAAGCGATCCATGATTGATACTCATCGAGATTAAAGTTTGCACCGTTTGCTGCTTCAGCTTCCTTAATCTTTGTTATTACGGCCATGTCTTTATTGTATTCATCAAGCAATGTTGGTCCGTCCATCATGACATAGTACATGAAGTAGGGAACAGCAAATACAAATGAAAGAATCCAAGTACCAAACCACCAGCTTGGCAGTGGGTGATTAAGTTCGTGAATACCATCGTAGTCATGTTCTAGAACGAGATGTTTTTCATCGTCGTGTAAAATTAAATTCTCTTTATTATCGCTCATAAAATCTCCAACCTATTTCTTGATAACGCCATCATCAAGTGCACTTGATGATACATTTTCGTAAACTTTAGAGCTTCCTTTTCGAAAGCTCCAAATAACAACACCAACAAAGACAGTTACAAATAGAAGTAATGCAATTGTTGGAAGTATGTCCATATTCATTGCTGCCATAACTTCTTTAAACATGATTACTCCTTATCCGCAGTGTCGATACCTAGTCGTTGTAGGTAAGCGATTAGTGCGATGATTTGCTTATTCTTCATCTCACTAGGGATTCCTTGTTCAACAAGTCCTTTTGTGATTTCATTCGCTTGATTTTGGGCAAGGTCATAAGCTCTTCTGATTTCTTCATCACTATAAGGAACGCCTAAGGCCTTCATTACTTTTACTTTCTTTTCAATTGATGCAAAGTCTGTTTTCTTCTTAAATAACCATGTATAGTTTGGCATGATTGATTTAGGAGTCACGTCTCTTGGATTCATCATATGTCTGTAGTGCCACATATCGTTGTACTTTCCACCGACGCGAGCAAGGTCTGGTCCAATTCTTCGAGAGCCCCACTGAAATGGACGGTCATAAACTGAATCAGCAGCTGTTGATGGTTTACCATAGCGTAAGTTTTCTTCAGGTGTTGGTCTAATTTGTTGAGAGTGACAAACATAACAACCTTCAGCGATATAAATATCACGTCCTGCTAACTCAAGAGGAGTATATGGT
>Ga0100392_1006600_pt1 | contig 10068 bp, 5 predicted proteins | sample CryGeymeta201516_FD_81548 | JGI IMG/M metagenome (GOLD analysis project Ga0100392, IMG submission 81548) | Groundwater microbial communities from Crystal Geyser aquifers in Utah, USA - Crystal Geyser metaG 2015-16 | ecosystem: Environmental > Aquatic > Deep subsurface > Groundwater | place: USA... | reverse complement strand
AGGAACGGACGCAGTTCCTGGATGACCATCGCCTCCTCCTCATGACGCGAACGCGTCTCGTTGAAGGCCGTCTTCCTCTCGGAACGGAAGGAGGCGAAGTCCTCGTCGCCGACGGTGTCGGCTATGATCTCCATGCGGCGGGCGCGCGCCTCGTCGAGCGCTCCCGACAGCCTCCTCCTGGCCTTGGCCGGAGCATTCGCCAGCTCGTGTTCGAGTTCGACGATCCGGAGGTTGACACGACCGAAGTCCGCGACATTCGCGTTGAGATATTCGTTTATGATGTCGGCTTCCGTAGGCGGAAGGGGCTCCGGCTTCATCATGAACGCCGACACGAGCTGCCTGATGCGGCTGCGCAACATGTTGGAGGACAGCCTCACGGGGTCGGCGGCACCGCTCTCGATCTCGACTCCGGGTTTGTTTAGGTCAATGTCCATCGCCATCGTCTTATAGGATGAAGCGGGCAGTAGGGAAAACACAATGGCATGTGAAAAAATCTGGCTCATCACGGAGGACGGCAGACCCCTGGCACTGAGCCGCGCCAAGGACGGCGTCTACCGGGAGCATGTCACCGTCAAGCAGGTCTTCGTCCAGAGGCGCCACGCGGTGGATCTGGACGACCAGGAACGCATCGAGCCGGTTGCACCCTATCACTTCAAGGGAAGACCGATCCTCATCCTCCTCATGGGCATCGCGATCGGGATCGTCGCGGGTGGACTCATGGACATCGAGCCCGTCATCAGCGCGATCGTCGTCGCGACGTTCGCCCTGAGCACGCTCGCGTTCCAGGGCGGTGCCGCCTCGGAGTACAAGATGCTGCGGTTGACCGGCCAGCAGGGGCAGACCTGCATAGTCGTCGCCGAAGAGGACATCGACGATCTCGCCCGACAGCATGCCCGTGTCTTCGTGACGGGCGAGGCCCCCTCGCCCCTTGCGCTGACCGAATCGGAGAAGAACCAGGTGGATCTGCAGCGCTATGGCCTCGTCACGACCCTTTCGGCGCTGACGCTGATCGCGCTGGGCGCTCCGCTGCGCCGCATCGTGAACGGAGACGCCGATGTCGTCTCGAGCATATTCACCCCGATGGTAGCACTCGTCGCACTGATCATGGCCTATACCGGGGTCGTGAAGATCGCCATGCGCTATGTGCGGAACCGCCGCGTGACCGATGATGAATCAGCAGAACGGGAAAAGGTTCCGCCATCCTGAAAATTTCCTCTTGCCAAGGTTTCCAATCTGCAACTATGAAGGCCCCCTAAACACAAGACCATACGGGGGTTCTCACCAGATGACACAGCTCAAGGCACTCGACGGACTGGCGGCGGAAGCCCTCGCGCTCAGGCAGAGCGACATGAGGCCGGCCCGGATCCGCAGGGAAGAGGACAAGCTGGTCTACCGGATATCCGAGATCCTCAAGGGCACCATGCGCAAGATGCTGCGCAACAAGGGGATGCTCGACATCCTGGATGAAGGCGAACAGCACGGCTACATCGCGATCCACGCCGCGCTCAACGACTGGAACCCCTCGCTCTCGAGCTTCTCCACCCATGTCCACTGGAAGCTCCGCGCGGAGATGCGCACTCTCGAACTCCACCACTTCCCCGAACGGCGCAAGGTCTGCGAGAACATCAACGTCTCGATGATCCATCTTAACAAGTCCTGCCAGGAAGGTGCGGAAGGCGACAAGGACGAGATCGGGAACGTGATGAATCTCGATCCGCTCGGATACACCCAGATCGAGGACAACGTCGATTCGGCCATGTTCCGACGCAACATCGATGGAGCCCTCTCCCGCATCGCCATCTCACGGATCAACGCCTACATCTCCTCCGGGTTCTCGGACCAGGGCCCGGTCTACCAGGTGATGCGCGACATCCACATCTTCATCCAGCGCGTCCTGGGCGACGAAAACGCGGAAGCAGTGGCGAACTCGCACGGAATCACACGCGAACGCATCCGTCAGATCACCAACAAGATCGAGACCGCCTTCATGAAGAACATGAAGGACATGCTCCAGACCCCCAGGAAGAGGACCGGGGACGAAGACCTGGCATGGGAACTCGCTCTCTCCATCTACAATGACCGTGCCGGTCATGACATACGACTCCTCGACGGCGTTCCGTACGCGGACAGCGACAAGGAGGTCGCCACCGGGAACCGCGAAGCCATGCGTCTCCCCGAGGACATCGAGTACGAGATCAGGAACAGGACCGAAGAGAACGAGATGAAAACCGGCATGGTCGTCGCAGCAGCCGCGGTCCTCGCAAGTGGACAGGTCAACGCAGAAAGCCAGCCGGCACGGTCGAGGGCCGTCCCTCCGACGGAGCAGAGGCAGGAAGCGGCACCGACCATCATCGAGATCGTCGAAGAAGCGACTCTCCCCGGTGCGGACTCCGGTCGCCCGGACGTCGACGAACTCCGGGCGGCGGGACGACGCGAATGGGCCATCAAGCTCGGCGAGCATCCTACCCGTTACGCATTGAGATCCGCAGCCGACGGCATCGTGCGACGCAATCCGGAGCTCGGCCGATACAAGCCCTCCATAGTCGCCAACAGGGACGGTACGGGACTCGTACTGGCATTCGGCGTCCTCGAGCTGCCGGAGGCGACCCGCCTTTGCTCGGTACTCGAGAGAAGGGGAGAGGACTGCAGCAGGATCAGGATCGGAAGCAGATAGAAGGCAGAGGAAGGGAAAAGTCGTCATGATACTGGCTTCGGTGACGGCTCTCATCCTGGGCCTCGGCATAGGATACCTGCTCGGCCTCAGGGACCAGGCATCGGACGAGGTCATCGCAGACCGCAACCGCGAGTGCGACGAAGACATACTCCACAGTGTGCGATGGGAGGTCCGTGAGCCCTCCTTCGACCTCGATTTCGTGCGCGGCGCCAGGATGACCGACCCGACACAGGAGACCGTGCACAACGTCCCCCTGTCCATGATCCTGAATCCCATCGGTCCGGTGAGCGAACGGCTCAAGCGCAATGCGGAGCGGGCGATCATCGGAGCGGTCAAGATCGATCGGAAGAGCGGTCGGATCGTCTCCGCGATACTGACCGACACCCGACGGTCCAAGAGGCTCGTCCCGCTCCTGCGCAAGGCGGGCATAAGGACGACGATAGGCCCCGACATCCCTCGCTGACAGCATGAAGATCACGAGACGCCATGGAGGCGGGAAGGCTGCGGCCCTCCCGCCTCTTTTCATTTTCCGAACACCATCCAGCCAACACTCAAGGAGAAGACCATGAGCACTACCGAACGCAAATTCAGCGATCTCATCGAATGGGACGGCAACCCGCGGCCCGCGGCGAGCTTCGAGGAGCGCTCCGAGATGCGGGCCAGCCTGGCACACACCGGGCAGATCATGCCGCTCATCGCCCGTGAGGTCGGAGACAAGACCGAGGTCGTGGCGGGACGCAACCGCATGCGGTCGATCGCCGAACTCATCGAGGACGGACGATGGGACCCCGACAAGCCGATCCTCGTCCATGTGCGGGATATGGACGATGCGCAGGCGCTCGAGGTCGCGACCAGCGAGAACATCAACATCCCCATGCATCCCATGCACCAGTACGAGGCCTTCAGCCGCATGGTCGAGATGGGCAAGGACCCGCTCGAGATCGCCAACACCTACGGTGTGAGCGAGCGCGTGGTCGAACGCCGACTCTCCTTCGCCAAGCTCGACGAGCGTGCTCGTGATCTCGTCAAGCGCAACGAACGGGATCTCGACTGGGCGAGCGCCATGACGATCGCCTCGGCCAAGGAACAGGACGCGATCATCCAGGAGATCGAAACGGACCCGCGGCGCTTCCGCAGCGCCCATGAGATCCGCTCGCGCCTGCAGGACGACCTCGTCCCCATGAGCCACGCCATGTTCGACGCCGCCACCGTCGCTGCCGACACGGTGCGTCGTGACCTCTTCGACGAGAACGACGAATCCTACATGCACCGCAAGGACTTCATGCCGCTGCAGGACAAGGCGCTCGCCGATGCCGTCGCGAAGGCCAAGGCCGACGGCTGGTCGGATGTCCAGGTCATGACCGACAAGGAATTCGACATCTACAAGTACGTCGACGGCGTGAACGACAAATCGAAGGCGATGGTCATCTTCGTGCGCCATTCCAGCGGTGAGATCGTCACCTACGAAGGCATGTCGCTCCGCTACGAGGAGCGGATCAGCACGATCGCCAAGGACGACGAGGACGCCGCCGCCGACATCTTCGGCGATTCCGACAGCATCGATGACGAGCTGCAGGCCAAGGTCCTCGAGGAATCCGATGAAGACCGGTACATCGAAGGTCCCAAGACTTCCCGTCATCTCGACAAGGAGCGTGCGGCCATCATCCAGAAGATGATCATCGAGGATCCCAAGGCCGCGATGGCCGTCACCATCGCCGGTCTCGTCGGCGGTTCGGCGGCCCGACCGCTCGAAGGGAAGACCTTCGGGGACCTGACCGACCTCGACAGCGACAGCCTCGCTCGCCGGGCGATCGAGGAGAAGGCACGGTTGAGCTACGACATCATGTCTAAGGCCGGCATCGACCCGATGTCCGACTATCCCCGGCTCCTCTCGGGTCTCTATGGCCTTTCCGAAGGCGATCTGATGATCATCTACCAGAGCGAACTGGCACGCCGGGTCACCACCGACATCAAGCGCATGAAGGACCTGTACGAGACCCTGCTGGACGTGACCGACACCACGGTCGCGGACCACTGGACCCTCGATCGCACCTTCCTGTCCACTCTCTCGGTCAAGTCGATCCATGGCCTGGCAGGCGACATCCTGCCTCCGCGCCTCACCGGGAAGCTCGGTCGCAGCAAGAGCGATGCGGTCGAGACGCTCGCCGAGATCGCCGTGGATGCGCGCGAGGAGGGAGGCCGCCTCGCCACCGACGAACGCCGGGCATTCACCTCCTGGGCTCCGAAGGGGCTGGGTAGCGAACAGTACGAGGGCATCGCCAGCGCGCTCGATGGCGACTTCCTCTCTGACGAGGAGGATGACGATGGCGCAGCCATCTTCGGCGACGGCGATGGCATGTCCGAAGCCGCCTGAGGATACCGACGACAGTGGGGGCCGCCAAGGAGGCGGCCCCACGCAAGACACCCTTCGCAACGCGAAGTGCCAATTCCGTTGAGAACGGAAAAAAGAAGGAAGAGACATGAACCTCGACGACCAGATCGCCCTCATCCGGGCGCAGAAACCCATCGACGACATGCCCATGGAAGACCGCCGCACCGTGTTTGCCAGGACGGTCTATCTCTTCCGCAAGTACGTCGGTCCCCTCAATGATCCGGCCGCGCTGCAGAAGAACCTCGGGCGGATCATGCTGCTGTGCAAGCTGCCCGACGATGCCGACACGCTGGCACTCATGCTGGCGGCGCGCGCGACAGCCCAGATCGACAGTTCGGCCCGTCCCGCCCGATACGATGACCTCCTGCGAGCATGCGGTCTCGACCTGACCACGACATCGAACACCTCCTTCTGCGAGGTGGCCAGCCGGTGCGTGGTCGTCGACGAGGATCCCAAGACCGGCGAATGCTTCAACCTCAACTTCCGTGGCCACCGGATCGCGATCGTCGGCGGCTCCATGACCGGCGATCACGAGACCGATGACTTCCAGGATGCATGCCGGACGATCGATCGCCTGAACACCCGGGGCGGTGGTCATCGCTACCTCGAACTCGACTACCGGATCGCGACGAATGACGACGAGATCGAGATCTTCGACACCGTGCACGATCCGTGGCGCCCCACCACCGTCTTCAGTGACCGGTTGAAGAAGCACCCGACCGCCATCATCGAGCCTTCCACGCTCGCGGCGACGCCCTATCCCCCGGCCACCTACAAGCCCATGCTTCCGGTCGAGGCCATCGAACGCGGTTTCATCTCAGATGCGCAGTTCGAATGCGTCACGTATGCCCTGCAGGCCATCACCACCTGGCTCCCGGGATCTCCCATGGGCACCTACGGACCGAGGATGAAGGGCGGCTTCATCATCGGCGACGGCACCGGCGTCGGGAAGACGAACGAGTTCTGCGCCATCATCATGGACCAGACCCTGCGCGGCAAGACGCGCCATGTCGTCGTCGTGGAGCGTGCCAAGCACGTCGGACACATCGGCGAAGGCTGGAAGATGATCGGGGGCGACCCCCGCAACGTGATGTTCCAGGGCGATCGTCCCGCCGGCGAACCCCTGCCGAGCCGCAACGGCATCATGGTCACGACCTACGCCATGCTTCGCGATCCGCGACGCTACGCGGCACTCGTCGAATGGGCGAACGAGAACGAGACCATGGAAGGCGTCGTCGTCTTCGACGAAGCGCACAACATGCGCAACGCGGTGGAGGATGAGCACGACGAAGGTTCCGGCAAGCGGAACCAGAGCCAGCAGGGCATGGCGGGCGTCAACCTGCAGGTCGATCTCCCTGCGGCGGGCGTCGTCTACACCTCCGCGACAATGGCGACGGACGTGTACAACCTCGGGTACGCGCTGCGTCTCGGTCTCTGGGGCCAGGAAGCCCCGTTCTGCAGCACGGGCACCTTCATCAACGAGATGCACAGCCTCGACGAGGCCGCTCTCGAGCAGATCTGCATCGATCTGAAATCGGCAGGTCGCTACTGCTCGCGGAACCTCTCGTTCGACGGTGTCGAATACGAGGAGATCGAACACCGGTTGACGCCGCGTCAGCGGGAACGATTCGATCTCACCGTCACGACGTACCGGGAGTACTCCAAGATCGTCTCCGCCGCCATGGCCGAGTGCACCGGCGGCAAGATGAAGAACAGCCACAACTACAACGAGTTCGTGCGGGCACAGCGCGACACGGTCGAGACGCTGCTCACCAACTTCAACGTCGAGACGCTCATCGCGGACATCCACGACGAACTGGCGAAGGGCAATGCCCCGGTGATCCAGATCTCGATGACCGGCGAGGCCCGCATGATGCGGATCATCGGCGCGAAGAAGGACCTGACCGTCGAGGAATACCGAGACGACGCCCTGCGCAGCTACATCGAGAACCATTTCCCGATCCACAAGCGCATCAAGGTGAAGGGCGACTGGAAGGTCGAACTGGACGGCAACGGGCTCCCCATCGAGGTCCCGGGCGCGGTCGCCCTGCGAGAGAAGGCCTACAGGCTCGCCGAGGACGTCGCCATCAACATGAACGCGATCGATCGCATCTACCTCGAGTTCGGCCCCGAGATGGTCGCGGAGATGACCGGACGATCGGCCCGTGTCCTTCCCAAGATGATCGGCGGCCAGCATGCCGGCTGGTATGTCGAGGAACGCAGTTCCAAGGCCGCCAGCGAGGATGTCGCGGCATTTCAGGACGGACGCAAGAGCATCCTCCTTTTCTCGCTCGGGGCCGGGGGCACCGGACTGTCGTATCACGCTTCCCCGGAGGTGCGTAACAAGGCGCGACGGATCCACTACATCCTCGAACTGGGGCGCCGGGCGGAGAGCGCCGTGCAGGGGATCGGTCGCACCCACCGATCCGGACAGATCGAACCGCCGGTCGTGAAGATGATCACCAGTGACATCCCGGCGCACACGATCTACGCGAGCACCACCCTGGCGAAGATCCAGAAGATGGGCGCTCTGAGTCGTGGGCACCAGCATGCGACCAGCAACGCCATCTTCGAACAGCGCATCCCCCTGCACACCACGTACGCGGCCAACGGATGGAAGAGTCTTCTCGCCGCCGTGCAGCGCGACGAGATCGAAGGGATCAAGGAATCCGATCTGCAGCGCGATCTGGGCCTGGAGCCCCGCGAGATGGGCAAGTTCGATCTCGTCCTCGGGCGCCTGGCGATCCTCACGGACGGAGAGCAGCGCAGGCTCGTCGATGAGCTGCGTCACCGTACCGAGGAGGCGATCGCCTCCGCCATCCGGAACGGCAGCTACAACCAGGGAATGGAGACCATCCGGGCCGAATCGATCGAGATCATCGACGAGAACGCGATCGAGAACAGGAACGGCTCGCGGACCAACTACTACCGCCTCGTGCGCCACGACAAGATCACCAAGACCGAATTCTCCAGGGCTGCCATGCTGATGTCGGCATCGCGGAAGAAGAAGAACATCAAGGCGGTCTTCATGCGCCACAAGGTCAATGGACGCATCGTGCTCGGTGTCGCGCGCGAAGGAGGCGTGATGGTGGACGTCACCAGTCCGGGCGGGACCATCACCCGACGCGTGGAGGCGATCAGGTCCGAACCCTGGAAGCTCATCGCGGACATCGACGAGGCGCGCAGGTACTGGGACTTCGAATACGAGAACATGGATACCGAGGAGACCTCGGAGCTCCACATGCTCTCGGGATCGCTGCTCTACAACTGGGACAAGCTCCCCAAGAACGGCATCGGCCTCACTCGCTGCAAGACGACGACCGGTGAAGTCGTCGTGGGTCGTCTCATCAGCAAGTACGACATCAAGAAGACGCTCCAGGATCTAGGAATGCGCTCCAACTACAGCGCGCCCCAGATCGCCTCGATGCTCAAGCGCATCGAGAACGGAGCCGAACTCAGGATGGACAATGGCTGGACCATCGACATGCCGGCCGGGGAGACCGACTACCGTCTCAACGTCCCCGATCTCGAGCAGACCGGAAAGGTGCGAAAGATGCTCAAGGACATGGGCGTCAATGAAGTGAGTACCCCGCTCGGAGCCGAGTTCTCCATCGAGCGGTCCGAGGCGATCGATGTCATCCAGCGGCTGGCCATCGGAAGCGATCTGGAACTCACGGGGACCCTGAACCAGGCAGCGACGGGACCCACCACCGCGGCGATGGCCGCCATGGTCCGCCCCTTCCCGTAAAGAGACTTGAAGCGTCGCCGTCTTGATGGGACAATCCATCCAGAAAGACGGCGACGTCCGACAGCTCATCCCACGAGAAGGCAGGAAAGATCATGGCAAGTGCAGCCGACCGGCTACAGGACAGGGTAATCGAGGACACCGAGAAGAGCGTCTCGAGGGGCCGGGACGTGGCTGTCGACGCTCCGACGGGAAGCGGCAAGAGCCGGATGTTCAGCAAGATGACCGAGAACGCGATCAAGAAGGGCGAGCGCACGATCATCCTCAACAATCGCAAGAACCTCGCTCGCCAGGCGGCGATGAACATCAAGAAATGGTCGGATACCGATCTGAGCGTATCGATCGGCGTCGAAGGCAACTTCGACCAGAGCGGCGACATCGTCTCGACGACCGTACAGACGGCCAATCTCCACATAGACGAGATGAAGAAGTACGACCGCGTCGTCGTCGACGAAGGTCATCACGCGCTCGAGGACAACATCGACTACACCGACATCCTCGACGCGCTGCATGAACGGAATCCGGACATACGGATGATCGCTGCATCAGCGACGTTTCCGGATGGGATGAAAGGCATGTATCCGGCCTTCCGGGAAGCCGATCGACACGTGATCACGTTCGAGGAGGCCATCGAGGCGAAACTCATCGATCTCCCTGTGACGATCACACCCAGCGAACGCCTGAAGAACGGCAAGACCATCGAGGAGATGGTCATCGGGAGTCAGCGCAAGGGGTTCGGATCGGATGCCGAGGGAATCGGGACATCCATCAGGAAGGCCCTGCCCGACGACTGGGTCGAGACCTCGGCCTGGCACTATGCCAAGAACCTCTCGGACCGGCAGAGTCTCTCCTTCTTCGACACCGTCAAGGAGGCCGAAGCCTTCGCCAAGGAGGTGGGGGAACACGGTCTCGAGGTCCGGACGATACATTCCGGGAGGAAGTCGGCCGACAACGACAGGGCGCTCGAGGATTTCGCGGCCAGACGCATCCAGGGCCTGGTCTCGGTGGACATGCTGTCCGAAGGATACGACATCGATGCACGTGGCCTCTTCGTCGGCAAGAAGACGACGAGCCTCAAGGAGTTCAGGCAGATCATCGGACGCGGTGCGCGGTCCTTCGGCGAGGACAAAAGCGAGAAGACGCTCATGATCGACATGGGAGCCTCGACCCACATGCACGGCAACATCACGGCGCAGGCCGACATCAACAACCTCGCCAAAAACATCGAGAGCACCAGCAGGCAGACCATCGACCTCT
>Ga0100392_1006599_pt1 | contig 10069 bp, 10 predicted proteins | sample CryGeymeta201516_FD_81548 | JGI IMG/M metagenome (GOLD analysis project Ga0100392, IMG submission 81548) | Groundwater microbial communities from Crystal Geyser aquifers in Utah, USA - Crystal Geyser metaG 2015-16 | ecosystem: Environmental > Aquatic > Deep subsurface > Groundwater | place: USA... | reverse complement strand
CTATAACCAGCTGACGAGTATCGAATCGGGTGATTTTGCCGGCCTTTCCTCACTCACTACTTTGAATCTTAACTATAACTGCAATACCAATGGGACAGAAACTATCACCTCAACTACTCCATCACGATCAGCTACTATAAACAAGGCTAACTGCATACCTATCAATACTACAGATGTTACAGGCTTTATCAATCAACTCACCACACAAGGATTATATCCATACATCTTGAACAATCCCTACTACATCGGTGGATATATAGGCGCTATGAGCTTCAATAATCCCAATGCCAACAACCAGATCTTAGCACCAGTCATCATGCAATCATACTATTATGAGGATAATAATCGACGAGACTGGATTCTTGACGCTACTCCCGTAGAGATACAATACGAGTCAGGCACACGCATCACCTATAGCTGAGGCATTCCCTTTACGGGAGTCCTTTATCGTCCCTACCTTTTCTCTACTTGAGCGATAGTCCCTGGGATGACAGGAGTGCTTGCACTCACAAGGTTTGGCGATCGTATCCAGAGAATAGAATTTGATCAACCGATCACCATCCGTATGCCAGCAAGAAGTGCGACATCCTGATCCACCGTCAAGATCTACAGCTCCGACAAAGAAAGCATCTTTGATGGTACTTCTCCTGATCGGACATTTGAGAAAAATGGAACAGTCATAGATATTATGAAACCATCGTGTAGCAATCCAGATGGATGACTAAATGAAGATCAATGTATTAAGAAATGATACAGTTCTTGCTCAAATATGTGTGAAAGTTGATATGGATGAATTTGGGATCCAGAGACAGCAATGCCTTATGTAGAATTCACTGGCACCCATGCCAGTCGATATGCACTTGGTGACCTCACGAGTCAAAGCACCCCAGATCTCAACTCCTACTTCGATGACTGCAACCCACAAATCAATCCTCTCTGCTCTCGGCTCAACGTCAGTTTCAATACATTTGACTACGGAAACAATCGAAAATCACGAATAACTCTAGGGCAAACCTACAATATCACTATCAATGCCAAAAATACCTCTGCCTCACCATCCAACAAAATCCCTCTCCCTTGAGGACACATCCTTCACCTCGATACCCCCATCGCTCCCAACGACACCGCCACAGCAAATGTAAAAATCAAATATTTCGTGAAATAAGAAGAAAGAGAACAAACCCTCCTAAATTCTCCCTTGTCAGGGCGGACTTGAAGGAACTATTTTTTCTAAAAAAAACCAAGCAGAAATTCTAGTCAATCCCTTTGGTTCTTTGCCAATTGTCCGAGCTAGACTACATTCAAGAAGAGCAAACTGAACATACCAGCGAGCCTGGCAAAGAACTAGCCTCTTTGGCCACTTTCCCGGCAATGAGGGAAAGTGGCACTCCGTAGGATGCACTGCAGGCAGCGACTGATAGCAGCTTTGTCGAACTTCCATGAGGGTTTAAGTACCATTCTTCCATCCCAGCAGGCAGTACAGGCACAGTAAAGATGAAGATAAAATATTTCACGAATCCATAGTCCCATAGCATCCAAAACATTTTTAAATTTTCTCTTGATTTTTTACGTAGCATCATTATACACTACGTGCTACGTCAATTAAAATATTAAAAAATTTAGAACATAAAACATTGTTGTTGCACGACAACATCTTATTTTTTAATCTTTTAATCTTTTAGTTTTTTAATTATAAAATAATGTGAAAAATTATCGGAATCGACCTAGGAACGACCAATTCCTGTGTGTCATACATGCTCGGAGATAAGTCCGAAGTCATCGCAAATGCTGAAGGCAAAAGAACAACTCCTTCTGTCGTCTACATCAAAGGAGATGAATTGCTCGTTGGAGATCTCGCCAAGAGAAAAGCTATTCTTGAGCCAAAAAATGTGATCCGCGAAGTCAAAAGATTCATCGGAAGAAAATATTCCGAAGTTATCGGTAAAGAAAATCTTCCATACGACATCAAAGAAGACAAAGACGGCGGAGTGCTTATCGTCATCGGCAAAAAAGAATACAAACCGGAACAGATTTCTGCATTTATCCTCAAAAAAATGAAAGAAGATGCTGAAAAATTTCTTGGACAACCTGTTACGCAAGCAGTCATTACTACGCCTGCATATTTTAACGATTCCCAGAGAAATGCTACTAAGGCCGCTGGAGAAATCGCAGGTCTAAAGGTAGAAAGAATCATTAACGAACCTACGGCAGCCTCACTTGCCTATGGTGAAGGAAAAAATAAAGATGAAAAAGTAGTCGTATTCGATCTTTGATGAGGAACATTTGATGTAACCGTACTGGAAATCGGATCCGAAGGGACCTTTCAAGTTCTTTCAACATCATGAGATACTCATCTTGGGTGAACAGATTTTGATCAAAGAATTATGGATCGGTTAGTGACAGGATTTAAACTCAAAGAAGGCATAGACCTCACAGAAAACGCTATGGCGATGCAAAGATTAAAAACCGAAGCAGAAAATGCTAAACACCAGCTCTCTCAGACAGAAAGAGTAGATATTTCTATCCCGTTCATCATCACAGGCAAAGACGGACAACCGAGAAATCTTGAGGAATCGCTCACGAGAGCTCAGTTTGAAAACATGTGCAAAGATCTTTTCGGTAGATGCAAAAAACCATGTCTTAATGCATTACAAGATTCCAAACTCTCCAAAAAAGATATCAATCAGATCATCCTTGTCGGTTGAGCTACCAGAATGCCGGCAGTATTGAAACTCGTGAAAGAAATCTTCGACAAAGAACCGAAAGCTACTGTCAACCCTGACGAATCCGTAGCACAAGGCGCCGCTATCCAATGAGGAATCATCCAGGGAGATGTTAAAGATATCTTACTTTTGGATGTTACACCATTGTCACTTGCAGTGGAAGTGGAATGAGGACTTGCTCATGTCATGATTGCAAGAAATACTACAATCCCAGCAAAGAAAAATAATATTTTCACAACAGCTGCTGACAATCAGAATGCGGTGACTGTTCACGTGACTCAAGGAGAAAGACAATTTGCCAGAGACAATAAATCACTTTGAATGTTTAACTTGGAATGAATCCCAAGTATGAGAAGAGGCCAGCCTCAGATCGAAGTGACTTTTGATATCGACGCAAATGGAATCTTAAATGTCACTGCTGAAGAAAAATCAACAGGCAAAAAGCAGGAAGTGAAAATTCAAGGTTCAACAAATCTTTCTGACGAAGAAATCACAAAAGCAAAAGCTGAAGCAGAGAAATTCGCTGAAGAAGACAAGAATAGAAGAGAAAATGTTGAATCAAAAAACAGAATGGAAGCACTGCTCTACCAAATGGAAAATCTCATCGCAGAAAAGAAAGATACGATTCCTGATGCTGACAAAGAGATAGTCAACAAGCTTGTCGCTGACGGTAAAGCGTTGAAAGATAAGGAAGATGTGACCAAGGAAGAAATCGACGAAGAAATCAAAAGAATCGAAGCTGAATTTCAAACAATCTACCAAAAATATCAAGCCGCTCCATCACAACCAGCTCCAAATCCAGATTCAGAATTGGAGAAAGGGAACAACGGGTCAACCGTAGAAGGTGAGGTAATAGACGCAGATAAATAAAAGCCCGTCATTGCGAGTATGACAAAGCAATCTGAGATCTAAAAAAATCCCGCATGAAACAGAGGCGGGATTATAAATCATCAGCGCGAATAATCATTTACCCCTATACATAGGACTCAGATTAAATTTAGCTGGGTATTTAGCAGTCACATTCAGATAAAAACTCTGGATGCCTTTGATAGCGCATTCGACATCATCAGTCAGTTTGAATTCACCGACGATATTGAGTTCTTTCTTCCCATAATCGATAGTGCCGATGATTAATGGCACTTTGACCTTTCTGGCTACGACATGAAATCCTCTCTTTCAAGTGTCGGTCTTTTTTTTGTTACCTTCAGGCGTGATGACAAGGATAAATCGTTCATTGTTTTTAAAATAGGACATAGTATGTTCTGCGAAAGTAAAAAAATATTGTAAAAAAACAGCCTGCTTATCCGCAGGCTGTCATAATATTAGATAATAATGATTTTTAATGATTGAAGAATATCCGGGCTTCTGCATTCGGCATCATTATCAATGATACATTTTCTTTCTTGCACAGATCAATCGTCAAATTATCTTTAAGCGATCCGCTGAGCGAAAGTATTGTTTTGACACCAGCCTGGATAAGTATTTTCGGTCCATCAGGGAAGGGGAAGAAACTGTCGCTACAAGCCACAGCACGTTTTGTTGAGTGATCAGCGTCATCAGCTCGTTTAACTGCAAGCTCACAACATTCTTTTCTGTCCTGCTGACCGACTCCATTCCCGATGAGTTTGCCGTTTTTCACGAGAGTGATAGTGTTTGAATTACTTGTTGCGCAGATAGCCGACGCCAGAACCATATCAATTCTGGTCTGCCCTGCTGGTGCGAAATCGTCGCCATAGCGCTTCAGAGAAGCAGCATTCAGGTCCAGAACAAAATCATAATTTTGCTGAACAAGGAAGCCTCCTCGTACCTTTCTCATCAATGGTTCTTTGCTCAAACAATTAGGTCCGAGAAGTGACAGTGCAGGGTTGACTGCCATTTTGCAGGCTGCATCTTTGCGATTGAGGATTGTTTGTGCATCTTCAGTAATACTCGGAGCAACAACAACATCCATAATCCTTCTTACGGAACCGGAGTGGAAGTAACTAATCATACTGGCAAGCTCTTTGGTGATCGGGAAGTTGGTGATAATAGCCCCGCCAAAAATGCTGAGCAGATTTCCATCAAGCATGTCTGCCAAAGCCTGGATAGGAGTGCTTGCAATTGCCGCTCCACAACAGTTACCATGTTTTACGCCCAATGCTACACAAGGCAGGTCCAACTCATTCATACCCATATTATGCCACAAATGATTCTTGTGATAACCGGCCATGATGTGAGTAATAGTTTGCAGCATACGATCCAGATCGGTGAAGTTCACATAACCGAATTCTCCGGCTATCTGTTTAAAATTATACAGAGCAAGTGGATCATTATCGGCATTAAACGTTTTAAACAGACCGGCGGATTTTTGTTGAGGATTTTCTCCATAACGAACATCACAAACCTTTTCACCGATAAAGCCGTAATATTTACCGCTTCCGCGATACATTGCGGAAGTAAGCACATAATCAGCCACATAAGTTTCGGCTTTTGCAGCAAGTGTACGGATGAATGTCAATTCATCGGGCTGTCCAGCTTCGAGCCATTCAATAACCTCCATACGGTCACGTGAATCACACAAAGCAATTCTGTCTCCCTTAATAGCGGAACGCAGAATCAATGGGCCACCGATATCAGTTTTTTCGATCACCATTTCAAATATTGCATTGGGTTTAGCAATTTCCTGCTTGAGCGGATAACAATCCACACATACCAGGTCAAAAACACGAAGTCCCAAGGACTGTAATTCGAGCATATCAGCTTCGCTAAATTTGTTTGCCAACAATCCTGCATGTAACTCACGGGAGATGGTAACTACTCGGTGTCCGAGTATTGCGCCTCCACCCACAAGTCTTGAAACATTTGTAACTTTGATTCCGGCTTTTTTAAGCATATCCGCCGTACCTCCTGAAGAGAAGATTCTATACCCAAGAAGTATAAGCCTTTTGGCGAATTCCACGATCCCGTCTTTATTATAAACGGAAATCAACGCATTTTTTTTTCTTTTACTCATTTTTTTAGATATTAGTTTGACAATAATTTAATTACAATTTAGGAATAACAAAAAAAATGAACGTCATTTCATTTTTGTTTTTATAATTCATTATTTTTTGTTAAGTGAGACACAACGAAAGCCTGAAGTATTGAAGGTTTTCATGATGTCGAACTTATATCGATGATTTGAGAAACGACAAGCACAAACAAAGCGAAGTGATTGCTGTTTTCGAAAACAATCGATATAACATAGAAAAGTATATATCGATTCTCACGAAAAAGTCAACGCAACCAGTTTTATCCCGAAATCTGATAGAACACCGCAATAATCGCTATCGCAGCAAGAATCCCCTGCAACATCCACGCCTTCATAACAATGGTCGGCTCTGGCATTCCTTTATATTCAAACAAATGATGAAGTGGAGAAATAGCAAATAATTTTCTATGAAATCTTTTTTTCCAGATGATTTGTAGTAATACAGAAAAAATATCTATGATAAACAACAAGAATATAATTATAAAAGGAATGATGATTCCCATCCTCATATTGAGAATATACAGTAGTGAGGCAAGAAATCCTCACAGAGCGAAAGCTCAGCTGTCTCACATAAATATTTTGGCAGGATTGATATTAAAGAACATGAACGCGACCAATACCGCAATCAATATCGCTATCACCGTAGTGGCGATATACGTCTGATACCCGAAGGTCACTATTCACAATACAAATAAGATAATCGTCATTAATCCCCCGGCAAGACCATCCAGTCCATCAGTAATATTGATGGCATTGACGATACTTATCGTGATGAAGAAGGTAATGATCGGATAGAATATTCACAGATGAATCTGTCAGGCAAACGGCCGGAAATTGATGAAATCGACACCAAGCTTACTATAAAACCATCGGCTGATGAATCATGCTACGATGATCATTCAGACCATTTTTGCTTTGGCACTCAATCATTTGATCGTTCCCCTTCCTCTGATGTTGAAGAAGTCATCGAGCAATCACAAAAGCCCTAGACTGAAAAAACCAAAGAGCAAGACATAGGTTTCTTGTCTGCTGACAAGCGTATTATTGATGATGCCTTTATATTGTAAGAAGTAAGAGATCCCTATCATGATTCACATCACGAGAAGAAAAAGTCAGCCTCCCATAGTCGGAGTGCCGGATTTGTGAGAGTGCATCTTGGAAAAAATTGCAGACTTTTCACCGGTTACGGCATCTTCACGTATTTGTTTTCCCGCATGTATATATTTGAGAAACCTGATATATAGAGGATACAGAGCCCATGCAAGAAAAAACGCGAATAAGGAAAACAAAATAATCTGATTCAATTTGACGAGCATATCTGACAATGAAAGTGTAAATCTTAGTGGACGAAATAATACACATTGAACGATAATAGTCAAGAAAACAGAGGTGCTTCAGAAATTGCATTTGTCAGTCATTTGTATATAGTACAATCAATCTAAAATCTATCATTTATCATCTAAAATTTACTTAAGGATGAATTTATGAGACTTCAAAGTTACCTTTGACGGCATTCTCGAAAATTATGTTAGAGAAAAAGTACAAGAAGCGGAAAAGCTCCTGAACAATCCAAAGCTCAATAAATATATCGAATATATTGAGACTTTTATTTTTTCCGGAGGCAAAAGAATCAGGCCATACGGACTTCGGATCGCCTATAAAGGATTCGGCGGAAAAGATGAAAAAGCTATCCTCAACTTCTGAATCATGTTTGAGTTATTCCACACGATGGCATTGATTCATGACGACATCATCGACCAATCAGAAAAAAGACACAACATCCTGACAATCCATCAATACATCAATTCTATCCTCGATAAGTCTGATGAACATATAGCCCAGTGACAAGCAATCCTCATAGGAGATTTGTTGATTTCTCGGGTGTATGAACTTCAATACAAACATCATGATTTTCCAGAAGAATTGCTATTTGAGGCAAGAAGGAATGTCCACGAGATGATTGAAGAAGTCATATTAGGACAGATGATAGATGTAGATATGATGGGTGGTGAAGCGGTCACAGAAGATATGATCGAAAAAAAGAATATGTACAAGACAGCATGATATACCTTTATCAGACCGATGTTGACAGGAGCGATTCTTGCGGGTGCAGACAAAGAAAGCCAAGACCTCATCATAGAATTATGAAAAGATTTGGGCTTGGCATTCCAGATCAAAGATGATCTTTTTGATATCATTTCTGCTGACAAGACAAAATCACTCTTCTCTGACATTCAAGAAGGACAACAGACATTTTTCACAAATTATATATTCACCAAGGGCACGAAAGAAGAGCAGGAATTACTCGCCTCTTGCATGAAAAAAAAACTCAACAAGGAACAGATAATCAGTTTACAGGAAATGTTTGAACGTTCATGAGCATTGGAATACGGCAAGGGACTTATCAAAAAACATACTGATGTAGCAGAAAAAACATTAGCAAAGATACCATTCAAGGACGAAGCTGCCCGCAAAGGACTACACTCCCTCATCACGAAAATTTCTGATATCTAAAAAAACCAGCCGTCATTGCGAACAAAGTGTGGCAATCTAGCTGGCATATATCAATTGTTCACTATTAGTTGTTAGTTGTAAGTTGTAAACTGATTTGCTCTGCAATCTTTTTATGTTTTCTATAAGCGACATAGTAATATAATTTCAACATCAATGCAACACTGAATAATACCCATCACAAAACACCCAAGACAGACACTTTTTTATTTGCTTGGAAAGAGGTCATATCAGCAGCATGGACTTTATCAGCCGCTTCTTGCTGGACAAAAGTGGAAAGATCGGAAACATCACACGCCAACTTACCAAACACACCACCGAGGATTGTCTGACTGGTTGTATCGATTTCAGCATATAATTGTTTGAGCATTCTACATTCAGGAGCAGAAGCAAAGACATTGACGGCTTTGCCGACAATTTTCCTATAGATTTCAGGATTGATATTATTGAGCAGCACCATTCATTTGGCAGTCTCAAAAGAGAAGCTCTTCTTGATTTCATTAGCTCATCCATATTTCTGAAGATCTGATGCCGTGATGGTCAACACCAATGAAACATCTACAGGCAACCAGGTCTTAGGATAAAACACGAGATAATCACTGTTTCGTTGAAGATATTTGGAAGTAGCATCATATTGTTCACCAGCGAAATCTATCTGAATGCTCTGCTTGTCCACTCATTTTCCGGTATCTTTGATATCAAAGACGAAATATCTATCCAAGGGAATCGGCTCTTCATTATTTTGCGGACTCACAAGAGAAACCACGGGTGGAACTTCATCAGGATCACATTCCATGCCTTTAGCGAAAGTGAGTTGTGATTTGCTATTAAGCGCAACCTTGTCACCGCCTTTCAGAAGCGCATATGATCATTTACCCAATGATAAGACGGTAGAAGTCAGATTGTCGGAACTCTTGAAATATATCTGGAACAAGGTGACATTGCTTAATTTCTTGCTCTTCTGATTCAGATAATTGAGTACGAGCGAATCGTGGTCTATATTGTAGTTGATAAGACTCTTGTCGGCAGTGGAAGTAACACGCACAATCTGGATATCATCTGGTATATAAGAAAATACCAAATGGACATTTTCTATCTCCTGCCCTTCAGATTGGAACATGACATTGGTACTATTGATGCATCCTGCATGCAAAGTAGAAGCTGGCTCAAATCTCGCATCCATATACAATGGATCCAAAGAGACTTTGATCGCCAAAACTGGAGCGATGACGCCAAGCATCACAACTCCTCCTGCAAAAATCTTTTTTCTTATGTTTCTGGTAGTCATCATTGGAATAGATTATTTATAAAACCTTTTTTCACTCGCTTGCGTAGTCATTCCGGCATTGTCATTGCGAACGTAGTGTGGCAATCTGGAGCCGGAATCCAATTGATACATCTTAATTATACCCCGAAACACCCCAGAACCAAAAAAATCCGCCTCCATAGGCCAGAAACCCTTGAAATACAGGGCAATTATCAGGAAATGAGTTGACTTTTTGACGTTAAATAATTATATAAACAAAAAATATAAACAATAACACAAAAATTTATGAGAAAATTTTTAATTTTAAACGGCAAAACAGCAAGAACTGCTAGTAGTATCTTGTTCAAAAATAGACCAAGATGTGATTGTGGATTTATTATGTTTTGGCACAAATGGGATGGATGGTTATGCCCCATGTGCGATGTACCCGACGAAGAATAAAATCTATTAAATTTAGGGTCTAGGGTAGAATAGCAACAAATTTTACATATCTTTTAAGAATTTTGATCAACTTATTATATATATCTTCTCACTCTATTCAACAATTAAATCTAAACT
>Ga0100392_1006593_pt1 | contig 10077 bp, 6 predicted proteins | sample CryGeymeta201516_FD_81548 | JGI IMG/M metagenome (GOLD analysis project Ga0100392, IMG submission 81548) | Groundwater microbial communities from Crystal Geyser aquifers in Utah, USA - Crystal Geyser metaG 2015-16 | ecosystem: Environmental > Aquatic > Deep subsurface > Groundwater | place: USA... | reverse complement strand
GGAAAAACCCTTCCGCCTTCCGCCGACGGCAAGGTGCTGTACTACGCGGGCTGTGAGGTTAACGCCGATTTACTGCAATTCGCCATCGCCGCCAGCTTGAAAAAGCTGACGCTTATAACCAGGGCCTCGGCCGCGGACAATGTGGCCATACTGGAAACCCTAAAGAAGGACAGTGTGCGCTCAAAGAAACAGGCGATTGTGGAATTCTTCAAAAAACTGAGGATACAGGAGTTCATCAGTGAGGCGACGGCAAATGAATTTTTTTCAACGCTTCTTTTCAAGAGTACGAAACGATATGACCTTTCCTTCGTGGGCAGATACAAGATCAACCTCAGGCTCGCCAAGACTTATGAAAAACTCGGCTTGAAGGAGCCAGCTCTTTCAAGAAGAACCCTCTGCTATGAGGACATTTTGGCCGCAATATACAATGTAATCGCACTCAACCAGCAGCTCGAAAGCAAGGTGGACGACATAGATCACCTCGGCAACAGAAGAATCCGATCGGTGGGTGAGCTGCTGCAGAACCAGGTCAAAATAGGCCTGACGAATCTTGCCAGAGTTTCCCGCGACAGGATGAATATGAAACGGGATGTGAAGAATCCGCAGGAACTGGTCAACACGACTTCTGTTATAACCACCATTAACAAATTCTTCGCCACCTCCCAGCTTTCGCAGTTTTTAGATCAGACTTCGCCCGTGTCGGAGCTGACGCACAAAAGACGCCTTTCGGCCATAGGGCCGGGCGGCCTCAACCGCAAGCGCGCCGGTTTTGAGGTGCGTGATGTGCACAATTCCCATTACGGGAAAATCTGCCCCATTGAAACCCCTGAAGGCCAGAACATCGGGCTCATTGTTTCGCCTTCGGTGTATGCCCGTGTGAATCAGTACGGTCTTCTGGAAACACCATACAAAAAAGTGGAGAAGGGCGTTGTCACGGGCCGCATTGAATACATGACAGCGGATGAGGAAGAGCGTTGTACGATAGGCCCGGCCACGATGAAGATTGATGATGACAGCCGCATAACGGAAGATTCCATAATGGCCAGACGCGGCGGTGAGTTTATCTTCGCGTCTCCCAAAGAAGTGGAGTATTCGGATGTGGCCTCCAACCAGATCCTCAGCCCGTCAGCGGGGCTGATACCTTTTATAGAACATGACGATGCCAACAGAGCGCTGATGGGAGCGAACATGCAGAGGCAGGCGGTGCCGCTGATTTCCACCGAGGCTCCTCTTGTCGCCACCGGTATGGAAAAGAACATCGCCGTGGACAGCCTGGCTGTTGTTTGCGCCGATAATGCCGGAACGGTTGTGAGCGTGCAGTCAGACAGGATAACGGTAGAAAGGGAAGACGGCGAGTACGATGTTTATGAGCTGACGAAGTTTCTGAGGACAAACCAGAACACCTGTATAAATTACTCTCCCATGGTTACAGTGGGCCAGAAAGTGAAAAAAGGCACGGTCCTGACGAGGGGCTGCGCCACGGATGACGGCCTGTTGGCCCTGGGTAAAAATGTCCTCGTGGCCTATCTTTCGTGGGAAGGCTATAACTATGAGGACGCCATCATCGTCAGTGAAAGGCTGGTGAAAGACGATGTTTTCACATCCATACACATCACGCGCCATGAGTCAGAAGTGCACACGGGCGTCGGCGGAGCCGACGACAGATCGGAAGAAATAACGCGGGACATTCCCGGTGTTTCCCCCTCCCAGATAGCCCGGCTGGATTCAAACGGCATAGTCGTTGAAGGCACCTATGTGGAGCCCGGCGATATCCTTGTGGGGAAAGTGATTCCCGAAGAGGAGACCTATGTGCCTCACGAAGTGCTCCTGCGGAGTATTTTCGGTGATAAGGGCCGGCGCTTCAAAGATGTGTCTCTCACGGTGCCCCCCGGTATAAGAGGGACTGTCATAGGCGTTGAGCTTTTTGAAAGAAAATCCAAGCTGACAAAATTTCAGAGAGAAAAAAAGGTGAAGGCCGTGTCGGAAAAATTCAAGGATCTCGCCGCGGAGATCCGCTCCATGAGGAACGATGAGATCAAATCCGCCGATCACGAGCTTGAGAAAAAGAAGATTACATCGGCCCAGCACAAGAAATTAGCGGCGAATATACAGAAATTCTATGACTTTGAGCTTGAGCGGATGAAAAAAGAGAAGGACACGGCCGTTAAAGACGCCAAGGGCGCGACAGATCTGCCGCCCGGCGTGAGCAAAAAAGTCAAGGTCTATATCGCCACCCGCAGGAAAATATCAATTGGGGATAAAATGGCAGGCCGCCATGGCAACAAGGGCGTTGTGTCAATCGTGCTTCCCGTTGAGGATATGCCTTTTCTTCCTGACGGCACTCCGGTTGACATGATGATCAGCCCGCTGAGTGTGCCGTCCAGAATGAACATAGGCCAGATATTTGAGGCACTGCTCGGTTTTTCGGCAAAAAAACAGAATGTCAGGTTCATCTGCCCCTCTTTCAACAGCCCTGTTTTTGAGATCGATGTGGCCGGTAACCTTAAAAAAGCAGGCTTACCTTCGGAAGGAGCGTTCACGCTTTTTGACGGCCGTACCGGACGCCCGCTGATGGAAAAGGTCAGCGTGGGATATCCCTATATGCTCAAACTTGTGCATATGTCCGAGGATAAGATACATGCCCGTTCCACAGGCCATTATTCAATGGTCACCAGGCAACCGGTCGGGGGCAAATCCCTGCTTGGCGGTCAGCGTTTCGGAGAGATGGAGGTGTGGGCCATAGAGGCATACGGCGCAGCCAATCTGCTCAGAGAGTTTTTGACCATAAAGAGCGATGATGTGAAAAGCCGGCAGAAACTGCTGGAGACTATCATAGGAGATGAACCAGGTAAAGATGAGAAGCCGAGAGACAGGTTTATGCCCGCCCCTTCCACGCCGGAAGCTTTCCAGGTGCTTGTGAGGGAACTGCAGTCCATGGGTTTTAAGATTGAGCTTTCGAAAAATAAAGGTGCCGCGAAAAATGAAAAATAAATCAAAAGATAATCTGGATTTCACGAATTTTGACAGTCTGAAAATTTCTCTGGCCTCTCCCCAGATGATCAAGAAATGGTCTTACGGAGAAGTGAAGAAGGGCGACACGATAAACTACAGGACTTTCAAGCCTGAGAGGGACGGGCTTTTCTGCGAGGCCATATTCGGGCCCACAAAAGATCACGAGTGCCAGTGCGGTAAATACAAATTCCGTAAACACGCGGGCATCGTCTGTGAGCGTTGCGGCGTAGAAGTCACCGATTCAGAGGTGAGGCGACATAGGCTCGGCCACATAGATCTGGCTGTTCCGGTTTCTCATGTGTGGTTCTTGAGAAAAACCCCCTCGCGCATCGGAGTGCTGCTGGGAATGAAGATCACGGATCTTGAAAAGGTTATTTACTACGCCAATTATATAGTGACGGATCCCGGAGCGACGCCGCTTAAATTAAAACAGCTGCTCTCAATAGATGATCACGCGCGCCTGAGAAAACTCTACGGCCTCAGGTTTAAAGCCGGCATAGGCGCCCCGGCCGTCAGGAAGCTCCTCAAAGAAATGAATGTTGAGCAGCGCATGGAAGAACTCAGATCCAAACTCAAATCCGAGAAATCATCCGTGGGCATATCCCGCATGGATAAGCATCTTAAAATCGTGGAAAGTTTCTTTTATTCCGGCAACAAACCCGATTCAATGATATTGACGGCGCTGCCGGTAATGCCTCCCGGCTTGAGGCCGCTTGTGCCGCTTGAAAGCGGGCGCTTTGCCTCGTCGGATCTTAACGATCTGTACCGGAGGATCATAAACAGGAACAACAGGCTCAAGCACATAAAAGAGCTGGGGGCCCCGGAGGTTGTCGTCAATAATGAAAAACGGCTCCTTCAGGAGGCTGTTGACGCTCTTATAGAAAACGGCATACGCGGCAAAACCGTGGTGTCGGCGTCCGGCCGCGCGCTAAAATCCCTCGCTGATATAACGAAAGGGAAAAGAGGCCGCTTCAGGCAGAACCTCCTTGGAAAAAGAGTGGATTTTTCGGGCCGCGCCGTTATTGTCGTCGGTCCGCAGCTCCATATTGACCAGGTGGGTGTGCCGAAATATATGGCGGTTGAACTGTTCAAGCCGTTCATAATAAGAGAGCTGCGCAAGCAGGGTCTGGCCTCGCACATCAAGGACGCCAACAGGGTGATACGGGAGCAGCCCGGACTCGTTTTTGATCTCCTGGAAAAGATAATGAAGATGTATCCGATTATGATAAACCGCGCTCCCACTCTCCACAGGCTCAGCATACAGGCTTTCTACCCGGTGCTTGTGGAAGGAAACGCGGTGCAGCTCCACCCCCTCGTGTGTCCACCCTTCAACGCGGACTTTGACGGAGACCAGATGGCTTTGCATCTGCCCCTGACGCCGGAGGCGCGAATGGAAGTGATGACCCTTCTCATGTCCACCAAAAACTTTTTTTCACCCGCGAACGGCAATATGCTTGACACCCCCTCCCAGGACATGGTCCTTGGAATCGCCTATCTGACAAAGGTGAAACCGGGTGAGGTGGGCGAGGGCAAAATATTCAAGGACGCCGATGAGGCGATCAGGGCTTTCCGCTTTAATGTTGTGGGTCTGCACGCTAAAATAAAAGTGGCGGGCCTGAATGTGATATCGGAAAAAGACAACGACGGCAAGATCCTTAAGCCTTCGGACTGGAAAGATTATACCACTCCCGGACGCATCGTCTTCAACGACATCATCCCCGAAGGCATTACAAAGATCAACACGGAGATGACGAAAAATAAGATCCACGACACGATAATGACGATACACAGCAAGGCCAGTAATTATGTTCTGGCGCAATTTCTAGATAGGATAAAAAGGCTGGGTTTTCATTACGCCACCGTCTCCGGCAGTTCCATTCTGGTGGAGTCTCTTATTCAGTGCGGAGCAAAAGACAGGATAATCAACGAAGCAAAGGAAAAAGTGATCAGGTTTGATAAGAGTTATCAGGCCGGTATCATGAGTAAGCAGGAAAGATACAACAGGATAATATCCCTCTGGCAGGACACAAGCGACACGCTTGCCGATATGGTCTTTGAGGACATGGCCAAGCAGGAGCTAAAACCTTATAAGGTCGGGGAACCGAGGTTCAACTCGCTTTACATAATGGCTTCTTCCGGCGCCAGGGGTTCGCGCACGCAGGTGCGCCAGCTGGTGGCGATGAGGGGCCTTATGGCCAAGCCGCAGAAGAGGGTGACCGGCGAGATCGGTGAGGTTGTTGAAACCCCGATTGTTTCCAATTTCAGGGAAGGCATGACGGTGCCGGAATATTTTATTTCAACTCACGGCGGCAGAAAAGGTCTTTCGGACACGGCTCTCAAAACCGCGGAAGCCGGTTATCTTTCAAGAAAACTTGTGGATGTCGGACAGGATGTCGTTGTGTGTATGGATGACTGTCAGTCTGTCAACGGCATCACGGTTTCCGCCCTCATGGAGGGGCAGAATGTTGTGGAGTCGCTTGCCGAAAGAATAGTGGGCCGCGTTGTCATCAATAACATTGTCAACCCCGTTACCGATGATGTGCTCATAAAAGAAGGAGAGCTCGTCAGCGAAGCGGACGCGAAGAAAATAGAGGACGCGGGTTTTGTATCCGTGAAAATCAGATCCGTTCTCACATGCCAGGCCCCGCGGGGATGCTGCGCCAAGTGCTACGGTAGGGATCTTTCGACGGGAAACATGGTCAGGATTGGAAGCACGGTCGGCATTATAGCGGCTCAGAGTGTGGGCGAACCGGGCACACAGCTGACACTGAGGACCTTCCACATCGGTGGTATAGCCGGCAGAATCATGGACACATCGGAACTGCGCGCCACGTCAGACGGTAAAGTGGAATTTGAGAATCTTCAGACAATAAAGAATAAAGAGGGCTTGCTCATCGTCATAAGCAAAAACGCGAAAATGATATTCAGGCATCCGAAAAAAGTCATCCCCCAGACCTTCGGCCTCCCTTACGGGGCTGAGATCCAGTTTAACGACAGCAGAAAGGTGCGCCGGGGCGAGCTGATAGGTCAGTGGAATCCCAGGGAAATGCCCCTTATCGCTGTTCACTCCGGCACAATACGCTGGAAAGACATAATTTCGGGTATTACTATCAGGGAGGACAGGTCAAAGGAAACCGGCCTTCTTGAGCGTATAGTTATACCTTATCAGAGGAGTAAATACAGGCCGCAGCTGGAAGTGATCGGGGATAACGGCAAAAAAGACGTATTCCCCCTTCCTCCCGACACGCACATCAGCGTTTCAAACAAAGACAAGGTTGTGGCGGGCGATATTGTGGCCAAGATTCCCCAGGAGATAACAAAGATCAAGGATATTACCGGCGGACTGCCCCGTGTGACCGAGCTTTTTGAAGCCCGCAGGCCTAAAAAGGCCGCCGTCATCACCGAGATTTCCGGCATTGTTGAGATCATGCAGTCGGAAAAAGGCGAGATGATGGTGAAGATCACCCCCTCTCGCGGCGGTGAAGCGCAGGAATACCTGATCCCGCACGGTAAACATCTCATTGTTTATAACGGCGATGAGGTGTCGGCCGGCGCCCAGCTCACCGACGGAGCCATGGATCCCCATGACATACTTAAGGTGCAGGGCGAAAAGGGCGTACAGACACATCTTCTCGACGAGGTGCAGGGCGTTTACCGTCTGCAGGGCGTCAAGGTGAATGATAAGCACATAGAGATCATCGTGAAACAGATGCTTTCCATGGTGCGTATTGTGGATCCCGGTGATACAGCTTTTGTTCCCGGCGAGCAGGTCGGCAAATGGGAAGTGCGGGAAGCGAACGAAAAGCTTGCGGCTTCCAAGAAAAAGGCCTCATTTGAACCCATTCTGCAGGGTATCACTAAAGCCGCCCTGAACAGCAAGTCGTTCATATCCGCGGCGTCATTTCAGGAGACAACAAGAGTGCTCACGGAATCCGCCATCAAAGGCGCCGAGGATAATTTTGAGGGCCTGAAGGAAAACATCATAGTGGGAAGGAAGATACCGGCCGGCACGGGCCTGGCGGAAACAAAGAGGGCGTAAAATGAGCGATATAAAAGATTACGCGGTCATAGAGGGTTGCGGCAAACAGTATTTTGTTAGCGTTGGCGACAAGGTTGAACTCGACAACGAGGGGCTGACGAGCATTGATAAGGTGCTTCTGGTGAAAACGGGCGGTAAAGTCCTGATAGGCGAACCCGCTCTGTCCGGAGCCAAAGTCGAACTGAAATTCATCGGCGCCCAGAAAGCTCCGAAAGTAATTTCATTCAAGAAAAAGCGCCGCAAAGGCTACCGCCGCAAGATAGGCCACCGCCAGCAGTACTTCGTCTACGAAATCAAAGACATCAAAGCCGCCTGACCAAATAGGGACGTGCATTGACTTATTGGCTAACCCCATAATAATTCATAGCATTCAACATGGCAAGAGTGGCGCGTATAGATATTGAGAACAACTGGTATCACATAATCGCCAGAGGCATAAACCGTCAAAAACTCTTTTTGGACGACAGCGATTACAAAATGTATTTAAAAATACTTGATACAGCATTGAATAGATATAACGGTTATGTCGGGGCATACTGTTTGATGACAAATCATGCTCACTTGCTGATTTTCCGTCAGGAACATACCCTTGGAAAAATATTTCATAAAGTACAGAGTGAATATAGCCGCTATTTTAATAAAAAATACAGAAGGGTTGGCTATCTGTTTCAGGGTAGATACAAGTCAAAGATGGTTCTTACAGAGAAGTATCTAATTGCGTTAATCAATTATATTCACAATAATCCGGTCCGGGCGCACATAGTTAAGAATATTGAGAAATATTATTGGACGACAGACAGGTGTTACCGCTCGGATGCAGGAAATAGACTTAATAGGTTTAGACGAGTTCCCGGATTTGAAGGTCAAAGCGGCGAGGACAAGTATTTGCAGATAATAGGGGATCCTATAGAATATCCTGAATCCAGCAGCCAGTATATAGGTACCAAAGAAAGTATAAAAGATCATCGCAGAAAATCAGTGAAAAGATATCGGAAAGAACGACGTGGTATCGTTACATTGGAAGAAAGGGCAGATCAAATAATAGGCGGTAATAAAGAATTAAGGCGTAAATTAAAAAGCAAGAGCCGCAAGGGCGATATTGCTCTTAAAAGGCAGGGATTGTTTGTTAAGTTGTATAATGAGGGATACGGGCCTTGTGAGATAGCGGATTATTTTAATCGTACGCCGTCGGCGGTTGTGAGGGCGGTTGAGAGAGTTAGTCAATAAGTCAATGAACGTCCCCCTTTTTATATTAGGATTTCTTTGCTATAATGACTTGGAAATTAAGTAAACGGAGGCTATAAAAATGGCGCATAAAAAAGGACAGGGCTCATCATCAAACGGAAGAGATTCGGAAGGCCGCAGGCTCGGTGTCAAGATATCCAGCGGACAGACCGTTAAAGGCGGCGGCATCATAGTCCGCCAGCGCGGGACAAGAGTTGTTCCGGGTCTTAATGTAGGCATCGGCCGTGACGACAGCATTTACGCGAAAATCGCGGGCACAGTCAAATTCCACAGCAGGGCCGGCCAAAAAATAGTTTCAGTGGAATAAAACAGCCTTTTGAAATCGCATTTCGCAGACAGGGCTAAAATAACGGTTAAGGCCGGCGACGGCGGAAGCGGCTGCGTTTCATTCAGAAGAGAAAAATTCATACCCAAGGGCGGGCCCGACGGCGGTAACGGCGGCGATGGCGGCAGCGTCATACTTGAGGCATCGCCTCATCTTGTCACACTTTACGATTTCAAACTCCGGCCCTATTACAAAGCCGCGAACGGCATGGGCGGTGAAGGTAACAGAAAACAGGGAAAGGACGGTGATACGCTTCTGATCAGGGTGCCATGCGGGACTGAAGTTTACAGAGACGGCGATATAATAGCCGATCTTGTCTTTGAGGGCGACAGTGTCTGCGCGGCCCGGGGCGGCAAGGGCGGACGCGGAAATGATTTTTTAAAAGCTCCGTCAACCAAACGCCGCGCCGTTTTGAAAAAGGCACTCCCGGAGAGGGCTGGGATCTTCTGCTCAAGTTCAAACTTATAGCGGATGTGGGCCTGGTGGGTTTCCCTAACGCCGGCAAGTCCACACTTCTGGGCCGTATTTCAAACGCGCGGCCGCGTGTCGCGGCTTATCCTTTCACCACCCTGAAACCCAATCTCGGTGTGTTAGAGACACCTACGGGCAAAATCAGTTTTGCGGATCTTCCGGGAATCGTAGAGGGGGCTCACGCGGGCAAAGGCCTGGGCTTTGAATTTCTCGCTCATCTTGAAAGGGTCAAGGTGCTTCTCTTCGTACTGGATGTGCAGGGCTTCAGCTCACCGGGGGATCCCTACGCGGATTTTAAAATACTACTGGATGAGATAAAGCAGTATAACCCTTTTCTTCTGGAAAAACCTTTTGTGATAGCCCTGAACAAAATAGACACCTGCGGTGCCGAGCTCGCTTACAGTGATTTCAGCGGAAAGCATTTCGGGATTTCGGCTCTCGAAGGGACAGGGGTCAAGGGCCTTGTGGAGCACATAAGAGAGGTGTTATGTTAAAAAGAGCTGTTGTGAAACTGGGCACGGGTTTGTTGAGCGTTGACGGCGGTATCAGCGCATCTGTCATCAGCGCTGTCGCCGGGGAGATCGCATTCCTGCAAAAGAACGGCTTCCGGATACTTGTCGTTTCTTCCGGCGCTGTGGGCTGCGGGATGATAAAGCTGGGCCGTAAACGGCCTAAAGATATTTCCGGGGCCCAGATGCTGGCCTCTGTCGGACAGCCTCTTCTGATGGACATGTGGATGAAGGCTCTTTCCAAAAAAGGTCTCAACGCCGCGCAGGTGCTCTGCTCGGCGGATGATTTTTCCGACAGAAAAAAATATCTGAATCTCAGGAGGGCGCTCCTGAAAATACTGGACGAGGGAATCGTGCCAGTGATAAACGAGAATGATTCTGTTACCGTTGACGAACTGAAATTCGGCGATAATGACAGGCTGTCGGCTCTTGCCGCAAGCCACATAGATGCCCGCGATCTCGTTATACTCACAAAT
>Ga0100392_1006577_pt1 | contig 10090 bp, 10 predicted proteins | sample CryGeymeta201516_FD_81548 | JGI IMG/M metagenome (GOLD analysis project Ga0100392, IMG submission 81548) | Groundwater microbial communities from Crystal Geyser aquifers in Utah, USA - Crystal Geyser metaG 2015-16 | ecosystem: Environmental > Aquatic > Deep subsurface > Groundwater | place: USA... | reverse complement strand
TAACTTTTGGAAGTTTTTGTCTTCTTCATTAAGTATTTTTTTGTCTTCTTCCATATAGTTTGTAATCTCTTTAATTTAACATATCTTACCTCGCGCTATAATTTCGGCTGGCTCTTTTACAAATTGAAATTAGTAAATTGGTAATTTGTCCCGCCACTTTATTATCCCGCCTCTTTATTCAATTATTGCCCCCGGCCCCGCTATAGCGGAGCCTCGCCTTTGGCGGGGCGTGGAAGGCGGGACCCCGCAAAATGCGGTGGTAATTTATAGTGGGCGGGATCCCGCCCCACGGCCCCGCTCTAGCGGAGCCTCGCCTTTGGCGGGGCGTGGCAAGGCGGTGATAATAAATTCGTAATTCGTAGGAGTTAGTAAATTATTTCTAAATCCGGCCTCACTATTTCTATCCAGATTTTCCCGGGGTTGAACTTTACCTCTTCCCCGTTAACATAATATCTGGTACGGGCGGAGAGACTGCTCTTTTGCCACTCCCCTTCCCGGCAGCCACCGTCTAAACAAATAACCGCTTGGCCAGAACCCAGAGTTTCAATTTTTAACCTTAACTCTTTATCCAGAACTTTTGCCTCTTCAGATTGGACAATAATGTTCTTCGCCCGGATTTCGCTGCTGCCCTGGCCGTCAAATTGAACCTCTCCGGCCAGATACCGGATATATTCATTATTTATTTCATCATATTTCCATTTTACCACAAAATCAGGAGATTTAAATCCTATGGCTATATCTTTCGGCTCGGCGCTGACTGGCGCTTCTTCCTTAAACTGCCAGCTCAAAAATTTGCCTTCGGTTAAATTTTTGCTTTCCAGATATTTACTTAAATTAGCCGAAGAAGTGAAAATATTATAAGGGCCTGGCCGCTGGCTATCGCGCCAGAAATAAGAGCCCTGGTAAAATTCGTTAAAGTCAAAAATATTCTCTTTATACGCTTTGGCTAAAGCCTCCGGGCTGCCGCCGCAATGGACAAAGAGGGCGGACATCTCTTTAACCCAGTCAACGAAATAAGGCCGGGCGCTTCTTATTGGCCCGATTTTTTTTACTTCCTCGTTATTGGCAAAAAAAGCCAGATACCTCGTAATTCCACCTTCGGCTTCGGCTTCGTAAACCAAATCGGCTTCCTCGAGGCCGAAAGCCGGCCGGCCGGCCGGGTGGTTGTCTATAACTATGGCCACGGGAAATAAATTTTCCTGCCCGGCCGGGACCGGATAGCCGTCAATAGAACGGGGCAGGCAGCCGGGGCAAACGTTGGCTGCCGGCTGGCTTTTTTCCAAAAGACTTAAGTTACGGCCGACTTTGTTAAACAGGTCCGGATAAAAAGTGATCAAATAAGTAAAAGCGATAAAGACCAAAACTGAAAATATAATAATAAAAACATAACAAATGACCCGCCAGTTGTAACCGGCGGTTTTTTTGTTGCCTTCTCTTTCTTCATCTTTTAAGACGGAAAAATTTTTGAGATCTTTTATTACCATCCTCCTTTACCCCGCCGCTCGCGAGCGGCGGGGTTTATTTAAAGCTTTACCCCGCACCTTTTCCGGGCGGAGTTTGAAGTATTGATTTTTTTAAAGGGATTTTAATTTCATCGAAAATTTTTATTTCCACGGTAAAAAGGTGCGGGGTTTATTCTTTCTTCTTGCCCTCTTTAACCGGTGTCTGGGTTTCTTCTTTCTTCCCGGCCTCTTCTTTTTCCCCGGCTTCTGCCTCTTCGCCTTCGGCTGGGATGGCTGCGGCCGGAACTTCCTCAACTTCAGCTTTCGGTTCTATCGCATTAACCACAATATCATTTGTTTCATTGACTAACTCCATCCCCGCCGGCAGTTTTAAGTCATTTATTTTTATGGCGTCATGAAAATTCTTAAGAACCGACAAATCAACGTCAAGATGGCTTACTAGGTTTCCGGGCAAACACTCTACTTCCACGCTGTCAATGTCTCTTACTAAAACCGCACCCAGTTCCTTTACCGCTGCGGATTCGCCGATAAAATGCAAAGGGATTTCAGTCGTGATTTTTTTATTCATATCCACCTGATACAAATCTATGTGGATAATTTTGTCTTTTAGAGGGTCTTTCTGCACTTCTTTGACTAGAACTTTAACTGGTTTTTCTTTAGAAATCGTTAAATCAATCAGGCTTGATTCCCCGGCTTGAGAAAAAACTCTTTCAAAATCGATTTTTTTTATTTTTAAATTTTTATTGTCCGCTCCCGGACCATACAAAACCGCCGGAATAAAATCCTGGCTTCTTATTTTTTTCGGCTTTCCGTTCTCCTTAGTTCTAATTTGGGCCTCTAGTTTTATTTCCTTAGTCATAGTTATATCCCTACGAATTACAAATTAGATTTAGAGGGGAAATAAGGCTAAGAAGGCTTAAAAAGGATTAGAGGGGGAAGAAGGGAAAAATTTCCCCCCCTTTCCTTCTCGCCCTTCTTTGCCTTCTTAAGCCGTCTCGCCCCTCTTAAGAGTTTATTCGTATATTCGTAGTGGTCAGTTAGTAATTAATCTTTGACCTAATTATAATGCTTTCTATAATACCGACTAAAATGAAAGCGGAAAATATAGCGCTGCCGCCATAACTAACAAAAGGCAGGGATATCCCTACCACGGGCAAAACTCCTATGTTCATACCAATATTAATAAACATTTCCATAAAAATCAAGCCCACGGCGCCTAAAATAAAAAATATGCCGAAATCATTGTTTATTTTCTCTAAAGCGGCCAGAGAGCGGTAAAAGAAAATAGCGAAAAATAAAATTATCAGCGCCACGCCCAAAAATCCCAGTTCTTCGGAAATAACCGCGAAAATAAAATCGTTTTGGGCTTCGGGCAGGAATTTAAGCTGGGACTGGGAGCCAAAACCTATACCTCGGCCAGTAAGTCCGCCGGCGCCGACCGCGATTATGGCCTGGGCCACGTTGTAGCCCTGGTTTAGGGGATCAAAGGAAGGATTTAGGAAAGTAAGGACGCGCTGCTTTTGGTAGTCCTGGAAGGAAAACACCCAGAGGCCGGAAAGAACAGTAAGAAGAATTAAGGCAATAATTAAAAAATGTTTCCTGTTAAATCCGGCCATAATGACCATCACCAGCCAAATTAAAAGCAAAATTAAAGCCGAGCCAAAATCAGGCTGGAGAAGGATTAGAATTATAAAAGTGAGGCCGCCGGCGCCGGATAAAACTAGATGCTTCCAGGGCCTTAATTGAGTAGCCAGAACCGAGAAAAAGCGGGCGAGAAATATTATTAAAATAATTTTTATGAATTCCACCGGCTGGAAACTCCAGGCGCCGAAAAAAAACCAGCCACGCGTACCCCTGACTGTTTCTCCGAAAACTAAAACAACAATTAAGGCGGCCGCTCCCAGAAGGTAGAGATAATTGCTTGAGTTCCTTAGAAAATGGTAATCTAAAAAAGAGAAAAAAAACAGAAGCAGAACGCCGGCGCCAATAAAAAAAATCTGCTTTTTAAAATTAAGCAAACTGACTGTTTCCTGGCCCAAAGCGACGCTGTAAATTTCCGCCAGCCCAAAACAGGCCAATAAAAAAACAGACGAGAACATTATCCAGTCAAAATTTTTTAAATACAATTGTATTTTATTAAACATAATGAACTTTAAGCACCAAATTCAAAATTACAAATTCTAAATAAACCATCACCGCCTTGGCGGGATCCCGCCCACTATAAATCTTATAATAATGTGGCGGGACAATAATTAAATTCAAAATACAAAACGATTCTAAAGTTTGATTATTTGAATTTTGAATTTATTTGGGATTTAAAATTTTGGATTTTGGATTTAGAGGTTAGGATTTCGTTTCATTTCTCCTCTCCTATTCCTCCTTCGTATTTAATATAAATATCATCTTCAAAAATATTAATTTCCGGAACAATTTTTATGTCATCAGAAGCGCTTAAGCCGCCCAACCAGCTTATCTCTACCTTGCGTTTTTCTCTTGACATCAATTCTAAGGCGGTATACCTGTTTATCCCGGCGATTGAACTCCCCCGGTAAAGAAGAATATTAAAAGGGACTTCCCAGTAATTATACGGAGTTTTATTAGTAATAGTGAATTCCAAATTATTCAAATTTAATTTTTCCGATAAGCCGCTTCCCGAAGCCGGGGTGAATTTTATGCCTTCCACGGTAAGATTAAGGCGCTCGTCGCGAAAATTTTCCCAATCAGGAAACTGGTGGGGATTAATCCTGCCCCAGGAAATTTCTTTTATTATAAAATTTAAGCTGGTCGGCCTTGTTTTAAATACTTCGGCTAAAGCCGAAACAACTTTTTCTCCTTCTGGCAGAATAAAGCTCTGTCCGCAATCAACCTCTTTTTCTCCCTGCTTAAAGCAATAACTAAAGCTGGCCCAATGCCTCGGGTTAGGGTTCCTCGCTTCAACCAAAAAATCATATTTGTCTTCGTTGGCCTTAAAAACTTGCGGCGAAGAAAAAATAAGGTCCGCCGGAGCCAGTTTTAGAATATAATCATGCCCGGCCACCCAGTTCTGGACAATCTGTCTGGCTAAAATTTCATCCTCGTTCATTCCTTTGGCAATATAGTAAGTAAAGCCGTAAATGGTATAAGACCAGGAAATTCCGGCTACTACTGCTAAAAAGACAATTAAAGCCGCTCGCAAGCGCTTTCTATTTTCAATCAGCCATAACCCCAAAGCCAATTTTTTATCTGTCGAGCCAGAAACGGGAGCTTTAGCTTCTTCTCTTATTTCTTCATTTTTAAAATTTTGTTCTGCCATAGTAATATTTTATCATATTTTAAGGCCGAGATGAATACTCTCTAACCAGGCGGCGGAAAAACCAGTAAAAAAGCGCGGCGCTTACCAAAAGCCGAAAAATATGAAAATAAATTGCCTGCGCTTCCCCGACCCCGATTACCAGATTTAAAAAATCAAGGGTAAACCACCTTTCCAGACTGTCGCTCACTAATTCTCCCCTAGTCAAAACCGAATAAATTAAATCCCATAAAACGCTGCCGGAAAAAGCCGCGGATAAATATAAAATAAGGGTATTAAGTTTCGGCTTTATGACCAGTAAAACCAGTAAAGGCAATAAGAATTGGTTTAAAACCAGCCAGAATAGAGGCAAATTTTTAACAAGCCAGCTCGGCGTAAGGTAAGTCTCATGCCCCCACAAAGCCGTATCAACTACGGCTCCGCTGGCCCAAAAGAGAAGCAAAAGGCAAAAAATTAAAATTGACTGTTTCAATTTTCCATCATACATAATGATATTTTAATCTGTTGTTGAAATACCTTTTACCCATGCCGCGGCAAAAGCATCATATTTGTTAAGGGAGACCTTATATTATTTTCAGCCAAATTTCTAACGGGGCTCATGTTTTAAATTATAGCATAATTTTTCTTCTATTGACAGCAGCCTGATTTTATACTAAGATATTTTAATCCAACAGAAGTTAACCTTTCCTTTACGAAAAAGGAGGCGTGATGAAAAAAGTAGAAAAGGGGGATCTGCCCCAACTTAAGAGGAGGCAAAAGCCGACCACAGGAGACGATGTTCTTCTCGTCTCTTTGAGCCCGGTGCCGCCGCAATACACCCCAAAAGATTCCCCATCCGAGTTCGAGATCGATCCTACAGAAAAACAAATGCCATAATTTGGCAAAAACCGCTTATCAGAACAATTTCAAAGTTCCTTAAGCGGTTTTTCATTTGACAGAATTAGGGCAATAATCGCTATCAACGCCTCATTATTAAAAATACTGACTAATTAAGCCAGCATTGAAATCAAAAGAGCGATAAAAGCGGAAAGTAGATTTTTTTCTGAAAAATATTTTACGGCAAAGCAAAAGGCCAAAAATGCCGCCAGATATAAGCAAACCCAAGATGTCTTTTTTAGCAAAGATTTCATATCTAAATATTGGCTGGGAGACTTGGAATCGAAGACTCCTCGGTGCCAATTCGACCTTAACGGCCTTACAGGGGCGGCTCTCCGTCTTCCAGTAGATTAAAGAATTTAATTCCAAAATTGAGTAAAACTTTTTATGATCGGAGGTTAGGAATAGAACCTAAATTATCAGGGCCAGAACCTGATGTCCTACCTTTAGACGACCTCCGAATTATTTATAATCTTTTTGAATTCATTACCTCCCTTTAATTTTTTAAGATAATTTTCTCTTTTCCTTGCCTCCCCTCTTGTATTAAAAAACTCTTTTTTAATTAATATAAATGGTTTTCTTGATCTAGTTGATTTTACCAAACCTTTATTATGCTTTTTTATTCTATCATCTAAATCTTCGGTTTGACCTATATAATACCCTAAGTCCTTCAAGCTTTGTAGAATATAAACGAAATACATATATAGATGTGTCCTATCCCGCCGCAGCGGGACCCCGCTTAGGCGGGGCCTTTAGACGATCTCCCAAAAACTATTTCACAATCTTCCCGCCAAAAGTCTTTAAAAGATTATCAAGCATATTCCTTTCTGCTTCGCCTTCTTTTTTACTTGAGTCTTCTTTAATTTCGGCCACTGGCGCCACTAAAGAATTACTGTTTATTTCCAAAGTTTCATCAATTATGGCCTGGATAGACAGGGGCTGGCCGTAAACTTCAGACAAAATATTTTCTACCAATCCCTTGACCTGGATATTATTGACTCGGTCTCTATGGAATTTATACTTAAAAGCCAGGCAAAGCTCGCGTCCGGCTATATCCCGAGGCTGGCAGACCCGCAGGATAAAAGACAAGGAATGGTTATATTTTTTTACCCTGGCCAAAACTTCGTGCCAACGATTTTTTATTTCCTCTAAGTTCATATCAGCCGAAGCGGGTCCGGGGTTAGAAACCGGCCTCGGGTTCGCTCCGGCCAGTGGTTTTGGCGCAATTGGAACGTTTCTGGGGGCAGTAACCTCTTTAATCAGGCAAAGCTCGGTAATAGCCAGTTCCATGGGCAACTGGGTTATAAAACTGTCTTTTAATTCATTTTTAACTTTTACAAATCTCTCTATAAATAAAATAATCTGCTCCAAAGTAAGCTCGCGCGAAACTTCGTTAATTTTTATTTCCAAAGTTTCGCCGAATTCCAGCGCTAAATTGCCGGCGCTGATTTTTCCCAGCATTATTTTCCTTAAAACTTCAATTAAATCGGAGACAAAGGCGGCTAAGTTAACCCCTTCATCCACTAATTTATTGGCTAACCTGACGCCGCTCCCCGCGTCTTTTCTTATTAAATAGCCGATCAAGTTGATAATCTCGCCCAAATCGCTTCGCGGTATGACTAAATCCGCTTCGGCCTGCGTAATTTCCCGACCGCCAATAGAAACAATCTGGCCGAGAAGCCCCTCCGCGTCCCGCATATAACCTTCGGATTTTCTGGCGATTGACTCCAGAATTTTTTTGTCTATTTTTATTCCCTCTTTGCTGACAATATAATTTAATTTTTTCACCACATCATTAACGCCTATCCGCCGAAAGTCAAACCTCTGGCAGCGGGAAATAATCGTGGTCGGGACTTTGTGGATTTCAGTGGTGCAGAGGATAAAAATAACCTTAGCCGGCGGTTCTTCCATAATCTTTAATAAAGCGTTAAAAGCGGAAATAGAGAGCATATGGACTTCGTCAATGATAAAGACCTTGTATTGGCAACGGGACGGAGCGGTGCGGGCCGAGGTGATAATATTTTCCCGGACATTATCCACGCCGGTATGGGAAGCCGCGTCTATTTCAATAATATCCAGACTCCGGCCGGCCGTAATTTCCTCGCACACTTCGCATTTATTACAGGGCTCGCTCTCCCCTTCTTTTCTTTTTAAGCAATTAACCGCCTTAGCAATCACCCGAGCGATCGTAGTTTTGCCCACGGCCCGGGGTCCGCAGAAAAGATAAGCATGCGCAATCCGACCGCTCTGGATTTCGTTTTCCAACGTAACTTTAATATGATTTTGTCCGACCACTTCCGTAAAATTCTGCGGCCGGTATTTTCTATATAATGTCGCCATAAACGTAGTTAAAAGTTAAAAGTTTATAAAGTAAACCCCGTTAGAAATCCCGTTAAAATTATTCTAAAATCTAACCCCGATGTAGTCCCCGTTAAAAAATTGTATTTCTCCAACAGGGAAAGGCAACGGGGCATTATTTCTAACGGGGTAAAAAGTCCGGGTTAAATTAACAACTTTATCCCGCCACCTTATTTTATTTTAATTGCTGGCGGGATCCCGCTTTAGCGGTGATAACTTTTAACTTTATAAACTTTATAACTAAGTCCATTTTACCATTAAATTAGAATAAATCAAGGATATAAAAAAGCCGACTCTTAAGTAAGCCGGCTTATTATCTCCTGGACATCCTGATCGCTGGCCCTAAATTCAAAAGGCGCTTTTTTTCTATTACTGGCGAAATGGCTGATTTTTTGCGGGGGCAAAATTTGCCCTTTGGTAAAAGCAAGGCCCATTATATATTCATTCGTTCCGCAAATCAAAATCCAGCAACATCCTTCTTTAATTATATGTTTTTTTATCAGGGCCCGAACGCCCTCATCCGCCAAAACCATTTGCCGAAGTTTCTGCCTTTCTTTTTTGGTCATTTTCAAATATTCGGCAAAGGTGATTTCCCAAGGCGGTTTTTCTATATAAGGCATGGCTGCCTCCTTCCCCCCACTAAAAATTTCGTCATTTTTTATAGCTAACCAAATTTCTAACGGGGTTCATAATTAAAGAGCAATAATTTTAGTCTTTTACCATAACAAACCAGGCTAAAAATGTCAATAAAAAACACGCCTAAAATGCGTGAATATAATACTCTAAAACAACCCAACACCCAATATCCAACACCTAATCCCCTGTTCCCTAAGTACCTAAGTACCTAAGTACCTAAGTACCTAAGTACTCTCTCTTCCTGATAATATTCTCCACCGCCGCCCATTTACTTTCTCCGGTTTTTGGAATTAAGATAACCGTCTCGTCGCCCGGGTTGCCTTTAAAATAAGTAACGCTGGCGTCTAGGACGCGCCATTTTCTCCCTTCGGATTCCACAAAGAAATCGCCATCGCTGCCTTTCTTTAATTCTCCCACTATTCTCATTCTCTCAATCGGCCCAATCTGCTTATAAATAAAAGTGCCGGTTCTGGTAATGGTTAATTTTAAAATATCGCCTTCCACTAATTTAGATTTAGAAGCGTAATTGGCTGGCACGCTGTATTCTTTCCCGTCCGGGCCGATCATATTTTCTCCGTCAAAAACTCCTTCAATAACTTTGCCGGTTTCTTCCCCGGACTGGGGCGTGATTTCACTATCCCCGGCCTCTTCTCCTATTTGGCTGATGCCAATCAAGGCCTCTTCTTCTCCCGGGGCAAAAACCGACAAAATTTCTATAAGTTTGTCATTATTTTCCTTAATGTTTTCCAGCAATTTTTTTATTAAAATAACTTTAGTTTTGCCAACTATTATTTCTTCTTGGTTCTTTTCTTTTCTTGCTTTTCTCCCGCCTCTTCTTTTTTCTCCGCCGACTGGTAAGCCGCCTGCGTCAAGGTCAAGCTCTTTCCCTTCGTCCAAAAAATCGCTTTTTATTTCTAAATCATTGCCAAAATCATTAAAAGAATTGGAATTTTGGTCTTGGTTTTTGTTTTCCATATTTGTTCAATAAGTTTTTATATTTTTTAATCTTTTAGTGAACCTTTAATTCAAATGCTTCGGTGATTTTAAATATATAGTGAAAAATATTCAAATGCTTCAAATATAAATTTGAAGCATTTGAATTGCAGCAGGAAGACTTAAATCCGCAAGAAATATTTGAATTAAAAGATTAATTCTGGTTTAAGTCCGCAAGAAGCTATTTCTAAGATATTTTACAAAATTTCTATAGTTTTGGCAAGTTAAGCCCTCCTTCTAAAGGAGGGTTGGGGAGGTTTAATAAAGCGAGCAATTATTAACCACTTTTTTAAACCCCCTTAATCCCCCTTTACAAGGGGGACAATTTGTCATTTTGCATTTTGATTTTTTATTTTTGATTTACTGATCGTTTGGACTAAATTCCTCTCTGCCTTAGTTTTATCAAAAAACCATTAAGATAACTTCGCCCTCTGCTTGATTTCCGCTTCAATTATGTTCCGGTCCTGGCCGTATT
>Ga0100392_1006576_pt1 | contig 10090 bp, 9 predicted proteins | sample CryGeymeta201516_FD_81548 | JGI IMG/M metagenome (GOLD analysis project Ga0100392, IMG submission 81548) | Groundwater microbial communities from Crystal Geyser aquifers in Utah, USA - Crystal Geyser metaG 2015-16 | ecosystem: Environmental > Aquatic > Deep subsurface > Groundwater | place: USA... | reverse complement strand
TGTGAACAAAAAAGAAGGATAAACTGCCCGCGAATTAACAAGAATGCCTCAAAATTGAGATTTCTGAGCCTTGCTTAAAATGTGCTGGTGGATTTGGGAAAAGCCCTGATCCACCGTCTAAAAAATAAAGAACCTCGTTGATCCCAGCAAAGCTGGGGGGATAGAATGCTTGTGCGAGCAAGCCAACCTATCACCAACGAGGTGAAACAATTATGGCACAAGGTGTACTTCCATTCCAGTACCAAGATCAGAATCGTGCTGCAGGCCTGACCGCTCTTGCCGGATTACCAGCCTACCTCGATCTGGCGCAAGCTGCAGGGTTGCGTGATTCCATCTGTCGTCATCTGACTATTTGCGGCGATAAATCCCAGGGATGGAGTGACCATCAGATTGTCATGTCATTGATTCTGCTGAACCTTGCCGGTGGTGACTGCGTCGCCGATCTCGATAAGCTTGAGGCTGACGAAGGCCTCTGCCAAGTTATGCGTAAGGTGGAACATTATGGCCTGCCCCGAAGAGAGCGTCGCTCCCTTGAGCGGCGCTGGCGCAAAGAACGCCGCCGCGCTTTTGTTTCTGCTTCGCCGACATTTCGCTATCTGGCGACATTCCACGATCCGGAACAGGAGGAGAAACGCCAGGCTCGCAGCGCTTTCATCCCCAAAACCAACAAGAATCTTAAAGCTTTAAGCAAGATCAATTGGGATTTAGTGGCCTTTGCTCAGAGTCGTTCCCCGCAGTCTCAGGCCACCCTGGATATGGACGCCACGCTGGTTGGCAGCGAGAAAAACCAGGCTCTCTGGTGTTATCAGCATTACAAGGCATATCAACCCTTCAATGTTTACTGGTTTGAACAGGATCAGGTCATTCTCTCAGAGTTTCGCGATGGGAATGTCCCCGCCGGGCACCAGCAATTGCGTCTATTGCAAGAGTCGCTGCAAAACCTTCCCGCGGGTATCGAGAAGGTCTATGTTCGATCCGATACCGCCGGTTACCAACAAGAGTTGCTCCGTTATTGTGCCGAAGGGAGCAATGAACGTTTCGGGGCCATAGAGTTCGCAATCGGGGCGGATGTGACCCAAAGCTTCCGGCAAGCCGTCGGCGAGGTGGAAGAAGACCAATGGTTTCCGATCCTGCGCACCGAGCCGGACGGCCGTCAACATGAAACGGGACAGCAATGGGCCGAGGTCTGTTACGTTCCAAGCTGGGTGGGGAAGAGCAAGAACGGCCCCAGCTATCGGTTTATTGCAACCCGCAAGCCGCTCCGCGATCAATTAGAATTCCCCGGCTGCGAAACCGCCAAAGACCCAGATCAAGTGCAAGCCCGGAACGGAGAGAAATACAAGATCTATGGGATTATCACCAACCGGGATATCGACGGCAATGAGCTGATCCAGTGGTACCGTGAGCGCTGCGGCAAAAGCGAAGAAGTGCATGCCGTCATGAAAGACGACCTTGCTGGCGGGAAACTCCCCTCTGGAGATTTTGGTGAAAATGCCGCCTGGTGGGGCATCATGATTCTCGCACTGAATCTTAACGCGATGATGAAACGCCTCGTCTTACCCGCGAGTTGGCGACGTAAGCGATTCAAGGCGATCAGATTCGGCCTGATCAATCTGGCCGGACAGGTTCGGGAGCGTTCGCGACAGCTGCAAATCCTTATCAGCCCCAGGCAACCGGCCTATGCGTTACTACTGCAGATGCGAAACCGTATCGCTCAACTCGCCCGAGGAGAGCCTCAGATCATGGCATAAACAGGCTAAACTCGACAAAATGAGGCAAAAAAACTGACCCCAAAGGGTCAATTGCGCCAGAAATGCGCTTAAATCGGCTCTGAGGAAGGCACTTTTGGGAGAAATCTGACAATGTGAACAAAAAAGAAGGATAAACTGCCCGCGAATTAACAAGAATGCCTCAAAATTGAGATTTCTGAGCCTTGCTTAAAATGTGCTGGTGGATTTGGGTCTTTGGTAATGGGCTTTAGAAATCTGGCGAAAAACGTTATAGTCACGAAAATTTCAAAAGGAATTCCTGATGATCATTGATGAACTCAGTCGTCTGACTACCTATAGTGCCCTTTCTGCCGGTTTTGAGCGGGCCGCCGAGTTTCTTGGCCAGCCCGGTTTGCTGGCATTACCGGATGGCAAATATGAAATTGATGGTGCTAAGGTCTATGCCCTTATTATGCGGGTTCAGGGGAAAAAACTGGAGGAGTCTGACCTTGAAGTGCATGACCGATACATGGATATTCAGGTTGTTTTACAGGGTGAAGAATTGCAAGGCTGGAAGCCTCGTTCAGCCTGCCTTCAGCCTCGGCAGCAAGCTGATGTGAACCGCGACTGCCAATTTTTTGCTGATCCACCGGATATCTGGTTCAAGCTCAGGCCGGGGCAGTTCAGCCTGTTTTTTCCCGCAGACGCGCATGCACCGCTAATTTCACCGGCCAGGGTGCATAAGATCGTGATTAAGGTTGCCTGTTGCTCTACGTCCGTTGCAAACCACTCCACCATTGGAGAGTCATGAAATGCTGAGACTTTTTAATATTGATAAGGGCTTGATCCACGAACTTCTCTTTGAAGCCGAGGATCTGGATGCGCGTATTCGGAGTGCGCACTGGATTGATGCCCACGACCCTGATGAGCGCGAAAAGGATCTCCTTCAAACTCTGTTGCAAACCAACCTGCCAGAAGCCGATGATTTTGAGGAGATAGAAATTTCGGCGCGGTGCTTTGTTGATCAGGCCGGCATTCACGTTCACGCCATGTTTTTGGCCACCGAAGATGGCCGTCACAAGACCGAATCGGTTGCCTGTATTTTGCAAACTAACCGTTTAATCACCATCCGCGATGAAGATTTGCCCGACTTCCGGCTATTGCGCATGCGCGCACGTCGTGGTCAGGTCGAAAGTCATTCACCGGAAGAGTTGTTGGTCACTCTGCTTGAGCAGAAGGTTGAAAACCACGCGGATACGCTTGAAGATATTCATCGTCAGCTTGAAACGGCCAGTTATCTGGTGCTTGAAGACGAGGATGCCGACCTCGAAGATGCCATCAGCAAGCTGGCAAAACTTGAAGACAGTAATGGTAAAATTCGTCTTTGTCTTATGGATACTCAGCGTGACATCTCTTTTCTGCTACGGCATTTGCGCAACCGTCAGGAACACGCCGAAACCCTGCGCGAAATCATGCGCGACGTTGAAACGCTTATGTCACATACAACATTTCTGTTTGAGAAAATCAATTTTCTTATGGATTCGACTCAGGGTTTTATCAATATCGAGCAGAATCAAATTATCAAAATTTTCTCGATTGCCGCGGTGGTTTTTCTGCCCCCGACGCTGGTGGCCAGCATGTACGGAATGAACTTTGCCTTCATGCCGGAACTTCAGTGGAAACTTGGCTACCCCTGGGCCATTATGCTGATGATTCTTTCCGGTATCGCCCCCTATGCTTATTTTAAACGAAAAGGTTGGCTATGAGAGGCTCTCTGTCTTTTAGGGCGGCCTGCCTCGGAGAGTATTTATGATCCTTGCGTGGTTGGCGGTGGTCGGTGGCCTGATTTTACTCATCTGGAGTGCTGATCGTTTTGTCGAAGGGGCAGCGTTGGTGGCGCGTCATTTCGGGATGCCCCCTCTTCTGATCGGGATGGTGATTGTTGGCTTTGGAACCTCGGCTCCCGAAATGGTGGTTTCAGCAATTTCGGCCTTCCAGGGCAATCCTGGGCTTGCCTTGGGCAATGCTTATGGTTCCAATATTGCCAATATCGCCTTAATCCTTGGTTTGACCGCGCTCATTGCGCCGATTCAAGTTCATTCGAAGATTCTGCGCAAGGAATTACCGGTTCTGATGCTCCTCACCTGTCTGGCGGGCTGGCAACTCAGTGATTCTTCTCTGAGCCGGCCTGAGGCTTTGATTTTGCTGCTGGTGTTTGCCGGGTTAATGGGCTGGGTTATTTTTCAGGGGATACGACAAAAAACCGACAGTTTCGGTGCCGAGATTGACCTTGATCTGGGGGCGAATAAAATGTCGATTCAGCGGGCATTTGCCCGCCTTTTGCTCGGCTTGGCCTTGTTGATTTTGAGTTCACGGATGTTGGTGTGGGGAGCGGTTGCGATTGCGCAAAGCCTGGGTGTCAGTGATCTGGTTATTGGCCTGACCGTGGTGGCTATTGGGACGTCGTTGCCGGAGCTGGCATCGTCCCTGGCGGCCACGCGGAAGGGGGAACATGATATCGCGTTAGGAAATATTCTGGGATCCAATGTCTTTAACACCCTGGCTGTCGTTGGTATTGCAGGGGTCATTGCCCCCATGTCGATTGATCCGCAAGTTTTTACCCGCGATCTGTCGGTTATGGCCCTCTTGACCCTTTCGCTGTTTATTTTTGGCTACGGGTTCCGTCGCCAGGGGCGGATAAATCGCGGTGAAGGCGGAATTTTGCTTTCTGTTTATATCGGTTATACTTTCTACCTGATTCGCACCACCCTTGCCGGGGTATGATATTCGTCAAGGGTTGAAGAGAGCTCTGTGTATGAAAATTGAAGATTACTGCCGCAATTTTGAACAACAGCTCAGCTCACTGGAAGACGCTGAGGCCCGCATCGAATGTGCCGCACAATTTTTGCACAAGGCGTTCAAGGTTCAGGCTCACGAAGTCGCTATCTTCAGTTTCGACCCCCAACAGGAACTGTTTTATTTTTGCTGGCCGACCAAACTGCGGACCAGCGGGTTTGTGCCTCTTTCGACGAGCGATTCTTTGCTGGCGCGCACCGGGCGTGAAAAAAAAGCCCTGATTAATAACTATTTTGCGCGCACCAGTCATGCCTCGGTCTTCGAGTGTGTCAAACTCGATGATGATCCTGCTTCGGCATTGCATCCGATTCAAAAAATTATGAGTGTCCCCTTGTTCGCGGACAAACAACTGAAAGGCGTTATCCAGGTTTCCCGCAAGGGAGAAAATCTGTCAGCGGCGGGCCGCGATTTTACCCCGACAGAATTACAGGCGTTGAGTGCCATTGGACAGGTATTGGTCAAGTTTCTCTAAGTTTTTTTGGGGTTTGGGGTGGAGTTTACTGTGTACCAGATGTTTTTCGGTCAGCTTGGTCACTGGATCCTTGATAAAATACGCTTTCTGTTATTGACCTTCAGCCTGATTCTTCAGGCCATCTTTCAGCTTTTCGCCCTCGGTCGTACCCCGGTTCGACAGGTTCTTTTACGGCAGATCTACTTTACCGGGCTGGAATCTACCGGCGTGGTCATGGTCATGGCCCTGACTATCGGCGTTGTGATTGTGACCCAAAGTATTCTGCTGCTCGGTAATAGCAATGTGACCCTGGTCGCCAAGGTTCTGTGCTGGATTGTTATCCGCGAACTGGGCCCCCTCCTCACAGCATTGGTGGTGATTGCGCGCAGCGGCGCCGCCATTGCTGCCGAACTCGCCAATATGCAGGTCACCGGTCAGATCGACAGCTTGCGTGCCCTCGGGATTTCTCCCTGTGCTTATCTGGTTTTACCCCGTTTGCTGGGCGGCGCCCTTTCCGTTTTTGCTCTGACAATTTATTTTGATGCCAGTGCGCTCCTCGGGGGCTTTTTCGCGGCGTTTTTGGGGTGGAAGCTGCCCTCTGACCTTTTTTTTCAAGGACTTTATGGAACCTTAACCGTTGGTCAGATCGTCGGCGGAGCCTGCAAAAGCCTGCTTTTCGGTCTCATTATCGCTGCGGTTGCCTGCCAGCGCGGCCTGATTGTCGAGCGCAGTTCAACGGCTGTTCCCAGGGCGGCGACTCAGGCGGTGATCTACGGTTTATTTTTGGTGTTTGTCGCTGACGGTTGTTTTGCTCTCCTCTTTCAGATATTGAGCCGAGGTTGATGAATGGCGTTGACGCCACCACCACCGGAGACGGAATCCGCTGTGCTGAGCCTGAATAAACTGCTTCTGGAAACGGAAGGGCCGGGCCTGGACGCCAAGGTTCTTGCCGGTCAGCTGGCTGTTTTTGTGCTAAACCGTGAAGAGCTCTGCGGCGAATTCGTTAACATCCTTCTGGGGCTTAGCCTTCCTTTGAATGGAACTCTTAGTGTTTTTGATCAGCACCTCAGCCAGTTGTCAGAAAAAGATCAGATTCCGGTGATCCAACGTATCGGAATTGTTGCAGCGCGGCTGGGGCTGATTGCAAATTTGAACGTGATGGAAAATCTGGTTCTGGCGGCTGATTATCACGCCATGGATGACCGGGCCGAGATTCGTCAACGCGCCCTGCGTCTCCTTGAGCGTGTCGGCTACGAGGACTCTCCGTATGGGGCGCTGGGCAAGCTTTCACGCGCTCAACAGACGCAGGTTTGCCTGGTGCGTGCCCTGATGCTTGATCCTGATTTGCTGATTTATGCAACCCTGTTTGATGGTCTCAGTTCCAGAGACGCTGACACCTTGCTGGATAAAGTCCTCGAAATTCATCGGTACAAGCAGCGGCGTACGACGATTTTCTTGACACCGGATCAGAAATTTGTTGCCCGCCTGCCTGCTGAAACACAGGTTTTCTGCCTGCAATCTGAGGGATAAGTCTTATGCGTGACACGCGCGATCATCGTTTCAACCAACTGGAGGTGAAAATCGGGCTCTTTTTGTTCGCCGCATTGCTGGCCTGCGTGGTTGGTATTTATCTTATCGGCGTGCAGAGTGATCTGTTCAGTCAAAAAATTCAGCTCTCCTTCACGGTCGAAAATGGCAGCGGTTTTGTTGAAGGCATGCCGGTCAAGCTCTCAGGCTTTCGTATCGGACGCCTGGTGAAAACGTCACTGAATCAAGATGCCAAGGTTGACGTTGAAATCCAAATCATTCAACGCTATCAGCAATGGGTGCGGCAGGATTCAATCGTTCGCCGGACCAAAGAGAGCTTGGTGGGTGATGATATTATCGAAATCAATGCCGGTTCGAGTCGCTTGCCGGCGCTGGAGGATGGCGACAAAATCCGTTATGAGCGCATCAAGACTCTTGAAGAGCATGCGGCAGAAATTGCCGAAGAACTCAAGCCGGTATTGACCCAGGTAGCAGAAATCGTTGCTTACGTTAACGATCCCGAGGGTGATGTTAAAAATTCACTGCATAATTTTGCAAACCTCAGCCGGCAGTTAATCTCCACCATCGCCAATCTGGAAGACGACATCCGGGGAACCTTGACGCGGCTGGATCAGACTTTCACAGCCCTTGACGGAGTGCTGGCTGATTCTCGCTCGACCATTGAAACCTTGCAGGGGACACTGGCGCAGGTCGATAACACTGTGGGAACCCTGGATCAAAGGATTCCTACCTTATTAGCCCACCTTGAAAACAGTCTGGCACATCTGGAAAAACTGTCGGTTGATCTGGCCGCCGTTTCAGCCGAAACCGCTCCACATATTGCCCCCCTCTTACTGCGTGCTGACCGGGTGGTTGGTGATACGGAAGCTCTGCTCAACGCGGTGCAGGATATGTGGCTCATCCGCAATAATTTCCCCGCTCGCCCGGCGCCGACACTTGAGGCTGACAGTTATGAATAAAGTTTTACAACCGTCATGGATCTGCGGAGTGCTGCCGGCCTTGTTTGCCCTGGTTATTTTGCTGACGGGCTGTGCCCCTCAGCCACCGGCAAAGCCTTCGATCAGCGAACAAGCCCTGCAACATAATTTCAATGGCGTGCGCGCCACCCTGGATTCCAATTTTGCCTATGCCCGGCAACAATTTGACCTGTCGAATCAGCTTTATGCTTCTATCGAAGATAATGAGGGACGCCTGCTGCCGCTGCTGAATTTGTCGCGTTTGGAGCGTCGCCTTGGCTTGATTGAGGCTGCCACCAGACATATTGATCTGGCCCTTCGTCTCACCGGATCTGCACCTGCAGAAGAACTGGCTTTTGAAAAGGCTTTGATCCTGCTCCAGCAGGGGGAATTGTCCCAGGCCGCAAACTGGGCGGAAAAGGCCCTTGCTTGGTCTACTCCAGATCAGCGGTCTCGCAATTGGAATCTTCTTGGTCGTATCGCCTTAGAAATCGGTGACCTGACCACAGCGCAAAAGTGTGTGAACGCCGCATTGACGGCCAAGCCGCCCATAACTGCGATTGAGCAGGCCAACAGTCTGCGTTTGCAGGGGCAGATATTTTTGCAGCAAAAAAATCTGCAGCAGGCAGAAATCGCTTTTAAACAAGCCTTAGAGCTCGACAAACAACAGGAATTGGGGTCACGCATGGCCGCCGACCTTGAAGGCTTGGCTGACATTTCTTTGCAGGGGCAAAATCGCGTCGCCGCCGCCGCTTTTTTGCAACGCGCTCTGAACTTGCGTATTTACAATCATGACGTGTCGGGTGCCTGTGAGGTTTTTGTCCGTTTAAAACCCCTGTGCCAGGCTCCAGACTCCTGCGGAGACCTGTTTTTTGAACTGCAAAAGCGCCTGCAATGCGACTGAGAAGTGAGCGCAATTCGCATGTGCGCCTTTGCTTAGTCCCCAAGGGATGCCCATGAAGCCGGGCCATAATCTTTTGATTCAAAAAATCTATGCAGCGCTGCTTATTGGGATCTGTGCTGTTCTTTGTGCGCTGACTCTCCAGGCCGTGGGCTGGTTGGAAGAGCTTGAATGGAAGGCCTTTGATGTGCGCGCAAGACTGGCGCGTAGCGCTAAACCACCCCCCGCTGAGATCGCAATAATCCTCATTGACGAAGCCTCTCTGCACATGATGAATCCCCTGGTGGGAAGATGGCCCTGGCCGCGTTCAATCCATGCGGATACCATCGATTTTCTCGCCTCCGCGGGTGCGCGTTGGATTGTTCATGATATTCTGTTTACCGAAAACGAGAAGAATCAGGCTGGGGGCTCTCGCGGGCTTGGTGAAAATGATAAACGTTTAGTTGCTGCGGCTGCTGCCGCCGGTAATCTCATTTCCGCCGTTCAGCTGGTTCAGGATCAGACGGACTCTTTCAATGCGACTTTACTGAACCGTCCGCTGCCAGAAATTTTCAAGCAAAAATTTACTTTAAACCTGGAGACTTCTCCCAGGGGGATACCGGCAAGCAACAAGGCCTATCTTCCCTTTAGCGAACTGGTCGAAAAATCGGCGGCCATCGGCTTGGTCGATTTCGCGCCGGATCGGGATGGCGTTTATCGCCGTGCGCAGCTGATAAGGAGCTATAACGGCAATTATTATCCCAGTTTAGCCCTGTCAACGCTTCAAGATCGCTGGGTTCCTGTGGCGCAAAGCGCTCATTCTTTGCTGTTGAAGTCACCAACAAATGCTGAAAATCTGCAAATTCCCCTGGATCCCGACGGTCAGTATTTGATCAATCCGTATCTTGAATTCGAGACCTATTCCATGAGCGGATTGCTCCTGACGATGAAGATGCTTCGCCAGGGGCAGATAGAAAACCTGCCTCTCGATCCGGCGGAATTTAAGGATAAAATTGTTTTTGTCGGTGCCAGTGCGGTTGGGGTCGAGGATCTGAAAATCACCTCATTTGGCTCTCTGCAACCGGGGGTCTTTTTGCATGCCGCAATTGTCGGCAATGTGCTTGAGAGAGATTTTTTGCGTCAAGCTTCGTCGGCCTTCGAATTACTTGTTTTGGTCATTCTTTCGGTGTTATTGCCCTTGACGATTTTAGTCGGGCGCAAAAACAGCTGGCGGGTTATTGCGCCCGTTTTTTTGTTTGTTCTCCTTGTGACGGCAAACTATCAAGTTTTTGTGCATGGTGTGGTTCTTGACATGGTTTTGCCTGCGACCGGGATGTCCCTCGCTTGGCTGGGTTCTTTAGCGCGGCTCAGTGCCACCGAGGGGCGCGATAAAAAACGCATTCGGGCCATGTTTGGTCAATATGTTTCACCCCAGATTCTTGAATCCCTCACCGCCAATGCCGCCCGTGGATTGTTGCAGGCCGAAATAGGGCGTCGTGAACATCTGTGTATCCTCTTTTCCGACATTCGGGGTTTTACCCGTTTGTCGGAAAATATGGCTGCCGAAGATGTCGTCGAAATTCTCAATGGTTATTTTCGTGGCATGGTCGATATTATTTTTTTACGTAAAGGAACCCTGGATAAATTTATCGGCGATGCTATTATGGCCTTCTGGGGCGCCCCCCTGCAC
>Ga0100392_1006570_pt1 | contig 10092 bp, 10 predicted proteins | sample CryGeymeta201516_FD_81548 | JGI IMG/M metagenome (GOLD analysis project Ga0100392, IMG submission 81548) | Groundwater microbial communities from Crystal Geyser aquifers in Utah, USA - Crystal Geyser metaG 2015-16 | ecosystem: Environmental > Aquatic > Deep subsurface > Groundwater | place: USA... | reverse complement strand
CGAATTTCTTTGGCGAGTTCGAGAGTGGCTTGGAAGTCTTCTTCAGTTTCACCTGGGAAGCCTACAATGAAATCTGAAGACAGCGCTACGTCTGGTCTCGCTTGTCTTAGGGCACCCACGCGTTCGCGGTATTGATCAGCGGTGTAGAATCTTCTCATCTGACGAAGGACACGGTCAGATCCCGATTGCACTGGAAGGTGGAAATAGCTCGCAAGCTTCGGCAGATCTTCAAAGCACCTGATGAGTTCATCTTTGAGATCGCCAGGGTGTGAGGTTGTGAAGCGAATACGCTGCAATCCTTCAATATCATGAACACGCCTAAACAGTTCATGGAGAGATTCGCCAGCGCGTTTTCCAAAAGTGTTGATGTTTTGTCCGAGGAAAGTGACTTCACGAACGCCTTGGTCGACGAGGTCATTCACATCACGCACTAGTTCTGCGATGGGGCGAGATTTTTCTCGGCCACGAACATGGGGCACGATGCAGTAGGAACAAAAATGGTCGCAGCCTTTCATGACAGAGACAAAAGCTGTAGGGCCAGGACGCAAAATTTTAGTCTCAGTATTCCAGAGGCGCTTCTCTTTGTGGAATTCTGTTTTAAGAATGTTCTTACCTTTGTTTTGGACTTCTTCAATCGCCCAAGGAAGTTCGTCGACATTGTCGGGTCCGAGGACGATGTCGACGAAAGGCATCTCACGCTGAATGGTGTCTTTTTCTTGTTGGGCAACGCAGCCGGTGATGCCAAGAATCATCCCCTTCTTGGCGGCTTTCATTTTTTTGAGGTCGATGGCGAAATGATTCATCTTCTGCTCGGCTTTGTCTCGAATGGAGCAAGTGTTGATGAGCACGAGATCAGCTTCCGACGGCTGTTTTACGGTTTCATAGCCCAAGGGGGCTAGTAGGGCTTCCATGCGGTCGGAATCCGACGCATTCATTTGGCAGCCAAAAGTCTGAATATATACACCCTTCATACTGCTGTAGCTTGTAACAAAGAAAACCCGCGCTGCCCAGAGGCAAAGCGCGGGTCAAATATGGAAAATCAAATGATTTCCTTTTGAAAGAGTTGAGTTATGGATTATCCCGTTTTTTTGTATTCACTAATCTCAGCCAGGTAAAAGGCCTCCTGTTCGCTAATGGTCCCTTCAGGACGATCAAGTTCATTCAATAGGTCCATTTCTTGGGTGAGGTCTGCAACATCTAAGGGCGCGATAGCATCCTCGATACCAGTATTGCGAGAGCGCACACGACGGTCTCGTACGGGCTTTAGCTTCCCTCTGGCTTTACCATTCCCTTGGCCTTTGCCTGCGAGAACTCTCATGAAATGCAACCTACAGAGCCCCTTCGCCGAGGCTTCGTCGAAGCAGCCTACCTGCTTGCATACGGCCTTTTTGGGGTCTATGGCTTTTGTGGCTTCTTTCTTCTTATTCGGCACAGTCTTTGGTATCTCCTCTAGTTATCTTCCGTGTCTAAAATTATGGCTTAATTCGCGAGGCGTTGGGTTAAGCTTTGGTAATGTTATCAATTCTTTACAAATCGAACCCCTTCACAGATAATGGGGGTCATCATGTCGAACGCTGAAAAATCAAAAGTCGAAGTTAGTATCAATGGTGTTAGTGGGGTGGTGGATTCAGGGGTCACTCTCTTGGAAGCCGCTGCTGAAATTGGCTCTGGAGTCGGGCACTTATGCTTTGGAAACGCGATCTGTAACACCTGTCGACTTGAGGTTGTGAGTGGGGCAGAATCGCTCTCTGAAAAATCTCAGAAGGAAAAGGTTTCACTCAATTATCACTTGTCTTTTGATGACGACATCAGATTGGGGTGCCAAACTCGAATCGTGGGGCCTGGCCCCGTTGTGTTGCAGGCACCATTTCCTTTTAATGTGATACGACCTCCTGACCGTAAAGCCGCTGAATAGCGCCTAAATATTTAACTCAGCGCACAAAATATTTGTTGACGCGGTTTGGCAAGATGGTTAGAAGCCACTCATATGCTGAAACAATTTTGTAACACACGCTTGAATTTTAAGGCTTTTTTCTCCGTTTTGACTTTGGCTTTTGTTGCTTCAAACGCTTTGGCTCAAGACAATGTGAATTTCGTAGGCGACTTTGAACCGACACAATCAGAGATCCGCAATCACTTCAATTCCATTGACCAAATGGGCAAGATTTTCGGTAATTGCTTGCAGCAAGACTACTATTACCATATCCGCTTTCACGACCGTTACGGTGTTTCTCCTTTTTATGGAAGTGCAACTAAGTTTGCTGAAATGAGCATTGAGGAGCGAAGAAACTATCTTGCTAGAATGGGCAAGGATCCGAGCATCGCTGACAAGATGTCTAAAACGAGCTGCATCGGTCTCACTCTAAAATGCTACGAAAAAGCCTTTAAAGAAACGAACCAATTGGCACTTTACCGAAAAATTCAAAAATTTACGGCAGCGAATAACTATGATGGCTCTGCAATGGTCGAAGCTTTCCGCCGTCTTGGTTGGTATGTCATGTATTGGAATCCAGATCCAAGCCTGAATGAGGCTTACGATGCTGCTGAAAAAGCTCGCAACCCAAACAATGATTCTCGCGCTTGGGGATATCATGCTTACCGCCACTTGATGGTGAATCGCCACAAGAAATATTTCAAAAACCCCGTTGATGACATCACCTCATTGGTTGGATTCGGTACGAACTCTCCTCAACATATCTTGGGTCAAGCACCTATGTTGATTGGTGTGGCCTCAACTGGCTACCACACTTACCCAGGCATGTACGGAGTGATTATTGAAGCTCATAGTACAAGAAGCATTACGGACAGGTTTACTGTGGAAACTTCGAAGTTCAATCCCATTGCGAATGGTGGAGCGCCACGCGGAAAATTCTTAACTGGGATCATCGCAGTTCCTCCAGGGTATGAGCCCTACAGAAGTCGTCGTTCAGGTTACGGCTGGTAAAATATACGGTGACGGCGTCGCCTCTGATTATCTCCGAACGAAATGAGCCTTGAAAACAGGCTCATTTTTTTTCAGAAACAAGCCTTCAAAGTGACTGAGAGCTGGACTCATAAAACTTTTCTTTTCGATAATCAGGCTTGGGGTAAAACATTCCCAGGTCTTGATGCGTTCTAACATTTCATAGAAATAAGCAATGTGATCGGTGGAGACACGAAGCTCTCCACCTTTTTTGATGTTGAGGGCGAAGGCTTCAGCTTCTGGTGAGCGAAAGAAGCGGTGCTTGTGATGTTTGAACTTTGGCCAGGGATCTGGCTGGTAGAGGTGAAGCACGTCTATCTTTGGAAGCTTCTCGATTGAGAAGCTGCAAGCGTCTTCCCTAATGATTTGCCAATTCAAGTGATCATTTCTTTTGAGCTTTTTTTCCGTTAGCTGAACTCGGTCAAGTCTGCGGTCGATTCCAAGAAAATATCTGTCGGGAAACTGTTTCGCTCTAGTCGCAAGAAATTCTCCTTTGCCAGGTCCGATCTCCACCTCTAGTGGCAAATCACGAAATTCCAAGGGAACGTATTCGGAGAGATCAAGCTCCAAAGTTTGAGAGCGAGTTTGGATGTGGTACTGGAGCTTTTTTCCATTCCATAGCTTGATGGTGTGTTGGCGTTCTCTAAGGGCGTTTTGCTCTTTTTGAATCACTTCTTGAATTTCACTTAGGCGATCACTCACAGGAACATCCTTTGGACTCTAAAGAGCGCGCGACGGGGTGAAGACTTGCTTCATCTCGGGGTGACGTTTGAAGGCATTGGCAACGGTTCTCAAATTTCTGGCTAATGGAGTAGAGGTCGTTGGGAAGGCATTCCGTGACGATTCAATAATCAGTACCGGTGAAATCTCTGCGTCTTCGAATTGGTTTTCAAGCGGGGGCAGAGTCGTATGGTCAAGGCTCAACAATTCAGAAGATACTTTCGCGGCCATTTTTTCAAACCAATCTACTTCGGGTTTGAAGGAGCTTACAAATTCAGTTCTCCATTCTTCGAGAGAGAAATACTGACCTTCGATTCGAATCATTCTTTCTTTGTAGGTGTCTTGATTGAGGGTGGCGACGATTTGGGCTGCGAGATCATCGAAAGAGACCCACTCCTGACTCGTTAGATCATCTGAACTTCGCAATGTTTTGAGTAGGACTCCAGTTCGTTTGTTGAAAAGCTCCAGACTCTGATCGAGCAATCCTTGGTCCTCAAAGCCCCAGGCGCGAGGCGCGAGGAGTATGGTAGATCCAGGAAGAATGGATTTGAGTTCTGCGAGCTTCTTGACGTTAGAGCGATTGGGCAGAATCCATGTGCCGTGGACATCCAGTCCTGATTGCTTGAATGACTGGGCCAACTGCAGAACCTGAAGCCATTGGGCATCACCGAGGTCTTGATTTTTGCTCAGGACTTCGCTGGATTCCCAGACAAAGCTTTTGAATTTTTCTTCCCAATCTTTCCAATCGGGCAATTTGCCCTTGGGGACTTCAATTTTTTGCATGGGAATGTAGCGAATTTCTTTGGAAGGGGCTGAATTGACGGATGCCGCTGGAGCTTCCAGGGATAATACGCGTCTGCCTAATCTAGCCAAGGCTCCCGCAATCTGAAAAGATAAGCCGTGTTGGGCATCAAAAAGTAGGACTCCGTGTCCTTCGGTCATTTGATTTTCTGATACGAGCATTGTGTTTAGCTCATAACCTTTGCTAGCGTGGCTGTCATGCTTGAACTTGCACACTCACAGGTTGAAAAAGGACATTTTGAGCTTCGTCTCGAGGGAGAGGGCCCTATATGGGCGCAGTGGTTTTTTCGGGTAGGACAAATCAAGGCAAGAGTTTTGGCGCTAGCTTTGATTTTGTTCGCCGCGGTTTTGAACGTTTGGACCGGACCGGCGGTTTTCTTTTTTGAGGCCGGTTGGGTACAATCCACGACTCAGGCAGTTTTTGCTCAAAGTATTATCAAGTGGGGTTTTGCCGCTCTTGGCTTTTTGGTTTGGATGGGGATTTTTATGCTTCGGCAGGAAGAATTGACTCTAAATTTTGATCGAATGAAAAATCAGCTCACTTACCAATATCTGCCACAGTGGACTATGGCGGCAATTGATGAAGGTTCTGTGGGGTTTGATGCGATTAGTCAGATTCAGGTTCATGGGCCGCAGCGAGAACCCAAAACGCCTCACGGATTTATTGAGTTGTATGTGATGGACCCCTTAGAAAAGCGGGAAAAAACTTTTCGATTTAAACTTCTTACGGATGAGCAATTTCAATTCTATCCCGTAAATCTTTCTCGTCTCACGGGCCGTGAACCGACTGGCGATTGGGTCGAAGAGTAATCATGCGCGAAGCCCGGACGTAGCTCATTCTGATTCTAAAACCTTTTCTAAAAAGGGCAGTGCTGTGTAGACCTTCCCAAAGATTTCAAAATCTAATTTTGAGAAAGGTTTTGATCGTGATGAGGCGGGCCCCAGGGTCGTTTCTTTGAACATGATGGAATCCTCATCGTCGGAATGGCAACGACCTAAGGTATGACCAAATTCGTGTAACCCGACCATGTATATAAAGTGCTCCATCATGTCAATTGAGTCTGAGTTTGGATTGTAGAAAGCCTGGATGATTTGATTCTTACGAAGCTTTGCTAGGCCATTTTGCGAAGTAGTCGAGGGCAAAGTTTGCTTGGCAGTTTCAATCTCAATCTCTTCTTTTGGTTCAAGTGAAAAATCTCCGTAAGCTGTCGCTCTAAAGTAAATATCTGCCTCTATAAGTTTTCCTGAATTGGAGTAGTTGGTTAATGTCATCGCGATCGCATCGGGATGACTTTTCTTCCATGGCCAAAAATGATCTGAAACCCAGTAAACGGCGTTGATGCCATCTCCTGAACTGCTTGCAGTCATGCCTTCGAATGTCAGGTCGGATACGGAGTCATCAACGGTCAAAGTTGGGCTACTGATGACTTCTTCATATTTTTTTGCGGAATGTTGAAGGGCTTCAATATAGGGGGCTGGAAATTTTGAGTGCAGTTTAAATTGTAGTTGAGAATCCTTTGGCCATTGAATGGGGCCGTACTCATTCGTTTCAAAAAAACCATTCTGGCAGTCGGCCTTGAGGGTAGGTTCCTCTTGCATGTCTAGTGTGGTGGAGCGAGCTTCTATGCAGCCGAAAAGGGGCAAAGCGCATATGGTCGTGATCAGTCCCAAAGATGGCAAGCGCCTCATGGGGCAAGTAATTGCAATTAAGCGGACAAGCAAGTATGGCGCTAAGTGTATGAAAGTATAATACTTTTTTGGTTTTGGAGGGGGCTTTTGATTGATATCCTGTGCAGCTGTTTAATGTCTGGACAGGGCTTCTAATGTTTATTTCCAGCTTGCAAGCCTCTGGGCTTCGGGCTAGCGTTCCCCAAATATGGCACGCGTAACCGTTGAAGATTGTTTGATTCCTGTTCCTAATCGTTTCTCACTTGTGCATCTTGCTGCCAAGAGAACTAAGCAAATCATGAAGGGCTCTCGTCCCCAAGTGGATGCTCCAAACAATAAGCCTGCAGTCATTGCTCTTCGTGAAATTGCTGAATTGAAAGTTCGCCTTCCTGAGGGTTGGGACTTGAAGAGCATCGAGAGCGAAGATGGTGATCTGCCTCCCGATCAACGTTAATTTTAGTGATATTGATCCTACGCAGTTACATCTGAATTTTAAAATTTAACGCTTAACTTCGGCAGCAGGCATTCGTTCTTCTCGATCTTGGCTGCTTGGAACTTTGTTGATCGTATACTCCTCGGGCGGACTCGATGTTTCGCTGAAATTCATACAGTTCCAATTTGCTTTGATTCTGTTGCCTTCAATTTTCATTGAAGATGCAAGCCTCAAACATTCGGCGCGCCTAAATTTTCCGCTTTGCTTGTATCGATCCCAACATGTCCATCGCATGTCGTCGCTTTTTTCTGGATCGGGATTTCTGTGGGATAGATCAAGACACAAACCTAAGGAGGGAAATTCTTTTGGCTTCAACAAACATTGCCAATCCATGCCATCTGATCGCGCTTCTTCCATCTGATTGGCAACCCTCAAACAGCTCCACATGTTGTCAGCCAATTTGAATTGTTCCAAACACTTCCACCGCTCACCGTCTCTTTGGCCTGTGCCTCGATAATTGGACGCATTCTTGAGACAAAGTTTGGCTTGATCATCCAGGCTTTCATCGAAAGGAAAGGCGAGCTGAACTCCATTCTGCCCCCAGTTAGATTGGGTATCAGTGTTCAGTAGGAGGTCGTGATAGATTTCTTGAGCACTACGATAGAGTTCATAGCGGTCATTGTTGTCTTGAAAGCTTGAAGCGAGTTCAAGTAATCGGGTTTTGTCTTCTGATTTCCAGCGTCCCTTTAAGCTTCTCAGCATTTCTCTACGCAAGTAGGTTGGAAAATTGCTGTAGTCCAAGCTTTTAACCCAGGAAACGACATCCAAATCCCAGTACCTAAAGCATCCCAAAATATAGGGCAGGTACTCAGAGGCTCGAATGTTTCGCCCTTTTAGCCATTGGACGTCGAATTCAATCTGAGGTTGCTTCTGAGCTAAATCACAAACCTGATCAGCGATCACCAGGTTAATGGACTTGCTTAAAGCTTTCTGAATGCTGGAGCGAATTTCATGATCAAAATTTTCCTGAGAAAGTAAGCCAAAGCTTTTTTTGATATTCAAAAGGCCCATTTTTACGGACAATAGGTCATGGTGGGTGGCAATTTTCGCATCCAATAGACTATTAACATCAGTTGTAAGTTGGGGTTGATCACGCTGGATTTTTTGAATCACTTTAGCTGAAGCTTGAGGTGGAGAGTAATCTCTCAGATGGTCTAGAAATCTTACAAATTGCTTTTGCTCTATAACTGTTTTCAAAGACTCTTCGCGCCGAGTCTCAGATGCAAACCTTAAATCACAAGATAGTCTTCGGTCGGAATTTGAAATCTCTCGCGAAGGCGTGATGGCACGAATTGAAAAACCTTGGAAGGCATTTCCCAATCTGCGATTGGCTTTGCTGTCGAGTTGATCCAAATAGCTAGAATAGTTTCCAACTGATTTTAGGTATTGTTTTAGCCGAGGAGCGGCATGTCTGCCTAGTGGGCCAGTGCCGTCGAATCCATATACTTTTAGGGCTTTGGGAAATGAGATTGCCGCCCTGTCGGCCATTGAAAAACCTTCGTTAAAGTATCGGGAGGTCACAATGCGCTCGGCTGCATCACGAGGAAAGCCGTCTTGGACAAGGACTCTCAGATACTGCATGGGGGTGCGCTTGTCGGCTTCTTTACCCGCCAAGGTATTACAGCCCATCAGAAAGACTTCTTTCGGGGATTCCAAGATTCCTGGACAAGACTGGCGGCAACTCGCCTCTTCAATGTCTTGTAGTTTCAATATCGGTGTCGATTTCTCGCCAAAGTACAATCCGCCAAAGTGGCCTGATATCAATAAGACGTCACACTTCACCTGACTCTCACAGGCTTTTTGGAACCAATGTGGATCTTTGTTCTTGGGAACTAGTTCTACGAACTTAAAGTCCTTCGATGGCAATTGATTTTTGAAGACCTGAATCTCATCTTCTGAATTCAGGGTCATCGAACAAAATGTTTTGCTTGCTATAGCCGGGTGTGCGGTCAATGTGAATACAGCAATAAACAGAATTTTCTTCATTGAATTACCCACCATAACTACATCGGTATGGATCGTAAAATTCATGATATTAAGGGTGTTTTTTGTGCTGAGGTGTCGGTTAACTGTCTTTAGGTGGGTTCATGCTTTTGAGCATGTTCCAGAAAAAAATTAAGATCGCTATGATGGCGGCGGCCCCCATGGCCCATCCTAAAATTTGAGGTTCTATAATTAGAACCAAGATCAGGAGGGCTAGGGGGACGATCGCTAAAATCATGGTTTAAAATTAAGCTTTCGGAAATTTCTTCTTCATGTCGACAGCGAATTCGATCAAAGATCGTGTTGGAATTCCTGTCGCGCCTTGAGGGCAATGCTGTCCTTGGTCCTTAGCGCCAGCATCCATTACGCCCGCGATGTCGATGTGAAGCCATGGATAATCTACGAACTCACCAAGGAAGGCACCAGCTTTGCTGCTTCCAGCTGCACGGCTGTTGCCAATATTTTGAAGATCCGCCACTTTTCCGCGCATGTCTTCAATGTATGCAGGAAAGAGTGGTAATTCCCAAGAAGGTTCCCCCTCTTTGTAGGATGTGTTTTTGAAGGCTTCGATGAGCTTAGCATTGTTGCCCATGATCGCTTGTGCCGTTCCGCCCAAGGCGATGATGACAGCACCAGTAAGAGTGGCAAGGTCGATGACCGCAGTTGGCTTAAATGTTTTGGCGTAAGTGAGGCAGTCTGCAAGCACGAGGCGTCCTTCAGCGTCTGTGTTGATAACTTCAACCGTTTTACCAGAGAGGGGGTGTATATGTCGCCAGGACGAGTGGCTTCGCCTGATGGCATGTTCTCTGCCGCTCCAACGATTCCAACAACGCGAATGGGGGCTTTGCTTTGTGCGATACCGTGCATCGCTGCAATCACAGAAGCAGATCCACCCATGTCCATCTTCATCGCCTCCATTCCTTGACCTGGCTTAAGGCTGATCCCACCAGTGTCGAAAGTCACTCCCTTTCCAACGAGAACAAGTGTTGGAGCATTCTTCTTGGAAGCGTTGTAGTTCATAACAATGAGGCGAGGAGGGGCTTTGGACCCTTTGCCTACTGCTAGAATTCCGTTCATGCCTTCTTTTGCGAGGCGTTTCTCATCCCAGACAGTGGTTGAGAAACCGGATTTCTTGCCGAGTTTCGTTGCGAATTCAGCGAGGTGCGCAGGCTGCATGTCGTTGCCCGGGGTGTTCATCAGATCACGAGCGATGTAGGTGGCTTCAGAATAAGTTTTGGATTTGTCTACAAACTGTTTTGCTTGAGTTGTTGTAATGGAAGTTCCAAGAATTTGAATTTTCAAAGGACCTTGTTTGTCTGCTTCAGACTTGTAGGAATTGAATTGGTAAAGACCAAGCTGGATACCACTAAGAAGTCTTTCGTAGACGTCGGTGCTTTCGAGCTTGCCGCCAGGATCTTTACGGCCGGCGCGATCTTCTGCGATTTTTAATCCAGCAGGTAGCAGG
>Ga0100392_1006551_pt1 | contig 10111 bp, 10 predicted proteins | sample CryGeymeta201516_FD_81548 | JGI IMG/M metagenome (GOLD analysis project Ga0100392, IMG submission 81548) | Groundwater microbial communities from Crystal Geyser aquifers in Utah, USA - Crystal Geyser metaG 2015-16 | ecosystem: Environmental > Aquatic > Deep subsurface > Groundwater | place: USA... | reverse complement strand
GGATCTGGTGAGAGGTGAATCCATTATTGATCTTATCAAGGGTCTGATACGCCTCCAGGTAGTCAAAGAGGAAGGCCTTTCTCTCACTCAGCAGATCCGAACCAAGGATGTTTCCTTTGGTGTTCGGGGAACCGACTTTGAAGTTAAGCTTGAAGAAGAGGAAGTCCTTCTCGATGTTTACGAGGGGGAGGTGGAAGTCACGTCCCCTCATGTGAATACCTTTGTTCCTTATTTTGTGAAAGAGTCCGAGGGCTTTCGTTACGGTAAAAGAAAGCATCTTTTCGAGAAGAGAAAATTTTCTCCTCGTTTTCGGGAAGCAGGATTCAGAAAGAAAGAAGTGATACAGGAGCGGTGGAAGAAGAGACGAGAAAAGCTCTCCCAGAGAAAAAAACCCAGAAACTCCGAAAGGCGCAAGCGCGCCTCCCGGAGAGGAAAGTAGATTATTCTACTTCTTCAACTGTTGATCCTGTACCCATGGTATCATCGATAGAAGAATCTTCTTCCATTGAAGAACCAGTACCGAGGTCAGTGGAATCTTCTTCCATCTGAACATCATCAGTACGTGAACCTGAGTTCATGTCAGTTCCCTGACCAGAAGGGGTATTTGTACCCGAGCCCATAGTGTCTGAAGCACCAGTACCTGTGCGCGTGGAATCTGTGCTGGCTTCTTCTTCTTCTCTTTCCATTCTTGAACTAGCACCAGTTCCCATCGTGGAACTTTCCATGCCAGTGTTCATGCCACTCTGAGTGTTGGCCGAAGCTTCATCCACAGTTCCTGTCCCTGTTGAAGTACTAGAGCCTGTTCCGGACATACCGAAAGCAGAAGTAGTAAGCGCACCAACTACGGCGAGAAATAACAATTTTTTCATAAGACCTCCATTTCTAATTTTTCATCAAGCGATGCTTGTGAACTGGGCTTATTGAATCAGATACGCACGTGGAGTTGGAACATGAGAAATACTAAAGATCAGGGCGTTAATCCTGAGCTTTTGACCACGGAATTCGAAAAATTTGTCCTATCCCCTCTCAGAGGGAAATCCGCTAAGATAGATGAATGTGTCAACTGCTTGGTATGAACTGCAATGTTCCAACAGATATTTGTTTTTCCTTTACGGGTTTCCAGGCCCGGGGTGGTCTCACTGATGAGCACACTGATGGTTGGGGGATTAGCTTCTTTGAAGGCCGGGGCGTTCGTCAGTTCCTTGATCCTGAGGCTTCCGCTCACTCAGCGATTGCTGATTTTGTCCGGACTTATCCTATCAAATCAAAGAATGTCATTGCTCACATCCGGAAGGCGACTCAGGGAGAAGTGAAGCTGGAGAACACGCATCCTTTCATCCGTGAGATGTGGGGAAGAAATTGGTCATTCGCCCACAATGGTGACCTGAAAAACTTTGCGCCTCAGCTCACCGGACAATTTCTTCCGGTGGGAAATACTGATTCTGAGTTCGCCTTTTGTTTTATTCTTCAGGAACTTAAGACGACTTTTGGTCAGAACTGCCCGGCACTTGATGAGTTATCTGAAAAGATGCACGAACTCACTTTAAAACTGGGGCAGTTGGGAATATTCAACTTTCTCCTTTCGAATGGTGAGTTTCTCCTTGCTCATTGCTCCACCAAGCTTGCCTGGATCACAAGGGAAGCTCCCTTTGCTGAAGCCCATCTGAAAGATCAGGACATGAGTATTGATTTTAGTTCTGTGACGACAAGTACGGACCGAGTCACGGTGATCGCGACCAACCCGTTAACACAAAACGAAAAGTGGACCGTTCTCTCCCCTGGAACTCTTGTGCTCTTTAAAGATGGAGCTCTGGTGAAAGAATGGAAGACTGTTCCTGGACCGGAGAAAAAGGAAAAACAACTTGATTAGAATCATCTTCTTGTTTTTGTTTATAACGGGGTCGGTGAGCGCTCAAACCAGCAATCCCCCTAAGTCCCCATCGCTTCTCTTGGAGGAGAGTAAAAAAATCAATTGGGACGAAGCCGTTTCAGAGTCCGTTACCATTGAAGCCCCGGTGGCAGAAACATGGGCGTACGCAAGCAATAGCCTTGAAGCCATTAACTGGTCGGTTTACTTCGATCACATTTCCCCCCTTCCTGGACCTGTTGCCGATGGCCAGGTGGGCTCCCTTCGCCGGTGTTTCAGGAATAAGGATGAGTCAGGCTATGCCTGGGATGAAGTGATCATTAATGTCGAACCGCTGAAGCTGCGTCAGATTGTGACTTATAATTTTATCAATTATCCCTTCTCCGTGATTCATGATGGGCAGTACGTTTTTGTACGGCAAATCTACGAAGATTTGGGAGAAGGTCGCTCACGTCTGACATTTCAAACAACAACCCACAAGGGGAATAATCCCTTCTTTAAATTTATTTTTTGGATAAGCCGAAAGGAAACCGGGGATATCTTTCAAAAGAACCTGATGAATATCAAAGCTGCTATTGAAAAAACACCCCGGGTCTTTCCTTGGGTGGCCGGTTAGACTGGTCTTTTGGTGACCCTGCCCTGATTGCGGGAAAGGTACCAATCCTTAATCCAGGTAAAAACTTTTTTATAGATCTTAAATTTTGCAAATGTTCCAATAATACTCATGGTAACCTCCAATAGTTAAGTTGCAAGGAGCGTTCCAAAAAATGAATCTTCCTGAAAATTCCTGGTCCTCTTTACTACAAGGCCCCTGGATGATGCCTCAGATGCTGAACCTGCGCTCATTCATCAAAGAAGAGCGTCAAAAGGGGAAAATCATTTACCCATCTGATGCGGATACTTTTCGGGCATTGGAGTTAACCCCTCTGGAAAAAGTCCGAGTGGTCATCTTAGGTCAAGATCCTTACCACGGGGAAAATCAGGCGCAAGGTCTGGCGTTTTCTGTTCCTGCTGATCAGAAGCTTCCTCCCTCGCTCAGGAATATCTTTAAAGAACTCGCCAATGATCTGGGTCATGGGCCCCCCCAGAAGGGAGATCTGACTTCCTGGGCAAAACAAGGTGTTCTTCTCCTCAACACTGCTTTAACCGTGGAAGCGGGAAAGGCCGGAAGTCACCACGGCAAAGGTTGGGAGCTGTTCACAGACTCCATTCTCTCACTGATCAGTGAGCAAAGAAAAAATGTGGTCTTTGTCCTTTGGGGAGCACCGGCGCAAAAGAAAACTCAGCTTATCGATGAATCACGGCATCTCATCCTGACTGCTCCTCATCCTTCGCCACTATCCTCTTACCGGGGCTTCTTTGGATCTAAGCCCTTTTCCAAGATCAATACTTATCTTCAGTCCCAAGGGCTCAGTCCGATTGACTGGCTTTCACTTTAGGAAAGTATAAAAGAGATAGGTGAGAAATCCTGCGAGAAGAAACACCCCTTCGCTGCGGGCAACACGAAAGCCAGTGCGGAAGATGGGGTAACAGCTGAGAGCGGCAACGAGAAGAATGAGGAGATCCATTCCGAGTTCTGCCTGAGAGAGAGCAAGACCTTGGGGTCTCAGGGCCGACCCGATTCCGAGGATAAAGAGGACATTAAGAATATTACTGCCGATGACATTTCCAATAGCGATGTCTCTTTCTCCTCTGTAAGTAGCTACAAGGGATGTGGCCACTTCCGGAAGGGAAGTCCCTGCGGCGACAATGGTGAGACCAATGATCGTTTCTGAGAGACCGAAATCTCTTGCGAGAGTGACAGAGGCGTCCACCATCCATTCCCCTCCGAAGACAAGAAGTCCTAAACCCAACATCACAAACGCGAAGGGTTTCATAAGTCCCTGTGACTTCTCGCTATAGGGTGCATCCTCTTCGACGATTTTCTCAGCACGGTTCCTTCGAAGAAGAATGGTGAGATAGGTTATAAGAATGAGAAGGAAGCTTATTCCCTCAAAGCGAGAGATTCTCTCATCAAGAGAAAAGAAGAGAAGGACGACTGAACTTCCGATGAAGACCGGCAGATCAAGTCGCAGAAGCTCTTGCTTCACAATCAAGGGACTTGCCAGAGCGCAGAGACCCAGAATGAAAAGTGTATTAAAGATATTGCTTCCCACGACATTGGCCACCGCCATGTTATCAAGTCCCGTTAAACTGGCCTGAATGCTCACGACCAGTTCGGGTGCACTGGTTCCGAGGGCCACAATGGTGAGACCAATCACCAGGGGAGAAAGACCCATCCTGTGAGCGATCCTGGCTGACCCTTTGACCAGAAAGTCTCCACCCGCTGTTAAGAGAAGAAGGCCGGAGAGAAGTTTTAAAATATTGAGTAAGTTCATAGTGGGGCAGACCAAGAATGAATGATGAGGTGTGGTGGTGGGACCAACAGGACTTGAACCTGTAACCACCCGGTTATGAGCCGGGAGCTCTAACCAATTGAGCTATAGTCCCCTAAGGGGGAATAAAATACTAAATCTCTTAATCTTTGCCAATTGGTGCTCGCCGCGTCAGTGCGAAGAAAGAAGACCTAAAATTTCATCCATCCGGAAGGGTTTGGCGATGACATGATCCACACCGGCAGCGAGGGCCGATTCCCGGACTTCTTCGGAGTGACCAGTGATCATGAGAATCTGCATTCCAGGAGATTTCTCACGAACCCGGCGAGCAAAGGTGAGGCCATCACATTCTTTGCCGGGCATAGTGGCATCGGTGATCACCACATCAATATCATTAACGGAGTTAAACTTTTCCCACGCTTCACAGCCGTTCTCTGCTGAGTGAACGGTGGCCCCGAGATACTTAAAAATATTTTCGAGAGCTGTCACGATGCCGGCTTCGTCGTCAGCGATGAGAATACTCTTCCCTGTCAGATCATTCATTGAGGCAATTCTATAATAAATTCGGTATGAGTGCCGTTTTTATTCACAAAAAGTTTACCACCGTGCCCTTCTATAATGCCTTTTGAGATACTTAGTCCGAGTCCCGTGCCTTTTCCAACTTCTTTAGTCGTGAAAAAAGGGGCCATGATTTTGTGAACTATTTCTTCACTAATACCATTTCCACTATCAACAAAGGAGAGGAGAAGTTTCTCGGGAGCTTTCGAAACTTTAACTCTCACCCATCTCTCTTCGAGATCCGAGATGGCATCATAGGAATTATTCAGCAGGTTCATGAAGACCTGTGAGAGCTGTATGGGTCTGGCATAGATTTTTGAATGAAGGTCCCCCTCAAGGGAAATCTCGATGCCCTCTTTTTTAAACTTTTCCTGACAAAGAGTCAGGGTGTCCTGAAAGATGCTTTCAACAGAAACATGAAGGAATTCTTCTTGAGAGCTATCCCTTGAAAAGGTTTTAAGCCCTTTGATAATGCTACTGATGCGAAAGACGGTCTCTTCTATAAAGTCTAAATGGGTGTTTAAGTTTTCAGGTGAGATCACTTCTTTTTTCTGCTGCATCTTCATGAGAAAGATTCTTGAGCTAATGATGCTTAATGGATTGTTGATCTCATGCCCGATTCCTGCGGCCATTTCTCCTAGGGCAGACATCTTTGCGGACTGAACAATAGTGATCCTTTGCTCTTCGATGAGCTTGGACATTCTTTTCATCTCTCTTAAGTCTTCAGCGACACCTAGAAAGCCCGTGATCTCCCCCGTATCGTCGGTGATCGATGTGATAGTCAATCGCACGGGAAAAGATTCTCCTGATTTTGCGATGTAGATCCATTCTCTGGTGTCAGGAACACCGGTTCTCATCGTTTGCATGACAAAGGTCTGAAAGCCGGGCTCGATTTCGGTACCGAACTTCTTATTCAACGCTTGAGTTCTCTCCCTTACTTCCTCAGCATCGTGAAAAACTGCTGGGGTGAGTTTGCCTACCATTTCAGTTTCAGAGTACCCCAGAAGCTTTTCAGCCGCGGAGTTGAAGATGGTGATCCTTCCTTCAGGGTCAGTCGCAATCATGGCGTAGATGGTGCCGTCGAGCACAGCGTTCTGCCAGGATTCAATATCGATGGCTTTCTTTTCTGTTTTTTTCCACTCTTCGATTATTCGCCGAAGCTTAAAAAAGGAATAGGTCCAAATGAGGAATCCCACCAGAAGAATGAGAAAGCAAATAGTGTTAACCGGTGTCCGGTAGGCCCGGTCAATAACCTGAGCACTGAAAGACCAGATTCTTCCTCCCACCCGGATGGTGGATAAAAGAGGAACTTCCTTTGAAGACTCCTTTTTAAAACCATTAAAGAGGGAGAGGGAAGCCGAAGTATCCGTAATGTCGGTTAGATTGTAGCGGAACTCCTCACTCCCTTTGTCTTTCACATGATTGAGAAGACTTTCAGCAAGGATGGGAGTGTAGGCAAGACCAATAAATTTTTTTCTTCTTTCCTGAACTGTTTTTGGATGGGGAATATCTGAGTAGAGCGGAAGAAAGAACAGAAATCCCGTTCCTTTTTTTTCCGCCTGGACCAGGGTAATAGGGCCCGTGAGGGTTGGCCGGTCATTATCGATGGCAAAGTAAGCGGCATTTCGACGGGTTATTTCTGAAGCGACGTCGAGACCCAGGGCCTTCTTATTTTTTTCATAGGGCTCGATGAATTCAATGATGAGATGGTCACCGTTGTACTCGTTGAGCTGACGGTACTGAAATCCTTCCCGGGAATTCTGCTGACGAAGGTAATTTTCAAGATTTCGATCTTCCACTTTGCGGATAAAGCCAAAGCCCAGGGCTCCGGGAAAATTATCGAAGTCATTCCGAAAGACCGCGTATTCACGGATCGCTTCGGAGTCCGGGTTGAACTTGTCAGCAATCACCACTCCGCCCATCCCCTGGAGGGCATGGATGTAGGAGAGGGCCTTCTCTTCAAGAACGGCACTGACTTTCAGAAAGGTCTTTTGATGATTCTCTTCAAATCGAAAAAGAATGGACTCTCTTAGATGCAGGGCCAGGAAAGTCCAGATGATGAACCCAAGGAAAGGCAAAAAAAGGATGGCTCTCTCTCGCCATGGCCGGAATTTAAATACCATTGATTTTCTTGTGTTTAAGTCGCTAACTATAGGATCTGATCGGAAAAATTCGGCAAATATGAAGAGTATTATCTGTCTAAATTTTAAACAGCTATGTATTTTTCGCCCCTCGTTCCCCTCATTAAGCCCGGTAAGGGTAAATTGTGAACAAACCTAATGAAGAGGGACTTATGAAAGTGAATAGGTATTTTCTTGTGACGATGATTTGCGGCTCTTTGACCCAGGGGCTGCTGGCCCAATCCATCGCCAAACGTTGTCCAGTCCCGTCGGCCAATGAAGTCTATCTAAGCCAGGGTGAGTTTAACCACAAGCTCACAAGTGAGATCATTCTGCAATCGCCACATCTCAGTCGAAAGAATGTGGAGTATTTCCTTTATGAATACGATAAATATCCTCGCTCTTTGAGGCAGGAAATGGCCAATGCCGGCGGAAAGATCAGTCTTCTTCAAGGTGAAGGTGTCACTGTAGACCCGACCTGGGGAGGAAGTGTCTTCACAAAAGATGGACGGGACTGGTCTAAGGTTCCGGGCTCCGGCGGATTCATTTACTCTTATCCGAGTCACCCCACTCGAGTTGTGGTCAATCATATCTATGACCGGCACGGCTCTGTGAACCTCATTCTCCACGAGCATTCCCATACGATGGATCACCTCTATAGCGAGAGAAATATTTCCGGAAGCCGGGCCTGGAGAGATATCCTGCAGGATGAACAGAATCAGAATGTGATCAGAAATCTTTGTGGCTATTACTGCCTTACTGATGAAAGAGAATCCTTTGCTGAACTCTTCGCTTACTATCACGCCTGCGAGACAACAAAACAGCATCTGGAAGAAGTTCTCCCACCAGTTGCTGACTTTATGAGAAGACTTACCTCCGTAAAATCTTTTATGCGCGGAGAGGGCGGAGAGAAGTATGTGCGAAACCAAGGCGACGATTCCCAGAATCAGCAGGCTGAGCCGCAGAAGAAAAAGAAGCGCAAGAGCCTCGGTCGAATCCTTAAAGATCTTTTTGGTGGCATCGAAGCGGTCTTTGAGTAAACTCTTACTTTAGTTAATCTACCGGGGACATGATGAGAGTCATGTCCCTTTTTAATTTATGAACTTTCTCAAATACACCGCTAACGGTAACGATTTTATTCTCCTTCACAATCCTGATTCACTTCCTGTGGAGGCCGAGATTGCGCGTCTCTGTGATCGGCATTTCGGTGTGGGCGCCGACGGAATGTTAGTACTCTCATCCCATGAGGAAAGTCATCGGATGAGAATCTTTAATTCGGACGGCCGGGAAGCGGACATGTGCGCAAATGGGCTTCGGATCGCCTTCACTTACCTGAACCGCCTAGGAGAAGGGGAGCTTCGGCTCTCGACAAAAAATGGATTCTACTCTGCCCGAATGATCGAGGGGCGAGCGACAGTGGAGATGACCGAGATTACAGACGAAGATATGTATCATATCGAAGCCCCAGGATTTCTTCGCTCCTACTATGTCTCAACGGGGGTTCCTCATATTGTTTTACTCACCGAATCTGTTTCAGTAGCTGACTTCAAAAAAACAGTTCTGCCTTATCGGCATCATCCAGAGTTGAAAAATGGTGCGAATGTGAATCTCGTGGAGGTGCCCACGGAGACTGAGCAGTTTGCCATCGTTCGGACCTTTGAGCGAGGGGTGGAAGGCGAGACTCTTTCTTGCGGAACAGGAATGACTGCTACGGCCCTGGCCCTTCGTCATTGGTTTCACTGGAAAGATCAGATCCGGCTGCGCTCCAAAGGAGGAGATCATCTCGTCGAACTGGGAGAAAAGGTGTACTACTCCGGAGATGTGCAGCTATGTTTTGAAGGTAAGATCGAATGGTGAGTGAGCGCTTAGATAAAATCCTCTTTGAAAGAGGGCTTGTCTCCTCAAGGTCGCAGGCGAAGTCTCTGATTGAAAAAGGAGATGTTCTTGTTGATGGCAAGGTCGTGAAAAAGGCCGGTTCCCTCGTGCTTGAGAGTTCTAAGATCGAGGTCTCTGGACCACAATTTGTGGGACGAGGAGCCTTTAAGCTCTTGAAGGCTTTGGAAGAGTTTTCTCCTGAGGTGAAGGGAAAAGTATTCCTCGATGTGGGAGCGAGTACAGGTGGCTTCACCGAGGTCCTCCTGGAAAAAGGCGCTTTAAAAGTTTATTCCATTGATGTTGGTAGGGATCAACTTGCTCAAAAGTTACGAGAAGATCCCAGGGTGATCAATCTTGAAGGGCATAACATTAAAGAGATCACTTCACTTGAGGAACTCGCAGACGGAGCGGTGGTGGATCTCTCCTTTATTTCTTTAACAAAAGTCCTGGCCTCTATTGAAGGTTTACTTAAGCCCGAGGGAGATCTCATCGCTCTCATCAAACCGCAGTTTGAAGCGGGCCCTGAGCGCATTCCGAAAGATGGCATCATTAAAGATGACCGGGTCCGTGAGGAAGTTCTCTCGGAGGTTTTAAGTTTTGCTCGTTTGAATGGCTGGAGATTACTCAGTCATATCCCTTCCCCTATTGAGGGCAAAGCAGGGAATAAGGAATTTCTTGCGCATTTTAAAAAAGCTTAAAGCTCAATGTCGTAGCGCAGATTCACCGAGTTGATGGTGTTTGATTCAGGAAGGTCACTCAAAGTCGCCCAGATCTTATCCCGCTGATAGACAAGATTATAATCAAGAAAAAGCTTATCAGTGAGACTCATGATGAGTTTTAGATCGTTAGAGAGATTTAAATCATCACCAGCGAGTTTCCAATCCGTGAGGTCCTGAAAGGGTTTTACCCAAAGAACGTTTTCAAAAGAGACTCTTTCATTAATCTTTGCCCGGGCCGCGACCCGAAAACCATGGCGAAGTCCTGATTTTTTTACTATCTCAACTTCACCTCGCTGATCGAGTGTTTCTGTTTGCCGGTAATCGTAAAGAGGGATGTAGGAGAGATCGAAGTATTCCCAGGTTCCGGATTCAAAGAGATGCCAGGTCGCTCCGATTAGACCAAACTGCCAGTGACCCTTAGGGGTGGCCAGCCGGGAAAATCTCGCCGAATTGTAATTGAGAAGAGTCAGAGAAGACATGGAGTTCGTGATTCGATGGATTACAAATTGCGCCTGCGCATTTGTACTTCTCGTGGAAACAGTTTCCTTTGTCAGAGGATCCTGGAGCTTCGATTGCTGCTGCTCAAACTGCGTGATG
>Ga0100392_1006549_pt1 | contig 10114 bp, 7 predicted proteins | sample CryGeymeta201516_FD_81548 | JGI IMG/M metagenome (GOLD analysis project Ga0100392, IMG submission 81548) | Groundwater microbial communities from Crystal Geyser aquifers in Utah, USA - Crystal Geyser metaG 2015-16 | ecosystem: Environmental > Aquatic > Deep subsurface > Groundwater | place: USA... | reverse complement strand
CCAACCAAAACGCGCCTGCCTCTCCATTTTGGTCGCTGTACTCAAATCTGTGCTTTAAACTCCCACACGTGTGCACCATTCGCATTGCCCCTCATTTCTCTCCACAGGATCTCCACAGGAAACGCTATTCTTTCTTTTTGCATGTGCATTTTATGATCGCAAGATTAAGAAGACCTTGGAAGTTACTATTCTGTAGTAATCAGCTGCCGCCCTATCTGCGTTAGTACTGCGCACTACTTATCATGCCATATCGTAGTACTCAGTAGTAGTAATACTGGCTAGGTAGTCTACTCCGAGTACCAGGTAGAGTAGACCTACTCAATTGCTAAAACTAAAATGCCGAAAGAAAATTATTTAATAATAAAATTCAGACTCACTCTTGCTCGGAGACATTCAGTCGTTTCAATACTCATTCAACGTCAAACTGTCAATTTTTCGTTCCGATCCTATTGCAAGAAAACATCCAGACAACTCAACACAGCAAGTTGAGACAGTCACAAACAATTGGATAAGATGATGATCCCAACACTAGAGTCGAATCGAAAATGGGGTCTCCCATTTGCGGCAGTCTTGGGCTTACTCTCGGTCGCCCTCGTCGCACTGTTTTCGGTCACCTCGGATCGCCCTAAGACAACTTCAGCATTTCTGCAACGAACACTTGGCGAGAATCGAGACCGAGCACAAATGGGAGACTTTCCAGAAGAATTCAGCGTTAGTCAAGAATCTGAATCCAAGGAAAACTACAAGAGGCCATTCGATTATCCGAGACCGAGACCTGCGCCAGTGGACAGCGACACGACAACAACAACGCAAAGTCCAAGCAAAAGGCCAAACACAAACTTTCCTGTGCCAGACACGAGCACAGTACCAAATGGTACCAGTCAAACTCCTACTCAGTTTCCCAGCACGATCGGTCCGACCGCAATGACAGCACTGACACCTACCGCAAAGCCCACTGTCGGCCCGACAACAACAATTCTGGCTTACAAACCCGGCTTGATCAACACCATCGAGAATGGTTTGCATCTATCCGAAGGCTTGACGAGTCGTGTGATTGCTATTTCCGGACAAAAAGTTAGCTATGCCAATGGCGAGACCAGCAACCTGACTTTTCACGAGTGGCCAGATGGCGGAGAAGTCTTCCCAGATCAACGGCCGGATAATGAGGGTGGTTGGATTTTGGTCAGTAACAGCGAAGAAGACCAAGTGGGAAAAGGAGGCGTCGGTGCCATAACTTTTGATTCTCAAGGAAATGTTACCAACTACCAAATGATTCTCACTGGGACTCTCATGAATTGCAATGGCGGCAAAACGTTTTTCGGCGGATGGGTATCTTGCGAAGAAGATTTTTGGTCCGCCGAGGGACAGTGCTGGCTCACAGACCCCACCGGAAGTCGAGAGGCCAAACCAATATCGCTTGGTTCTGATGGAGGTATTTTTGAGGCTTATGCTGAAGATGTTCGGGACATGGATAATTCGCATTTCTTTATCACCGAAGATGACAGATATGGTGCCATGCAGCGTTGGACACCAAATAATCCCAACTGGAACGAACCGTGGCAATTGTTGCTGGGAGAAGGTGTTACCGATTACCTTGTCCTAATACCAACTGTAGAGGACCATTCACAGGGGAACTATAGCTGGACCACCGACAAAGCAGAAGCCCAGAACAATGCTGGTTTGTATTATCCTAATTCTGAAGGCATAGCAATCAGTGAGAATACATTGTTCTTTGTTTGTAAGCGCTTCAGTCATATCTATGAATTGGACTTGGATGTACGTAACAGTATTGGAAATCGGTTGTATAATCTTGTCGTTTCAAGATACTGTTTGTATTCTCAGCGCAAAACTGTGTCGTCTCACTTTTACTATTCGCGACTCCTTGTGCTACCTAGAATTTTACTTACACACGAAAAGGCACGAACACTGATCTCTTTGATGGAGGCCCAGACCAACTCAAGCAAGTTCTCACTGCCGATGGCAGTTCAATGTTATATTTTACAGAAGATGGAGGCGACAAAGCTGGTATTCATGCTCGTGAATCTACAGGTGCTGTTCATACAATCCTTGAAGGCCTGTATAAACCGGAGACGACTGGATTAAGTTTCTCTCCCGACGGAAAGAGAATGTATTTTGCGTTTCAAGAAGATGGGCTGATGTTTGAAATTCAACGTCTGGACCAAAAATCTTTCCACGCTACCGCACTGAACGTAAAGAGCCACCGATTTGAAGGATCTGAAGCTGCCAACTCTCGCAGGAAGAGTGAGCGAAGACGCCGTAACTGAGACTTGAACGATACAGTTTCCAGCCAATGCACGTTGCTACAGCAAGAATAATGATGATCTGATAATACTGACGTTACGCATTGTTTAATTATTGAATATTGTACATGGCTGTCTTGGAAGCAACAAAACGCGCTTACGTTTATCATTAAAGGAATCTGCAAAAGAAAAAAACACCATCTGTTTGCCCCGGAGGACAGCATACTTGAACGCCAGGAATATTGACGCAGTTTTCCGTTGGGGCCACAGTAATAACAGGTGGCCCAGTTTCTATGACGTCAGCTTCTGTTGGGGCCGACGTTAGTAACCCTCCAACGGTAGGAGCTGCTGTTGTTTCATCCACGGGAGTGGGTGTTGGGACCACCGTCGGGGACGACGTTAGTAACGCTCCAATGGTTGGAGCTGTTGTTGTTTCATCCACGGGAGGTGTTGTTGGGACCACTGTTTCAACTTCTGACAAAGTTGGTGCCATGGTTGTAGCTACTGTTGAAACCATGTCTGGCACTGTTGGTGCCATTGTGTTGGCTATTGTTGGTGTTACAGTGCCAGCTGTTGGTGCCAAAGTTACTCCTGCCTCTGTTGGTGAAGCTGTTGCTGCTACTACTTCTTCAGTGGCATTTTCAGTGGGAGATAAAGTGCCAGTTGGAGCCAATGTTTCAGCATCCCATAACTCTTGATTGTATCCAAAGATTGCTGCAGCCTGTTGCTGTTCTGGAGTAAGCTCCTGCCAAAGAAGATCTGATGTCTCCACTAGCAATCCTTCATTCCAACTGGTTTCATTAAACCCCAGAATACTGGCTGCAGCTTGAATTTCAAGAGGTAATTCAGCCCAGAAAAGATCATCATAGGTTCCAATAGGAACAAGAGATGATTCTTCTGTTGTTGTTGCTGTGGGGGCAATTGTCTGATTTTCATTTGGTGGCATCAACACTTGATCAATGACATGGAGATACCCATTTCGAACCAAGAGATCGGCAAATTGGACATCGGCGTCATTGATCTTGTTGGTTGCTACCCCTGGCGTAAAAGTCACCTGACTACCTTGAGCTGTAGGAAACGTGCTGGAAATTCCAGCTAGATCACCAAAGTTGGCCAGTTCCGGTATTACATGATACAAAAGGACTTCTTGCAGTGCATCTGGATCAGCTTGTAGACTCTCCAACGACCCCTCGGGCAAAGCATCAAAAGCCTGATTGACGGGCGCAGCCAAGGTAATTGGTCCTTCTCCCTGCAAGGCATCAGTCAAGTTTGCAGCCTCCAGGAGACCAAAAAGTGTGGTAAACTGAGGAAACTGTGACACCAAATCGTAAGCTGTATCCCTCGCTGACGGCGGCAGCAAGACGCTCTCGACAACATGCACAACTCCATTGTCTGCAATGATGTCGGCGTCTGTGACATTTATTCCGTCAATTTGAAAAGGATCAGCGTTGGAGACAGCAATAGGGGTCGTACCAAGGGTTGCGTAGGTAGCACCTTCTGTAAAATTCACTAAGAAGACATTACCAGGCAAGATATGATACGTCAGGACATTCAATAAGTGCTTGTTCCATTGAGGATCAGAAATGTACTGTGATGGCATGGTACCAAAACCATCATTAGGCACGCCAAACAGTGTGAAATTCTCCTCGCCCTGAAGCCGTTCAAACCAATCCGTTTGATTGAAAGCCGAGACCATGGTAGTGAAATCAAGAGCCAATGCAACATCGATAATGTTATTTGTTGTAGATTCTGTAATATTCGATGTGGTATTCATGCTAGCTGTGTCACCAGGAGCCTCCGTTGTGGAATTACCAGGGACTTCTGTATCTGTAGCGAAATCATTCGTTGCATTTGAAGCAAGGGTGTCATTTCCACCTGGCGGAGATGTTCGGAGTTCCGAAGGGAACTGAACTTCATCGATGATGCCTAAAAAATGGAAATATAATTCAGAAGATTAGAGTGTGTACAAGAGAATTCCGAGTTTTCACTTTTTACCTTCCTCTGGTTTTGTTTTCGTGGACGACGCGTGAAGGAGGGCACAGTCGCTACGTCGTATACTTACGGACAACGCCATTGCTGGCTAAAAAATCATCAAGCAGAAAATTCTCGAACGGAATCATCATATCCTCTCCCTGGAGAGTCGGTAGCGAGGTAACACCATCGGCTTCCAGGTTGTCTGTGATGTGAACACCTGGAAGTACGTGGAAGAGCAAAATACTCGACAATGCCTCTATATCTGACTGCAAGGTGGCCAGTTCATCTGCCCCCAGAGCTTCAAAGGCAGCATTTGATGGTGCCAAAAGAGTAAATGGTCCGTCGCCCTGTAGATCATCGATTAATCCGGTTTGATCCAACAGACCAAGCAGAGCCGAGACCTGACTTTCGGCAACATTGAGCAAGCCCACAATATCTGGCGGCAAGAGAACGGTATCCATAATATGAAGAACACCATTGTTCGCCAGGATGTCGGGTCTAACGACATTCGATACATTATTGATTTGAAAGGTTGGATCGACACTGGTGACAGTCACGTCCATTTCCGAAAAGGCCGTTACAATGGCTCCCACTTCCCATTGACCCGTGGTATAGGACAGTCCTTCTGCTACGTGCGTGTACATAATCTCGGTTAAGTGTTCACTCCATTCGGGTTCCAAAAACTTGGAATCCAGAGTCGCAAAGGCGTCATCATTCGGAGCGAAAACAGTGTAAGGTCCTGCTGCTGTTAAGATAACATCGAGACCGGTTTGTGCCGCCAACTGCGAGAACTGCGTCAAAGTCGATTCCGAAAAGATAACGACTGGGAGAACTGCTGCTTGTCCTTGAACTTTTTCGACAAGGGTACTGGCCAACACTGTCGTGATTAAAACGAGAGCAGACAAGTTCATCATGGTTGTGTGTATATACTATTTTTTCTTGATGCTGACTTTTTGACGAAAGATTCTAATGTTTCTCGTTGGCGGTTTAGAACTTGCACTTGGGCTAATAGCTATGATAATAATACTAGTAGAGTAGCGAGGACTCTCTCTCTCTTTCTCTCCCTTTGGCTGGTGTAGGAAAATCAGGAAGGTTGGAGATATCAGAGCAATTATTTTCTTGTCTCTGCGATACGCACGGAGACAAACAACAACTCCTCAGTAAAAAATAAACTCGGCACGCTGGTTTTTTATTTTAAGAGTCTAGAGTAGAGTAGGTCTACTAGAGCGAAGTTTCATAATTCAGACGATCGATGCCTCGCACATACAACAACAACGGCGGAGTCAGTCCCATGAAACGTGATTCAAGTCCCCTCTCTACTTAAACAAAACTTTAATGCCGCCACTCTACTGATTTGGACCAGAATCCGGGATATGAATTTAATTTCCGATTTACTGACAGTTCTCAATACCAGTACGCTATCTTCTTTTCCCGAAAACACAGACAAAGAAACAGCGAGTGTGTGTGCGATCAAAGGTTTATGGACATCCTGACCACGAAAACCAACAACAAACAACAACATAATGTTGTTGTTGTTTGACAGGTTTGATAATTTGAGTATCTACTTAAATAGTCGCAAGTACAACTTCATAAGCCTTTTAGTACGAAATAATCTGATCCTAGTTAAGGCCTACTCTTCATTATATACATTTGAATCAAGCCAGAAGAAAATAGAAGTTACTAGATCAGACATCAGACAGTGCAACAACGCAACAACGCAACAACCGCACTCATTCCAATTTGAATCGTTCCTTCTTCCTTTCTCATCATGGCGTCCACTATGCTCTCCTCCTCGTCCAAGCAAAAGACGAACTATGCTTTGGGTGTATCTTACATTGTTAAGGAACTTATAGAATCTTACGAATCTGGTGCGACTTTGAATTTAACGAAACTGAAAGGAGATGCCGCCAAAAAATTTGGCCTCCAAGGGTACGTGCTGCTGTTCGGGAGTTCGGTGTGTTCGACCAGTAAAAAGTTTGTGAACGATGAGAGAAAAAAAAAAAACGTTCGCAAGAAATATTAAAAATCAGTATCGCTCCTAAACATTTCTCTCTTCTCTTTACAAACAGAATTCCTAAAATGGCCGATATCCTTCAAGGCTTGCCCGTTGCCTACCGTGCCAAACTGTGGCCTTTTTTGAAGACCAAACCGGTACGAACAGCATCGGGCGTCGCGGTAGTGGCGGTCATGTCCAAACCTCATCGGTGTCCTCACATTGCCTACACGGGCAACGTCTGCGTTTACTGTCCGGGTGGACCCGACTCGGATTTTGAATATTCAACGCAAGCCTACACCGGGTACGAACCCACCTCGATGCGGGCCATTCGGGCGCGGTACGATCCCTTTTCCCAGGTCAAGGGCCGCGTGGCACAATTGCGAGCCATTGGACACGACGTAGATAAAGTGGAATTCATCGTCATGGGAGGAACGTTTCTCTCGTTAGATAAGGAGTACAAGGACTATTTTATTCGCAATTTACACGATGCTCTCAGTGGATTCCACAGTACCAATGTGGAAGAATCCATTCGATATTCGGAACAATCTACTACCAAGTGCATCGGCATTACCATTGAAACGAGACCTGATTACTGCTTGAAGCCACATTTGGAAGAAATGCTACAATATGGTTGTACACGCATTGAGATTGGAGTTCAAAGTATTTACGAAAGCGTCGCTCGGGAAACCAACCGAGGACATACTGTGGCCAGTGTTTGTCATTCGTTCCAGTTGGCCAAGGATTGCGGTTTCAAGGTGGTCAGTCACATGATGCCCGACTTGCCCAATATGGGATACGAACGAGATCTGGAAGGATTCAAAGAGTATTTTGAAAATCCACTTTTCCGCAGTGATGGTATGAAACTCTATCCTACGCTCGTCATTCGTGGCACAGGCCTGTACGAGCTGTGGAAGACGGGGCGCTATCAAAATTATACACCCGATCAATTGGTCGAATTGACAGCCAAAATCCTCTCGTTGGTTCCTCCCTGGACGCGCCTCTACCGAATTCAACGAGATATTCCCATGCCCCTGGTCAGTTCTGGAGTGGAACACGGAAATCTTCGTGAGCTGGCGTTGCAGAAAATGAGAGACTTGGGACTTCCATGCATGGACATTCGAACGAGAGAAGTCGGTATGAAACAGATCCACTCTCAAGTGACACCGGACCAAGTAGAACTCATTCGACGCGATTACGTTGGTAATGGAGGTTGGGAAACGTTTTTAAGTTACGAGGATCCGAAACAGGATATTTTGATTGGTCTGTTACGATTGCGCAAGCTGAGCAATACTGCGGCATGGATGAAAGAAATTACAGAGGTGCCTTCCAGTATGATCCGAGAGCTTCATGTCTACGGCACAGCCGTAGCAGTATCTGCTCGAGATCCGACCCGATTTCAGCATCAAGGTTTTGGTATACTACTAATGGAGGAAGCGGAACGAATTGCCCGGGAAGAACACGGTTCGGAAAAAATTCTGGTAATTTCTGGCGTCGGCACGCGACACTATTATCGCAAGTTCGGATATCATCTGGACGGGCCGTATATGAGCAAGATGTTGTCCGAAGGTGTTGACAAGTCTAATCAATAATCAATAGTAGTCATGCTGCATTTTATAAATATCCTGATAAGTAGTTCGTAACGGAGCGAGTAGTCATTGGTTGACTACGCTAGTGCAGCAAAAACAAACATCTTAAGCTGGGCTAATCAGACTTCCGCCCGGTGTCATGGGACCTTGGGGGAACGGACCACGGACATCTGGATCCATTCCTTGGTATTCCATGGTGCCTCGATCTCCATTGAAATCCTCTGCTCGTTTGTCTTTGACGTAAAGCAGCTCTCCACTGAGTTCATCAACAACATTCTCAAAGTCTTCCAATTCAGTGGGATCCTTTACGTTGACATGAACAATTTCTGGTATTCTAGCATTCAACCACATGGCTGCTCGTCCCAAGACAGTGCCGCGTTTATGCCAAAATGCCCCGTCAAGTGTCAGGATAACCTCTGGTCCATCTACTTCAACAAAATCGATGGATCCAGTGATGCCATAGCTGGCGGGCAGTTCGTGGCAACCGAACATTTGATTTCCGTAATCGGAATGGACTAATTCTTCCAAACATTGCTTTGTATTTTCTTCGTTCAAGGGAAGAGTATCAACTACAGCATCGGATCTCCAATCGTCATAGATATTATGTAGTCTGATTTTCTCTCTAAAGGGAAAAGGAACTGTTCTGGATACCGGGATGAATGCACGGCTACCTGTTGCAAAAGACATTATCAGCAGCGCCAACGTCAGCAGCAGCAACAGGCTGGACCGAGGAAACATTAGGATCATAACGCAGCGTATTTATTTTGTTTGTTGCGCTTGAACAGTTTGTTCACCCGTCGCTACTAGTAGAGGCCTAACAACGCCTCCTCGAATTTGCAGAGTTGTTGGTACTGTAATTCGGCAAGTAGTCTAGTACTAATATCTCCGTAGAGCTATTCATGTATAAATGTGCGTCTATATATTCGAAGAATTTTGCTCCAGGAATAGATTTTTCGTTAAAATTAATTATCTATTTTAGCGTGATGAACAGGGACCTGATACACAGGCCAAGCAGCACAACAGCAGCAGCTGACAAGTAGCACAACAGCAATGAAGTGAAAAATTGTGCTACTTGTTTGACGTCGTGATTGTTCGAAACTGAATAGGCACCCGCTTCAGTAATTCCTGCCGCCAAATGTCAAAGGTTCTGGTTTCTTTGATGCGTATTTCTATAGTAACTTTGATGTTGACATTGCTGTAGTCGGTTGGATCGACTTGATACATGCAATCCAGTGCTATGTTGGCTGCTTTGTCAATCGGATATGCGTTGTACCCACATCCCATGGCCGGGAGACATGCTGCTATACTTTTTGGTACCTGTGTTTGTTGTTTAGACAAGAACGAATGAGTATGAGAATAGTTTAAAATAGAAGTCCAAAAAGATGTAGGTTCTTTTTGTTGTTGTCGTTGAGAACCAATCTCGAGGATTGTTTCCAAAACATTGTTGTAGCATATTCGCAATAGATTGAGAGACTGCTTTTGATCAGAAATCCGTGTAGTAGTTGTAATAGCGTCCGCATCTTGAACTGGTAGATAAGACGGCACGCACATGTGAATAATTTTTTGCACCCCTAATCGAGGACCAGCGTCAGTAACGAGGCAGCCAGCAAAAGGTAATCCATCTTGTCCAGTCCTACGCAGCTCCTTTTGGGATTCTTTTAACAAAAATCTTTCTGATAGCCTGATTGGTACACACCATGGAGGGACGCGTCACAACTCGAACGACCCGCGAATCCCCACCAGTTTCGTCGATGGATCTTTTCCAATCTTTGATTCGTCGATGTGACAATAATGTCACCTTGGAACTTGGAACTCTTCATTGGGGGCCTGGCGAAGTTCAAGAAGAAAATGGTTGATTTTTTCACCATTGCCCATACAGACTTTATGGAACTTCAAACTAGCCGCTCTCCCTTTCATGCCTGGGATCTGAGCGATGATTTGTAGTGTTCATAGCAGTTGCCAACAGGTCGACAACACCAGCCAAGCAAATTAAAGAAAAAAGTTTGGAATCGATTTTCGTTCATGACCTTTGAACCAATGTGCGTCTACTAATTAAAATATATCGTGTTCATGAATGATCCGCGATCACTCCCTCACCCCTTCTATTTCTGGTACCACGTACACTGTACTACAGTGGCATTGGCCTTCTACTAGTACTCTACTAAAAAAAAAATTTGAACATCTAATTTACGGGGATCACAACTATGGCGCCCGCAGGGCGCCAAGGCCACCCGAAGGCAACCATTGGCACCCCGAAGGGTGACATAGTTGATCACAACCGGACCACACCCTCCATG
>Ga0100392_1006546_pt1 | contig 10115 bp, 10 predicted proteins | sample CryGeymeta201516_FD_81548 | JGI IMG/M metagenome (GOLD analysis project Ga0100392, IMG submission 81548) | Groundwater microbial communities from Crystal Geyser aquifers in Utah, USA - Crystal Geyser metaG 2015-16 | ecosystem: Environmental > Aquatic > Deep subsurface > Groundwater | place: USA... | reverse complement strand
TATAAACGAAATTCCGACTCGCCAACAGACTTTTATAGGTTACACACGTTTCCTTATAATCGAATGAGAAAGCCATTAGAAATCACAGGGCAACACATGGTCTACCTGCACGGAAAACAAAATCCAATACGTGCCGATTCGTTGAAAGTAGGCGATGTTCTTCGAGGAGATCATTACACCGGTCTAACAGTGACCAAGATTCAAAGAGTCAAGCGTTATGATAATTATGCGCCATTGACACCCCATGGAACCATACTGGTGGATGGAATCGTGGCATCATCATATATTTCACTGCAAAAGAATGCCAGGGAACACATTGAGCTCGGTGAAAGTGGATTTGAAGTTCGAATATCGCAACGAGTCATGGTTCACATGTTTTTGAGTCCCTTTCGCAATTACTGTCTTGGCTTCTCTTCAGATCTTTGTAGAACTTACAATGACGATGGCTTGCCTCCCTATGTTGCGTTTGGACTCAAGTTGGCCGACTGGGGCATTGCTCAGGATGTCCTCGTACAGCTTGTGGCGTTGGTAGTCTTCTTTTTGGTCTTAGTCCCATGCGTTTTAATTGAAGACCTTGCCGGACCAGAATGGGGTCCGGTCATGCTCCTCATCACGGCCGTTTGTCTTGTATTGTATAAGCGAAGCAATTATCGTGTTCGCATCAAAATTCGACATCCTCGGTAAAAGCAAAGCAGTGAAGCAAGCCTCAATCTTTGTGTACAATGTGCATTGTGCATAGGCGACATACTTTCCTGGATAGTCTATGGAAAAAAGAAAGGCCAGCTGGATGGAGTATACGGCAAGGGATGAACGAAGGCAGTTCATGTAATTAAATTACCGCAACTGAAATGCAAAATCGCACTAAGAAAGCTAGCAACGAACGAACGCCAAAGTTTGAGTTTTCAACATGTCAAACACCTAGCTACGAGCCAACCAAGGATAGATACACAGTTTGTTTGAATCTCTACCTGTACCAATTTACATAAGCTACTTTTTGATTAGATAAACTACGATCTGTGCACCTTTTGCCGAGTAATGAATTGCGGGGACACATCGATGTGTTGCAGGAAAAGGGAGAAAGCCAATAAATCAAAGTGAAAAATCAATATTACTCTCATTTGCTTGTCCCGCCATCTTTGCTCTGCTACCATCCTACCTTCCATGTGCTACTGTGGCTACTCCGGGTGAGGTTGGATGTCAATGTATTTTGACTATTACCGCGGCCACTACTACTACTCGTGGCTAGAGGAGAAGTCTAGCTGGAAGGGTACAATCAACAATCAACTCTACCAGGTAGCGACCTCCTCGGTATTGCTCAGTGAACAATTAATTACTAGTAGAGCAGTACTCTACTTTTTAGCATTTTTTGTTTTTTCAATTTTCAGAGATTACGATGTATGAGACAGGTGTAGCTATGGTACTGGACTCCTCTACAGTAGTAATTTCCAATGAGGTTCCGTCATGACGAAAAAGAAACCAATCAAAATCCGGTCCATTCGTGGTCGACATTGGCACTTCACACGCCTACCAGCCGACATACTTAGATAGTTTTGTTTCCGTTAACGGATATACTAATTTAGATATCTAAAGGACTGAAGATAAATATGTTCTTTTTCGCTAACAAGGTCGAAAGATAATTGATTTTTCAGCTGAGACTTCATCATTCGTGTGGCACTGCCTTTCGCTTACTGTACTCGCCAAAATCACAACACAAACACAATTTATTCATTACTTGAGAATTCGTCGAATATCAAGCATATCAATAAACAAAAATGTAAGTAATACGACAGCAAACGGTAATGTAAAGATGGCGATGATGGTGTACTGTTGACAGGGGACATATCGCCGTCGTCGGGAAGATTCAAAATATCGGTGGAATCATTGTTCTTGCACTGCACGAGTCACCGACTGATATCTTTTCACTCGCTATTTCGTTGACATCAGGGTTTCATTCCGCAGAAAGTCAAAGAAGGACGACAAAGAGGCCAAGGTCAAGGACGATGCCAAGGCTGTCGAGCCCAAGAAGCCCGCCGCCAAGGAGGAGAAGAAGGTATGTTACAATTTAGAAGAACACTTTTGATAGACCACGATCGTGGAATGTGGAATACACTACAGGACAGGAGAAGCATTGCTGCCCGCCCGCCGCCTTATCGCCTCGTTATTCTTCTTTCTTTATAACTGAGCTTTTGCGTTAACTTATCTCCCTCCTCACCACATGTACCTTCCTCTATAAATATCGAACACAACAAACCAGCCCGCCCCCAAGAGCGCTCCTTCTAAGCCACCAACTCTCGATGATATTCCTCAACTCATTGAGACCATGCTCAGTTCCAAAGGAGAAAAGAGTGCCGCAGCCACCAAGCGTATTTATGAGTTGTGCGATGTTGGTCACAAGCAAAACCGTGTACCCATGGTCTGCAGCGGAAAATACGACGTTTTGACCCCTCTCGCCCAGTGTCTTACACAGGAGAGTGGAGACGGTCGCCACTTGGCTTGTCTTGCTCTTAACAACCTTTCCATCCCCACGGAAAACAAGCGCGTGATGGCTCTTGGACCCGCTTCTGATGAAGTTATTGGAGGACTTTGCAAGGTTATCGCCGAGGACAAACAGGAATCGTACTTGTGCTGTATTTGCTTGATGAATCTGTCCTTTCTCGAGGCAAGCATCACCACCATCTTGCAACACTCTCCTTCTCCCGATGGCAAGCAGCTTGCTCCCCTTGAGAACCCTGCTTCTCTGCTTCGTGTTCTGGAGAAGCTTCTCACCAACTCTCCTGCCGTTCCCAAGTCCGGATCTGGCAAGTCTGAGGGTGTCAGATGGGCCTGTGGTTTGATCAAGAACTTGGCTAAAAGTGAGGAAAACGCTGCTTTGATTGGGCAGACTGACATCCCCAAGTGTGTTGTTGAGAACATTCGCTCCACCACTGCCCCTCCTTCTCGTTGGACTTCCAACAGTTTGGAAGATTTCTCCCTCTTTGTCATTCTCAACCTTGCCCAGTGGCCCGTCTCTCGAGATGCCCTCGTTCAGGCCGGGGCCGTGGATGTTATCAAGAATATCATGTCTGAGGGAGACCTGCAGGGATTGAAGGCCACTATGGCCTGTGCTTTTCTTGATGCTCCTTGGTCAGCCTTCCCCGATGGAGGAAGTCCCGCTGCAAAGTCTGTCTCGGAGCTCATGACCAACATCGTCGAAAAGAAAGGCAAGGACGGACAATATGCTTATGGTGTCTTTAAGCTTTACACTGCCACGAAGGCATTCCGTGATCTTTCTGTCGCTGCTAAGAAGGGCGATGTCGAGGGCGAGGAATCCAACACAAAGGTACTTGCTGTCCCCTCTGCTGTTGCTTTGAACTTTCAGATCATTTCCGATCTTGTTCTCTCCGCCATGGACGATGCTGAGGGAGGATCCAAATATGTTCCCGATGCCATGTCTGCTGAGTTTGCCGTTGGAGCTATCGAAGCCATGCTTCCTTCCATCCTTACTCCTGCGGAGCCAGCACGCACATCGGTTCAGAGTGAGAAGGCCTGCGGAGAAATTGCCCAGATGCTCGTCACCTACTCCGAAGTTGCTGGAACCTCCACTCAGGCCAAGGAGAGTGCCAAGGCCTCCGCCGAAAAGATCAAGGAAGCATCTGGAACAGCCCGACCCGTATTGGAGATCTCTCATGACCTCTGGACCCAATACCGCAAGCGTGAGGGGCAGCCGATGGATCAATTTATTTCGCAAGAAAAGGGCATTGAGGTGAACGAACATGGACCACTTGATTTCTTGCCTTGCACGTCCAACGACGGCAACTGTACCATTCTCTAAGTTTTCAGTTTGCGAACAAACATCATGTGAATGAAAAAAATGTATTCATACCGCAATTCCACAACCTTTTACAACTCTTCCTCTTCTTGGTGATGAGATGACATAGCTTTTTTTATGATGATCTTGCTAGAGCAGTTTGCGCTCTCCCATGTGATGGAACCAAACAAACCAGAAATGCAATCAATGTTCTATAATTTAACATACAATACTAGGATAGTGGATGTAAAGAAGTTGCAGAAGCCTTTTTGCTTATTTATGCCAATTTTAGAGGACAAGGTGCAAAATGGGTGCGCAGGAAATTCTTTGCCGGGAACCGGGTAGTTTCGCTCAGGCTGCTATTTGAGCTGACGTAGACCTTACCTTAAGCCTCTATTCCCTGATAGAGCAGTGATTTATTTGTTTTTGCCTCTTGCCAGTTGAGTGATTGTTCATTGGCTGTCGACTTCACGTACCACCCGACGCTGAACGCACCTACCTAGATGAATTTGTCCGATTGCGTTAAAACCCTCTCTCTGGTTTAGGGTCTGTCAAGTCGCTGTAGTCAACTTTACGTACTACCCGACGCTGAAGGCATCTTCCCTCCGCTCCGTCCCTAAATGAATTCGTCCGATTGCTTTTAATAATGTATGAAAATTCAAGATGCCAAGAACACTAAAAAGTTGCGCATTACGCGTACCTGGCAGTCGTGCTAATAATAGTACTAGTAGTACGGTACTACTAGCAAAGCGTAGTAAAAGAACCCAAGCAAAAATCTAGAAGGTACAACAATTTGTCGAGTTTTTAATCTTGTAGAAAGGCGAGCCAAGAAAACCCAAATTCTCATCTAATTCAGTCTATATGCCCAGATTCATGAGAAGAGTAACTGCCAGCTTGAATACAACAATAAGTTGATAGATTGTTGTTAAAAAACTAAAATACCACAAAATCGTTTCTTACAAGATACCATGAAGAGAGGCTTACAGCATATAGTGTTTGCACTTTGCTTGGCCCTGCAAATATTGGGATCAGAGGCGTCCATATTTGATATCCATGAACATTTGCTGGCTTTCGCACGACGACTTTGGGGTATTTCTGAAGAAGAGACGCAAACGGCCATTGATGAACGTCATTTTGAACCTGCAATGGAACGAAATGTCTTTGCACCTGTCGTCACAAGTCCTCCCGTGTTTACTCCTCCTCCCACACCCACAATTCCAGTCACAACAACCCCATCATCTGGTGGTGGTGGTGGTATTACAGCAACTCCATCGAGCGGGGGAAGTGAAATTACTACCGCTCCTTCATCAGGGGGGGTCGTCATTACAGCAGCGCCAACTCCTTTTGCCAGTGGTGGATCTTCAACAACTGCCCCAACGACTCCGGCGACTATTGTAACATTGGCCCCGTCTCTGATTGTAACCGCAATTACTTCAGCACCGACCCCCACGGGAAGCGGCGGTACTGCAGCTCCCACAAGTATCCCCGTCGTTACGCTAGCACCTAGTGGTGTAGCTACTCTACCAGGATCACAGGCACCTACAATGATCGGGGCAGCGGCTGTGATTGAAGAGTTCTTAGAACGGACAGTAACACCTGGAGGAGAGCTAAAAATTGCCGGTACAGCCCAAAACGATGCTTTGGATTCGATAATACAGAACTTCGGTTCCCTAGATCCTGCTTTGCCTGCGGAGGCGCTAATCCTTACCAATGCCTACGCGTTGAATACAATTTACTTTTCTTGCGGCGGAGCAGCCTGGGCTGTGGGGACAAATTGGAATACGGCTTCCAGCCCTTGTGACCCTCTTATGCCTTGGTTTGGTGTTTCTTGCGAACCTACGGGGATGATAACCAATCTCACACTGGCAAGGAACGACGCTGTCGGAAATTTACCCTCTGAGATTCGTGCATTGAGCTCTTTGAGTAAGTTGCATTGTAAAAAAGGGAGGATGTCATCGCAACTTAGAAATATCTTCGCTACTTAACGTATTTTGTCCTCTCTTTTTGTAGCTATGTGGAATATGGAAGGCAACAGTTTGTTTGGGGCATTGCCTACTAATATTGGAGAAATGGTGGCGTTGCAAGCTGTTAGTTTCGACGCGAATTTTCTGTCAGGAACAATTCCAACAGAGCTTGCAGCGTTGCCGGCCATTCGAGAACTGATCCTGTCTAACAATTTTATTGGCGGAACCATCCCTCCGGAGATTGGCAATATGTTTACGCTGGAGATATTGAACTTGGAAGGATCGATGCAAAGTACACAATCTCTTACTGGCCCAATTCCAGCACAGATTGGTAATCTTGCATTTCTTCGTAAGTTCCTGATGGCGTGATTCGTTATCTCAGTGTGAGAAGTGGTTGCTAACACGTAGTCCACTCTTTTCCTATTTAAGGTGAGTTAAACTTGGGGCGACAGATGCTAAGCGGTACACTTCCAACAGAAATTGGTCTGATGGCCAGCCTTCGGACGCTATGGACTTATTCGAATCAATTGGTTGGGCCCATTCCCACTGAATTCAGTGGTCTGTTTTCCCTGGAGAGCTTCGTTTCTTTCGATAATGGACACACTGGAACCCTGCCAGATATATGGCTCTTCCTCGCATTCATGCGTGAGTGACACGCTCGTGGTTGGAAACTATGCTTGTCCTTCTACTTGCTTTAAAATGACGTTTACTAACAAGATTTTTTTACCACTTCACAACATGATACCCTCGCGCAGAACGACTTGACCTTTCCGGCAATGCTCTGACAGGTGCCATTCCTGCATCGATATTTCAAATGCCAGCTCTAAGTAAGCTTCATGTAATTGGCTTGGATCAGAGAACAAAGTTGACTGTAATCTTGAAAACTCACCATTTTTTCTTTCGTGTGCACATTCAGCTTCCCTCGGATTGGCGGACAACCGGCTTTCGGGTCCTTTGACGTTGACTGCCACCAGCTTACCCGTAATTCGTAAGTCTCTGAATACTTCCCTTTTGTTTGAACAATACTTCACGATCTAAGCATTTGTAATATTTTTTTGGTTGCAGAGTCCTTTGATGTAGGCAACAATACTCTTACAGGCGCAATTCCGACATTCTTTGGGGGCTTTCCAACCCTTGCAAGACTTGCTCTCAATGACAACAATTTTGTTGGAGCGACCATTCCAATGGAGATTGCTCAAAGTCCTACATTGAGAGCCTTGAATTTGTCCAGGACAGGAATTGCTGGGGCTATTCCTGCCGAGTTTGCAAATGCGGCTGCTCTAGGTGAGTGTTATTTGTCTTTTAAAGCGGGCCGAAAGGTGCACTAAAAATATGTCTTTTCTCATCTTCTTTTCATCTTCAGAGGAATTATGGCTATCAGATAATGCACTGATTGGTCAGATTCCTAATTCCTTCGGCGATCCGACTACCTTTGGACTGTTATTTCTGAGTAAGTTGTGTAAAAACTGAGGCTGCCGACTCATAAAACATTTTGTATGGAGAATATTTTTCTTAATGTCCGTTTTTCGAACTCGTGCTCTCTTTCAACAATCAGAGACGCTCAAGTTGAATGGAAATGCACTAGGTGGCACTTTTCCTGTGACCCTTGCTAATCTTCTTAGTATGGAAGTGTTGGATTTAGGCGACTGCTTCTTGGGTGGTATGATTCCACCTACAATTGGAAACATGGGTGCTTTACGTAAGTCTGTCTGCAGGAGAAGAGATAAGAGAAAAGTGATTTCTAGTTTGATCTGACTACCTACTCTCTATTTGTATTTTTCTAGGAGAGCTGAATTTGGGTGGAATAGTTACAAGAGGAAATTTATTCAGCGGTGCAATCCCAATTGAACTTGCCAACCTTCAGCAGCTTCAATTTCTGGATTTGGCTCCAAATATTTTCTCAGGAAATATTCCCCGCGAGTTTGGCACTCTAACCAATCTCAGTAAGTGCTTTGCTTGCAAGGCAACTGCTTTGTAGAAATTGTTCTCTTATCAAACATCATCCTTATAATCCTATTCATCAATCTCTTCTGCAGGAGTGTTGGACATTGAATCTGCTTTCCTGAATGGAATGATCCCTTCTGAACTTGGCAACTTGCAAAATTTGACAATCCTCAACCTGAAAACTAATCCTCTGACTGGAACTATGCCTCTTGAGATTTGTGCCAACCGAGATCCAATAGGACAGTTAAATACTTTGGAAGTTGATTGTACGGTTGGTAAGTTGTCGTTTCAACGGATTTCGTTAGAGCAGGCTAGTAGCTGCTCTATTTCTTTGCGTGGATTTTCTCATACCTTCCTTTTTGCCAAATCAACCAATGCAACAATGTTATCAGTTTGTTCTTGCTGCACTAACTATGATTGTGGCGGAATCACGGGACCGGAACTCCCATCAGCCACGACCGCTCCTGTGTTGCCTGGAGTCACTACAGCTCCTGCATTGCCTGGAGTCTCAACCGCTCCTGTGTTACCCGTAGCTACTATAGACCCTTCAAGTCCTGTAGCCACTGTTGCCCCGGGACCTCCTGTAGCCACTGTTACCCCAGGACTTCCCGCTGCCACGACAGACGCCTTCATTCCGGCGGCTACGGTTAATCCAGGACTTTCTACCGCTACAGTAGATTCTGGGGTTCCAGCAAATACTGCTGCTCCCATAATACCAGCATCACCGGGAGCTGCAACTGCTCCTTTAGGTCGAAGGTTAAGGAAAGAAGCTGTCTGAAATTCAAAGAGAAGAGCACTGTATGCTCGAATCCATTCCCGGCACACTACTTTATTCATTACTCATAAGTAACATTTCATAGAACTGCATTAGACAGCGTCAATGTATCAATGTGGGGAGGTTTTCTTGCAAAGCATCGCGCAGTGCGACGCTGCTTAGAATATTCCAATGATCAGACTCCACCTCCACATATTTCGCCTTTTCACCAGTCATATGCTGAACCTTTTTCGCATAAGGCTGGGAGGCAAAGTAGATATTGAGCCATGGAAGACCAAATGCTTCGTTGCGACACGAAATCAATAGATGCGGTAATTTTGGGTCTCTTAGTTGAGCCAGAGGCGATGGAATTTGCTGTGCCTTTTCTGGTCCCCAGACGGTCTCGAGGACAAAGTCCGTGAGCCAGGTCGGCCCAGAGGGAGTCTCAATGGTAACGGTTTCCTTGCCATTCTTTGGCAAATCAATTTTTTCAGGGCGAACGGCCAGCATTCCAGATATTATGATTATGCCATGAAATAATTTGTCGGGTGAAGGCAATCCGTTCTTTTCAAATAGGTCTGGTCGTTGGAGAAGCGTAGCAGCAACATGTCCTCCCGAGGAATATCCACCAAACACAAACCGTGGCAGTTCATCCTTTTCACTATTGTCGGTCATTGTTTTCGAGTTCATGTCGGATTCTTCTTTTGACGCAGAAAAGGGGAAATCGGCTTTTGTCAAGTCAGTAGCCGAAAGACCAGAAGCCGATGGTGCCAATACAGATGCATCTGCCTTACCGGCCCATTCAATTTTCAATAGCTGTTTGTTGCTTTCAATAAACGCGAGAGCTTTGGCTACGTCTTGCAGCATATCTTCAAACTGTGCACTGCCTCGCCCTCCCCGAGCTAACAGGCCAAGCACAGCGATCAACATGGTAGTTTCCACCACCGCAGCTTGCCATCCCAAAGCAGCCCAAAAGACGGCCAAAATCGCCGCCAAAACAGAAGCCAACACAGAAGCACTCGGAAGAACACAAAAGGCGCCCCTATGGCGAATGCAAACGCACGTGCACCCTAAACTTGCAATTGTTTTCGGTCCGCTCGAATTCCAAAAGCTCGTGCTCGCATAAACAATGGCCCGATGGCCAATCCAACCACTCCCTACAACCATGATCACAATTGGAAGATTTTTTGAAGCTATGTGTTCCGCATCTGCCTGGCTTTCCACAATTGGTTTGTAAATGTCCAAACTCTGCTCGAAGAGCAATGGACGTTGTGGATTCTTTTCTCTATCTCCCTCGGCTATGGCGGCATAATAGTATCGGTCGTACTTTGTAGCTTTCTTGGTCCACAACATCTGATGCCTGCTTGCTTGCCTCCTTTCATCTAATACAGTATATTATTTTGGTCTGGGTCAAAAAATTCTCGACCCATTTTGACCGCTGGTCAAAACCTGACAAAAATAACACGTCTTATTTATAATATGCAAATATTCTGGTTGTGTTGTTATTGCCTCTTCAAGACAGTTGTTAAATTTTGTTAAATTTTGTTAATTTCAAATTAAGCCCAGGTGGACTGCCATAGGACTCAGGAGTTAGGTCTTACTCTATTAGGTCGTGTGCCTATGCTTGCTTCCTATACACACACACCACTAGTCTCTTTACTCTAGT
>Ga0100392_1006543_pt1 | contig 10118 bp, 4 predicted proteins | sample CryGeymeta201516_FD_81548 | JGI IMG/M metagenome (GOLD analysis project Ga0100392, IMG submission 81548) | Groundwater microbial communities from Crystal Geyser aquifers in Utah, USA - Crystal Geyser metaG 2015-16 | ecosystem: Environmental > Aquatic > Deep subsurface > Groundwater | place: USA... | reverse complement strand
TTTAGCTCAATAAATATGAATTTCGACGTGAATGCAATCCGTATTTTAACTTCATCATTCAAAATTCTTTGTTCGATGCTCATCATTCATTTTCTCATTTAGCTTTTTCCCCAAGCCGGGATTTGGGAAAAACGTAGTGTTTTGACTCTAAAATTCTTGTAATATTTGGCAGAATATTAATTGAGGCAAATAAAGCGATAGAATGAATGAATTAAAAGAAATTGGCAAGAGTTTTTCATGCAAACATTCATCTAAAATTATTTTGTATTTGTGATTTCCGGCTTCCGGTTTATCCGGGCTAGCGATTTAGCAATTTCTGAAGATTTTTCTTATGTTTGCAAAAAATAATCATCGCCTGTACCTGGCAACAATTTAATTCGGTGAGGGTTTTATATTTCATAGGTTGTGCCGGGATTTTCTCTGCCTGGAAACTGAATTAGCTTCATTTTCCAAAAATCATTTTGTGAAATAAACTAAAAAAGGAAAAGAGACCATGAAATACAAAGCATATTCTCTCAGCAATTATTTAACTCTTCCTCAAATAGAAAAAATATCTGCTGAAAAAAAATCTAGTATCGAAGTCGTCGGCTCCGTTCTTCCATTCAAAGTAAGTAATTACGTTACTGATGAGCTAATTGACTGGGATGATTACGAAAATGATCCCATTTTTCATCTAACCTTCCCACAAAAAGAGATGTTACTGCCACATCATTTTAATAAAATGGCTGAAGCCTTAGTACAATCTTCGGATAAGCAGTTTCATAAAAATATCAGCAATGAAATCAGACTTGAACTTAATCCCCACCCCGCCGGACAAAGGGAGCAAAATATCCCAAAAGTTGAAGGTTTAGAACTTTTAGGAACGCAGCATAAATATAGAGAAACAGTTTTATTTTTTCCAAGTTCAGGCCAGACCTGCCACAGTTATTGCACTTTCTGTTTTCGCTGGCCTCAATTTGTGGGAATGGATGAGCTAAAGTTTGCGATGAAAGAAACCGAATTATTGATTAAATATTTAGAAATACATCACGAAGCAACTGACATTCTTTTTACCGGCGGTGACCCGATGATCATGAGTTTCAAAGTATTTGAAAAATATATAGAACCCTTCCTTTATGATTATAAAAAAACGAATATTCAAACAATCAGAATCGGGACAAAATCGTTGGCTTTTTGGCCTTATAAATTTCTAACAGATGACGACGCTGATGACTTTTTACGCTTGTTTGAGAAGATAATTTCAAAAGGTATCAACTTAGCTATCATGGCGCACTTCAGTCATCCAAGAGAATTGGCAACTGCGGCAGTTCAAAAAGCGATCAAAAGGATTAGGAACACTGGTGCGCAGATCAGAACACAATCTCCAATTCTGAGACATATTAACGACAAAGCAGAAATCTGGTCCGAAATGTGGCGGAATCAGGTAAATTTTAATTGTATCCCCTATTATATGTTTGTTCCGAGGGATACCGGGGCGCAGCATTATTTTGCTGTAACATTGTTGGAGGCTTGGGAAATCTGGCGGAAAGCATATCAAAATGTAAGCGGAGTTTGTCGCACAGTGCGGGGTCCAAGCATGTCTTGCTCTCCGGGAAAAGTTCAGTTTTTGGGCGTCGGCGAAGTTAATCATGAGAAAGTTTTTGTGCTTAGATTTTTGCAGGGACGGAATCCGGATTGGGTGGCTCGTCCCTTCTTCGCGAAATATGATGAAAATGCTATCTGGATGAGTGATTTAAAACCGGCTTTTGGTGAAAAATTTTTCTTTGAAGATGAAGAGGAAACGCTTTTTGGCGAAAAATATATTGACCGCGAAACCAGTAATTATGAATAGGGTAATTATTACTCCGTTTCTGGAGGCAAAATCAACACGTAGTGCTTTGATCTTGCTCATAATCTTAATCATCTTCTCCGATTTTTATCTAACTTCAAGCATGAGTAAAATTTGGGCAAATTTGCATCAATAGGCGCTAAGGTAACTTCCTCAGTTACCTTGCGCAAGAGACAGAATTGGTTACTTAATCTTTCTCTCTCATTATCAGCAATATCATGAAGAAGATACCTGAACGAAAAAATCATCCCATAAATTAGGATGATATTATTTAGTATTCCGCTTTAGCGTAATTTGTTCTTGCAGCACATTCCCTTTCTGGTTGGTCGGAATTAGAAATGATTTATTGAATAAATATATTAGTTGCATGAATGAAGTGAAATACAAATAGTCTTCACTTTGATATTCAATTATCTTTAACATGGTAGCAATAGCGATTCTCTAAGAGACTATTATGATGCTGATTAAGTTGATTGTTTAATTTGCTACTGTGGCAGATGATTTACTCACCAATCCTTAACAATCAGACGCCGTTACTTTGATTCATCCGCAGTAACTTCAGTCAGATATTTGTGAACTGACGCGCCGCATTTTCGTCCTTCAGCAATCGCCCAAACTACCAGGGATTGCCCCCTTCTCATATCACCGCACGCAAAAACTTTTGAAAGAGATGTTTCATGTGCCCGTTTACTCCCAACCCTGTTGTCGTGATTATCTTCATCTTCTCCGAATTCAGCCTTAACATTTCCGCGCGGATCCAACGCCATACCTAAAGAAACAAGTTCATCAATTAATCCTTTTTTCTCAGGATGAAGAAAACCCGCAGCGATCAAAACTAATTCGGCGGGAAGTTCAAATTGACTCTTCGGTACATCAATAAATTTTCCGTCTTCAAAATTTACCTCAGTACAGAGTAAGGCAGTAAGTTCCCCTTTTTCGTTCCCTCTAAATTCTTTTGTATTGACACTCCATCTTCTCACTACACCCTCTTCATGGCTCGAAGAAGTTCGAATAATTAGGGGCCAATATGGCCACGGCGTATTATAAGGACGCACTTCTGCAGGCATCGGCATTATTTCCAGCTGGGTGACTGACTTAGCCCCCTGTCTGTTTGCCGTTCCGACACAATCTGAACCGGTATCACCACCGCCAAGCACAACAACATTTTTGCCTTTTGCATTAATAACCGTGCCGACTTTTTCTCCTGCATTGATCTTATTTTGCAAGGTTAAAAATTCCATCGCAAAATAAACTCCGTTTAATTCTCTACCCGGAAGTTGAATATCTCTGGGTCTTTCCGAACCACCGGCAAGTATAAGCGCATCATATTTTTCGATCAACTCTCTTGCCTGAATATCTCTGCCGACATTAATTTTTGTTTTAAACTGAACTCCTTCGGCTTCCATTTGTTTAAGTCTTCTCTCTAAAATACTTTTTTCCATTTTGAAATCCGGAATTCCATATCGAAGTAAACCTCCGGGACGCTCATTCTTTTCAAACACCGTAACCGTATGCCCGGCACGAGCAAGCTGTTGTGCCGCAGCTAACCCTGATGGGCCAGAACCGACAACTGCAACTTTTTTACCGCTTAAAACGTGCGGCTTCCTTGGTTTTACATGTCCATCTTTAAATCCTTTTTCAATTATCGTTCGCTCAATTGCTTTAATCGAGACTGGTTTTTCATTTATACCGAGCGTACAGGCAGACTCACACGGTGCCGGGCAAAGTCTTCCTGTAAACTCAGGAAAGTTGTTGGTGGTATGAAGATTATCAAGGGCTTCTTTCCAGTGTCCGTTGTAGATCAAGTCATTCCATTCGGGAATATAATTCTTTACCGGGCATCCGGTATCGCCGTGGCAAAAAGGAATACCGCAATCCATGCATCTTGCACCTTGAATTTTAGTTTCCTCTCTTGTAAAAACGGATTCAAATTCTTTGAAATGTTTTATTCTCTCTTCGGCTTTTTCTTTTTTCAAAACCGCTCTCTCAAATTCCATAAATCCGGTTGGTTTACCCATGGTGTACCTCGTCTAAAACTAAATCATTATCTAAAGTTTTTTTTGCGGCTTCATCTTTCTCCATGCTTGCTAATGCTTTTTTGTATTCACCCGGAACTATCTTCCAAAAATTATCTTTTTCTTTTTCCCAATGCTGTAAAATGTATTCGGCTCTTTTCGAGCCGGTATATTCAAAATGTTTTTGAATAAGACCGAGAACTTCCGAAACATCGCCTTCATTTACAAGATATTCAACGTCAACCATATCATGATTAATATATTTATTCGCATCCTTCGAACGATCCCAAATGTAGGCGATTCCACCGGACATACCTGCGGCGAAGTTCCTTCCGGTTTTTCCGATGACAACGACTCTTCCACCCGTCATATATTCACAACCGTGATCACCAACTCCTTCAACAACCGCATTAGCGCCCGAATTGCGTACGGCAAATCTTTCACCAACAATCCCATTGATGTAAGCTTCTCCGCTTGTTGCGCCGTACAAACATGTATTTCCCGCTATAATATTTTCAGCAGCATCAAATGTAACCTTCAACGGAATTTTTACAATCAATCTCCCTCCGGAAAGTCCTTTACCGGTATAATCATTAGACTCTCCTGTCAGGTCAAGTTCAATTCCCTTTGCCAGGAAAGTTCCAAAACTTTGCCCGGCAGTTCCGCGCAGTTGTATTTTAATTGTACCGTCAGGCAATCCCTCGTCACCGTATCTTTTGGCAATTTCACTCGAAAGCATCGTACCGACAGAGCGGTTGATATTTCTAATTCTTGATTTAATGAATACAGGGGTCTTTTTCTCAAGTGCAGGCATCGCTTCTTTAATGAGTTCGTGGTCGAGTTGCTTTTCAAGTCCGTGATTTTGCTCTTGAGTTTTAAATAAGTTCGTATCATATAATGGAATTGGCTTGAACAACGGTTTTGAAAGATCAATGCCACGCGCTTTCCAGTGATCGTTCATTCTCATAGGGATTATTTTATCAGTTTGACCAACCATTTCATTTATCGTTCTGAATCCAAGCGCGGCCATCAATTCACGAACTTCTTCCGCAATAAAGAACATAAAATTAACAAGATATTCAGGTTTGCCACTGAATTTCTTACGCAGTACGGGATCTTGGGTAGCCACACCAACAGGACAAGTATTTAGGTGGCATTTGCGCATCATGATACAACCTTGTGTAACAAGCGGCGCTGTGGCGAAACCAAATTCTTCCGCACCAAGCAGTGCGGCAATTACCACATCGCGTCCTGTTTTTAATTGTCCGTCAGTTGCAAGACAAACTCTGTCACGCAGTCCGTTATGTACTAAAGTTTGATGCGCTTCACTTAATCCCAACTCCCAAGGAGAACCGGCATAATGGATTGAGGAGAGAGGGCTGGCGCCGGTTGCGCCGTCATGCCCGCTTATGAGGATGTGGTCAGCGTGAGCTTTTGCAACACCTGCTGCAATAGTTCCAACACCGACTTCGGATACAAGTTTTACGCTTATCCGTGCACTTGGGTTTATATTTTTCAAGTCGAAGATTAGCTGCTTTAAATCTTCAATCGAATAAATATCGTGATGCGGAGGCGGACTTATTAACGTCACTCCCGGAATGCTATATCTTACCTTAGCAATGGCTTTATTAACTTTATATCCTGGGAGCTGTCCCCCTTCACCGGGCTTCGCACCTTGAGCCATTTTAATTTGCAGTTCATCCGCATTAACAAGATAATTTGCGGTGACTCCAAAACGCGCTGAGGCAACTTGCTTAATAGCTGATCTTAAACTATCGCCGTTCGGAAGTTTTACAAATCGGTCAGGTTCTTCACCACCTTCACCTGTGTTTGATTTAGCTCCAATGCGATTCATCGCAATAGCAAGTGATGTGTGTACTTCGCGTGAGATCGAACCGAAACTCATAGCACCGGTAGAAAATCTTTTTACGATTTTGCTCGCTGGTTCTACCTCCTCGATCGGAATTTGAATTCCTGAAGTATCCAGATCAAACAAACTTCTTAGAGTTACTCTTTTTTTATTTTGATTATTTATGAGTTCGGAATATTCTTTAAATGTTTTGTAATCACTTCTTTGCGTACTCAGTTGAAGTTTAGAAATTGTAAGAGGATTCCAAAGATGATGTTCACCATCTCCGCGGTAATGATACAAACCTCCTACATCGAGTGAACTTTGATCAATTTGTGGATCAAGCGCGTGCATGTGCCGGCGTATTGTTTCTTCCTCAAGCATTTCGAGACTCAAACCCTCAATTTTTGTTGGCGTACCTGTAAAATATTTTTCTACGATTTCGCTATCCAATCCGTCAGCCTCAAATATCTGTGCACCGCAATATGATTGAAGTGTACTTATTCCCATCTTGCTGAAAATTTTGAAGAGTCCTTTACTTACCGCTTTAACAAAATTCTTATTCACGATTTTGTAATCCATTCCTTCAGGGAGAAATTTATAATCAGTTAAATAGGCAAGCGTTTCGTAAGCGACATAAGGATTAATTGCATTAGCGCCGTACCCGCAAAGCAACGCAAAATGATGAACTTCTCTCGGCTCCCCGCTTTCAACGACTATCCCGGTTTTGGTCCTTAAGCCGGCTCGTAATAACGCATGATGGACTCCTGATGTAGCTAATAAACAAGGAATTGCCGCATGGCTTCTGTCCGTTCCTTTATCAGAAAGAATTATTAGCGAAATTCCGGTTTTCACAGCCTCAACCGATTCCTGACAGATCTGATCCAAACGTTCGCGCATATCATGCCGAACAAACGGGTCGAATAAGAGCGAAATGGTGATTGACTTGAAATGCCCTTTCGCAATAAATCTTATTTTCTCCATTTGTGAGTTTGATAATAATGGATGCTCTAACTCAAGACGATGTGCATGTTGGGGAGTTTCATCTAAAAGGTTCTGCTCTGGTCCCACGTATGTAGTTAATTCCATCACGAGTTCTTCACGAAGAGAATCAATAGGTGGATTTGTGACCTGAGCAAATAGTTGTTTAAAATATCTGAATAGCATTTGCGGTTTATCCGAAAGAACTGCAAGCGCTGCATCATTCCCCATCGAACCAATTGCCTCCTGCCCGGAGGAAGCCATTGGGAGCATAACCTTCATCAAATCTTCTTTTGTATAACCGAATATCCTCTGCCGAATAAGAAGAGTTTCGTAATTTACCTTATAAATATCGTTTGGGGTAGGCAGATAATCAAGTTTGATCATGTTTTCTTTCACCCATTTTCTGTAAGGCTGGCGGGTAACGATATCTTTCTTTATCTCTTCATCGGTAATAATCCTTCCCTGTTTTAAATCGAGGATAAACATTTTACCCGGTTGAAGTTTTCCTTTTACAGCAACATTTTCTGCATCCACACTAAAAGTACCAGCCTCTGAAGTAAGAACTACAAGATCATCTTTTGTAACAACATAGCGGGATGGTCTTAAACCGTTTCTGTCTAAAGTTGCTCCTATAATATTCCCGTCCGTAAAAACCACAGCAGCTGGTCCATCCCACGGCTCCATCATTGTTGCATGGTATTCATAGAACGCTCTCCGGTCAGGGTCCATTAGATCATTTTTTGACCATGCTTCAGGAATCATCATCATCATTGCGTGGGGGAGACTTCTTCCACTCATGACAAGAAGTTCGAGTACGGAGTCAAAGGTAGCTGAATCGCTCTGTCCCTCCATAATGATCGGGAGCATTCTTCTTAAATCTTTGCCGTAGTAAGGTGATTCCATAACATGCTGCCGCGCGGCCATCCAATTCTTGTTACCTCGTAAAGTGTTTATCTCACCATTGTGAGCGATCATTCTAAACGGATGAGCAAGATCCCATGTGGGGAATGTATTTGTGGAAAATCTCATGTGAATCATAGCCATAGCAGATTTCATATCAGGATCGTTAAGGTCCTTATAGTACGCTAATATCTGTGGGGCAAGAAGCATTCCCTTATAAATAAGAATTTTGCTTGAAAAAGAAGGGACATAATATTTACTTCTGTCCAACTTTAATTCCGCCCGAACCCGCTGGTCAATTATGCGTCGGATCAAATAAAGTTTTCTTTCAAATGCATCCTGATCAATATTTTTTTTATTAGCGCCGATAAAACAATGTCTTATAAAAGGTTGGGTAGCTCGTGCCCCTTTCCCGGGAATAGATGGATTGATGGGAACATCCCTCCAGCCCAAAAAATTTTGATCTTCATCTATTACAATTTTTTCAATAATATTTTCTACTGCTTTCCTTAGCGTAGCATTGTGCGGAAGAAATGTAACACCAACCCCATAACGCCCTTCAGCTGGAAGAATAATATTTTTTTCAGCGGCGACTTTGCGTATAAATTCATCCGGCATTTGGATTAGAATGCCTGCCCCGTCGCCAGTATTTGGATCCGCACCAACTGCGCCGCGGTGTTCAAGATTTCTTAAAATGTCCAGACCTTTGTCAATTATGGATCTTGACTTTCTTCCCTTAACATTGGCAACAAAACCCATACCGCATGCGTCATGCTCAAAGGCAGGGTCATACATCCCCTGCTTCAAAGGAGCGTAGCTGCTCATTTCAAATTCTTTCTGTGTTTCATCTAATATTGACATCTTTCTTACTCCTGTTTAGCAATTCTATCTTAAAAATCTCTTCGTAGGAAAAAATTGAGCAAACCCGGTGTTTTAAACTTGATTTCCTAATCTATTAAGGGAAATGAATATATTTATAAAATTTTCTTTGGCAATTTAATATTTTATCGCAAATTATCAAGGGAAAAGAGACAAATAGCCTCATAAGATGAATTCATATTCAAAAAACATGCATATTATCAAACAATACTTAGTGATGTTTCGTTAACCTGCTCTATGTTGAATTAAGTAGTATCAAAAAAGAGCATTTAAAACCCTATCGCTTTAACTTTTGGGTTAGGTATAAAGTTTTTTTTTATTTGCTTAGTTAATCAATAGTTGATATTTTTTACAACGAATTTTACAAGTCACCTTATAAAAATAGCTATGAAAACTGCATAAAAGATAAATCAATTAAATATGTAAAAGTTATAAACTACGACGAAAGAAATAAATTTGAATAACATGAAACAGTATGTTGCTTTTTTAAGAGGAATAAATGTTGGTGGGAACAATATTATTAAAATGGAAACTTTGAGGGGTGAGTTCGAGAGGATCGGATATCAATCAGTCAGAACTTACATCCAAAGCGGGAATGTAATTTTTCATACTGCCGTCATTGACAAAAATAAAATTGAAATTGAAATTGAGAAGGCTCTTTCAACCAAATATGACTACAAGGCAAAAGTTTTAGTCAGATCAAAAAATGAAATGGAAAACACTGTTGCTCATTTCCCCAAAATTTTTAGTGACCCTACCTGGAAGCATAATGTGATCTTCTTAAGCAGCACCATTAATTCAAAAGACATATTAACAAAATTCGATATTAAGAAAGAAATTGAACAGCTTTCTTATTTTAATGGGGTTTTGTATTGGTCGGCAAACATGGCTTCAATAACCAGATCAGTTATGATAAAACTTTCTGCAAGAAAAGAATACAAAGAAATGACTGTAAGAAACGTTAATACAACCAACAAGATTCTTGCCATGATGAATGACAGTAATGAATAACGCTACAGTATTAAACGATTTGGTGCTCAACCATAGGAGTTATTCCATTAGGTTCTGAGTTGACAGATGATTAAGTCTAAATCAAACGCCACCTAATCCTACTAACAGATCACAGTTCAATACCTTTAATATTTAGAACTAATCCTTTAAAATTTGTCTCCAAAAACGAATCGGCAAAACTATTCACATCGTAATATTCAACCACAAAATGATCTGCTGCATAACTTATTATGGGATTATCAGCAAACGCGCTATAGAGTTTCACTATTCCTTCCGATGAAAAACCAAGACCGTTTGATTTCATTCCTGCGGGTGTGCGTGTGTTAAATCTGCCTGAAGTAACGATAATCGTTTCAAACAGCCGCAAAATATGTCCCCGGTGAACAACTACCGCTTCATCCCCTTTGAGTGCAATTAAATGTTTCACCGGACTAATCGCTCCAAAAATATCATCGTATTCATAAGACCCATTGTCAGGATTTCTTTTCACCAAAATATCGTCTGCTTCAGCGGTAAATGAGTAATCAATTGCATCCATCTGCCACGTTGCGCAAACAATGTTCAGTCCAAAATTAAGTGAGTATCCAATTCTTGCCGTTCTTGGCAATGGATCTTTTTGTGCCGGGTCGGCATAGCTTATTTCTTTACCGAT
>Ga0100392_1006538_pt1 | contig 10120 bp, 8 predicted proteins | sample CryGeymeta201516_FD_81548 | JGI IMG/M metagenome (GOLD analysis project Ga0100392, IMG submission 81548) | Groundwater microbial communities from Crystal Geyser aquifers in Utah, USA - Crystal Geyser metaG 2015-16 | ecosystem: Environmental > Aquatic > Deep subsurface > Groundwater | place: USA... | reverse complement strand
TATTTCAACACGGGATTAATTGAGGTATTATTTAGCATATTATTTAAATTTTATGTAAAATAGTAACGTCACTCTAAATTTAGGATATGAGCTCTAATTGGCGGACCTTCCTGTAGCTACGGTAGCATATTATGATTACCACTATTAGTAGTACTCCATAATATCTAGTAGTAGTACTAGACTACTCTACAGTATATTTACAGCCTAATAGTCTCCACACTACTGTAGAGTAGCTTTTTACGATATTAACTCCTTCCATAAAATGCTTCCGAAAGATAATAATACTCGCGCGTAAATTTACTCTAATAAATACCGGTAAATAAAAACGGAAAAAAAGCCGAGAAAATGGTTCGACATGCGATGATGAGAGAGGTCATAGCGCGGGATGAAAAAATAACGGAAATTATCACTTTGACAAAGAAGTGGTAGGAGATCAACTGAATTACAGTACTCTAACTACGTACTCAGTAGCTACTACTAGACTACTAGTAGTTGTAGTAGTACAGATGATAATAAGAAAAGAATGGCAACAAAAAAGAAACAAGAGCCTTCATTATTTATTTCTTGGATCAAGAGTGCCCACCCCACTAAATTCAGCACGCACGCACGCACTGTGTGACCAGAGACGAAACAACAATTATTTCATTGTTGTCCGCAATGAGCTTTTTCGAGAGAAACCGAATCCTTCCTTGCAGCCTTGACAGTTGAAAGGGTCTCCCTCATGATCTGCCCTACTACTAACTAACACTATCTGATTCATCATCAACGAGTGGAAATGAAATGAAATGAAATGCAGTGCAGTGCAATGACTCGTCTCCTTTTTATGAACCTCTTATTTGTCGGTCGTTCTCGTCTTCTTGTCTTACTTTTTTCTCCCGATGCTCACCCTTTGTTTCTTATTGCTACTAGTAGTTCCTACTGTGGAATTCTTTTTTGTCGTGGTTCGTTTCTTGCTACTAGCTCCACCAGGTGTTGTTATTGTTGTTGCTGTTGTCGCTGCACCACTTTCTGCTTTGTTTCGTTGTTTCTTTTTATTCTTTTGTACTTCTTGTTCCATTTGTTTGTGTAATATGTTAACGTCTTCTTCTTGCACGGCATAGGAATCATCTATACCGGTTCCTGTTCCTTCCAACAGCGTCAATGCATCGTGGGTTTTCGAAACGGCACAAAACTCATCCACAATCACTTCCACACGTAGCTGTTGTTCGTGACTGTTGGCTGCGTAACACAAGGATGCCATCGTCACGGTCGGTCCAGCAACCAATGATCCACGATATTGTGATCCCTTCAAATCCAAAACAATACCATTCGAATCGACCTGAAACCGTCCAATGGCACCCGTCGAACCTTCAAAGTCTAATCGTTCAGCATCATCGGGATCAATTTGTACCAAAATTTGACATTCATTACTACTACTACTACCGGACGACACAGCAGCAGCAGCAGCAGTAGCTGCCAGGGATGCAGGAAGAATGACAGGAAGAGAATCGGCAACCGTATACTGGTGGTGATGATGATGATGATGATGATGACTGCTACTACTATGCGTTTTGGATTTCTTGGAGGGTGATTTCTTGGACGGTGATTTTTTTGGGATAGTAATGGTTGTGTTGCTCTTGACCTGCTTGTTACTATTGCTAGCAGCAACACCGGATTCATTTTCCCGCGATGTCTTTGGCATGTTTTATTACAATTTGGACCTTACTTATATGTATATATCACGACGAGAGACAGATGCTGAATGTGGATGCTTCTTGCAAATTGACAATTGACCCCCCCTGCTCCAAAATAGAGTACTGTACTTGACTAGTAGTACAATGAAAAACGAGCTGGTTCACAGGTAGTGCTTTCTGCGTAGACGTGACAGATCAATAGAGTAATAATTAATTGGAGGTCATCAACAGCTGAAGTAGCTACTGTAGTAATAAAAAAATATTCTGTATTCCGGAAAACGGAGAAACGAGAAACACATTTATTTTCTGTCATTGCCAGTGCTGCTGCTGCATCTTAGGTTTGGCTGGAGTTTGGATGCGCGTCGGCATTTTTCTTTTTTGTTTTACATGCCCAGGAGAACAGACCGTTATGTGAAAGGAACCAAAATAAAAAATACTGTAATCAACAAACGAACACGTGGAACCGAACCGCCACACTCAACAACATGGATGCATGTTTCGACCGAACGAATCGAAAACACCGCCACCGCCGTACCATCATCATTTATTTCTTAACACAACTTTGGTTGTTGTCCTCTACTAGCTAGGCTAGCTATGAATAGATTCTGCCATTTGGCAAAATATTAATATTACTACTTTATTACTACCAGGTAGTAGCAGAGCACGTATATTTGCAGTGCGACGAGACGTGTTTGAATTTTCTCGCAAGTTCCAATTTGGGAGGAGTCTTCGCAAACTCACAAAAAGCAAAAAAAAACTATTCCGATACCACCTCTTATTAATAAACAGCAAAAGTCTCTTTGGAAAGAAAAATGTTGCCCTCCAAAGTAATGCCCGCTCCTACCTCCAAGAAAAGACGAGCTACGACGACACAAAGAACGAGAAAAACTTTCGACAATGTTTGCATACTATTTTGTTGCATAGTAGTAGTAGCCTTGGTTTTCTACTGTAGTGGTAGTAGTACTCATACCACACTTGTCAATGCCAAAGAAATTGAAGCTACACATGAATGGACCTTAATCGGTGAAAATGATACCATTGCAGCTGGTATGCATGTGAAAATGGACATGACAACGGGTGAAAAGTGGGTCAAATTGATGGATGAAAAAGATCAGAAGAGTCAAAGTGAAACAATGTCTCTGGGTGGTGGTGCTGGTAGTAGTAGTAGTAGTACGGAAGGAGGTGATGGTGGTGCGCTCGTGGTACAAATCGACGCCAATGGCAATGTAAAAACAAATAATAATAATGAAAATGAAAACGAAGAAAAAATAATGGATCCAATGAGTCGAGTAGCAACGGCCACCAGGCAATCCTCTACAGGAAAGGAAGAACCCAAATACAATTACGAAATGATGTATCGGACCTTGTCCAAACTACCAATAGAAGAACAGGAGCGCATAGGTGGCATTCCCGAACTACCACCTGATTCAGACGATGAATCCAAAACCATTGTGACTCCCGAACAGCGCCTCCAGTTTGAACAACGCATGAAAGAAATTTGGGAGCAACGACAAGCAGATTTACTGGCCTTTCAACAAGATCATTTGGTAGATTTACCAAAATTATTAAAAGATCGCATTCAAAGCTTGAGAGACTATTTGCAACAACCCAAAACAAAGTTGCAAGCCTTGGATATCCGACAGTACGACAACAGTAATAATCCAGCTGGTTATAACGGCGACGAAAACGATAACGACGAGGACGGTTTTTGGGTAAGAGATATTGTGACAGTCTTGCAAGATTTAGAATATCAATTGGCAGATATTGACATGGCGCGAGATTTTTATACTCTCGGTGGATGGCCTTTGTTAACGTCATTGTTGGCCGATGCTACCCATGAAATGGGCAATGCTACCATTGATGATACCGATAGCAATAATCAAAAATCGTTATCGGAAGAGGACTGGAATAAGGTGAATCTCATTCAAGCCCACGCTGCGTGGGTCATTGGAACCATGGTCAAGAATACCGGCGAATTTATACCCTACGCAGTTGATGTGGTGCAAGTGTTACACGATGCTACTGGCAAGGCAATTGTTAAAACGACGCCCCTGGATTTAGTTTTGGCGCAGTTTATTGCATCAATCAAGGACGTTATCGACGCAACATCCCCCAAAGATCATTTTTACGATACTGCCGTGATGAAAGTTCACAAAACGCTCTATGCTCTTGGAGCGCTTTTGCGGGCAAATCGACAATCGCAAACCCATTTTTGTGCGGACCAAGGACCAGCATTGCTGGCAAATGTGTTGTCGGATTTGGCAGAGCAAGCCGAGGCCAATAGCAATGGCGATGGTGTTCCAACCTTGTCACAAGATTCGCTGAAAGTAGCACAACGACTCTTGTCGCTGGCGCAAGACATTGTTATGGATGTAAATTTGCACGCTAGCAAGTCAGAGCAAGTCGATGACGCCATTCGAAATGCTTTCAGCAGTCCGGAATGGTGCTCGGTTATAACCAAATTTGTCCACATGCCACGATTGTACGAGACGACGCTCCAGGCAATACAACAATTGGCACCTTGCTGTGGAAAACATTGGGATCTTCTCCAGGTACAGCAACTGGCAAAAGAACCACCCGCTCATGTGCGCGAAAGTTGGCTCCCAGACGATCTGGACGAAGAAATCCGTAGTGACCGAATGGAGTTATTAGATTCCACGATCAAGGCTGTTCAAGATGCTAAACAGTGATGTTACAGATACGTAGAATACATAGAGCGCAGTATTTTTGTTCTCTTACTCTCTAGTTGTACTATTAGTATTTCACAAAAATTTAGAGCTGTAAACGAATCTTCAGAGGCGGTACTTGTAACTATTAGTAGAGTAGTCTAATCAACTTTCAATTCGAAGGGGTATGCATGAATGTTTGTGATCGGACCAACTCGTAAGGGCAACCCCAATACACGACTGATTATCCTTCGAAACGTAAATGACCCTTACGGACCGAATTCAACAATTCAACAAACAACAAAAAATATAAAACCAGCCAACTATTCACTACGAGTATTCCATACTCCATACTACCAACTAATCTAGCAACTACCAACAAATATCTGAGCTAACAGATAGATGACTCCAGCACCAAAATACATCCAGTCGGTGTGACATGGCAAAGCTTACTATTTGGTTATCAGTAGCATTATTGCTGCCGGCTTCTTTCGTCTCCTTCACAAGAAGCAAGCCAGTATTTTGGGATACGAAATATGCAGCCTCGTTGAATAAGGAGGATGCTTCCTGGATTTCACGAAACTTCTCTGCACTATCAACACTATTTTCACCAGATGAGTACATGCCAGCTTTAGCGACACGACGCATCAAAGGTCTTCTGCAATCCGGGACCTTCGATTGGCTAGAGTTAAATTCTTCTGCCACCTTAGAAGTGCTTTCTAAATCGTTGGATGCAGGGTTCCCCAGAAAATTGAATCCCCGCGCTCTGCAAAAAAATCACAACAAAATTCATGCTGTCGTCTTAGGCGGATCCTCTTCGGCAAGACCAGCAAATAAGTGCACGATGACATCTCAAGAGGACCCAACTGAAGGACGATACAGTAACTTACTCGAGCTCAAGCTCCGAGCGCAAGGTTTGAATGCTACTATCGACAACATGGCACATGGATCCACAAATTCCGTGTGGAATGGAATGGTACTAGATCAGTTGCTAGATGTCTCTGATGACAGCATTGATTTGATCATTTGGGAGTATGCGATTAATGACTATGCGCCAAGTTCCAGAGGTGACGAAGCTCAAATGCTGCAGTTCTGGCTCACAAGAATAGAAAGCCTTTACGTCAGGGCCCGAAAATCGCCACCTCCCATACTCCTTGTCTATTTATGGCGGTATCATATTGGAATGGAATCAGATGATGCGATTATGGAAAAAGGAGCGGGATATTCAAATACAAATGAAACCCTCGCCATTGTTGACCAATTTAATGATAACGGTCTCCAGATCGGAATTATGAATGTGGGCCAAATCATTACACCTTCTGTTTTTGTGAAGCAGAAGAGACAAGTACTAGATGACGTACATCACCCAGGTTGTTACGGTAATCGAATAATAGCGGATTTGCTGCAATACACTATTTACTCCAACATGCTTCTGGCCGAGAACGCAACCGAGTGCCGTCGGATACCAGTTGATCCGACACAACTGCCATCGCAGGATGGTACTTCACAAGAACCTCTGATACAGTTATTTGACATTCTCACGAGTTCCAAAGCTGTGTTTGGAACGTATATGCATTGGGAGCCAAAGCTACCGGGTCCTTCGATATCGCGGCCTCTTGTTACAACTGAGAGTGCAGAACTAGCAACTGTGAAGCTACTAGATTTTGCTGATGGCGATAGAACACCGGGACGACACGACACAAAAGAAGGACTGCTAGTACCGATCTGTGGAACGGAAGTGAGTTTGCAGCTAACATTGACATCGCCGGACTGGGAGTGGCTTTGCGTTGCATATGCAGGTCCGTCCATAGTCATGGCCATCGATAATGGTGTCCCGCAACGTTTCCAAGGAAATGGATACAAAGTCTCCAAAATGGCCAAACCGATCAACATGATACCGCGAAGAGGAACCTACGAATGGATTGATCTTCGGCATATTGAGAAATCTACGAATGCATCGAAAGGGTTCCAGTTGTCATTTTGTGATGAAACGACAGCGCCCGTATCCAGTGCTCTCATTCATTTCATGGTTGGTGTGGCGCTGGAGCGCAAGTAACAGCTAGTTCATTGGGGTTAAAACACTCTTATCACTAGCAAGTTGAATTAAAAGGATTGAAAACGCGTCGGAGGCAAACAAACGCTACCGCCTTCCAAACTTACACAGTCACTGTCTATTATTTGCCACGATCGTAGCCAGGTTGATCCTGTTCGTGCAGGATGTCCCTTCTTTCCGCTTTGCCTAGCTTCCAGACTAAGCTTGTCCCTACGTGTGACAAATGCCCGTGCAGATTTGCCTCGTTTGCAAGGTCTACTGTGGTATTATTTTGTTGTCTGTTCTACTAATTACCTGCTGGTAATGATATTTCCGGGAAAGCCATTTGATGACTCTGGGTCAAGTTTTGTTTAATGGATTGTTGCTTCTGGAATTCTCTTCTTGCTTGCTGGGTTCTATTAGTGTGGTGGTATTAGTAGTCGGACGTTACAAGAGGCACGATTCAGGAATCGTACGAATGAATTTGAACTCAATAATAATGGCAGCAGCAACATCGTTGCTGAACAATCGATGGTTGCTCACTAATTTCTGTAGGCAACCAAAAGTTTTCAAGTTCGAAAATGAACGCATTAAGCAACCATCTCCTTGACATCCACTGCAGCTCAGAATCGTCCGAGCTGCAGCAATCCGATCGGATTGCATCGCCTCGAGAAGCCGACGTCCGCGTTGAGATTGTTGAGATGCCTGTGCCCGTTGCCGTCCAATCTTCTCGTGTCGACTCAACCACCTTGAAGCCAAGCCATGCATGCAGCAATGGTTCTAAGCAGTTTGATCAATTTGAAGATCACTATGAACTTGGTGAACTAATCGGCGAAGGTGGCTTCGGATCCGTGTACCGTTGCACACACAAAACCACCGGAACCGAGCGCGCTGTCAAGATAATACAAAAGCAAGGTCTCAGTGACGACGAAAAACAAGACATCATTCAAGAGCATCAAATTGTCAAGGAGTTAAACCACTCTGATATTGTACGCATGGTGAAGTTATACGATACATCAACAGCATTTTTTATGGTTCAGGAAATTGTTCGCGGCTGTGAGTGCTTTGACGCGCTCGTGCAACAAGAACGATTCACTGAAGAACAAGCTGCCTTGATCATTCGGAAACTTCTTTCCTGTCTTGCGTACCTGGATGAACACAACTTGGTCCATCGTGATGTGAATTTAGAGAACATTCTTCTTGGACAAGATACTGAAGGCAATATTGACTACTCACAGGTGAAACTTATTGACTTCGGTCTCTGTGCCGAAATAAAAGGTGAAAAACTGACACACATTTGCGGCAAGTCTCATTATTTAGCCCCAGAAGTGATGGAACAACGATACGATACAAAATATGATGTTTGGAGCCTTGGCTGCGTTGCCTATGTTATGCTGGCTGGATTTATGCCGTTTGATGCCGACACCGATGCGGACGTTCGGCAGCAAATCATGGACAGTAAAACGTACCTGTCCTTTGAAGATCTGGAATGGGACGTTGTCTCAGAGGATGGTCAAAATTTTGTTGCGAGTCTCCTCACCTTCGATGCAGACGCTCGTCCCTCTGCCCAAGAAGCCTTGCAACACCCTTGGTTGAATCGTGGCAGTGTCGCACACGAAGAAAGAATAGCGAAGGAAACAACGCTTATTTCCAAAGAAACACACGTTACCTTTGACGATATTAATGTCGTCATGGAATATAGTGCACCATCGTGCTGCAGTCAAGATCTGATCCTGTCGTGCGATTTCAACTCTTCTGGATTAACGGAGCGAACGGTTGAAGACGACAGATCTTGCTCGTCTTCGTTGCAACATCACCTGATACAGAGCCCACCTAGTACAGTGATTTAAATTGAACTAGCTTTTGTTCATGACTACTGTATTATTTATTTACAACAATGGGTTCAGCATTACAATAGAGTCGGATCAAAACGAAGTGCCAACATGTCTTCTCCCTGACCCACAAGTGCATGATACCCGTGCTTTTTCAGGGCTAGCGTCAAATTTCCAATGCGGCTTCCAGGGGCTCCCTCCTCGAAGTTGTCTTTCCTATCTTTTGCTTTCATGACCTTGTCTTCGTAGTGCAGTATGGGTGGCTTGATTTTAAGTTCATCCAACAATCCCGGAAGTAGAATATGTTCGTACCCCTCGACATCTACCTGCAATAGTGAAATAGGAGTAACACTGGCATCCAGTTGGAAGGATTTCTCCAGCAAATGTGCCACGGTGCCACACATAATCTTGGCTTGAAGGATGCATGTTTCAAAATTCTTATTAAAGAACCACTTTTGGTAGGCACAATCCAACGATCCCAACTGATATTTCATCCTGATTTGCGAGAAATGACAAAGGCTATGTAAGTTGCCGTTCATACATGTTTTTACAAGACAACTGACTTGTAAAATTCTAGATACACTCTACGTACCAATCTGGATGGTCCTGACAGACTTGGGGGGCCGAATCAGCTGTATTGAAGTGACAAAAGGTACACCCATCCGGATTTTCATCATAAGAAATGGCTGAATTGGAAAGACCGTGACAAACCAACCCATGATCTTGGACAAATGAATTGTAGGATTTTGTCAGGGCTTTGAAATTGTCGGGAACAGGTTCAATCACAACGGGCAGCCAATGGGTTTTGGGAATGTCCTTGTACCGGCCCGAAAATTTAGGATGCATCCACAGGCCATGCATCGGATCATTGCTAATCCCGTCCATTCCACCTATTTGCAAAGTAAAGACCATTTGATTCGTTTGCATGGCGTGATCCATAATGGCATGACCGAGCGGTATCAAGGTTGGTTTTTGGTTCGTCTGCCTGTAAAATTCTTTGGCAATTCGAATTACTTCAGATTCGGATAAAATGCGCGAGACAGTGTTATTTTTGTCGGCGCAAAGCGTGCCAAAAGGATTATGCTGTTTGTCTGGAATATCAGCAACTGGCACAGCAGGCTCATTCGATGCTCCTGCGCCCAAACTCTTGGTTTCGCTACTAGTACTGGTCCTTTGAACATTCTCCCCTTGCGAGAGTTTGGCGAAGGCGAACGGTTGTTGTTGGCAGGAACAGAAAGTTCGTCCCAGCAGAAAGGCGCACGTAAACGAGACGCAGTAAAATAAAATGTATTTGGTTGGTGTGTACTGCGGCGACTTGGTGGTCACCGTGGAAGAAGGTGAGAGTGGACCTGATGGTTGTCGAGTAACCTGTCCCTTTGGTGAGACTTGTACCATCGCAAGAATGTGATTTCCGTACAAAGTACAAAAGAAGCTCTGTTGGTAGATTGATGCTGTAGCGAGACTTAGCCGATCTAAGCCCAGAGCAGTCTTGTCCTTGAATGTGAAGAAACTACTACGCACTACAGTAGCTAGTAGGCGTTCAAAAATTGGATAGTGATAATAGTAATAGTGTAATAAGTCTAGTGATAATAATATTTATTTTAACATACGACAACATTAAGACTGCCGAAAATTGCATGACCAAATTTTTTGGTCACTTGTTCCTACGGCTGCGGGGTCATTACAGTTTTGTTTTATGTGGTTTCTTAAAAGAGAGGGATTTTGATCACTGGAATAATCAACCTTCGTATTGACCAAATAATAAAATAATAGGGGTTGTCAAAAGTAGAATGATTACGAGCGAACGCTACCGCGTTCTCTCGACTATGCCAGCTCTCTAGGGCTACGTTCGGCTAGGTAGGGTGGTTTGGAGAAACTCGGCAATTTACTAGGGCCGACCTTTTCTCCGTTCCGAGG
>Ga0100392_1006537_pt1 | contig 10121 bp, 6 predicted proteins | sample CryGeymeta201516_FD_81548 | JGI IMG/M metagenome (GOLD analysis project Ga0100392, IMG submission 81548) | Groundwater microbial communities from Crystal Geyser aquifers in Utah, USA - Crystal Geyser metaG 2015-16 | ecosystem: Environmental > Aquatic > Deep subsurface > Groundwater | place: USA... | reverse complement strand
TTCCAGCCTGATCCCCAGCCCGGTCGAGTCCTGCGTGCCGAAGCGGCACCAGTCGGTTCCCACGCAGGTCTTCACCGTGCGCAGGCCCTTGGCGTAGGCGTGCCCCGAGACCATGCCCGCCGCGTTCAGATCGGCCCAGACCGCAGGCAGATCCTGCTTCTTCACGCCGAGCAGGTCGATGCGCTGACCGCCGGTGACCTTGACCGTAGGGATGGCGAACTTGTCGGCCACGTCGGCGATGGCGCGCAATTCCGCCGGTGAGGTGATCCCGCCCCACATGCGCGGCACCACCGAGAACGTGCCGTCCTTCTGGATATTGCCATGCGCGCGTTCGTTGATGAATCGGCTCTGGGCGTCGTCGCGGTATTCGGTCGGCCACGCGACGATCAGATAAAGGTTCAGCGCCGGGCGGCACGAGGCGCAGCCGCAGGAGGTCTTCCACCCCAGCTCCTGCATCGCCGCCGGGATCGACTTGAGTTCCTTGGCCAGGATCAGCCGCCGCACGTCCTCATGCGTCATCTCGGTGCAGCCGCACATCGGCTTCTCGGCTGGCGCCGCGTAGGCGTCGCTGAGCGTCGCCTTGAGCAGGCTCTCCACCAGTCCGGTGCAGGAGCCGCAGGAGGACGACGCCTTGGTGACGGCGCGGACCTCGTCCAGCGTGGTCAGGCCCTTCGACGTGATCGCGCCGGTGATCGCGCCCTTGCAGACGCCGTTGCAGCCGCAGATCTCGAGATCATCCGGCGAGGCTGCAACGGCCGCCATAGGGTCCAGCGGCGCGCCCCCGGCGAAGGCTGGACCAAAGATCAGCGTGTCGCGGCCCTCGGCCACGTCCTCGCCCGCTTTCAGCTTCTGGAAAAACCATGCGCCGTCGGCGGTGTCGCCATACATCACCGCGCCGACGATGCGGTTCTGCTCCAGCACCAGCCGTTTGTAGACGCTGCGGCCCGGGTCGCGGAACACGATCTCCTCGCGACCCGGCGCCTCGGTGAAATCGCCTGCGGAGAAAAGGTCAACGCCGGTGACCTTGAGCTTGGTGGAAAGGTCCACGCGCTGGAACGCCGCTTTCCGCCCAAGAAGCGTGCGCGCAGCGACCCGCGCCATGTCGTAGAGCGGGGCGACAAGGCCGTAGGTGGTCTTGTCGTGCTCGATGCACTCGCCAATGGCCAGGATGTCGGCGTCGTCGGTGCGCATCTGGTCGTCCACCACCACGCCGCGCGCCACCTCCAGCCCCGCGTCGCGGGCGAGTCGCGTCTCGGGGCGGATGCCGGCCGCCATCACCACGAGGTCGCATTCGCAGGTCGTGCCGTCCTCCAGAAGCACCGCCTCGGCGCGGCCCTCGCCGACGATGGCCTGGGTGTGCGCGTTACAGTGCACCCGGATGCCCCGCCGTTCGAGGTCACGCTGCAGCAAATACCCCGCCGCAGGGTCGAGCTGGCGCTCCATCAGATGGCCCATCAGGTGCAGCACGGTCACGTCCATGCCGCGCAAGGCGAGCCCCGCCGCCGCCTCCAGCCCCAGCAGCCCGCCGCCGATCACCACCGCCTTCGCGCCCGGTTTGCGCGCCGCCTCGATCATGCGCAGCGTGTCGTCGAGGTCGCGATAGGCGGTGACGCCTGGCAGATCGTTCCCCGGCACGGGGATGATGAACGGCGCCGAGCCGGTGGCCAGCAGCAGCTTGTCGTAGGGCGTCTCGCCCTTTGCGCTGAACACGACCTTCGCCTTGCGGTCGATGCGCGTCACCGTCTCGCCGAAGCGGCAGGTCACGCCATGGCTGGCGTACCAGTCCGCATCATGGGTGACGATCTCGGCGTAGGTCTTTTCGCCCGCCAGCACCGGCGAGAGCATGATCCGGTTGTAGTTGCCGCGCGGTTCGGCCCCGAACAGCGTGACCTCGAAATCGCCGGCCCCTTCGCCGAACAGATATTCGAGGGCGCGGCCCGACGCCATGCCGGCGCCGATGACCACCAGTTTCTGCTTGCTCATCTCACGCAGCCTTTTTGCTGTGGGCGCCATGCTCGTATGCCTCCAGGAAGCCGAGCAGTTCTTCGCGGTAGGCGTAGTAGTCGGGGTGGTCGAGCAGCGCGCGACGGGTGCGCGGGCGCGGCAGGGAGACGTCCATGACCTTGCCGATGCGCGCATTCGGCCCGTTGGTCATCATCACCACCCGGTCGGCGAGCAGGATCGCCTCGTCCACGTCATGGGTGACGCAGATCGCGGTGACCTTGGTGCGGCTCCACACCTCCATCAGCACCTCCTGCAATTCCCAGCGCGTCAGGCTGTCGAGCATCCCGAACGGCTCGTCGAGCAGCAGCAGCTTGGGGTTGAGCGCGAAGGCGCGCGCGATGCCGACGCGCTGGCGCATGCCGTTCGACATCTCGGCGGCTGGCTTGTCGAGCGCGTCGCCGAGGCCCACGCGCTCCAGATAATAGTCCGCCACATCCGCCCGCTCGGCGCGGCTGGCGCGCGGATAGACCCGGCTCACTCCCAGCGCCACGTTCTCGCGCGCCGTCAGCCACGGCATCAGCGAGGGCGACTGGAACACCACGGCGCGCTCTGGATCGGCGCCCAGCACATGGCGGCCGTCGAGCGTGATAGCGCCTTCGCTGATCTCGTTCAGCCCGGCGGTCATGGTCAGCACCGTGGACTTGCCGCAGCCGGAGTGACCGATCAGGGACACGAACTCACCCTTGGCGAGCGTCAGATCAAAGCCGTCCACCACGGTCAGCGGGCCTGTCGGCGTCGCGTAGGTCTTCTTCAGCCCCGAGAATTGCAGATACCGCGCGTCGTTGCGCCCCGAGGCCGTCCTGGCGGCCTGCGCCCAGACCTTCGGCGTCTGGTGCAGCGGCAGCACGGTCGGCGCGGGGCGCTCGGTCGCCGCGACGCGTTGCTGTCCGAGATCCATCAGGTATTGCGTGACGCGGGCGCGCAGGCGCTTGAAGGCGGGGTCATGGTTGACGCCGGCGCGGTCGCGTGGGCGGGGCAGGGCGACCGTGAACGCCTCGCTCAGCGTCCCGTCGGGTTTCAGGATCACGATCCGGTCGGCGAGCAGGATCGCCTCGTCCACGTCGTTGGTGACCAGCACGACCGTCTTGCGATCCGCAGCCCAGATGCGCTCGATCTCGTCCTGCAGATTGGCCCGCGTCAGCGCGTCGAGCGCCGACAGCGGCTCGTCGAGCAACAGGACTTCGGGGTCCATCGCCAGCGCGCGCGCCACCGCCACGCGCTGGCGCATGCCGCCAGACAGCTCCGCCGGCTTGCGGTCGATGGCGTGAGAAAGTCCCACCATCGCCACATGGCGCACGACGGTTGCGGCGCGCTCGGCTTTCGACCTGGCGCCATGGGTCGCGTCCACCGCGAGGCGGACGTTGTCGCCGACGCTGAGCCAGGGCATCAGCGAATAGGACTGGAACACCAGCCCCCGCTCGGGCCCCGGCCCGGTCACCGGGCGGCCCTTGAAGCGCACCGCGCCGCTATCGGGCGTCTCCAGCCCCGCCATAAGGTTGATCAGCGTTGTCTTCCCCGTGCCGGAGAAGCCGAGGATCGCGACGAACTCGCCGCGCGCGACCTCGAGCGTCACGTCGCGCAGCACGTCGTTGCGCGACAAGCCCTCGCCGTAGCTCTTGGACACAAAATCGAGGCTGAGATGCGACATGGCTTCCTCCCTCAGCGCGTCTTGTCGAAGGTCACCATCGACTGGACGGCGAACATCACGCGGTCGAGCGCGAAGCCGATCAGCCCGATGGTGAACACCGCCACCATGATGCGGGCGAGGCTGTCGGAACCGCCGTTCTGGAACTCGTCCCAGACGAACTTGCCGAGGCCGGGATTCTGCGCCAGCATTTCGGCGGCGATCAGCACCATCCAGCCGACGCCCAGCGACAGCCGCAGTCCGGTGAAGATCAGCGGCAGCGCCGAAGGCAGGATCACGCGGCGGATCTTGGTGAGCGTCGAGAGCCGCAGCACCTTCGCCACGTTCAGCAGGTCGCGATCCACCGAGGCGACGCCGAGCGTGGTGTTGATCAGCGTCGGCCACAGCGAGCACAGCGTGACCGTGATCGCGGAGGTTATGAAGGATTTCGAGAAGGTCGGGTCGTCGGAGACGTAGGCCGCCGACACGATCATGGTGACGATCGGCAGCCAGGCCAGCGGGCTGACCGGTTTGAACACCTGCACCAGCGGGTTGATCGCGGCCTGACCGATGGGCGAAAGCCCCGCGAGCACGCCCAGCGGAATGGCGATCACGGCGCCGATGGCGAAGCCGAAGAACACGGTCAGCAGCGACGTGCGGATCTGGTCGTAATAGCTTGGCGCGCCGGTGTAGCTGCGCCGTTTCACCTGATCCGCCTTGCCGTCCGCGACCAGCGCCGCGTTGCGCGCCTCCTGCCGCGCGTAGAACGCGGCGGCGCTTTCGCGCTTGGCGACATGGTCGGCATGCAGCACCTGCGCCTGCGCCCAGACCTGCGCCGGCCCCGGCACCGCGCCCAGCGAGGTCTGCACCATCGGCGCGGTCTGCGCCCAGACCGCGAGAAAGCCAAGGATCGCCAGCATCGGCACGATGGCGAGCCGCCACAACTCGCGCAACTGCGCACGCGCGCTGTCGCCGGCGGCGAGCCGCAGCAGCGGGGTCAGGAACGACAGGCCGAGCACGCCAAACCAGCGGTCGGCCTTGCCGATCAGCCCGAACAGCCGCTCGCGGCGGGCGCGTGCGGGCGCGGTGTCATGATCGAGGGCGAGGCTCATCTTTGACGTCCTTGCTGGAGTGCGGGGCTTCAACCGCCGACGACATCGGCGCCGACGACGCGCTGTCCGTCCTTCAGCCCGATGGAAAGCGCATCGAGGTAGGCGTTCGGCGCGTGGCCGTCATAGCGCACGCCGTCGATGAACTCGGCGGTGGGGGCGCGGTAGCCGTCGGTCTCCCACGGGAAATCTGCTTGATCGGCGAGGCCCTCCTCGACCAGCAGGCGAGCGGCCTGGAGGTAGATGTCGGGGCGATAGACCTTGCGGGCGACGTCGTCGTACCAGGCGTCGGACTTGCCGTCGTCGATCTGGCCCCAGCGGCGCATCTGGGTGAGATACCAGACCGCGTCAGAGTAGAACGGATAGGTCGCGTCGTAGCGGAAGAACACGTTGAAGTCGGGGATGGCGCGCACGTCGCCCTTCTCGAACTCGAAGGTGCCGGTCATCGAGGCGGCGATCACCTCGGCGTCCGCGCCGACATATTGCGGACGCGCCAGGATCTCGACCGCCTCGGCGCGGTTGGCGTTGTCGTTCTCGTCCAGCCACATCGCCGCGCGGATCAGCGCCTTGGTCACGGCGAGCGCGGTGTTGGGATACTGCTCGGCGAAGCTGGCCGTGATCCCGAACACCTTCTCGGGGTTGTTCTTCCAGATCTGATAGTCGGTGATCACCGGCACGCCGATGCCCTTGACCACCGCCTGCTGGTTCCACGGCTCTCCGACGCTGTAGCCGGAGATGGTGCCAGCCTCCAGCGTCGCCGGCATCTGCGGCGGCGGCGTCACCGATAGCAGCACGTCGGCGCCGATCTGGCCGGAGATGTTGTCGGCGGAGTAGAAGCCGGGGTGCAGCCCGCCCGCAGCCAGCCAGTAGCGCAGCTCGTAGTTGTGCGTGCTGACCGGAAACACCATGCCCATGTTGAACGGCTTGCCCTGGGCGCGGAAGCCCTCCACCACCGGCTTCAGCGCGGCGGCCGAGATCGGGTGGACCGGCTTGCCGTCGGCGCCGGTCGCGATATGCGGCTTCATCTGCGCCCAGACGTCGTTCGACACGGTGATCCCGTTGCCGTTGAGGTCCATCGAGAATGGCGTGATCACGTGCGCCTCGGTGCCGAAACCGATGGTGGCGGCCAGCGGCTGACCGGCGAGCATGTGCGCGCCATCGAGCCGCCCCTCGATCACGCCGTCGAGCAGCACCTTCCAGTTGGCCTGCGGCTCCAGCGTGACGAACAGGCCCTCGTCCTCGAAGAACCCCTTCTCATAGGCGATGGCCAGCGGCGCCATGTCGGTCAGCTTGATGAAGCCGAAGGTCAGTTCGTCCTTCTCCACGTCCAGCAGCGCGAAGGCGGGCGAGGCCAGCAGGGCGGCGAGGGCGGTGGAGGCGAGCAGGGTGCGGGCGGTCATGGCGGTTCTCTCCTTCGGCGTGAGGCCGAAAACGAAAAACGCCGCCCGACACGCGCGCCTGACCCGGAAGGGTCGGCTGCGGATCGAGCGGCGTCGCTCAGCGGGGCTCCAGCGTCGGAGCGGGATATCGGATGGTCGCGCCGTCATTGGCGCGTGGATTCAATTAAGCGCTTTTGCTGCGCCGCGTCAAAGGGAATCTAGCCTTTAAAAAAGGCGATATCATTTTTTATTGCACATAAAATAAACAATAATATCTAATATGCAGAAATTCTGCGCATTATGCGCCGGGATCGAACGCGCGCCCGTCGAAGAACCGGTCCGGGCCGAGGAACAGCGCGCCTTGCGCGGACGCCACGCCGATGCGTGATTCGAGCGCGCCCTCGACCTTGGACGAGGCGCCGGGCAGGTCGGCGGCCAGCGGCTTCAGCGCAGCGCGGTAGAGATCGGGCCGAAAGCAGGCGCCGGCGGCCGCGTGCGCGGTCGCAGGGTCCACGCACCAGCGCGGGGCCGCGCGCGCCGCGATCCATTGCGCCTGACTGCGCCAGGGAAAGCTCGCCTCCACCCCCGCAAAGCCGATGAAGCGCTGGGTGCGCCGAATGGCGCCCGAGGCGTCCACAGACAGCGCGCCGGTCAGGCCCCGCTCGATCAGCGTCGAAGCCACGCCGAGGTAGCCGGGGCGCGCCATCAATTCGGCCGCAGTGGCGAGGTTCGCCGTCCGTCCCAGCCAGCGCCCGGCGCGAAACAGCGCGCGCAACAGCGCCGACAGCGTATCGGGATGCGCCTCCGCCCAGTCGCGCCGCACGCCGAGCGCCTTCTCCGGCGCCCATCCCCAGATCGCAGCGCCGGGCAGAACCAGCCGCGCGGCGCCGCGCTCGACCGCCAGCGATCCCCACGGCTCGCCGACGCAGAAGGCGTCGATCTGGCCCGCCGCCAGCGCCTCGACCATCAGCGGCGGCGGCACGGTCTGGAAGCTGACGTCGCGGTCGGGGTCGCCGCCGCAGCCCTCCAGCCAATAGCGCAACAGCTCGACATGCATCGACTGCGGGAACGGCGCGCCGATGGCGACGGGGCGCCGTTCCGCCGCGCGCAGCAGCGCCACGCCCATCGCGCGCGCGTCGCCGAAGCGGTCGGGGCCGTCGAGCCCCATCTCGGCGGCGAGCGCGACCGATACGCCCACTGCGCCGCCGCCGATCGTGAGGACGTAGGGTGCGAGCACTTCGGCCTGCATCGCGCCGGCGCCAAGGCTCATCGCCAGCGGCATCGGCGCCAGCATATGCGCCGCCGGATAGAGCCCAAGCGCGACCTTGTCGCGGATGTTGGACCACGAGGGCTCACGCACCAGCGCCAGCGCCAACCCTTCCTCCGCCGCGAAGCCCATCTCGTGCGCCACGATCAGCGGCGCCGCGTCCACCAGCGGCACAAAGCCGATCTCGATGCTTGCGCGGCTCATCGCAGCAACTCCGCCGCGTCGATCAGCGCGCGGGCGATGTCGGCCAGCTTGCGGCCCTTCTCCATCGCGGTCTTGCGCAACAGCGCGTAGGCGTCCTCTTCCGACAGGCCGCGCGCCTTCATCAGCAGGCCCTTGGCGCGGTCGATGGTCTTGCGCTCGGACAGCGCCTCCCTGGTGGCGGCAAGTTCGGCGCGCAGCCGGGCGACGGCGTGAAAGCGGCTGATCGCCATTTCGACGATGGCGCGGATGCGTCGCTTCTCCAGCCCGTCCACCACATAGGCGCTGACGCCGGCCTCGATTGCGGCGCGCGTCGTCTCGGCGTCGGAGCGGTCGACAAACATCGCCACCGGCCGCTCCATCGAGCCGGAGGCGGCGGCCATCTGCTCCAGCGCGTCGCGCGAGGGCGAGGCGAGATCCAGCAGCACCACATCCGCCCGCGCCTCGGCGATGCGCCGCGCCAGGCCCGTCTCGTCGCCGATCACAATGACGTCGATGTCGTCGAAGGCGTCCTTGAGGCCGTCGACGATCATCAACGCCCGGTCCCGGTCTGCGTCGACGACGGCGACGCGCAGCGTGCTCATGAATGCCGACCTTTCAGCGCGACGCGATGCGGCGTCGGCTCAGGATGCGCGACGCCGGGCCGTGCTGCAAGTGCGAAGGCGCGCGCGGTTGCCGTCGCGCGATCGCGGGTCGCGCCGGGCGCCGCACTCAGTAGCCGAGGTCGTCGATCAACTGCGTCGGCTTGGCCAGCCGCTCCAGCGCGGCGACATCGTCCAGCGTGACGCGCGCGCCGTCCATCCGCACATGATAGGCGGCCAGCGTGTTGAACGCGCGCGACAGGTTCTCGGGCGTCATGCCGAGGTATGAGGCGAGGCGCCGCTTCTCGATCGGCAGGTCGAACGGGCCGCCCGCGCGGTGGTGGTGGCGCAGCAGATAGTTCGCCAGCCGCTCGACCGCTGAGCGCAGCTTGAGGTCCTTGGCGGCCTTGATCGTCGAGCGGTAGCACCCCGCCAGCTCCACCACCACGGCGCGGGCGAAGGCGCCGTCGCGGTCGAACACCGCGCGCATGTCCTCCGACGGGATCAGCGCCACGCGCGCCTTCTCCAGCGTGCGCGCCGACATCAGATAGGGCCGGTCGCGCACCGTGGCCGCCAGAATGAAGGTCGAGACCGGGTGCAGCGTCGCCATCGTGGTCTCACGCCCGTTCCACGAGGCGAACAGCTCGACCGCGCCCGCCAGCACGACGTGCAGAAAATCCGCCGGGTCGCCCTCGGTGACCAACTGCACCTGCGGCGGAAAGGTCTGCACATAGGCGCCGCGCACCAGCGCCTCGAACGCCTCATCCTCCATGCCGCGGAACAGGGCGAGGGTGCGCAGTTCGGGCGCATCGTCCGAGCGCATGATTCGATCCACCCCGAAAACCTTGGTCCACTTGATATTCATCAAGCTTAATCAGGCCAAAATCAACCGCCTGCAGGGAGATTCAAGGCGTCTTGCTTGATCGGATCGACGATGCGCCATGATCGGCGCAGGCCATGGTCTTGTTTGGCGCCGCGCGGGCGGCGGCTTTGATCGAGGTCAATCGCCAGGCGTCGCGCTCCCCGCAGTGTCCCCGTCAGCGGCGCGCCCCGCGTTGCGTGCGCGCCGGATAGCCGGAGGACATCTTTCATGCCTGCACTCGACGGGGTGACGCGCGCCGACCAGACCCGGGCTCTGGGGCTGAGCACGGTCGCCTTCACCATCTGCTTCGCCGTCTGGACCATCTTCGCGATCATCGGCGTCCAGATCAAAAAGGACCTCGGCCTGTCCGAGACCGAATTCGGCCTGCTGGTCGCGACGCCGATCCTCACCGGCTCGCTGACGCGGCTGATGCTCGGCATCTGGACCGAGCAATATGGCGGGCGGCTGGTGTTCTCCGCCCAGATGATCCTCGCAGGCGTCGCGACCTGGCTTTTGACGCTGGCCGACAGCTACGCGATGTTTCTGGTGGCGGCGCTGGGCGTGGGTCTGGCGGGCGGATCGTTCGCCATCGGCGTGGCCTATGTCTCGCAATGGTATCCCAAGGATCGGCAGGGCACCGCGCTCGGCATCTTCGGCGCGGGCAACGTGGGCGCCGCCGTCACCAAGTTCGGCGCGCCGTTCATCATGGTCGCCTTCGGCTGGGAGGCGGTGGCGCTGGTGTGGGCGGCGGCGATCACGCTGATGGGCGTGGCGTTCCTGATCTTCGCCAAGGAGGATCCCCATCACGCGCACCGCCGGGCCACCGGCGCCGCCGGGCCGACGCTGGCGCAGCAGCTGGAGCCGCTGAAGAACCTGCAAGTGTGGCGGTTCTCGCTTTATTACTTCTTCGTTTTTGGCGCCTTCGTGGCGCTGGCGCTGTGGCTGCCGCATTATCTGGTCGATGTCTACAGCCTCGACATCCGCACTGCGGGCATGGCGGCGGCGGCGTTCAGCCTGGCGGCCAGCCTGTTCCGCGCCTATGGCGGCCATCTGTCGGACCGGGTCGGCGCCCGCACGGTGATGTACTGGACCTT
>Ga0100392_1006508_pt1 | contig 10147 bp, 6 predicted proteins | sample CryGeymeta201516_FD_81548 | JGI IMG/M metagenome (GOLD analysis project Ga0100392, IMG submission 81548) | Groundwater microbial communities from Crystal Geyser aquifers in Utah, USA - Crystal Geyser metaG 2015-16 | ecosystem: Environmental > Aquatic > Deep subsurface > Groundwater | place: USA... | reverse complement strand
TCGGAACGGAGAAAAGGTCGGCCCTAGTAAATTGCCGAGTTTCTCCAAACCACCCTACCTAGCCGAACGTAGCCCTAGAGAGCTGGCATAGTCGAGAGAACGCGGTAGCGTTCGCTCGCGAGTAACGAGACGCTGAGCCCATAACCTTAAACGAACAGCTTTTCGTCCAAACCTCTACTCTCTACTCTAGAGTAGTAGTAGTCTCAGAAACCTTACGACTAGTAGTAGTAGTAGCTACGAGTACCCAGTAGTAGGCAGCCATTACTGAAATCACTATCATGATGCTCCTTGAAGGTACCAGTAGTCTTTTTGTCATTTTCTAAGTTTAGTTGGTTGCGTGGTCGCATTCTGCGAGAACCTCACTTACTCACACGGACGTTTGATTCTTAGTACGCAACCCGGGCTGGTGCTAAAAACCGGCGAAGCTTCTGAATAGTAGATGCCTTAGACCTCCAAAACACAGAGCGCAACTTTGAAACCTGAACAGAAATTGGCGGTTCCTGCAGTAATCGATTTTCGCCGGGAGAAAGAATGAATTTGCTGGTGCTACTGCTGTACGAAATGTGAAAGTATGTATACTGCAAGTATAACTAGAAGGGCTTTGACAAGCAGAAATATCGCTTTAGGCGTCACTTACTATCGCATTATTTAATTCTTTCAAGCAACAATTCTCTTAAGTTTATCTACCTACTGTCGGCACACCCTAATGGCGCTTCACGTATCAGTCTAATGGCGCAACCTAATGAAGCTTCACGTAACAGTCGAATCCACGTTTGGTCTCAAAACGCTCGGGCTTGGTGTACCAGATCTCGCAACGGCCGTACCCGTTGGTGTTGGAGTACTCCAAACCCTTGCATTTGTAGTCGTCCGAGCAGAACTTCTCACACTGGTCGCGACTAGCTTTGTAAACGACAAAGTCCTTTCCACCGTCAGAACCGGATCCACCATTCGAAGTGCGGCAGGCCTTACCATCCTTTTCGTCGTAAGCAGCCTCTTTGTAAAAGAGAATCTTATTCATATATTCCGCGTCGTTGTACTTGACGTCCTTCAAAGAACGCGTCGTGAGATAGTATTCGTCAGTAGCCGAGTACTCCATAACATACCCATAATAGGCATTCGAAACCGTGTAGTAGTGACCGTACTCTTTGGGAGCTTCTGAAATGAGCCACTTCTGCTTGACGTCTTCATAATCGCAATCACGAAGATTCACATAGTAGGTGTCGTCCATCTCGTAGCACTTCCCTGTCTTTCCGGTGTCGTCATACTTCTCCAAGTGGTAGTTGTGATAAACGAACTTTGCCTTGTCCTGGTCAATACGAGCACGTTCATTAGAATGATAGCCGAGGTAATAACCTGCACCCCATCCCTTGCTCTCCAAGAGAAAGGCGTAGTTATCATACTCGGTCAAAGCCCGCGTATCAGGGGTATTTTCGGCGGTGGTGGAGCTCTGAGAACGAAGCTGTCCCGCTTCGGCGACACCAGAGAAGGCAGTCAAAGTGAAAAATAGGATTTTGAAAAGCATGGTAAATGTTGTTGTTTGGTGTTTTCTTTTGTAAAGGTTCAATGATTAAATTATGAACTCAAGTTTTTTGCCCTTTTCTTGGAGCCCAGTTGAATCGGAACACTTTAAAATCTTGCAAGATTAGTAGTAATCGTAACCATCGAGTTTCTGGAGTGTTTTTTGGACGTCTTATGTAGGTTCTAGCTCCTTCATTGCAAAACTAAGCTCATGTGTGTTCCTCTTTTTATTCACGGGGTGTCGCGTTTGCAGCGATAATAGAGAAGCGTCAAATACTCACAGTACTGCTTAAATGCACGACTGACATTTCGGGGTTTGTGGGACAAGTAGGTTGCAGTCGTGGAACGTGAATGGTTATAGTACTACAATCCGGAACGCGAATAACAGCACTCCCATATTGGCTAGCGTCCGACTTTTCTTATCGTATTGGCTATTGCGCGTCTTCGTTTTCGTCTCTGGATTTACTTTGATAGTCCCTTTGAGGATCAGCTACACCAATACTCCGGAGTCCTACTCACATAGCCTCGCGTCACCGTTTCTCGAATCCAGGATCTCGTCGAAATAAAGCCCCATAGTATTTGATTTCAAAAGCCCTTGATGGTGATTATTTTATCTGCACCACATCATGATGTTGGTCGGGGAATTAGGCCTATAAAGGCGTTGCTGCGTGATCAATTCTGCCTTGGCGTCTCGTGTCCTCGTAAGAGACAGGATATTACGGTCCAGACCGAAGCTACTTTTTTGACAACAGCAGCTTGTGATTGTCACGTGTTCTCTACTGGGTTAACGTTGAGAAATAAATAAAAATGCAATGAGTTTCGAAGAAAATATTGATGCCACGCATGACAAATTCTACGTGCGAGCGGTCCTCCGATAAGAAAATTAAACGAGTTCAATATGCTACAGCTACCTTTTACTGTACAGTAAAATATAACTACTAGTTAGCACAGATCGCAATTGCTGTTACGTATATATCGAGTACTGTAGTCATGTTGTTTTGGTCGTTTGCTATTGAAGTACTGGAAGTTTCATTCATGCTATCATCTGTGTATTATGAACCTGTCTCTGCCTCGCTTCACGCGAAGGGAGAAAAATGTAATCAGCGTATTTAATCCTTGGTCATACCTCTATAAATATACATACTTGATAATGATACGTACAGTGGTCTTCCAAAGCACCGAGCATACCTTAAAATATCGTAGATTCTCTCTCAAACCCCTCAGACTCCTTCGTTCGATGCTGCCAATCGCAGAGCACACAAGAGAGAATTTCGTCGTTTCATGCGCAACCATTTGGTGGGTGCCGAACGTTGACACTGCTGCTGCTGAGAATCCAAACTACTCGTAGATGCAAGTCGGCCCGCAGGTGCCGTCGTCGTGGCACCTTCTTCCGGCAAGGAAAAGTCGTCGTATCGGGGCACAAAAGCCATCAGTGGTTCCGTAGGTTCCATCAACACAGGAGAATAGCATGGTGTCTGAATTCGATGGGCTATATTAAACTTGTCTTCGAGATCGGGACTCGTGGGCAACATGGGAGCATTGTTAAGCAATGTCCTGTAGTACTGGCTCTTAGCTCGCTTGCGGAGATTCAACCCCCGTGAGCGGTGTTCTTGGTTATTACTGCTACTGACATCTCCACAGCCCTCATCATGACTAAGACGGTAGTTGGGAAAGACGGGAGCATTGCACACGGTATTCAACGAAGGCAAGATGAGAGGACGATTTCCAGCAACCGGTGTTTCGTGAATCATGGGAGACTTGCGCTTCTGGCAAGTCATGTGAACTGCTTGGGGAGTTGTGAGAAGCGTCTTGGTGGTCTCGGGTGTCGTCAGGGACCAGTCCGCTTCGATCGGCAAACTGGTAAATCCAACAACGCTAGAAGCACGGACTCGTCGTTTGTTCTTGTTGCTCCTGGAAAGAGAGGAGTCCACAACGCTAGTGGAAGAATCACAAATCTCCATGGCTCGTTGTGACACATCAAATGCGTCCTTCGCTTCCTCTTGATCATCTTGCTGTTGCTGTTGTCTGTTCCTACTGTACTCTGGCAAGCCATTCGGTGCCATTTGATCATCTCTCAGAGACATGTGAGAGACAAAGTGCAACAAACAGCCGGCTCCTAGAGAGCTAGAAGACTGTTTCCTGTCCGAGATGGAGGATGCACTGATAGATGATGCCTGGCTGACTGTAGCTTTTGGCATGACTCGTCGAGGCTCCAGGGTGGGTAAATCTGGAAAACCCGACATGTCGATGCTGCGAGTTGCTCCTGATGACGATGATGCCGTTGCAGCACTATGGCCACAACTTTTTGAACCATTTTGAAATTGTGAAGTTGTAAGTGCCGTTGCCGCAGAAGATAGAGGAGGGGGCAATGGCATCAGTGACCGATGATGAGTACGAAGATGATGGCGCGGAGCCAGGGAAACTCTCGTTTTGGTGACATTGTCGGATGTTTCGTCGTCTATCATCATTTCAAGCGCATCCAGTGTTGGAGGAGGCGCTCTGTTGGAAGAAGGCGGAGTGGAAGAGACAGTCATTGTACTTGTTGGTCTTATTTAATCCCGATTTTCCAGCGTTTTAAAACTGCTGTATCGGGAAAATGCGAGATTTTTGTCGATTTCGAAATGAGTTGAAGCTGAGAGAAGTATGCCGACAAAAAGCTCTGGGGCAGACGAAGCCCTGATGATGATATGGTACCGGTACTAGCTAGTAGTATAGTAGACACCAATGACAACCGATCCGGCGGAGCAGGATTTCCAATGGATGAGAGAAGTGACAAAGCCGGGCGTCAAACTTGCCTGTTAAATACAGCTCACTAAATAAAATATTTTCCCGTTTATTTCTACTTCAGCTGAATTAACGATTACACTGCTGTCTTAATAGTCAAGGAAAGCAGATTTAACATACGGAACATATCGAGTGCACCAGTGAAATTTCATCGATTTACTACGATAATACCTGGTCTTCTAGCTAGAGGACCCTACAGGAGACTATGTAGATACCAGGTACTAGTACCAGTACCTGGTACCACTACCAGGTAAGGTCTCTAGCACCAGTACCAAGTACTCGAGTACTACTGTAGTACCTGGTACCCTGGTACCTGGTACCTGGTATGGTACCTCGTAATACTACTGGTAGTATCAGATAGTGCTGCAGAAGTTGTGGCCACGAACTTTGAAATCATCACGCTGCGCCGAACCCATCGCGGCCAACCTAGAATATGTTATTTAATTTTTTATTAAATGAATCTGGCCAGAAAGCAGGATTGCGCGGTTCCTTATCTCATGAATAAAGGTTCCAGTGATGATTACGAGTACTACCGTACAACTCTGACTACTAATAGTACCTACTCTAACTACCTGGTACCAGGTATTAGAAGTAGCAAGGCTGTAAAGCAATTGGTTCGAAGTTCTACCAGGTACCTGATATCTGGTATCTGGTACCAGGTACCAGGTACCATTTACTCTGGTAAACAGTGCATATGGTACCTGGTAGCTGTTCCTGAAAGTTTTGAATCAATGTTCCGCGCATCCGAAATCCGAAATAGCACGATACTACACTTCCCGAGTTGAGGGAACGCTTCTCAAACGAGGATCCTTCTTGGAAGCACGGGTTTAGCACTGCAGTATATTTCGGCGCTTACAATAATTCGGTGAACTTTCATAATACTCTACAGTATTATGGTATATCGCTACTCGGATACCAGGTACGGTACTCGGTTCTAGTACGCAACAAAAATAATTACAGTACTCTTTAAAGTAAGGACGACTCCACTAGCCAGTATAGATGGTCGATCCCGCAATTCACAATTATAATTCCATTTATTTTATGCAGCTCCTCTTAATTATCCGAAGAATTGCTCTATCAAACGTAGGCAACGGCTAACTTTGCTACTCCTACTCCTCGAAAAGTCGAACTGAATATTCTTCCGGCCTCCTTGGACGAGGAATCAAATACCTCGCCTCTCATCACCCAGCGATCAACTACGTAAAGTAAAACTCTAGTAGTAGACTAATACTAGACCTTGTAGCATTCTATATACTGCTCGAATGAATGCATATACATTTCATTCCAGATTACAGATATGCTGAAAGCATTCCAGGGTAGGGACTGCGAGATTCCAAAATTCGTCTTCACAATTATTACGGAGTACTGGTAGACCCTAGTAGTAGACCACCAGGTACTCGAGGACTGCTGTTTATCATTATTACTACTCTAGTACGGTAGTACAGTATTAGACTAGCTAGCTAGACTCCACTCTATTAGAGTATTTTATTGTGAGTCCATTGTGAAAGTGTGCGATCCTTTTGATCAGTGCAACAGCATCATCCATGCCGACTGGATGGTGTGCTACCGACAAGCTACGCTCCTTTGATGTTGTTGCGAATGCTTACGGCTTCGGTGGGTGGGCTCGTCGTACGGACGAGCTTGATAATTATTTGTTTTATTCTTATTAATAATATTTTTGCACTCTTCTGGTAGCAGCGATTCTTCATACGCCTACACAGAATCCAGCCAGGCAATATTTTACTATCGAATACACGACTATGGCCGAGTAAAATACCAGTTAGTTCTTTTCTACTATCACTCTACCCACGTAAAAAAACGAGGCCCGTTATTTCTAAGCAGGCGTTGCTCAGTCGCGAAAGTCGAAATATACATAACATGTTTATACCTCACATGTCTCTTTTACAACGGCGATCCATCTTTACTACTAGAGGCAGCCAATTATTACTTGTTACAACGGTGACGACGATTTTGACATCCACAAGTCAGTTTTGCATTTTTCAACCCGTTCAGGGCTTTTTATCGTCTCTTGGTAGCAACAGAATAGTAGAGTACCAGCGATATCATTCCAGCAGCAGCAACAACAACAATAACGACGTCGACGTTGACGAAACTGATTTGACTCGTTGGGATCAACTCTACCAACAGGGGTCAGTGTACGTAGAGACTTTTGTGTGTGCTTGTATGTGCGCGAACATTGAATGTCTCAACTGTTATATCCTCAATCTCTTATCGGCTACTGACTCCTTTGATTATGCCCCGCTTCTTTGTTATGAACTCATCCAAAATTCGACTAGAATAGTCGTCGCAATCGCATTACGGAAATTATGAATCCGCCTCTCGAAAATGATGAGGACAGTGTCGCTTTCTCGTCCAAACCTTCACCGGTCCGAGTCATTACCTTTGATTTGGATAATACCCTGTGGAATACCGGCGCTACCATTTCGGCCGCCAACGACGCTGTGGCACAATACTTGAACGATTCTCATATCCAACAATCCAAACGTACGGAAGTTATCATGGGAGAATTGTTTCAAGCCTCTAAAGCCAAATATTGTCCCCTGGACGGTGTCGACGGGAAATCACCCGTCCTACTGACTCAATTGCGCAAAGATGCGCTCGCACAAATATTGATTCACGACAGTGGGTACAGCGAGGAAGATGCGAAAACGTTTGCCGAGCAAGCATTTCAAAAAGTGAGTGTCTCACGTGTTGCATTGGTTTGCTATGGGAGGGTGACACGATTATTATTTGATGTAAGTCAGTACTGATATCTCCTCTCATTTTCTGCTCGTTATCTTTCTGCAGTGGATTGATGCGCGATATGCTGCCATTCCGTATCATTGTTCCACCAATGTCTTTGAGGTTTTGGAGGTTGTTTCTAAACTTCGCGAACGCAGCACGATTGAAAACAATAGTTCCCAACAAGCTCAACTCCTGATTGGTGCCATTACGGATGGAAATTCAGATCCCCGCAATATTCCACAGCTTGCACCGTATTTTGATTTTTGCGTCAATGCGGAACAGGTGGGAGTGTCAAAACCCGACAAGCGCGTGTACTTGCAAGCGGCTATTGAACACGTATTTTCTGCCAGCGGAAAACTACAGGATATGGGTCTGTCCACCATCGCGACACACGAACAAGCCGAAAATGCCATTGGACCGTGGTGGATTCATATTGGGGATGACTTTACCAAAGATATTGTAGCCGCCAAGAATCTCAATATGCGAACCGTTTGGGCCCGGGAATTAATTCTCGATAAAATTCGACCAAAACCTAGCCAGGACGATGTTGCCTCGCAGAATACAGACAGCGACCAACCTAAGCTATCGCCGGAGAAGGAACTGATCGAGTTTCAAAAGAAAATTAATAGTAAGACTGTTGTGAAAATGGCGGTGGGAGCCGAAGACTACTTGTCAACCTCCATTGAACGAGAATTTGCCGGTGCCATTATTGATTGTTTCGATGAATTACCGAGCGTATTACAACAATGGCATGACCAAAGTTTCGTCACCTCAGGAGAAGAAATGGACGTTACAACAATCTTAGCGATAAATCAAGCACCAGTAGCACCAGCTAATCCTGCTGACTCTACCGATGACAGCACCAACGGGAGCATAAATGGCGAAGAAGGGGTCATGTCGGCAACCAAATTTTGTGTCTTTTGTGGAACAAAGGTCCCAATGGTTGCAAAGTTTTGCTCCGCCTGTAGTAAAGAGCAGCCGCAAGTATAGGATTAAAAAATGGGCTTATTTGAAGAGTAAAACTACTATCAGCGTAATTTTTAGTGCTATGGTAAGTGACAAAACTTGGTTTCGTACTCGGTGGATCTCTAGGGCGGTTCCCTCAGATGCCTACCTTTAACGGAAATTGTGTCACACCCGGGCAAGACGGAAGGAACTGCATTTGTTTTTGTGACTTTGGAATATAGGCTATTCAACGTTCTGCGTACAAATTCCATTTGCGGCCGCTTTGTCACGGTCTCCTGCGTAGGAAGGACATCCACGCATGCCTCGAGCAGAGAGATAGACATGGCGCCTGCATGTATATTCATGTTTTAGCTCTTCGTAACTACAAGCCAACGAATTCATCTAGGTGGAATTATGCGTTGGTAGCTAGATTACCCACGTATTCCTCCCCCCCCCCTTCGTCTCCTACTCTGAAATGCAATTTGACAATAGTGACAACGTTGCCTAGATACTACAGACAGCGTTCTGGACCAGTAGTTGCCCGGGATAACCAGTCAAGAAAAATTTGTGCTATTACCATTGTCACGGGTCCTCCACATCCATGTGCACAAGGTAAGGTGGGTGGTTTGGTTCCCACAATGATATCTTTGCGGATCAGGATTGCGTCTTGTGACGAATGCGACAGTGCTTCTGAGGATGCATCTTGGTTGCTATTTTCTTTTGTGCTGGTGCTATACATAGTTCGATGCAGCAAGCGTGGAAGCAGGATTTGTTTCAAGGATTCTCCATCCACTCCCGACTCATAGACGTAGACAATTTTGCTGTGAGGAAATGTGGTTTCTAACCAGTTCAAATAGTAATCAGCTTCTTGCGTGGCAGTCAGTGCCGTTTGTGTCCGAGTAAAGTTCAAGCTGAAACGATTTCCTCGGGTCCCCCAAATACCGATAGCTACTACCAGAACCGATGGATGCCGCAACTTGGACGATTGTTGTTCCAAAAACTGAACAAATAACTCATCGGCATCGGGAGTGTGCAGAAAGGTCTTGAATCCAATAGCAACATTTGCAGCAGTATTATTATTGTTGTTGTTGTTGTTGTTGTTGTTGCTGTAGAGGAGTGGCGACGAAAGTTCCGGTGCCAATTTGTACGTGGGCGGACCACACGCCTCAATGTCGATACCGTACAAGGCCGTGATCCATCCTGAATTGTCGGCATCACACCGCGGCAGTCGCTGTGCCTCCGGCAAACCACTCCGTAACGTCATGATCGCTGGTTCCAGGGGTGCATCATACTTGATGCCCCGCGACAAGCGCACGAGAGCAAAGTAAAGCTCACGTAGATGGGAGGATCCATAAAATACGACAGATAGATTTTTGGTATGGTTGTTGTAGTCATCACTGGTAGGAGTAGGGCTCAGTATCGACTGTAATTGCTTTTGTTGAAATGGAGCCTGTTGGGCCACTTTTACTTGATGGTACTGCGGTGGACTTGTATTACCGCTACTCCTAGTTGGGCTGGGAACAGCTGAGCGGTAATAATAGCTCCACCCTAACAAAGCCGGATCATGTTCTACAGTCCAAAAGGAATGTGGGCGATTCAGAATGTCGATTTGGGGACAACGAGCATGAATAGTTCCGGATGTAGACGATCGCACACCATTTATCCGTTGATGATCTTGTTGACTTGTTGGTAGTTTTGACTGAAGTGACGCTGTGAGTGCTGTTCGGGTGTATTGCACCACCAGCAGCAAGCCAAGTGCAACGCAAGGGACGATCCACCTGGCGACAATCAGGAACGATGATTTTGGGTTTGGGTTTTTCTGAGGCTGCACCATTCTCTGGCGTTATTTGAAGTCTAAAATACAATCAATAGAATCAGTGCTGCTGTGATCGTGTTACTAAAATGTTATATGTGGCAGCACTTCTCACATGATGGTAAGGAAAATAGTAGTCTAGTCTGCTGTTACTTTGGTCAAAGATTATTACAATTCTATCAAATTGTCAGATGGTCAAAATCTGTCGGAATATTTTAAAACATCTGTTGTCACCAATCGAGGGATATCCCTACCCCGGGATTTCCAAAACTGCCCCGGGATGGGGAAAAACACAATCCCGGGGTTGTTTTTGGAAGTAGCATTTGTTGGGCTTAAGTAATA
>Ga0100392_1006496_pt1 | contig 10156 bp, 6 predicted proteins | sample CryGeymeta201516_FD_81548 | JGI IMG/M metagenome (GOLD analysis project Ga0100392, IMG submission 81548) | Groundwater microbial communities from Crystal Geyser aquifers in Utah, USA - Crystal Geyser metaG 2015-16 | ecosystem: Environmental > Aquatic > Deep subsurface > Groundwater | place: USA... | reverse complement strand
TTGTTTTTGGCGGCGCATTTCTCAAAGCGAAATACGAAATTCGGCGACGGCGGAAAAAATTGGAATCGGAAAGCGAGGGCGGGCAAAAATTCCTTCCCCCCAACCCCCTCCCTTTTTGCCCGCCTGCTTGGGCTTCGCCCCCAAAACTTTTCGGCGGACGGGCGGCGGGACATCGAATTGAGAGAAATGAAAAGACCTTTTTGAATACACTTATATTTTAGCAAATATACTCAAAAAGGTCGAGGTTTTTTCTTGGAGAAACCTCATAAACTCGTTGTGCGCGTTTCAATTGCGCAGGTTAGTCCTCGAATTCGAGAGCGACACGCTTGATACGGCGAAACCGAACGAATCGGAATCCCTGTCCACGCGCGCCACGGAACTCGACTTTGGACGGATCGTTTTCCTCGACGGCTTCCGACCACAGCATTCTGATGCCCTCATTGCAGAGCACCTGAATCACTGAGAGCGGAGCCACGATGACCATGTCATCGTAGTGTCCCTCACGATATCGCTTGGCGATTTGCCGTGCGTCATCGAAGGGTCTGGACTCCTGTTCCACCACAGTGTCGCCACCGTAAGTGTTACGCAGAGTCTCGATTTGCCTCCGATGCGGTTCGTGTCGAGACATCCAGAGAATCTTCTTTCCCATTAGCTTTCCTCCTTTCAAAAGAACTGTTTTTGTCTAATTGGCACTATGCCAACCATGACATAGGAGTCATAGCATTTTATGAGCTAAATGTCAATGTTTTAGCCAAAATCAAAAACACGGCTTGAGACCGTGCTTTTAGCTTAAACTACTGTTTACATTCTGTTTTCTATTTTGTATTTGGTGACTGTCGAGACATTTCCATTGCCTTTCACAGCGTCCAGTACTTCTTGCTCTCCGCTTAATTCAGAAATGCGATCAAGAATGTCGTTGGACGAATTAGGATTGTTAGCTATAACCATTTTGACATAGTCATTCGCACCTTCAGCTAAGCGACGCAAAGAATTTGCTGGAGTTTTTGGATTGCATGCCGACAAAGTTCGAACATTAAAATTTTCATCCATTGATAGTAAATTCAAAACAAATGCATCTGCGGAATCCATTGCCTCTTTTCTTTTGCGTTCATCCGGCCATTTCAAAACTTCATCTTTTCTTGTTTCCAAGCCAGCATCAATCTCCCCACAGAGATCGTCTATTTCCGCCAACAAACGCTTACCGCTGGTTGATTGCTCAACCTCATTTAGTAGATCGTCTATTTGTCCAAATTGTGATTCAAAATTTTTACTCATAGTTTTTAAATTAATCAAATGTTGAATCTATCTGATCTTCAACTTTTCTAATAAAAGCATCAGATAGTCTTTTTACATCAGGGACTTCGACCGCATTCTTGCCCCATGTCTTTGCAACTGTTTCGGCCGCTTTTGCAATCCCAACGCCTGCCATGACAGTAGATTCTCTTTTGTGTTTTTTAATAATTTCTTCAATAGAGCCATGAACTGAATGGCTCTCACACCGCAAGCCGTCGCACACTTCACAATCACTTGTTTTGCCATCTGTTAAAAAATACACAAATTTATATGCTCGTTTAAATTGTCCTGCGAATTTATCAATACTGGTCGAAGCGGCGTCAAGGGCAGCTATATCCGGTGTCGCTATTTGTCCAGAATTAAGAGCTACAACTTTTTCCAGATCCTCGGTGACCATGCCATCTTCAAACTTTTTTATAAATTTAAATTGCTTAGATCCTGAAAAAGTTATAATTTCCAAGGGAAAATCTAAATTTTTTGCTACTTCCATCAAAGCCACGGCTAATCTTTTTTCATTCTCAAGTATGTTTTCTGATGAAGTGGAATGTGAATTATCAATAATAATACTCCATAAAATTTGTGGTTTTTCTGTTGGTCGCTTTCGTTCAAACGAACGGGGGTTCATTACTACTTTGCCTTCCTTTTCTCCGAGTACATTTTGGGTAAATCCTCTTTGAAGACGAGCCCCTCGTCGCTGATTACGTTCATACATGTATTCGCGATCAAGTTTGAATTTTTTAACAAAAAAATCTGTCAAATCGTGAATGAATTCTTTCATCGATTCCATGTATTCAATATAATTATGGAGGGCATCACCTTCGAGTCCAGATGCTTCTCTATACATTTTTTCTAACTTTGCGTTTGATTCTTTATTGTAAGTTACCAAAGCTTCAACTTGTTGATTTTTTGCATACTCAATTTCTTGCACTGTTCTTTGTTTAAGCATTTCCCCAACATATTCTGGATTACTAACCGCCTTATAGCCGACAAGACCATCTTCGCCTTCGGCAGAAAATTTACTGCCGAGCTCATGTTCTACATTACGTAGTTCTTTGATTAATTCTTCGTCTGGATGGCTAAAATCTGTTTCATTGCCTTGTCCTTCTTGATCATTCTGATCTCCCCGCATATCAGGCATAATTTCAGAAAGTTGTCGTGTGGCTTCCTGCATTTGTCCGGCCATATCTTGGGGGGTTCCTCCAGCCTCAAGGCTCTGTTGCATCTGATCAAGTTTTTCAAGCAATTGATCTATGGCCTCCTGACCAGATCCCTGATCTTCGCCTTCGTCTTTTTCTGAATCTTCCGACTCGTCTGATTCATCAGATTCATTAGCTTCGTTTTCTAAGGCAGTATTTATAGCCTCCCATAGATAATAATATTTTTTAGGATCATGTTGACCGAATTGATTAAGACGATTTAAATAAAGTCCTTGCATGCCAGCTCTATCCACTCCGTTATAGATCATTGGCATTGCCATTCGATAAAAATGACCCCATTCAATTTCGCCATCTTTAACCGGTTGAGACTTGCTTCCATTACCGCCTTTATACCAAAATTTTGCCAAAGGTTTTGGTAATTGGAAATTAATTAAAAAATTATCGCTAAAACTATCAATGCCAAGCTCTTCTCGTTGTGATAAAAATTCTTGAGCCGACTGCGATCCGTGTATTGAAAAATCTGGCACATCATATCCACGCTCCATCATTTTCTGTATCATCTTATCCGTGAAGTTTGGATTTTTTTGTTGATAGCCAGTCATCAAAAGACGCATAACAGTGCGATATGCTTTTGATGTACCTTGAGCAAATGTGCGAACCTTTTGCAAATTCTCTAATTGTTCAGGAGTCAGTTCCGCTTCATTGATTCCATATTCTTTAATGTTATAAACTATTGGCTCTTCTTCCGGCTTTGCCAATTCTTCTTCTAAAGCTCCGCTTTCTGCAATTTGTTTGGCAACCTCCTCTAATTGCTCCAACTGTTCTTTTAACTTCTGCAACTGTTCTTCCGTGATTTCATCCGCACCAGCCTCTTTGGCCTCCTGCATTGCTTTTTCTGCTTCGGCTTTCATCTGCTCGGCCTGTTTGCCGATCTCTTGCATAGAAGCTTTTTCTTGTGGCTTTGGATTTTCCGGCTGTTGGCCAGGCTTCTGTAATTTTTCTAATTGCTCTTTAGCCTGTTGAAGTTGCTCTTGGAGATTTTCTGCCAAGAGATTTTCTTCATCTTTTCTTTCCTGTTTTTCCGCAGGACTGAGTTCTTGTTTTTGCGATTGCTTTGATTCTTTTTTCTGCTTATTTTGCGATTCTTTAGACGGTTTTTTACCAGCCTTGCTCTGAGGTTTTTGTTTCATTTTTTCCATCAGCTTCTGCATTTTCTCCTGTATCTCTTTGGCTTGCTGTGCTCGGGCAGAAGCCTCTGGACTCATCTCAGCTTTCTTATCACCAGCCTTAGTGGCTTCCGATTCTGTTTGGGTTGGACCGGCGACTAATTTTGAAAACTTTGGCCAAATAAAATCACGCACCAGTTGAACTTGTTTTTTAGGCACTGCCATTTTTACACTTTGATTCAAAACAGATCGTGTTTGCTTATCAAAAATTTCTTGTACCGCTGGATGAGCACTTTTCAAAGCTTGCTCAAATTGCTCAGACTGAACGAGTCCCACCTGAGAAAGTGAGTAGAGGAGTGTAAGGTCAACCGCTTGCTTATAAGGTGCGGATTGAGGGATACCATTCGCAATTTCTTGCGTATTTATTTCTTGCTCATATAAGGCACGGAAGTTTTCCTCTGGCTGATCACTGTGCGAATTTTGCATCTCCAAATAGTTGACCGACGCTTCGTGAGTTGCTTCTACCAGTGATGTGAGAAGCTCCGGAGCAACTTTATTTTCATAACACCAGCCACGCAAAGCATTTAATTCACCATCTATCGGGTAGTTTAAGTTTCCAATTTCATGTCTAAGTTGTGCATTAACAACTCGTCTATCGCCAGCAAGCGATTCGCGAGGATAAATAATGACGTTAGGGATATCTGTTGAATTATCCGGACTTTTTGCGACACCCCAAGAATCACCAGCCATAGCTTGTACTCGAACTTTGCCGGAGAATCCCTTTTGCTCAATTCTACGAACTAAGCCGTGCGCTAAAATCGGGATAATCTCATTGAGATCCCGTTCAGCTTGGGACACTTCCGGTTTAGGCGGATGTTCCGGTGTAAATTGTGGGCCGTGTGATTCTATTGACATAATATTTACTGTTCATTTCTATCGGATACCTTCGGCAAGAATTAACATCATTGCATCCTTATCGGTCTTACCACGGCGGTAGGTGTCAGTGTGTGGCAGATAGGTCATAGCAATGGCGTATTGAGCTGGATTCCAGCCAGCTTTCCAATTTGGCATTTTGGAAAGGTCAGCCTCCCAGAGATGATTTTCGGAATAAAAGCGAGCCGCCTCAATCGATCCACGAAGAGAGATATCTCGTTCCATTCTCGTTTCGCCAGTTCTTGTTTTATAAGCTTCAACGACTTGGCGAGTACGATCAGAAATGGCCACAATATTCTTGAGGTCTTTCATAATCTTCACAGTTGTCGCATCAAGTGATATTTGTGCTCCCACATCATTGATCACATAGTCCCATGCTTTACGGAATTGTTCGTCATCAAGATTTTTAAGTGGGCTGACATTCTCTTTAAGAATAAGAGCTTCATCATGAGTGAATTTTTCTCTATTAGTGGTTGAGTCAGTTTCTCGGAATGGAGGATATTCCATTGTCATGATGTTCGAGCGGTCATCAATCGTTTCTGGCAAATCTTCAACGCCATCATATTCGGCTGGATTCATAAGACCAACAAAGGTTACTCCCGGAGCCGCCTTGATGACCTGATCATTTAAGAAAACTGTACGGTCGCCGTCAAGTAGGGAGTTAAAAAACTTTGTAACATTTGGTCGAAGCAAGTTCAACTCATCTAATTCCAGCACGGCGTTTGGCGTAGTTACGGCCGTTAAAATACGGGTTGGAATTCTTACTACTTCGCCGTCGGAAAGCTCCACATCATAGGTGAGGTCACGCTCTTCTTTGTCCGGAGAACACGCATATCGGAAAAGAGGGCGGTTAGTCTCGCCACAATAGAAGTCAGCCAATTTATTTTTACCAGTACCACGAGGACCGACAATTACAGTCATGCCTTTGGCGGTTAATTTCTCCCACTCTAGTGCTTTTTTATTTTCTACCAAATCCTCAAGATAAGCATTATTACCAAGACCAAGCTGGCGGTTTACCAGCGTGGCAAACCATGCAAATTTTTGTTCGAAATAAGGAGTAAGTTTAAAGTGTGTATCATGGGGTGGAATAAATTCATTTAAACTCTCATCAATTGAACGCAAGAATTGCTGGGTGCGGATTATATCCGATGAACGTTCAGCAAAATCATCCACGTCTTCAATTCCAGATCCGTTGAGTTTAAGAATTTCTTTTAATTTATCAGGATCAGTAAACGCATCAATTTGAGCTCCCAATTGTTTCGCTTTTTCATCATAGTCCGTATCATCCGGATTCAATTCGCCGTACTGTCTTGTCAACTCACCAAGGTTGGTTAACACTTCGTTGAAAGCTTTTAGCTCTCCTCGTCCTTCAAGAACAGCGTCGACAGATTCTAATCGTTCGCCTCGATGTTTTTCTGAGAAATTCATCAGTTCTCCCGGCTTAGCAATATTAGTTAATCCGTGTGCATCTTTAACAAATTTTACTTCAGAAAATTTCTTACCTCCTGATACAAAAACTTTACCGGGGACAGCATTCCATTCCGAGCTTTCTTCCGGTGTTTGGCAAACAGGAATATGGACTTTGCCAATAGTTATATATTGGCCAGCTTGAGCAAATTGTCGTTCCGGTTCATCAGCTTTTGTCGTAACAGTGGCGTCTCGCCTTCGTACTGCATGCAATCCTTGGCTCTCTGTGTGAGCAATAGGTTTTTCTTCTACGGCTGGTTCGGGTTCATTTTGGATACTTGTTTCTAAGGCATCGAGCTCCTCCAATGATCCTTCCAACGCAGTGATCATTTCGTCTCGGCTTTTGCCAGCGGTACTTTTCCATTCTGAAGGTAAAAGACGAGCTTTTTCTAAAGATTGTAAAACCTTTCCTCTTTTTTGAGAAATTTGTTCAGGAGTAAGTTTCTCCGCCTTTGGTTGCGTTGACGGAGTTTGCTCTTCCTGGGGTGCCGATTGTTTAAATTCAAATGATTCTCTCATATAATTATTTGTTGGTTTCTACCGTCTCTTTTAATAAGGAGACGAGTTCGTGAACGACCTTTGGTGATTCCTTAGGATAATACAGCAAAACCTTATCGAGAGCCGGCACGACTCTGATATGGCCTTCGTAACCCGGAACCCCAAACAGCCAACGACCTACAGTATCGACAGCAATTTTTTTACCGTCATTACTTTCGCCGTGGGCATCACACTTTACTGATTGATCGTAGAGAGGCAATGTACGCGCCTTCTCTTGTATAAAAACTTTCGCTGTCAATCCGAATGACTTTGGCGTTTGAATGTCAACCAACATATCAAGCGTCATTGTGTCATCCGGAAATGTTATTGCTGTTTTTTTCATATGTTTAAATTAATTTATTATATTACTATTTCTTCGTGACCAGCGGAGAAATAAGGAATGGGAATCTTGTAACTTCTTCGACCGTAAATCCTGCCTCAATTGTTTTCACTGCAATCTCCATATTACCAGCTTTGGCAATTGCGATGATAACATCCAAGCCACCTTTTTTGAGAGATTCTTTCAATGATTCAGATACGCCATCATCACTACTGCCGTAACGGCGAGATCGGCTACTGTCACCATTGATATAATTATTCACCTCGATTGCTTTATCAAGACGACAGCTTTTAGCAACAATTTTTCGTACATCATCTATCCCGAATGTATCAATCGCTTGCGAGACATGGTGTCCCTTACTGTAATCGCCAGCAAATTTTTCAAATAAGATGACCTCTTGTAAATTCGTAGCCACCTGTTTTTCTTTAAGATCATTGCCGACTTCCGAAACATCAGCGAGTACGCCACCCTTGTCGATAATTTGCTCAATTTCTTGCAAATTAAATGTGTCCAAAGCTGAATCTAAATCGTAGTAATCACGCAGCCTTGGTAATTTTCTTGCCATACTATGAACGACGGCAAAACTGGAATCATACTGATGTTTTGCGAGAGCTTCCTTGACTTGATTATATTCATCATACGAAATGCCGTCAGAAAAAATCTTTTCGACTTCAGCAAGCGATAGCCCACGCAACGCTGAAATAAAGTCATTTATATCGTGGACATTTTTCGCAACATTCGCTATTTGAGTTATGTTGAGTTCATAACCAAATTGTTTTGTGTTGTTCAAAACAGCAACAGCAACCGGTAATTTAACATCTTGTCTTAGCAGGGTGGTGGTATCATCCAAATCAAATGATCGCAAACCATCTTCAAGACCATTTATATCGTGAGAGGCAATCTCGGCAATGATATTTGGTGCAAGGTCATGTCCAAATTTTTCAGTAATTTTTCTTGTTGTAGTTATAGATTGTAAATTAATTCCCTGATCCATAAACTGCTTCACCTGCTTTAAGTCGTACATTTTCAGGGCCTCGGTCATGCCGTAAAAACTCTTACCGGCCAAATCGGCTACTTCATCGAGCGATGCTTCACATCCGGAAACAGAAAGTATATTCCCGACTTTCATCATAGATTCAAGTTTTTGTTTTGCTTCCCAATCTTGTCCTTTGGCCTTTTCAACTAAATCATGCACGACTTTTAGATCCTCACGTGTTGCTCCACGAGCTCCCGCAATAATATCAGCTAAGGCAAATTCGGTAATACTTTCATCGCTCATTCCTAGACGCATCATTTTATGCCCACGCTTTATAGCCCCAAGAGGTGCATAATTAATCCAGTCAACAATACCTCTAAGCGGTTTACTATTATAATCACCACCGGTATGGTTTATCTTAAAATGCAAATCTAATGCTTTTTGAGCAAGACTTTTTCTTTTCTCATAACGCTCATTGACCACCACCTGTCTTTTTTCCAAATCAGCTAACAATTGTTCAGGTGTTCTTTCTTGAAGGCGTGCGACTTCGGCTTCATAGTCGGCTCGTATACTGGCGATGGCACTCTCATGACGGGCTGTCACTGATTGCAACTGTAGATCTCTTTCTTCTTCAGGAAGATTAGCTTTTTCTATTTCAGTTTTGGATTTTTCAAATTTATGATTAAGCCTTTCAGTTTCTCTTTCAATCCATCCTTGTTGTTTTTGAACAGCAAAGCCATTTTCTTTCGTGGTAAACTCCTGCTTCTTTTCCTGATCATAGCCTTCCTTCAAAAGCTTGACCTCTTCTTGTAATCTTTTATGCTCGGGGGCATATCTATTATCGCCAGACTTCCCAATAAAACGATCTATGTGTTCAAAATTTGTTTCCTGAATTTTATTTCTCATTCCACGCATCTGACGCATAACCTTGTGGCCAAGCTGTCCAGCGGAAATAGCTTCTTTGAAACCAGCACTATAAGGAGAGTCAGACACATTGACTACACCGTTATACTCGTACGCTCCCTCAAGCTTTCTGGCCATTGAAAGGACAGCCTTGTGTTCTAATTGTTCATCGGTTAATTTTTCTTTTTCGTATTTTCTTTGAACGTATGTGAGACATTTTTTATAAAGATCTCCTAAGTCAGCATACTGCCCTAAAGAACCCTCTTGTATGCCAGAATAGTATCCAAATAATTCAACAGCACTTTTTATTTTTGTGGCTTGACCAGAAGTTTTTGCAGCTTTTTCTACAGAGCTTTGATTGATTCTCTTTGTAGCGATCTTGATTGCACCCATTTCTGGAGTTCCTTGCATTGATGCATACAGCATGTCTCTCCACATACCAAGACGAATGGTTTTAGGGGAGGCGTTTGACGCATCAATTGGGTATTCTTTTTCTACTTGCACATACTCACGCTTTTTGTCATCCCATTCCGATTTGGTCTGCTTCTTATTCTTAGTTGCTTTACCAGTCACAAATTTTTGATAAAAATCCAAACGATTCGCTAAATATCGATATGATCCTTCTTGGCCAGAATAATCTTTAATACAAGAGACTGCATCTCCCAACGACATAGTTCTCAAAATTTCTAACCGCTCAATGCTATCTTTGGTTTCGCTAAATTTTTTTATTTTTTCATCGTCCGAAACTCTTTTGTCGCCCTCCAAATAAGTGAGTAGCTTTTCAAAACTACGACGATCAGGAGTCATTCCTTCTTCTCCTTCCAGTGGGGTTTCTAAATCAAGAGCTTTTCGCCATTCGCTTGGATGAGAAATTCCAGCATCTTCCAATTCTGATTGGATATGCTCTTTCGGGTTCATTGATTGTTCAAAATGTCTTTCGCTCATATTTTTTGTGTCTTATATTTTCATTTTAGCAGAGGGGGGGGTAATGGCAATACTAATTTATTAAATATTCAACACGAACTCCCAATGCTTTGGCAATTTTTGATAATGTTTCAATTGTAGGATTCGGATTTGCACTTGACTCTACCGTTACGACTGTATTAAGCGACAAATCAGCCAATTTAGATAATCGATCCTGCGAGATACCTTTTTCTTGGCGTATGTTCTTAATGTTTTTAGCTATCTTTGATTGTGAACTTTCATTTGATATACATTATATTGTATAGGTTATAAAGTATCCTTTAGTATTCATTGGTTATATTGTAACAAAAATTAAAATGTCTGTCCATAAAAATTTAGTCACAGGGAGTAGAAATCAAAAAACGCGCGCACGGGAGGGTGGGGCAAGCGTTTTTACCACTTTGTTGTTTTCTTTCTTTAT
>Ga0100392_1006490_pt1 | contig 10161 bp, 8 predicted proteins | sample CryGeymeta201516_FD_81548 | JGI IMG/M metagenome (GOLD analysis project Ga0100392, IMG submission 81548) | Groundwater microbial communities from Crystal Geyser aquifers in Utah, USA - Crystal Geyser metaG 2015-16 | ecosystem: Environmental > Aquatic > Deep subsurface > Groundwater | place: USA... | reverse complement strand
GTTCGACGAGATGCTGGAGCAGTCGCGCGCGCAGCCGCTGGTGATGGGCGTGGCGCTGCATCCCTATATCGTGGGCCAGCCGCACCGCCTGCGGCGGCTGCGCGGCGCGCTCGCCCATATCGCGGCGCCGCGCGACCGGGTCTGGATCACCCGCGCGGGCGCGATCAGCGCGTTCTGCCACGGGCTGCCGGAGGGCGTGATCGCCTGAACCGCCACCGTTTTCCGCGCTTGCGGTTGCCTGCGCCGCCGCGTGCTGCTACCTCCGCAACCGTCTGCGGCGGCGAACCTGCCCCGCCATATTCCGGAGCGCTACAATGACCGATTACGTCGTCGCCGACATTGCGCTGGCAGATTTCGGCCGCAAGGAGATCGCCATCGCCGAGACCGAAATGCCCGGTCTGATGGCGTGCCGCGAGGAGTTCGGGCCGTCGCAGCCGCTGAAGGGCGCGCGGATCACCGGCTCGCTGCACATGACCATCCAGACGGCGGTGCTGATCGAGACGCTGAAGCTGCTGGGCGCCGACATCCGCTGGGCGTCGTGCAACATCTTCTCCACTCAGGACCATGCGGCGGCGGCGATTGCGGCGGGCGGCACGCCGGTGTTCGCGGTCAAGGGTGAGACGCTGGCGGACTACTGGCGCTACACCGACCGCATCTTTCAGTGGCCGGACGGCGGGCTGACCAACATGATCCTCGACGACGGCGGCGACGCCACGATGTACATCCTGCTGGGCGCGCGCGCCGAAGAGGGCGAGGACGTGCTCTCCAGCCCGCACAGCGAGGAGGAGGAGTGCCTGTTCGCGCAGATCATGAAGCGCATGAACGAGACCCCCGGCTTTTTCGTGAAGCAGCGCGCCGCCATCAAGGGCGTCACCGAAGAGACCACCACCGGCGTCAACCGGCTGTATCAGCTGGCGAAGAAGGGCCAGCTGCCGTTCCCGGCGATCAACGTCAACGACAGCGTCACCAAGTCGAAGTTCGACAACAAGTATGGCTGCAAGGAATCGCTGGTGGACGGCATCCGGCGCGGCACCGACGTGATGATGGCGGGCAAGACCGCGCTCGTCTGCGGCTATGGCGACGTCGGCAAGGGCTCGGCGGCGTCGCTGTCGGGCGCAGGCGCGCGGGTGAAGGTGACCGAGGTCGATCCGATCTGCGCGCTGCAGGCCGCCATGGACGGCTATGAGGTGACCACGCTGCAGGACGCCGCGCCGACGGCGGACATCGTCATCACCACCACCGGCAACAAGGACGTGGTGACGCTGGATGACATGCGCCTGTTCAAGGACATGGCCATCGTCGGCAACATCGGCCATTTCGACAACGAGATTCAGGTCGCGGCGCTGAAGAACTTCAAGTGGACCAACATCAAGCCGCAGGTGGACATGATCGAGTTCCCCGACGGCAAGCGGATGATCCTGCTGTCCGAAGGGCGGCTGCTGAACCTCGGCAACGCCACCGGCCACCCCAGCTTCGTGATGAGCGCCAGCTTCACCAACCAGACGCTGGCGCAGATCGAGCTGTGGCTGCGCGGCGAGCAGTATTCAAACAGCGTCCATGTGCTGCCCAAGCACCTGGATGAGAAGGTCGCCCGGCTGCATCTGGCGAGGCTGGGCGTGAAGCTGACCACGCTGCGCGACGATCAGGCGGCCTATATCGGCGTCTCGCCGCAGGGGCCGTTCAAGGCCGACCACTACCGCTACTGAGCGGCGCGACCGCAGCCCCGGCCCTTGCGGCGGGGCTGCGGCGCGCGGCGTCTCAGTTGGCGTCGGCCTTCTGGGGACGCGGCGCCGCCGCCGGCGCGGGCTGCTGCGGCTTGGTTTCGCCCAGCGGATCGTCGCGGCGCTGGACCGAGCCTTCGAAATGCGCGCCGCTCTCGATGGCGATCGTCTTGTGGATGATGTCGCCCTCGACCTTGGCGGTCGAGGTCAGCCGCACCTTCAGCCCGCGCACCCGGCCCCGGATATGGCCGTGGATCACGATGTCGTCGGCGACGATCTCGCCGGAGATGGTCGCCGCCTCGCCCACGGTCAGCAGATGGGCGCGGATGTCGCCTTCGATCTTGCCGTCCACCTGCATGTCGCCGGTGGTGGAGATGTTGCCGACCACGGTGAGGTCGTTGGAGATCGTCGAGGGCGCCGGCTTGGGCTTGGGCGCCGCAGGCGGCGGCGCCATCGCGGCGGGCGGCGCCTTTTCTTCGGTCTTTGCGGGTTCGATCGGCTCGGTGATCTTGGGCTTAGAGAACATTTCTGGCGACCTCGATGAACTTCATGGGGTTGACGGGTTTGCCGTGAACGCGGACTTCGTAGTGCAGGTGCGGCCCTGTGCTGCGCCCGGTGCTGCCGAGATCGCCCACGCGCGCCCCCCGCGCGACGCGCTGACCGACGCGCACACGGATGCGATTGAGATGAGCATAGACCGTCTCGAAGCCGAAATCATGGCGGATCTTGACCACCTTGCCATAGCCGCGCTGCACGCCCGCGAAGATCACCTCTCCCATGGCGGGGCTGCGCACCGCCGTGCCGCGCGGCCCGGCCATGTCCAGCCCCTCGTGCCGGGCGCGCTTGCGGTTGAGCGGGTCGGCGCGCAGGCCGAAGCGGCTGGTGTAGCGCGGATTGGCCACCGGCGCGCCGAACGGCATCCGCACGGCGGCGGCGCGCAGCAGGCGCACGGTCTGCAGATCCTCGATCACCGCCGAGGCGCGGGCTTCGGTCCCGGTCTCGTCCGCGTCGTCGGGACCGGCGGGGATGAACGGGCCGCCCGCGCCCCCTGTCTCGCCGCCCGACTCGCGGCGCAACTGCTCCAGCACGGTCTCGACGTTGACGCCCGCCGACTTGAGCATCGTCTCCAGCGGCGCGATGCTGAGCGTGGCGGCCTTTTCGACCTCGGCCAGCAGTTGCGCCTGACGGTCGCGCTGTTGCGAGACATCGGCCTCCAGCGCGCCCAGCGCGTCGACCACCTGCTCCGCCGTCGCCTCGGCGTCGTCGCGCGCCAGAACGGTGGCGTTCAGCGCGGCGGCGACGCGATGCAGCGTGTCGGCGAGATCGGCGCGTTCCGCCTCGATCGCCTGCGCCTGCGCCTCCAGCGTCGCGGCGCGCCGCGCCTGCGCCTGCGCCTCGGCCTGCGCGGCGTCGCGCTCGGCGGAAAGCGCGGCGCTGGCGGCGGCGAGCGTGTCCGCCGCGCGGCTCTGCGCCTCCGCCAGCGCCGCCGCAGCCGCGTCACGCTCCGCCGTCAGCGCCGCGAACCGCGCGTCATACTGCGCTGCGGCGGCGGCGACCTCCTGCCTCGACAGGTTGTTCTCGAACGTCTCCAGCGCAAGCAGACCGGTCGCGACCAGCGCCCAGGCGCCGACGAGCATCCCTGCGGCGGCGAGGGCGATCTGGCCCCGGCAGCTCAGCCGCAGACAGTGAAACCGCGAGTCGGATCGGATGATGATCGATTTCTCTGGAAACAGGCGCGAAAGAACGCCAGCGGCGCGGTGATGCGATTCTCGCATCCGGTGGACCTCCATGGGTTGCGACGCCTTCGGGCGCCGACGACGGTCACGCAGTCGTTAGTGGACCTGTGGCGCCGGTTCAACCTTTTTACGCGGATATGCGCCGCCCAAATGTCGCCGCTTGACTGTGGGCGCCGCCGCCGAATCAGTCCTTGAGCGCCGCCAGCACCGCCGCCGCGTGGCCCGGGGCCTTCACCTTGCGCCAGACATGGGTGACGACGCCCCCGCCGTCGATCACGAAGGTCGCCCGCTCGATGCCGAAATATTTCTTGCCATACATGCTTTTCTCGACCCACACGCCATACCGCTCACAGATGTCGCCGCCCTCGTCCGAGAGCAGGATCACCTTCAGCCCGTGCTTGTCGCGAAACTTGTCGTGCTTTTTCACGCTGTCCTTGGAGACTCCGATCACGACTGCGCCTGCGGCGGCGAAATCGGCCGCCTTTTCGCTGAATTCGTTGGCCTCGACGGTGCAACCGCTCGTATCGTCCTTGGGATAGAAATACAGCACCACGGTGCGGCCTGCGTAGTCGGCGAGACGCACGGTCTCGCCGCCGTCGCGGGGCGCCTCGAAGGCGGGCGCCTTGGCGCCGGGTTCGATCTGGCTCATGCGGGTCTCCCTGAAAGACTGTGCGCAACGGTTTGCGCGCGGCTGCGGGAGAGGACATACGGCGTTTGCGCACGCGTCAAGCGCGGCGCGCGCAAAGCCGAGACGGAGAAGCGGCGATGATGCGGCGGCGGCGCCGGGCGGGATTCGAAACGGGCGCCGGGGGGCGGTCGCGGGGCCGCGCCGCGCGGCTGGCGGGCGCCCTGGCGGCCGGAACGCTCGCAGTGGCGCTGGCGCTGGGCGTGGGCGCCTGGGCGCGGCTGCGGCAGGGGCCGGTCGATCTCGGCGCGCTGACCCCGCACATCGTCACTGCGGCGAACGCGGCGCTCGACGGCGTGAGCCTGAGCATCGAAGGCGCGGCGCTGACGCTGGGCGACGCGCAGGATCCGCATCCCGGCCTGCGCTTCACCCGCCTGCGGCTGCGCGACGCCGAGGGCCGGCTGGCGTTCGCGGCGCCCCAGGCGCGGGTGAGCCTGCGCCCGCTGGATCTGCTGGCGGGCAGGATCAGGCCGACGGCGATCACGCTGACGCGCCCCGGCGCGCGGCTGACGCGCGACGCGGAGGGGCGGTTCCGGCTGGGCGTGGGCGCCGCCGCGCCCGCCGTGGCCGACCCGCCTGACGGCGGGGCCGCGAAAGGGACCGCCGCCGCGCCCGCCGAAGGGGCCGCCATGGGGGCCGGGGCGGATGAGGAGGCCGCGCCCGAGGGCGTGGCGCGGGTGCTCGACGCGCTGGCGCAGGGCGCGCCGGGGCCGCTGGAGGCGCTCGACGAGATCACGCTCACCAACGCCCGGCTGATCTATGACGACTTCAGCTCCGGCAGACGCTGGCGGGCGGAGCGCGCCGACCTGCGGGTGACGCGCGAGGGCGGCGCGCTCCGCGCCGTCGCGTCGGTCACGCTGCCGGGCGGCGCGCTGGGGCCGACCTATCTGCGGGCCGAGGGCGCGCGCACCGGCGACGGCGGCGCGCGGATGCGGCTGAGCTTCAGCGGCGTCGCCACCCGCGATCTGGTGGACCAGTTCCCCGATCTGGAGGGGCTGCAGGCGCTCGACGCGCCGATGCAGGGCCGCGCGGCGGTGGAGATCGACGCGACCGGGCGGCTGACCGCCTTCGACGGCGCGCTGCGCGCGGCGGCGGGAACGATCACGGCGCAGGGCGGGGCGATCGCGCTGGAGGGCGGGATGCTCGATTTCGCGCTCGATCCCGCGACGCAGACCTACGACCTGCGCCGCATCGCGCTGCGCACCGGCCATGGCGATCTGTCGGGCCGCGCGATGATCGACGTGGACATGGGGGCGGCGGGCGCGATCGAAACGGTGACCGCGCAGATCGACCTCGACGCGCTGACGCTGGCGCCGCCCGGCGTGTTCGCCGCGCCCGCCGCCTTCGACGCCGCTTCGGTCACGCTGCGCGCGCGGATGGCCCCGCTCAGAGTCGAGATCGCCGAGGCGCATCTGTCGCGCGGGCCGCTGCGGCTGGACGCCACCGGCGCCGCGTCGCTGGGCGCCGACGGCTGGACGGCGGAGGTCTCCGCCGCCGGGCGCGCGGTGGCGGCGCGCGACCTCGCCGCGCTCTGGCCGCTCGCCGCCGCGCCGGGCGCGCGGGAGTGGATCGCGGAGAACATCACGGCGGGGATGGTGGACCGGGTGGACGCCTTTGCGCGCGTCACGCCGGGGGGCGAGGATTTCGGCGTCACCTTCGCGTTTCGCGACGTGGAGGCGCACTATTTCCGCCCGCTGCCGCCGATCGGGGGCGCGGCGGGCTGGGGCGAAGTGACCGGCGACAGTTTCGCGCTGACGCTCGACGCCGGATCGGTGCGCCCGCCGGGCGGCGGCGCGGTGGACCTTGCAGGTTCGGTGTTCCGGCTGCCGGACTTCGACGATCCGCTCTCGACGTCGGTGGTCGAGGCCCAGGGCGCCGGGCCGCTGGCGGCGATTCTGGAGGTGCTCGACTATCCGCCGCTGGGCTTTCCCGGCAAGCTCGATCTGACGCCGCGCAGCGTGGAGGGGTCGGCGACGGCGCGCGCGCGGCTGTCGCTGCCGCTGCTGAAGGATCTGGCGCTGGAGCAGGTCGGCGTCGATGTGGCGGCGACGCTGTCCGATCTGGCGATGACCGCGCCGGGGATCGGCGGGGCGGTGCGCGCGCGGCGGCTGACGCTGGCGGCGGACGTCGATCAGCTGAGCGCGGTGGGCGATGTGACGCTGGACGGCGCGCCGCTGCGGCTGGACTGGACCGAGACCTTCGATCCGGCGCCCGGCGCGCCGCAGAGCCGCTTCATCGTTTCGGCGACGCTGGCGCCCGAACAGATCGCCGGGTTCGGCGTTGAGACGGCGCCGTGGCTCGACGGGCCGGTGGGCGCCCGGGCGGCCATCGACGTGATGCGCGACGGCGCGACGCGCTTCAGCGCCGACCTTGACCTGCGCGACGCGGCGCTGTCGGCGGCGCCGCTGAGCTGGCGCAAGGCGGCGGGCGCGGCGGCGCAGGCGCGGGTCGAAGGGCGGCGCGACGGCGCGCTCGCGCTCTCGCGGCTGGAGCTGGAGGCGCCGGGCCTGTCGCTGGCGGGCTCGGCGCGTCTGGGCGCGGACGGCGCGCTGGAGGCGCTGGATCTCACGCGCCTGCGGCTGGGCGAGCTGGCCGATCTGGCGGTGTCGGTGTCGCGCGACGGCGAGGGTTTCGCGGTCGCCGCGCGCGGGCCGCTGCTCGACAGCGGCGCGTTCGACGGGCTGGAGACCGACGGCGGCGGCGGCGGGCCGCCGGTGGCGCTGACGCTGGCGGTCGAGAAGCTGCGCGTGCTCGATCAACTGACGCTGACGGACGCCGAGGGCCAGTTGCGCCGCCGACCCGACGGCGCGGTGAGCGCGCAGTTGCGCGGGCGGGCCGGGGGCGCGGTGACGCTGGACTACGCCGCCGACGTCAGGGGCCTCGAGCAGGTGCGCGTCGCCGCCGAGGACGCCGGAGGCCTGCTGCGCGCGGCGGGCCTGTTTCGCGACGGCGTCGGCGGCGCGCTGGAGGCGGAGGCCGACATTCTGCGCGACGGCGGGCCGACCCTGCGCGGCGAGGCGCGGGTCAGCGGCTTCGTGGTCTCCGACGACCCGGCGCTGGCGCGGATGCTGGCGCGCGCCGACATCGACGCCGCGCGCGCCAGCGGCGTGCGCTTCGACACCATCCGCGCGCCGTTCACCCTCAGCGGCGACACCGTCACGCTGACCGAGGCGGTGGCCTACGGGCCGACCATCGGCCTGTCGATCAGCGGCGATTACGACCTCGCGGCGGACCGGCTCGACATGCGCGGCGTATTCAGCCCCGCGTTCGGCATCAACAGCGTCATCGGCGCGGTGCCGATCATCGGCGGGCTGCTGACCGGCGGCGAGGGGCGCGGGGTGATCGCGTTCAACTTCGGCGTCAGCGGCCCGTCGCGCGACCCGGTTGTGACGGTGAACCCGCTGTCGGTGCTGACGCCGGGGGTGCTGCGGCGGCTGTTCGAGGGCGGCGGCGAGGCGGTCTATGACGACGACGCGCCGGAAATGCGCTGAAGCGGTCCGGGCTGGCGCGGCGGGCGATCTGTGGTTATCTTCCATCTCGATGGATGGGGATCGCCAATACGCCGCGCCGCGCGTCGACGCCGGGACCCGCGCCGAGTCGTGGCTCGCGCGCGCCGGGCTGCGCCCGACGCGGCAGCGTCGCGCGCTGGCGGAACTGCTGATCGGCGACGGCCGCCACCGCCACGTCACCGCCGAAAGCCTGTTCGCCGCCGCGCGCGACGCGGGTGAGGGCGTGGCGCTGGCCACAGTCTATAACACGCTGAAATGCTTCACCGAAGCCGGGCTGCTGACCGAGATCGCGGTGGACGGCGCGCGCAGTTATTTCGACACGCGCACCGAGGATCATCCGCATTTCTACTGGGAGGACGACGGCGCGCTGGTCGATGCGCCGCGCGAGGGCGTCGCCTTCGCCCGCCTGCCCACGCCGCCCGAGGGCGCCGAGATCGCGCGGGTGGATGTGGTGATCCGGCTCAGGCGCCGCTGAGGCGCGTCATGCGCGGCTGAACGCGCCGACCACCTCCACATGCGGCGACCAGCGGAACTGGTCCACCGGCTGCGCCCAGTCCAGCCGATAGCCGCCGTCGATCAGCGTGCGCGCGTCGCGGGCGAAGGTGGCCGGGTTGCAGCTGACCGCCGCGACGCGGGGAACCTGGCTGTGCGCGATCTCGGCCGCCTGCGCCGCCGCGCCCGCGCGCGGGGGATCGAACACCACCGCCGCGAAGCGGTTCAGCTCGGTCGCCATCAGCGGGCGGGCCTTGAGATCGCGGGTCTCGACGCTGATCGCACGCAGGCCCGGCGTTGCGCGCCACGCGGCGTCGAGCGCCGCCAGCGCCGCCGCGTCCGCCTCCACCGCGCGCACCGCCGCGCGCCCGGCCAGCGGCAGCGCGAAGGTTCCCGAGCCTGCGAACAGATCGGCGACGGTCGCGGCGTCGCCGACGATTTCCGCGACCGCCGCCAGCAGCGCCGCCTCGCCCTCGCGCGTCGCCTGCAGGAAACCGCCCGGCGGCGGCGCCGCCAGCGCGCGGCCAAAGCGCTGATGCGGCGGGCGGCGCTGGGCGATGGTCTCGCCGTTGTAGCTCAGCCGCGCCAAATCCGCCGCCGCCGCCGCCTGCGCCAGCAGCGCGCGCAACGGGCCGTCGGGCGGCTTCTGGCCTGCAAGGTCGATGTCCAGCCCGCCCTCGGTCACCGTCACCGACAGCCGGACCTCGCCGCCGCGCGAGGCGGTCAGCCCGACGAGCGCGGCGCAGACCGGCAAGGCGGCGACGATGGCGGGATGCGCCACGGCGCAGGCCGTGACCGGGATCAGCGTCGCGTCGCTGCGCCCGTGAAAGCCCACGACCACCGTCTTGCGCGTCCGCCGCCCGGCGAAGGTCACCCGCCTGCGCGACCCCGGCGGCGAGACGGCGATGGGCCGCAGCGGCGCGCTCACCCCCCGCGCCGCCAGCGCCGCCGCCACCATCTGCGTCTTCCAGTCGGCAAGAAAGCCGTCTGAGGCGTGTTGCAGGGCGCAGCCGCCGCAGACCCCGAAATGCGGGCAGACCGGCGCCACGCGGTCGGGGGAGGGCGTCAGTACCTGCGGCTCCGGCAGCCGCCCGTCGTCGATACGTCCCGTCACCGCCTCGCCGGGCAGGGTGAAGGGGGCGAACACCGGGCCTTGCGGCGTGTCGGCGACGCCGTCGCCCAGATGCGCGAGGCGGGAGATGATGAGGGGTTCCATGCGCGGCAGCGATAGCGACGCCCGGCGTCGCGGTCGAGGGGCTTCAGCCCTTCAGCGCCGCGATCAGGTATTCGCGCGCGCCGTCGCCGCCCAGGATCGGGCTGTCGCCTTCATGCGTCACGGTCCAGCCCGCGCCGACAAGGAAATCGCGCACCCGCGCCCGCGCCGCCGTCAGCGCCGCCGGATCGCGCACCATCCCGCCCCGGCCCACCGCCGCGCGCCCCGCCTCGAACTGCGGCTTGATCAGCGCGACAAGCCGGGCGCCGGGCGTCGCGCGCGAGAGCGCCGGGGGCAGCGCCAGCGTCAGCGAAATGAACGACACATCCGCCACGATCCAGTCGGGCGGCGGGATCAGCCCGGCGTCGAGGTCGCGCGCGTTGACGCCCTCCAGCACGGTCACGCGCGGGTCGGCGGCCAGCGACGGCGCAAGCTGGCCGTGGCCCACGTCGAGCGCGATCACCCGCGCGGCGCCGCGCGCCAGCAGCACCTGGGTAAAGCCGCCGGTCGAGGCCCCGACATCCAGCGCCAGCGCGCCGCCGGGGTCGAGCGCGAAGGCGTCGAGCGCGTGGACCAGCTTCAGCGCCGCGCGGCTGACCCAGGGGCAGGGGTCGGCGACCACCGCCACCGCCGCACTGTCGGGCGCCGCCTGCGCGGGCTTGAGCGCCACCGCGCCGTCCACCGTCACCGCGCCTGCGGCCACCAGCGCCTGCGCCCGCGCCCGCGACGGCGCCAGCCCCAGCGCCACGAGACGCTGGTCGAGCCGCATCTACTCCGCCGCCTGCGCCGCGCCCTGATCCGCCTC
>Ga0100392_1006480_pt1 | contig 10169 bp, 11 predicted proteins | sample CryGeymeta201516_FD_81548 | JGI IMG/M metagenome (GOLD analysis project Ga0100392, IMG submission 81548) | Groundwater microbial communities from Crystal Geyser aquifers in Utah, USA - Crystal Geyser metaG 2015-16 | ecosystem: Environmental > Aquatic > Deep subsurface > Groundwater | place: USA... | reverse complement strand
CACCACAGCCACACGATATGAGCAACCTTCCATGGGCAAATAAAAATCCACAATTTCAGGAAATTGTTTTTTCAGAATCGGAACAAACACTTCGTTAAATGCTAGCCCCAACACCGCTGGTTCATCGGGCGGTTTACCCGTGTGCGTGGAATGATAAATCGCATCGCTGCGCATACTCATAGTTTCGACGGTAAACACAGGAAACATCTCAGTTTCGTTGTAATAACCGGTATGGTCACCATAAGGACCTTCTTCGGCATATTCATCAAAAGAGATATGCCCTTCCAATACAATTTCCGCAGATGTTGGCACTTGCAGCGGGATATCCCAACAAGGTGTTAGCCGCGTTTTTTCATCGCGCAACAAACCTGCAAATTGATATTCAGAAAGTGTATCGGGGATTGGTGTCACCGCAGCTAAAATAGTTGCCGGATCTGCGCCGATGACCACAGCACAAGGAAAGGGCTCACGCTTTTTGCTATTGCCGGCTTCCTGATGATCTTGAGCGCCACCACGATGTTTAAGCCAGCGCATAATGAGTTTGTTTTTGGCAATTTTTTGTTGACGATAAATGCCTAAGTTTTGCCTGTCTTTATTCGGGCCTTTGGTGACCACCAAACCCCAAGTGAGCAAGGGCGCCGCATCTTCTGGCCAGCAGGTCTGAATGGGCAACAAATCCAAGTTTACATCATCACCACGAAGCACCACTTCTTGCCAGGGTGCTTTGTTCACAACCTTTGGTGCCATGTTGAGCACCTTTTTCAAGATAGGAAATTTATCCCAGGCATCTTTCAAGCCCTTTGGCGGCTCAGGCTCTTTCAGATAAGCCAACAACTCGCCAATACCACGCAACTCATCTGCCGATTCTCGGCCCATGCCCAAAGCAATGCGCGTATCTTTACCAAATAAATTGGTTAACACTGGCATGGTGTGGCCCTTCACATTTTCAAACAACAAAGCAGGGCCTCTCGCTTCAAGCACGCGTTGCGAAATTTCCGTCATTTCCAATACGGTGCTGATGGGTGTGGTGATGCGCTTGAGCTCACCACGTTTTTCAAGGTCGGCAATAAATGCCCGCATATCTTTATAACTCATGCGTTGTTATCAACAATATCAAAAATCGTATCTAATTTTGCCAATTCAAACACATCGCGAACCGTGGGCGAAAGGCCCGATAACACAAAACGATTGCCTGAGCTTTTACTCCACTGCAATCCTTCCACCAAGGTTGCGATGCCCGAAGAGTCCATAAAACCCACACCTTCCAGCTTCACTTCGATTTGAGCGATTTCACTTGTGAACAAAGGCTTAAGCTCAGCCCGCAAATCTGGCGAAGTCATGATGGTGACATCACCAACCACTTCTACCACTCTGTTTTGATGTTCACTATTTACTTTAATTTTCAAACTCATGCTTGTACTTCCTTTTGCTTAAATAAAAAAACCAATCGCCACTGATTCCCATCGGCAAGTGGGGTATGTTCGAATGTTTCGGTGGCGGCTTCAATCAAGAGCATACCCAGCCCACCGGCAACAGGGTTGTCTTTAAGTGTTTCAGGGTTTACACCTTTACATTTTGATACATCTTGAATTGGTGGTGCAAAATCGCGCAACATAATTTCTAGGCGACAATGCATGTCTTCAGCACAAGGCAGCCATTGCGCCTCGCACTCGATATCACCGCCGGCATTATTGTATCCGTGTTCATGAATATTTGCGAAGAGCTCATCCACCACCAAAATAAGACGGTTGTGCTGAATCTCATCCAGACACACGCCTTCGCAAGCCTCATCGGCCATGGCTTGCAGCGCCTGCAAGCCTTCCTTACACCCATGAAGGTGAAGCCTAATCATACATTAGAGCCTATAATTGCTGAATATTTCAATGGTTTTTTAAGCGCTCTCATTACGCCTATAGTGATAGAGAATGGTGCTGGCATCAAGCCTTTGCTAATCCTCTTCTTGTTCATCCAAAATGATATGCTGCATACGCTCATCTTCCGGCACTTCATCTTCAGAAAAACAAATATTGAGCATGGATATGCCAGCATCATGCACCGACATTTCATTGCCTGATTGCAAAGGATGCCAAAACGGCAGTGGTTTACCTTCAAAGGTCAATCGATAGGCACAAGTATCTGGCAGCCAAAGCATTTCTGCATCGCTCATTTTGCGAATATCCATACAATCTGGCACTTGCGCAAACCGCTCACTGTATTGCTTGCAACGGCAAGTTGAGTCGTCAAAAAGCTTGCAGGCCACATTGGTAAGTAAAATCTCACCTGTATCTTCATCTTCAAACTTATGCATGCAGCACAAACCACAGCCATCACACAATGCTTCCCAGTCTTGTGTGTTGATGTGGTCGTGCCAACGTGTTTGTTCCATTTAAGACCTAGCGGTTACTTCAAGCAAATGATAACCAAATTGTGTTTTCACAGGGCCTTCTAAGCTTCCTACATCCGCAGAAAACACCACTTCATCAAATTCTCTTACCATCTGGCCTGGGCCAAACTCACCCAATGCGCCGCCTTGGGCAGAAGATGGGCATGATGAATATTTTTTTGCCGCATCGGCAAAATCCAAACCTGCTTCAATTTCAGCTTTCACTTGCAAACATTTTTCTTCGCTGCTCACCAACAGATGTCTTGCGCTTGCTCTTGCCATGATAAACTCCTTGATAATTTTTAAGTGGGGCAACGTTACTGAATTTTTAGGTCTGCCGCTAATTTTAGTTTACCTTTGCGACCATGGCCGAACAGAAACCTAAGAACCAAGACATCGATTTCACCATCATTGGCCAAGGCTTGGCAGGCAGCCTATTGGCCTATTGCCTACTCAATGCGGGCAAACGCATCGCCATCATCTCCGATGGCAAACAATCGGCATCACGCGTTGCCGCAGGCCTCATCAATCCCATCACGGGTCAACGTTTTGTCTTGGCTGAGAAGACTCCTGCCATGCTCAAGCTTGCATCTGAATTTTATACTGCCATTGAAACCAAGCTGGGCATTCGCTGCTATTTCCCCACACCGCTGATTCGCTTATTCAACAACGAAAAAGAGAAAGTTTTTTATGAGAAGCGGCTCCTGCAACCGCATTACACCCCTTTTTTTAGTACCAAACCGCTTTCAGAACAGCAGCTTGTAAACGCCCCCTTTGGCGGCGTGATACAACTGCAAGCCGCTTGGCTGGATACCAACACACTTCTTGATGCTTTGGCTGATTATTTTATTTCCCATGACCGTATAACTCACCTCCCAGCCCAAACCAACAGCCAAACCACGACCATTCATTGCGAAGGTTACAAAATAAAGTACAACCCACTCTTTTCATGGCTTCCTTTACAGCCTGCTCATGGGGAAATCATTCATTGCGAAAGCAAATCGAAACTTGCACCTGAGATTACCGTGAAAAGCAAATGGCTACTTCCCACCTCACAAAACACCTGCCGTATCGGCGCAACGTTTGAACCCCATATTTCAGAACCAACCCAACAAGAACAGAGCAAAAATGCATTATTATCCTTCGTTTCCTCACTAAAAAAAGACAATGAATTCAACCTTCTTAGCCATCAAGCTGGCATTCGACCAGCCACGCTAGATAAACAACCGTTTATTGGCTTTCACCCCCATGATTCCAACCATGCAGTATTTAATGGGTTTGGCTCACGTGGTAGTTTGCTGATTCCTTGGTATGCCAAGCTTTTCACTGAAACACTTGTCAATCAAAGCAAAATCCCTGCTGAAGCAGATATTCAAAGGTATGAATCCTTATGCGTTTAACTGATCTTGCCCACAACTGGCTTAAGCAAAATATTCACCCTGGCGATATTGTTGTCGATGCCACGCTAGGCAATGGCCATGATGCTTTGTTCTTGGCCAACTGCGTTGGCAGCAAAGGAAAAATCTTCGGTTTTGATGTGCAACAGCAGGCTATCGATGAAAGCCAACTACGACTTTTAGATTGCGGCTGTGAGAAAGCTTTTTTCTTGTTGGGGCATCAACATTTAGATACGACTTTGCCACCCGAACTTAAAGGGAAAGTAAAAGCATTCACCTTTAACTTGGGCTGGTTGCCCGGTGGCGATAAAAACATCACAACACAAGTAACCACAACCATTGACGCCCTTTCACAAGCACTCGCCTGGCTAAGCACAAATGGAATCATTAGCTTGATGCTCTACCCAGGCCATACTGAAGGCGCGCAGGAAAAAGAAGAAATTTTAAGCTGGCTAGCTCATGCACAAACAACAAAAAACATGTCACCTGCGTTTGTTTATCAAAAAATTGAAGTGCCTGACCGTCCACTCTCCCCGGTTTTGGTGCAACTAAAAAAAACAGTAAAATTAACCCATTAAATTCTGACTTTTTTCTCTGCTATGTTGTAAAAAAGCCATATCTCACCTATGCTTGAGGCATAAAATCAAAGGGGAGTCCATGCTAGAATCAGGGCAGAAAATTCGTTACGGCAAACTCATTCGCCACACTTCCCTGAGGCAAAAAACCATCAGTTATAATGATTTTGCCAAACGCCAGCAGCAAGCACGTATTGCCTCCAATGGTCGCCGCCGCGCATCCCTTCGCAGCATCGACATTTATAGGCTCCTTTCTCCCTATATAAGCATCCGATTTTTAGAACAAGCCAAGGCCGTATTACCCTTAGCTATTTACCTTATTTTTTTCCAATTGTTATTACTTAACCGAGCTGTCAATGAGCCCATGATGATTCTCTCGGGCTTGATGGCAGTGATTGTCGGCCTCATGCTGTTCATGGAGGGATTAAACCGAGGTTTGATGCCCTTTGGTGAGACCATTGGTCAAAACCTTCCAGCCAAGGTCAATCTACCCACGGTGCTACTCATTTCCTTCTTGCTCGGTATTGGCGTGACTTTTGCTGAACCTGCCATTGGCGCATTGCAAGCAGCTGGCAGCATTTTGAAGGTTGAAAATGCACCCTATTTGTATGTTTTACTCAATGAGTGGAGCACGATTCTGGTGCTGATTGTGGGTTTAGGCGTGGGCTTGGCAGTTGTCCTAGGCACGCTACGTTTACTCTACGGCTGGAGTTTAAAGCCCTTTATTTATGGCGCGCTCGTTCCTGCTTTGGGTTTAACCATGTGGTTGATGCAAGATGATGAACTAGCGAAAGTTTTAGGCTTAGCTTGGGATTGCGGAGCTGTAACCACCGGGCCAGTGACTGTGCCTTTGGTGCTGGCTTTAGGTATAGGCATAGCTTCCACCGCAGGGCGCGGTACAGGTGCATTATCTGGTTTTGGCATCGTTACCCTTGCCTCTATTTTCCCCATTATCGGCGTCATGCTGCTCAGCTTATTTGTAGTCACCACCACAACACCTGAAGCCATCATTACAGCCGCACATGCTTTTCACGCTGAATCCGCCCATACCATCACTTGGTATGAACAAAGTCCGTGGCAGGAAATTCTCGCAGGCATGCAAGCCATTGTGCCGCTGGTTGCATTTTTAATGCTGGTATTACGCTTCATTTTGGGCGAACGCTTGTCTTCACCAGGTATCATCGCTTATGGCATTGTGCTTTGTGTATTGGGTATGATTATTTTTAATCTTGGCCTGCGCTATGGCTTGTCGATGCTTGGTGAGCAGTCAGGCGCCTTCTTATCTTCAGCATTCACTACCCTTGAAGGGGTACCCTCCTCACCACTCTATGTCTGGTCAGTGGGCATCGGTATCGCTCTTGTTTTCGCTTGGGTTCTAGGTTTTGGTGCAACGGTGGCCGAGCCTGCGCTCAATGCCTTGGGCAACACAGTGGAAACACTCACCAATGGTGCTTTTGAGAAAAAGCTTCTGATTTACGCAGTGGCATTTGGTGTGGGCTGCGGCATCACTTTGGGTGTGGTGAAAATCATCTTTGCCTTACCACTGTATTGGTTTTTAATTCCGCTTTATTCATTGGCCTTGTTACTTACTTGGGCATCGACCGAAGAGTTCGTCAACGTCGCTTGGGATAGTGCGGGCGTAACTACAGGCCCCGTCACTGTGCCGTTGGTGTTGGCCATGGGTATTGGCCTAGGAAATGCTGTGGATGCCATTGAGGGTTTTGGAATTTTATCACTAGCATTTGTCGGTCCGATTTTATCGGTGCTCATCACTGGCCTGTGGGTACAATATAAAATCCATAAAAAACGTAAACGCAACGAGTTACTGATTGAAGGGGAAGCTGCATGAGCATTCAGCATATCAACGTATTAACCGATGTTTTTCTGATCACTTGTATCGTACAACGCGGGCGAGCTAAGGCAGTCATTAAAGCAGCTCAAGATGCAGGAGCGCAAGGAGCCACCATTCATTATGGCCATGGGTATGGCGTGCAAGAATTACTCGGGATTTTATCTATTGCGGTCGACACCGAGAAAGAAGTGATCAATATTTTGGTACCCAGTGATTTAAGCGATCGTATTTTCGAGCAAATGTCAGCTGCTGCGCAAATCGACACGCCTGGTATGGGCATGATTTATTCGACGCGTGTTGAAAAAGCCAGCACCTATATCCCCCAACACATTCTTGATGCTATTTCCGATAGCGACGCTCAAAAAAGCAATGTATAAACTCATTACTTGCATAGCTGCGGAAAATAAAATTCCCGACACAGTCCAGGGATTATTTCGCGATTTCGGCTTAAGGGCGGGCGTGTATAACTTTGCCCGTGGTTTTGGTCGCAGCTCATCTGAAGCCACGCGCGGCCTAGGTCAGCAAACTGAAAAAGGCGTATTAAGTGTGGTGGTGCAAGCCAATCAAGTGGATGAAATTTTCGCTTACATTTTTGACAAAGCCGATGTCAATCGCCCTCACGGTGGAATCGTGTATGTCACAGCCATTCAGCAACATGCTGGCAGCCCTGCCATCAATCTTGCGCCACCCGAGTTAGACAATGAGTAAGTTATCGCAACAAGCTGCGCTGCTGCGCATCTGTTCCATGAGCCGCTATGTCATTGCCTTGCTACCGTTGCTTGCGCTAATGACGGTGCTACACACTACTGTGCAACTATCCGCACAACTCATCATCAACCACAGCCTAATTTGGTCGAGCATCAAAGATTTGATGATGTTTGTGGTCATTTTCACACCCGCTGCCGTCTGGGTTCATCGACCCATCCGCGGGGCTATTTTAAGCCAAAACCCTCAAGCGTTAGAAGAAACCATGACGCATTTGCCTGTGCGTGCATTGCGCGGTTTCACCATCGCTGGTCTGGTTTATATCGTGTATTTATTTATCAGTGTCATTATTTTTTCTGCATTCCTGGATTTTACTCTCACCCCTAAAATGACGGTCGCAATGGGCTTAAATGTTACTTATAACCTTGGCATCCTTATTCCCTTCATTGCCACAGCTCTTTCCATCACCTGGATGGTGCGCGTGAGAAAACGCTTGAGTGTTCAGCAGCTCTTCGTTGGCGATTTAAACACCACCCAGGCCCACCCATGGTTATTACGCTCTTATAACCGCCCTTGGCTCATTTTTGGCGCGACTTCCCTAGTGCCCGTAGCAACACTGGCTATTTTCTCCGCCTTGATGTTTGGCGACAGCAACACCGAAGAACAACAATTTATCCTCATGCAGGCAGTGATATTGTTTGTGAACCTCATTATCGGCGGCACTTCACTGATTTGGATTACCAGCAATACTGTTCGCCGCATTACCCAAGAGCTAGCATCGGGGCTCAACTTCTTACGGCTTGGAAAATTTGATGGTCATGTGGCCGTGATGATAGACGATGACATGGGCGAACTCGCACGAGGACTCAATACTGCACTTGTAGGCTTAAAAGAGCGCGATGACTTAAAAGACTCCAACGCCATTGCCAGTGAAATCCAACGCGGCCTCATGCCAAAATCCGAACCTATGATTCAAGGGTATGCAGTGTTCGGCTACCAGCAAAGCTGCTATGCCGTCGGTGGGGATTATTTTGATTACATCGAACGCAGCAATGGTTCCCTCTGGCTTGTGATTGCCGATGTGGCGGGCAAAGGTTATCCAGCCGCACTTACCGTAGCTAACTTACAAGCCATGCTGCATGTGTTAGCCAACAGTGAAAGCATTACGCTGATTGATGCTGTTACCTACATCAATCAATCACTGCACATGTCGATGCAGGGCGGCAGATTCGTCACCCTATTTATTGCTGAATTGCAGCCGGAGAACAATGAATTGCATTGGATCAATGCTGGACACACACCACCACTGTTATGGCATAACAATAGCATTCGAAGCTTGGAAGCATCCTCTCCACCATTAGGCATGCTCGACAATCTAGCTGTACATACAGAATCGGTTTCTCTGGCTATTGGTGATGCTCTGTTTGCCTGTACCGATGGCATCACCGAAGCGCGCCATGCTAGTGACGGGAAAATGTTTGGTGATAAACGCGTGCAGTCTTGGTTTGCTAAACATAAACAACTGGACCCTGTGGTGCTTCCCGAATCACTGCTCACAGAACTTGATGACACTGGTTTTATCGCCAGAGAAGATGATATCACGATGTTATGCTTAAAACGGAGTTACCAACATGACAAACAACGCTAAATTCCGCACCGAACGCGATTCCATGGGCGAAATGCAAGTGCCCTTAGATGCGATGTATGGTGCTTCCACAGCCCGCGCTGTGGAAAACTTCCCCGTATCACAGCTGCGCTTTTCACGCGTATTTATCAAAGCCCTTGGTCAAATCAAAGCCAATGCTGCGACCACCAATGCTGCATTGGGAAAACTCAGTAAACCTAAGGCAGATATGATTGAACGTGTTGCCCTAGAAGTTGCCAATGGCGACTGGGACAAACATTTCGTTTTGGATATTTTCCAAACAGGCTCGGGCACATCCACCAACATGAATGCCAATGAAGTGATTGCACATCGCTGCTTACAACTCGATGCAACGATTGGCATCCATCCCAATGATGATGTCAATATGGGGCAAAGCTCGAATGATGTGATTCCCACAGCTATTCATTTGGCAGCAGCTGATGTGTTGGTACATAAACTCATACCTGCCCTAAGCCACCTACATCAAGCGCTGAATATCAAAGCTCATGAAACCATGGATGTGGTGAAAATAGGTCGTACTCATTTGATGGATGCCACACCCATTACCTTGGGCCAAGAAATCTCAAGTTGGGCGCGTCAGGTAGAGCTTGGTATTGCCCGTTTACAAGCATGCTTGCCGCGTTTATGCGAGTTAGCACAAGGCGGCACAGCCGTTGGCACTGGCTTAAATACCCATCCTGAATTCGGCGCAAAGATTGCCGCAGCACTTTCAGAAAGTTATGGCATTGCGTTTCACGAAGCTGGCAATCATTTTGAAGCACAAGCCGCCCAAGATGCAGCCGTTGAGTTATCGGGTGCATTGCGCACTGTGGCTGTATCGTTGGTGAAAATTGCCAATGATGTGCGTGTGCTCAATATGGGCCCGCGCTGCGGCATTGGTGAGATTACTGTGCCCGCTGTTCAGCCTGGCTCCTCCATTATGCCCGGTAAGGTAAATCCAGTGATTGCCGAATCACTGGCGCAGGTTTGCGCCCAAGTGTTTGGCAATGATGCCACCATCACTTATGCAGGGGCATCAGGCTTATTGGATTTGAATGTGATGTTGCCAGTAATTGCTCATAATCTACTTGAGTCTGAAGAGTTGCTCGCCAATGCATCCATGATGTTCGCAGATAAATGTATTGTTGGGTTGACCGCTAATATTGAAAAGTGCGAGCAACAGATAGATTGGAGCATGAGCATGGTCACTTCCCTTGCACCAGTGATTGGTTATGACAAAGCTTCAGACATTGCCAAACGAGCAGTCAAAGAAGGGAAAACTGTTCGTCAGTTGTGTTTGGATGAGAATATCTTACCAGCTTCTGAGCTTGATGCCCTACTTGACCCGCGTTCGATGTTATTCCCGGCCGCATAAGCAGGTTAATTAACTGCGGTAAACCCATTGAAGCCAGACGCCAAAACTGAGTAGTCCATAAGCAATAAGTAGGTTTGGTGAAAGCCATGGTTGTTGCCAGAACATCCCCGCTATGATGCCACCTGACGTTAAAGCAGCTATGGCAAGCAAGTCGGGTAGTGTTAACCCAGCACTGCTTTGCGGGAATTTTTGATGCAACTGTTCAAAATGTTGGTTGATTTCTTCAGGCAATTTCAT
>Ga0100392_1006479_pt1 | contig 10169 bp, 11 predicted proteins | sample CryGeymeta201516_FD_81548 | JGI IMG/M metagenome (GOLD analysis project Ga0100392, IMG submission 81548) | Groundwater microbial communities from Crystal Geyser aquifers in Utah, USA - Crystal Geyser metaG 2015-16 | ecosystem: Environmental > Aquatic > Deep subsurface > Groundwater | place: USA... | reverse complement strand
TGATCGTTTCGGGAAAAAACAATCTTAACCAGCAATGAAAGACAATGCTCTAATTTTTACCGCCCTCTACCCACAGATTCTGCGGAGGAGGCGGTTTTCCAAGCTAACCCGACAGCCACGTCGGGCTGCGAAAGGATGTAATCTCCATCACCGCTTTGCAGTGAGGACATCTAAAAACCGGCCTTGGCCGCAGGGGCTTCGGCTCGATCATCACGCGCAGCACGAGCTGCACCAGGCATAACAGTCTTTTGGCATTGCCGTGCAAAAAGCCATAATCGCGCACCCGGCGAAACCCCTTGGGCAGAACGTGTCGCAGAACCAGCCACAAAAACTCTTCACCGGGCAGGGTGCGGGTGCATGTTTGATTCGTATCACTGTCGATATAGCGAAAGGTCACCATTCCATCGCGACAGGAGAGGATGTTTTTCTCGGCAATGACGCCGCGATAGAGATAGCACGAAAGGTATTTCAAGGCCGGTAAGCCCGTGCCCACCCGCTTACAGTTGACCACCCATTTTTCAGGGACACCGACCGGGATCTTCAGGCCCGCCCGGTTAACAGCATCCAGAAAACGGGCGCGAAACACCCTGGCCAAATTGAACGCGTTAAACAGGTACTTGCCCTTAATCTTTTTCCATTGTCGCCGGTGCTTATCAACGCCGCCGCCGGGCACGATCACATGGAGATGCGGGTGATACGTAAGCCGTCGCGTCTGGGTATGCAGCACCGCCGTCATGCCCATCTCCGCGCCCAGATGTTTGGGGTTCAGGCCGAAATCCTTCAGGGTGCTGACGGCACAGGTGAATAGAATCGCGTAGATCTGTTCTTGAAAATTCCAGGCCAAGGGTCGGAGTTCAAAAGGCAGGGTAAAGGTCACCATGAAATAGGACACTGGCAACAACTTGGCCTGTTGCCGATCCAGCCACTGGCTCGCTTCATGGTTCTGGCATTTGGGGCAACTGCGATGCCCGCAGGAGAGCGGTCGCCACTGCGCCTGCTCGCATTCGGGACAGCGCACCTGGAGTTCCCCCGAATCGGGCGTGCGACAGCGCCTGATGGCTTGCAGTGCGTTGCGGTGACTGGGCAGTAGCCGGTCGGCATATTGCGCGACAAAGGGATCATAAAATTGTTCAACGATAGAGATCAGATCCATCATCGCCTCCCAGAGCAAAAGGCAGGGAATTGATCAGACGATTGATGGTGGTCAGAGAATCCTGTTCAGTGACTTCCGTCAGGTGCGCATAGCGAGCGGTTGTGGTCGGACTGGAATTGACTGGCAACCCGACGCACCGCACGCGCATAAACATCGATGGTTTTGTCACTCTTGCCCTGCAGCTTCAGCAACCGCAGGTGACGTTGGAAGAGATCGTTAAAACGGGATTGTTCAGATGGATCCATGATAAACTCCTTCGGTCAAAAGGCCCGGAATTGGGCTGTTCAAAGGAGTTATACCTCGAAGTTCCAACAGACAGAAATTGTGGTTTGATTTTTTCCGCCGCGCTAGCGGCTTAGTTCAACAACCACATCGAGCCGACGGCTTACCCTTCCGCTCCGCTTTGCTGCGCTCCAGGGCAAGCCGCTGCTCATGTGGAACGTTAGGGCTCAAAATTGATCATAGTGGCCACCAATTGCAAAAATATAAATGGAGTTGTCATCGAACTTATAAATGAGTCTGTCTTTTTGGCTCAATCGCCGTGACCAAAATCCCGACAGGTTATGCAGAAGCGCTTCGGGCTTACCTGTGCCGACAGAAGGGTCGCCCCGGAGCATTTCTTTCAAAATTGAGCACAGCGCTTTATGTAAATGTTTATCTTTTGTTCTCAGGGTTTCATAGACAACCCAAGTGTTACCCTCAAACACCAAGGATCTCATTCGTTTCTCCATCCGTTGGTGTGTAACCAGAACGTGTTACATGGGTTTTTGAAGAATCAGCAATTTGCATCATGAGGCGGGAATTTTGAAGAACATAAAGAGTTTCTTGTTCTCGGCCCCAGTCCTCAGCGCTGATAACAACAAAGTCTCCGCCACTTCGGCGGGTCACTTTCAGCGGCAGGTGCTCATGGGCAACCTGTTCTACAAAGTTTTTTAAATTGTCACGAAATTTATTAACGCTGACTGTGTTCATATGCAAACCTCCAATTATGTACTGAATTACGGTACATGGTAGCAGAAGCGCACTAACAAATGCAATCAACGCGGACGGAAAATACTTCTGCAATAATTTTGAATAGTTCGGTGGGTCACGCAAACTCAAGTCGCCGCCGGTTATCATGAACCGTTCGGCTTGCGTGAAAACTCCGACGAAAAGCCCAGTTACTTTGTTATAGAAAAACAACAGGAGCACAACGAGTAATCATCGAGGCAACTATGAATTTGAAAGTAGGAATAAAAGCTATAAACTTTATAATTAGCTATGGCTAGGCAGCGATCATCATGCCTTACTGACACGAAAAATCTCTGCGCAATCTTACGAAATCCTATGCGTTACAGGGTACTAGGGTCAGGTAGATTTTCTCATTATTTTGGAGGACGTATGCCCGATTTAACTTACCTGCGACCATTCGATCCCGAGCGTTTCAAGGTTCGCGGCCACCAACCGACGATGAAAGCGGTGGTGACCACTGGCAACGGCGGTTATGAGAAGCTCAACTACTGCGATGTCCCAATTCCGGAACCGGGGCCGGGCGAGGTTTTGCTAAGGGTCTTAGCAGCCGGGGTCAATAACACGGAAATCAATACACGGCTTGGCTGGTATTCCTCATCGGTTCAAGGTGGCACTGAGCAATTATCTGAAACGAACGATGAGCCAGGGATTGAGGACGGTGGCTGGAACGAATCAACACCGTTTCCGTTCATTCAGGGGACAGACTGTTGTGGTGAAGTCGTCGCCTGGGGGCAGGGTACGAAAGGGCCGGATATTGGGAAGCGGGTTCTTGTCAGGGCCTGTATGCGCGTTAATGGTTTTGATTCTCTGGATAATCTCTGGATGGCATCGGATTTTGACGGAGCATTCGCTCAGTACGTGACCGTACCGGCCAGCGAGGCATTTGAAATCCAAAGCGACTGGAGTGACGTGGAACTCGCGACAATCCCCTGTGCTTATGCAACGGCTGAAAATATGTTGCATCGAGCAGGCGTTAACCGTGCTGACCGCGTGTTGGTTACCGGGGCGTCGGGCGGAGTCGGATCAGCGGTTGTCCAACTGGCCAAGCGCCGTGGTGCCTATGTTATCGCCGTAGCTGGCGAACCTAAGCTGGATTCTGTCAGGGGCCTGGGGGTCGACCAGGTGATTGCCCGGGGCCACGATTTGTCTACTGAAATTGAGAACTCCTCCGTGGATGTTGTTATCGACAATGTCGCCGGTAAGCAGGTCGGCAAGCTGTTGAAGCTGATAGCTCGTGGTGGCCGGTATGCGTCGTCTGGCGCGATTGCCGGGCCTATCACCACCATCGATATGCGCGATTTTTATCTCAAGGACTTGACGCTGATTGGTTGCACAGCCTGGGACGAACCGATCTTTCCAAACCTCATCAGCTACATTGAAAAGGGTGAAATACGTCCTCTGGTTGCAAAAACGTTTGCGCTGAAAGACATAGCAACTGCGCAACAGGAATTTCTCAAGAAGACGCATTTTGGCAACTTTGTACTGGTGCCGCCACCATGAAAGCTTCTCCGCGCGGGGCAAGCAGCGGGATGCCGCATGCCAGACCGCCTTGCAAGATGGGCTGGGTTGACGGTCATAAAAGAGCTTCAACTAAAAGCATTTAAGCCTTAATCCCAGCTGGTGCTGGCGAATGCTGTTTGACAACGACAGCTCAATGATGCTACCTTCCCGCACTGCACCACCCGGAAATAAAAAAATGACACATTTTGAGCCCCGGTATTCTGCCGCGGGCTTTTTTATTGTCGTCTGGTCTTCGTGCGAAGACAATAACCAAGGAATAGAAAAAATATATGCAGTTCGAACATTTTAACTTGAAACCAGAAATTAACGCAGGGATCAAAGCCGCTGGATTTACTACCCCCACCCCGATTCAGGCGCGGGCGATTCCCGTTGCTTTGCAGGGGCATGACCTGATGGGCTTGGCCCAAACCGGCACCGGAAAAACGGCTGCCTTTGTATTGCCCCTGTTGCAACGTTTAATGAATGGCACACCCCATCGAGTGCGAGCTTTGATTGTCGCTCCGACACGGGAACTGGCCGAGCAAATCCATGAAACCATCAATCTGCTGGCGCGACACACTCAGCTGCGCAGTATGACAATTTACGGTGGCGTCAGTATCGTGCCGCAAATTCGTACATTGAAGCGCGGCGTAGATATTCTGGTTGCCTGTCCCGGTCGACTGCTCGATCATTTAAACCAGAAAACCATTGATTTGAGTCAAATCGAAATGCTCGTCCTTGACGAAGCTGACCGGATGTTTGATATGGGCTTTTTGCCCGGCATCCGCAAAATTGTGCAGAAACTGCCGCAACAACGGCAGACGCTGCTTTTTTCGGCGACCATGCCCAAAGAGATTCTCAAACTCGCCGCTGAAGTGCTCCACACCCCCCAAACCATCCAGGTTGACCGCATCGCCCCCTCGGCAACCGTGAGTCATGCCCTTTATCCCGTGGCCCAGCATCTGAAAACTGACTTGTTGTTGCACCTGTTGAAACAAACCACAACCGAATCCGTTCTGGTTTTTACCCGCACCAAACACCGCGCCAAGCGTCTGGGTGAAAAACTGGGGCGGGTTGGCTACCAGGCAGCTTCTTTGCAGGGAAACCTGTCTCAGGCCCGGCGCCAGGAGGCTTTAAACGGTTTTCGCAACGGGAGCTATCAGATTCTGGTGGCGACGGATATTGCGGCGCGTGGCATTGATGTCAGCCAGATTTCCCACGTGGTTAATTTTGACATTCCCGACACGCCTGAAGCCTATATTCACCGCATCGGCCGCACCGGACGTGCCGCGCGCAGCGGAGCGGCCTTTACCCTGATTGGTACTGAAGATCAACTGATGGTGAAAGCCATTGAACGGACTCTGGGGACGCAGATTGAGCGCTGCCAGCTACCCGACTTCAATTATGCCTCGAAAGGGCAGGGCACTCATGAAACACCGACCGGCAAAATCCCTGCTGGCAAGACAGCGGCGGCTAAAGCTGCTGTCAAATCCCCGAAGTGCGAAAAGGTTGGAGCGAACCAGACCCCGCGCCGTCGCAGAAGGAATGCGCGTCAAAATTCAGCAGCCAATCGTGTTGCCGGTAACCACCGCGCTCTTGGTCAGAGCTGAATTCTTCATTCCTGATTCCTTCTATGCAACAGATTCTCACGGAAATCCGGCAACATTTACCCGTTGATAACCAGGCCCGACGTTTGTTCCACGGTCGGGGACGCTGTTTTCCCGGCTATCAGGATTTGCTGATTGACAGCTACGGTGAATTGATCTGGATTACCCTGTTTGCGGCGCGTGATGATGACTGGTTGCACCAGTTGGGGGCGATACTTGTAGAGGAATTCCCTCAATGTCGCTGCATTGGTGTTCAACGCCGCGATCTGCCGACCGCGGCCCCCAGGGCTCTGGTTGGAACCTTGCCGCAATCGCCCCTGGCTTTTGAGGCCGGGCTGAGCTATCAATTGCGTTTGACCCATGGTCAGAATATCGGGTTTTTCATCGATATGGCCAGAGGCCGGGCGTTGGTGCGTCAAAGCGCGCAGGGCAAGAAAGTTCTGAACCTATTTGCTTACTCGTGCAGTTTTTCGGTTGCGGCTCTCACCGGAGGAGCCACCCAGGTGGTCAACGTTGATATGAACCGTAGTGCTCTGGAACTGGGCCGCTTGAATCATCAACATAACCAGCTGGATTTGCGTTGTGTTTCCTTTTTAAATGTAGAAATTTTCCGCAGTTTCAGTCGGTTACGCCAATTAGGTCCCTTTGATCTGATTATCTGTGACCCGCCCCACAGTCAGGGGAAAAATTTCACGGCCGAAAACCATTGGCCGAAACTGATCGACAAAATTCCAAGCCTGCTCGCCCCTCAAGGTGAACTGATCGCCTGTCTGAATGCCCCTCATCTGGAGACCAGCTATCTGCGTGATTTAGTGCAGACAAAAATTCCATCGCTGCAGGAACAGTCGTGCCTGGCTGCCGGGGACGATTTTCCCGAAGCCGATGCCCGACGCGCCCTGTCAATTCAGCATTTTTCTCAGGTTCTTCTGTAACCTAACATACTGCCATTACACACTTATTTTTCATGCTTTACAATCGCGTCCCTTCGCGTTTAATATTGGCGGTTGTTTTTCCTTTACTCAATTTCAGATCTGAATGAAACCATCTGCATGAATCAACATCTTATTCGAAATTTTTCTATTATTGCCCATATTGATCACGGCAAATCGACCCTGGCTGATCGTCTGCTCGAAGTGACGGGTGCCTTGAGTGTCCGCGAGAGAAGTGATCAATTTCTCGACAAGATGGATCTTGAAAAAGAACGTGGGATTACGATCAAATCCCAGGCGGTGCGCATTCCCTATAAAGCCAAAGATGGCCAGACCTATCTGCTCAATTTGATTGATACCCCTGGACATGTCGATTTTTCTTACGAGGTCAGTCGCTCCCTTTCGGCCTGTGAGGGCGCTTTGCTGGTGGTTGACGCGGCGCAGGGTGTGGAAGCCCAGACTCTGGCCAATGTGTATATGGCCCTTGATCACGATCTGGAAATTATTCCGGTTTTGAATAAAATCGACCTGCCCAGTGCCGATGTCGCCAAGGCCAAACAGGAAATCGAAGATATTATTGGTATTGATACCGCCGATTCCATTTTAACCAGTGCCAAGGCGGGTCTCGGCATCGATGATCTGCTGGAAGCCATTGTTCAGCGCGTGCCGGCCCCCAAAGGCGATCGAAACGCAGCCCTGAAAGCCTTGACCTTCGATTCCTGGTACGATTCCTATCAGGGTGTCATCGTGCAGGTGCGGGTGATTGATGGCATTGTGCGCAAGGGCGATAAAATCAAACTCATGATGACCGGCGGCAGCTATGAGGTGCAAAAAGTTGGTGCTTTTACGCCGCACCCGGTTGAATTGTCCGAACTGGCAGCGGGCGAGGTCGGGTTTGTCATTGCCAATATCAAGGTAGTCGAAGACGCCAAAATCGGCGATACCATCACCCATTTACATCAGGGCGCCAGCCAAGCACTGGCAGGTTTTAAAGAAGTTAAACCGATGGTTTTCTCGGGGCTTTATCCCATTGATTCGGCCGATTACGATAATCTGCGCGACGCCCTGGAAAAGCTGCGCCTGAATGATGCGTCCTTTACCTTTGACCCGGAAACATCCATGGCCCTGGGCTTTGGTTTCCGTTGCGGGTTTTTAGGCTTGCTGCACATGGAAATTATTCAGGAACGTCTCGAACGCGAATTCGCTGTCGACCTGATTACCACCGCGCCTACGGTTGTTTATCAGGTTCGTACGGTCAAAGGCGAAGAAATTTCCGTGCAAAGTGCCAATATGCTGCCCCCGACCCAGCTGATTGAATCGATCAGCGAGCCCTTTGTGTTGGCTTCGATTCACGTCCCGAATGAGTATGTGGGTGCGGTTTTAACCCTGTGTATCGAAAAGCGCGGGGTGCAACGTGAAATTAAATATTTAACCGCCAATCGGGTGATGATTACCTATGAACTGCCTCTCAATGAAATTGTCATGGATTTTTTTGATCGCCTTAAATCGATTACGCGCGGTTATGCGTCTTACGATTATGAGCCCCTCGATTATCGCGTCAGTGATCTGGTGCGCTTGAATGTTCTGATCAACGGCGATGTGGTCGATGCCCTTTCCCTCATCGTTCATCGCGACAAATCACAGTATCGCGGGCGTGAACTGGTGTCGAAAATGAAAGAATATATTCCACGTCAGCAATACGAAGTTGCCATCCAGGCGGCGATTGGGACCAAGGTCATTTCACGCCAAACGGTTAAGGCTCTGCGCAAAGATGTAACCGCCAAATGTTACGGCGGTGATATCACCCGCAAACGCAAGCTGCTTGAAAAACAGAAAGAAGGCAAAAAGCGCATGAAGCAGGTCGGCAGCATCGAACTGCCTCAGGACGCATTTCTGGCAATCCTTAAAGTGAAAGATTAGAAAAATGCCTATTTTCAGAAAAAAACGCCCGGTTTCAGCCCAACGCAAGCCCTGGTACCGTGAGTGGTCTGAAGCCCTGATTGTTGCGGTTGTTCTCGCTTTGATTATCCGCACCTTTCTGTTTCAGGCTTTTAAAATTCCCTCGGGTTCCATGCTCGACACCCTGTTGATCGGCGATCATCTCCTGGTCAATAAATTCATTTACGGCACCCATGTGCCCTTTATGGATGAATCTTTTGTGGCCTTACGCCATCCCCAGCGCGGCGATGTGATTGTGTTTGAATTCCCGCAGGATGCCGATAAGTCGTACTTCAATCGCCGTGATTTTATCAAGCGGGTCATCGGGGAACCTGGTGACACCATTGAAGTTCGTGCCAAGCAGGTTTTTGTCAATGGGGAGCTTTACAAAATTCCGCAGGAAATTCACAGCGATAATCAAATTGTTCCCGCCACCGCCAGCCCGCGTGATTTTACCGGCCCGTTCAAGGTGCCACAAGGGCAGTACTTTGTTATGGGTGACAACCGCGACTATTCTTTCGACAGCCGCTTCTGGGGTTTTGTCGACGAAAGTAAAATTAAGGGCTTGGCGTTCATCAAATACTGGTCCTGGGATCATCAGGCCGATCTGCTGGCCAAAATCCGCTGGGAGCGAATTGGTCGTTTAATTGAGTAGCAAGTCAAGCTCATGCACCCACCATAAAAGATCGGGGCAGCAACCACAAATGGGTACAGATTTCCTGAAACAAAAGAGCCTGATTTCAGACTATGAATTTCATCGGTGTTGATTTGCGTGAATCTGTGGTTCGATCTTTTGTCGGCCATTTATCGGGTTGACATTTCGCTTCGGCTAGCTTAATTTGCCAGTCATTCAACTTCACCCCTTTAAGCTGATCCGAGAGATTGGCAAGGGTAAATCCCATGCAACGAAAGCAAAAAAATCTACCAGGTACCTGTGCGCTGTCAGTGCATCAGGTACTTTTTTTTAGCCTGTTTCCAGGGAGATAAGCATGGCCGGCGAGATGACGGAAATACTCGACAGTACTGCAATACAGCGTGCGCTGACCCGCATTGCGCATGAAATTCTGGAGCGAAACAAAGGGGTCGACAACCTGGTACTGATTGGCATTCGTACGGGTGGCGATTATCTGGCGGCAGAGTTGCAACAAAAAATTGCCGAAATTGAAGGGGTTAAGGTCCCCTTAGGTACGGTTGACATTACCATGTATCGCGACGATCTTGGCCACCGCAGCAATCTGGAGGTTGGCCAAACCGATATTCGCTTTCCCCTCAACGACCGCTGTGTTGTGCTGGTCGATGATGTGTTGTTTACCGGGCGCACGATTCGGGCGGCCATGGATGCGCTGGTCGACCTGGGGCGACCACGCACTATTCAATTAGCGGTTTTGATTGACCGCGGTCATCGTGAATTACCCATTCGCCCCGATTATGTCGGGCGCAATCTGCCGACGTCACGCAGTGAACAGATTGAGGTTCAGTTCAATGCCCAGCGTGGCCCCATCGGGGTCAATCTGTTCAAATAATCCAGGAGGATCAGATGAACTTCGCCCACCGTCATGTTCTTGGAATCAAGCAATTCAACGCCGAAGAATTGAATTTCATTCTCGACACCGCCAAGAGTTTTAAAGAAATCAATACCCGGAAAATCAAAAAAGTTCCAACCCTGCGCGGGCGTACAATCGTCAACCCTTTTTTTCGAGGCAAGTACCCGCACGCGCACGTCTTTTGAAATTGCCGGCAAACGCCTTTCGGCGGATACGGTGAATATCAGTGCCTCCTCTTCCTCCGTGGTCAAGGGTGAAACTCTTGAAGATACCGCACGCAATATCGAGGCGATGCACCCCGATATTATCGTCATGCGCCATAGTGCCAGTGGGGCCTGTCATTACCTGGCTGAACGCCTCGACTGCTCGGTCATCAATGCCGGCGACGGAACCCATGAGCATCCCAGTCAAGCCCTGCTCGACGCAGTGACTATGATCCAGCACAAGGGGCAACTGGCGGGGCTGAATGTCGCGATTATCGGCGATA
>Ga0100392_1006474_pt1 | contig 10175 bp, 8 predicted proteins | sample CryGeymeta201516_FD_81548 | JGI IMG/M metagenome (GOLD analysis project Ga0100392, IMG submission 81548) | Groundwater microbial communities from Crystal Geyser aquifers in Utah, USA - Crystal Geyser metaG 2015-16 | ecosystem: Environmental > Aquatic > Deep subsurface > Groundwater | place: USA... | reverse complement strand
AGAAGGCAATGAGAGAAACGATCGGGAGAAAATCGGGCTCCAAGTCTCGGCAGCGCGACGTCAAGCAAGCTCCACAACTGGTAGGGATTTGGGATCATCACTTCGATTTTTCTTGTCCTTTTTTTCCCATATTCTTTGGAAGTGGCCACGATGTGGCTCTGCATTCTGAATCGATTTCTTCCGCATCACATTTGGTCAGGAGTACTGACAACGTCAATATCGGAAATGATCGCGATCAAGAATCAAGAGTCCAATGGTGCAGCTGCCAGCTGCCAGTACCCCCGAGTGGAAGCTTTGGTGTTCCATGTCACCCGTTCGACGTTGACCTTGGTGAGACATGGAAGTGTCGCGTATTTGCAGGAGATCCATCCACCACCCACCCTTTCAAGTTATCTCCGGTTGTGACGTTTCACAACGTTGGGCTGATGATCATGCTACAGTCGAATGTCGAGCAGCGCAGCGCACCAGAAGATTAATGGACACTAACCAGTCTTCCAACGCTACGTAATTTTTGGGATGGGACTATCTGGGTATTATCAAGATTTATTGCGAAGGCTGCGAGGTGGCCACGGCCCGGGATATTCTTGCCGAATATCCTTCCTTGCTTGATAAAGTTGGTCAAATTTCAATTGAGACACACGTGACTCGAACGTGGGTAAATTCTACTGAAGAACTTTACTACTATGCACTCATGTTCCCACTCTTGGAAGACGCAGGATTCAAGCTGATTTGGAGCAATATGTTTGGTTGCAGGAAATGGGAATATGATGGATGTAGGCCAGAAATGGAGGGGAAGATGGGCATGTCATGCGGAAACCACAGACGATTCGTCCTCGTGTGCATAGCTGCAGATATCTTGTCTCTCCATGGAACCGATGGAAGACTCGGGATTCATTGAGGAGCACAAGAACACACTGCTGCGCGATGGACAGACTGGCAGTGCCAGCACAAGGTACTCAACCCTTAATACAGGTAACACTTTTACTACTAGTAGTAGAGACCTCTACTACTACTACTAGTACTACGCTACTACTACTAGTAGTAGCTAGCTAGTGCCAAGTAGTACAGCACGCCGCTCACTTTTTAATTCTGCTTGATGATGAAAAGGACGATCAAACGCCCGGCCCATCATAGGAGAAAATTGGTACTCTATTCATTTAAGGAGATTCACGCGGGGCAGTCGCCTGTAGGATTCAAAACGGTAGAAACTTTTATGTTTCAAGTCAGGCAATGGCGCCTTTCCCGCTTTCCCATAGGAGTACTAGTACTAAGCTAGTTCCTCTTGTAACAACTACTTCTATCAAGATGACGACAATCCACTGCTTTTTTACATATTCTCAAAGGGCACTTCTATTGTCCGTGGCGGTGTTGGCCGCCATGTCTTCCTTGGTATCTGCCCAGGACGACAACAATTCCTCCTCCATTATTCCCTGTGATTTAGATTGCCTGCATGATACCCAATGCGTGCGAGGAGATGCCAATTTTACGTGGCATCCAGCTCGTCCTGATACGGGAGAAAAATTTGATTTTACGAAAGAAATTTCTCGTCATGGATGGCATTGTGGTTGTCCACCAGGATTCACAGGCATTCGATGCGGACGAAAATACGAATCATGCAACGATGGCACCCACACTTGTTTCAACGGAGGACAATGGTGAGTTCATCAAATGGTATCAACTGAATTGCTTTTTTTTTTTTAACTTATTCGGTAACTATAAAGTAAGAATTGCTTCTAACAGACCTTTTTTTGACACTGATTCCATGTGTGTTTCCTGTTTTCTAGTATTGCTACAATGGAAGATATTTACCAGAACGATCAGCTATTCTGCGATTGTCCATCGGAGGCCAAGGATTATGGCACTCAAATTCGATATTCTGGAAAGTACTGTGAAGGTGCGTTGGAGGAGGCCTTCTCCCTTTGTGCATTGTTGCTGCTGATTGATGTTATATATTTTATAATTTTTTAAACCTTTTGCTCATTTCCAAACCAACTCCACCATGAAATATGATTGATCTTTTTTAAAAATACTTATGCACTAATTCACACAAAAAATACAGTCGAGGTCGTTCACAAGGATATTAAATGTACCGAAAACAACAATATTTGTCAGAATGGAGGAACGTGCAAAGAGGAACCCGACGAATTGGATCCTTGTGATTGTCCTTCTGGGTATGTAGGACGAGTATGTGAATTCTTTGAACCATCCGTCCCCAAGTGTACCCTCAAATGTCATAACGGAGGCAGTTGCAGATACGGAAGCAAGACGGAAAATCATACTTTGGTCGTTGACGAACCTTCCGGCCCCGAATCGCAGAGTGTCGAAGTGGTGCATCAAGATTATCAGTACTGCGAATGTCCGGAAGGATTTATGGGAAGTCTCTGCGACAAAGAAGAGATAATTTGTGGCAATATTAAGTGCCTTCATGGCACCAAGTGTATTTCTATAAAAGACGAGGATACCGATGAAACCACTCATCACTGCGACTGTACGGAAATCAATAAAAAAAAGTTGGCAAAGGGGGAAGAAGTTCAGTTTTCCGGGTACGTTCTGGGTTATCTTGTCGATGAATAGAGTGAGCCCTGTAGTGTTCGTTTTGGTTTACTTGCCCGAAGTTATTCAGGTCGCAAATGTTTTTCGATGTTGCCTAACCCTTCACCAACATAAACACATGAAACTTCAGCCGACACTGCGAGATTGAGAGTTCTGTTGTTTGTCACTATGACGACGACAAATCTACCTTTTGCGCACACAATGGTACTTGTCCTGCCTTAGCCCACGAAAATTGCAATTGTCTCAAGGACTGGAGAGGAACGAACTGTCAGTGGAAGAATGATCAAGATAGCACTGCAACCAAGCCACCGCACGAAACCTGCAGTTTGAAGTGTAAGAATGGAGGAAATTGTCGCAAAGGATCCAAAAATGATGAGCATGTTCAAGAATTGTTGGCAAAGTATGGAAGTGAATTGGGTCACTTGGGTCTCAACGTGACTCACAACAAGGATGTTGAGCACTGTGCCTGTCCGGATGGATACGTAGGTCTCGAGTGTGAGTACAGTATGAAGTCATGCGGCAAGGATGGCAACGAGCATCCTTGCTTTGCTGGATCGGAATGTTCCATGGTGAATGGCGTTCCTTCTTGCGTTTGCAGCAGTGCCGACAGCGCTGTCGCTGGAATTTACTGTCAACATCAACCATCGGACGTTTGTGTAGCAAGTAACAAAGCACAAATTCACGGCAATCAAGGCTTTTGTACCAATGGGGGTGTTTGCGTCACGAACAAGGACGGCGATGCGGTATGTCGGTGTCATTCTGACTTTGAAGGACCGCATTGCGAGTATTCAAAGAATGCTTCAACCACCAAAGCTTTGACTGCCGCTGCATCGGGGGGTTCCAATAGCCGCAGAAATATGAGTTCCACAGGCACCTTGGGAGTTATCTTGGCGTGTATGACTTGCGCAACGGCCGTTGCCTTTGGGGTGGTTGTGTACAGAAGAAAACGGCTGCTCTTGGACGAGACGGCGGATGTTCCAGCGCTCTATCCTGATCTCGACAATTCGTTGGCATTGGATGATAATAGCCTAAGGTCATCGCCAATGGTCGATGTTGGGCCAGAAAAAGATTTTGATGGCAACGAACTCAAAGATGTTGAATTTACGTAATAAATTACGTAGCTTCCAACTAGAATAAGTGATAGATTGTGTACGTAGTGGAAAGCGCCACGTTCGCATATTCGGAAGGTCAATCTAAAATGGATCTGAATATCAAAGGCATGCCAAGAGCATCGATGAATGAAATAAATATTAACTGGAAATATGATCCACGAGTTGGGTGGTGGCGACCAAATTCTACTTGATTCAGTGGACGAATTTATTCGTGTCGAGTTGGTGGCTCAAAGAGACAAACATCTAAACTCATTTGCCACCGGTAGCTCTGGATCCTAGTTGTATCTACTCTCTGGACTAGACTAGCTAGAGTATGTAGCCACTCCCTCCGGATACTCTAAAAAAAGTAGCTTGGGGACAAACAGACGACGAAGCACCCTGAACCAACTGAAGTTTATGAAAAAAGCCCCATCTCTAATTTGTATTATTTCATGTTGATCTGTACCAGTTACCGTAGTACGGTAATAATAATTACTACCGGTACTCCTGGTAGACGAGTACGAGTAGAAAATTTTACTGTTATGCGACGAACTTTTTACAGCTCGCAAGTCAACGGTAGCTCGACATACTCGCAACTAAGCACATCACAAAATGAGCGATTAATAACTGATAACAATATTTCAATGTTATCATTATGTACCCGTAGAGTAGTAAGTATTTGTTGGTGTTCTCAACTGGACTGTTTCAACTCCATTCAAAACCAACGCTTGCGTCTGCTGTTCCCATCTGCTTCCGATCTATCGATGAAACAGCTCAACAAGATACAGCGGCATTCTATTTCGGCTCAAGAATCCAAAGAAACAACTTGATATTCGCCGTATCAAATTTTGATTCTTCTACATCCTCCATCAACCGAATTGAATGCAATCCGATCATTGATGGATAGAGCAACAGAAGAAACAAATCGACATAGCATTGTATAAACACAATAAACGGTATGAACAGTAGTCAGAACAAAGCTTTACAATACATGAAAATATTGGAAGAATACGATCAAACAGATTTCTTTTCCGACACACCAGCTTATCCTACCGTTGAAAATAACAGCAACTCTTTAACAAACGACCCCACTTTTCCCGTCAATTTGACCACAGAAACTAGCACAAATCAGAATTCAAGAGCTGCTTGGTACTCGGCACTAGTGAGCAACGCGTGGGACGTTGTCCAAAAGTCCTACGAAACGTCAGACCAGGTCATCTCGTCAGCCTGGAATACCGTAGAGGCCATTGGAAACGTACCTTCTCCCACTGATAACACCATGACGATTCATAGCCATCATTCTCAGAGCAGTAGCACGAATTTAGTTTTTCCGCAGAGTAAAGAATCGAGGCAAGTGCAGGCACAGAGAGAGGAGCAGCAGCGGGTTGCCCTGACAAAGGGACCAAGAGGAAATCAGCAGTCTACCGCACAAAAGATTACCAGGCCTGAACTGGTGACCGAGGCTAGGCAGCCAGTACAGGGATCTTCTGAGGTCTCTGACAATAGTGGCAATGTAGGTCGACAGGGAGCTGGTGCCAGAGGCCAACACCTGTTGACTGGAGCAAATCAGGCGAAGTCGAAGACGGATATGAGGCCAACTCAAACATATTCTCTAAAAGAAAAAGTGCAACAAGACAAGAGACCGGCTGCAAACAAAAATGATAAGCCACAAGGAGAAGCAAAGAAGGCAATTATGAAAACAGAAGCAACGTCACCCCAAGCGTCTTCTCCAAAGCATAAACAGCGACAAGAAAAGATAAATGCAGTAATAAAAAGTAATAGGCCACAAGAAGAAGACAACAGGAAATCACAACCAAAGCCAACAAGAGTATCTTCTTCGACAAACAAGCAGCGACAAGGAAAGCCAATTTCTGCACTAAAAAATGGTAGGCAGCACGACAGCACAACCTTAGAGCAAGAACCAAGCGAAACGATTGTCATCAACAAGGAACTCAAAGAGATGGCAGCCAAGAAACGTGCTGCCATTGCAAAAAAGAAGGGTGCGTTGCAACCGGTTGAGAGCACGGGTCATAAGGCTAGTTCGAGTAGCCGCAAGGCAGAGTCAGACTCTAAATTTAATGGTAGTAGTAGCAGAAAAGCAAAATCGGATGCGCGCCATAAGGTAAGTTCAAGCAGCAGAAAGGCTGTGTCGGACAAGAGCCGAAAAGTGACATCTGATGAGACCAAAAAAGTTCGGAGCAGCAGCATAAAAGCCTCCTCAGACACGAGTCGAAAAGCTTCTAATCAGAGTCTGAAAATGACCTCTGATAGTAGCTTCAAGGCACCGTCAACTCACAGCCGAACGATATCGGATGGTGAGAGTGTAGCAACTGGACCAAAAGCCAAGAAAATCACATCAGATTCTCAAGGCACCAAGCAGGATCCACCTGGTGCGACCCGAAAAGCGGTAAATGATGACGCCACGATTGCTCCCCTACGAAATGTACGAAACAGGCATTCCGCCCTCTTGGCTCCCATGGCTGCAAACGTTGGAATCCAGGGAAGGCAACAACAGAAAGATCAACCAAAGTCAATCCTTCGGCAAGATCTATTAGAAGTCTCCAAGGTGGAGGACAAGATTTCTTCATCGGTACTGGGCTTTCCTGACTTGTCACCCCTAGCCGACTGCACTGGCAGAAGTTCCAGACAACGAACAGATTCTCCTACCATCCTTCGACCATGCGATATCCCTCGAGGATCCGAAGTGAAAAAGAAGGACGAGGAGAGCACTGATTTTATTACAGACTCACTGAAAGCGTTAGGTTGGTTCTATGATTAGGTAGCTCAGTAAAAATATGTCAGCATTGTGGAAACAAATGTAAAATCGTTTCATCATTTGTTTTCTTTCCACTTTACGGGTTGCAGATTCATCGAACATCCAAGCAAATTACGTACTCGACTAGACCCTAGTAAAATTGTCAAGCTGTACCATACTTCAATCGACACCTTGAGATGATGGCCTTCATCAGCATCAATTTCACTTGTGCAAATCGAAGGGACAACCCAAAGTCGCGTTCGCGTTATCGACGAGACCAAAAACAATCATCAATCAATCATGAGTCGCCACGACTCGGATCAGCTCGGCTACTAAAAAATCTGACTCTACTGGACTAGTAGACCTAGTAGGCTAGTAGTACTAATAATAATACTGGTAGACTCTAGCTAGTAGTAGCTAATAGTAGTACTATTACTATCTAGTAGCTACTCGAGTAGTAGCCACTAAGAACTACTGTAAGTAGTAGTAGACCAGATCTAGTACTAGTAGTAGGTCTACAGTGATCAGAAGTCACTTTTCTACACTACTATTCTGCGCTAGCTAGCAGAGTAGCAACAAGCACTGGCTGGAGTCAGTATTCTCGTTGAGTACTAACAAGTGATAGCAGCTAATCGAGTTCAGATAAGCCAATCGCTTCAGCAACGAGCAGTTAAACTCACTATAAATCTGCCCTCTTGCTATTCAGCGATTCACCGATTAAGCAAGGAAGTCATCAGCTTTGAGCAAGCCAGCAAGGCAAGCTAAAACCACAGAAACGATCGTACTGTAGTTCCATTTCAATTTCAATTTTATATCCAACTGACATTTTACGAAAATGGTTCGTCCCCGCCGACGGAGAGCTGCTGCTGCTGCTGCTGCCGCTGTGACTTCCAAATTAGAATCTCACCAACATCACGACGACGACGACGATGATGATGACGAAGAAGACGACTATGAGTTTGTGCCTGGTCAGGAGGAAAATGAAGATGAAGAAGTAGCACAGGACGGCGAACAAAACAATAAGAAAGGAATTTTAGAAGGTCATTTGTATTTTGATACCAAAACAAAAATTTTGCATTATCAAGGCGGTTGCTTTCATTTGCAAAGTGATGCTCAGAACGATGATACCAAATTTTGGAATCCTTTACTGGACGATCCACCACCAGCGTCACAAACAGCAGCAACAACAACAACGGACATTTTGGGAGGGAAAATGGTGGGCACACTGAGCCCCGATGGTACTGCCGAGAATGCCTCCAAAGAACGGATATTTGACGTTGTTTGGACCATAGAGTATGCCAGCGCCGTCAAGCAGGCTGCGGCGAAGAAAGCATCGGATGATGATGAAGGTGATGGAAAACCATCGGCCAAGCCTGCTGCTGGAAAGGAATCGGCTTCAAACGTGCTGTACCAAATGAAAGCCACCGAAATCGATGCGACTGCCAACGTGCTGCTAGAATTACAAGGAGGGTTTCATCCTAGCCAAGAAATGAAAAAATTGAATAGCAATGGTATTTCTACCGTGACACTGCATACACAATTGACTGTAAAGTTGAACGAATCGGCAGTTTCCAGCAGTGTACCCGTCGCCGCCGCCGCAGCAGCAGCAGCACCCGCCAAGAATGATGTTTATAGTGGATACAGTGACGACGACGATGATGATGACGACGATTATCAAGCCGATGACGGAGATGAGGAGGAAGATGCTGATGAAGGTATGGGATACGACGAATTGATCGCCTTGCACGAAGAAGCAGGTCTCAATGTAGAAGATGTCAAACGAAGGTACCAATCCAATAATAAGAATAATGATACCGGCGGTGATGACGACGACGAAGAAGAGGAAGGAGATGGTAAACGATCAGCTAAAAAGTTTAAATCAGCCCCCCAAAACGACGGCGACGGCGACAGTGACGATGATGTTGGGTTTTAAAAAAAAGAACCCCAGATTGCAAAATATCAGTCAAAACGCATTTATGTGTAAAAAATGTGCCAGCAATTCGAGCAACATGTCTTCATTGTGAATTATCAGTGTAACTCTACCAAGTATACGGAAGCTGAAAAAAAAAACAGAAGAGATCCGATTGACCGTGGAATTGTTAATTTTTTCAAATAAAGTGACCGTGAAAAAATCGTTTGGAAGGGCTGGGACCTGCTCGGGATTAGTAAAGCTCTTATCGCAGTGGATTTCGTGTGTAGTCGACAAATTCCCTCGATGACCATTGCAAACAATCTTCTATAGCTGGGTCAGTATCTTCGTGTGATCCATTGACGAATCGTGAGACTATCCTCGGTGATTTGCCAGTGGGCTGCACAGCTGTCGCAAAGTTCTCTGCATATTTTGGGGGACAGACTTCATCGTACTGTCCTTGACAAATCCAAACCGGCATGGTCAGATTTTCAATTTTTTGTGGATTCATCAAATCTGACGTGGGCTGTTCAAAGCTTCCGTGCAACCATAGTCTCGTTTCAAAAAATGCCACCGACAAGGATTCCCGAAAGAAATTTTCATCGATTTCGTCCGGGTCCAGCAAGTTTTTAGGGTTCTGCTCCATCAAATTGTTTTCGAATACGAACCAATGCCACGTTGCGAGCCGATTACCAGCGGATATCATTTCCGCGTAGACACGGATCAACCGTTCGGCATCATTAGGATCCAATGGGTTCGGCTTCTTATCGTGTTTCTCTTGCCGTTCAACGTATTGGGCTGCAAAGTTGTAGAGAATATCAAATTCAAGCAATCGTTTGGAATTGTTCAAATAAACCTCTCTCGAATATACGGCGTATACTTCCTCTACAGTATCTGTGTAGATGCCACGAAGAATGAGTGCCATACAACTCTCCGGGTATCGTTCTCCGTAATTAATAGCAATGCTGGATCCAAAACTCCCACCCCATACCAACCATTCCCCAATCCCTAAATATTCCCGGACTTTTTCAAAATCTTGGCATATTTTATCGATAGAAATATCTGCGTAATACTTCATATTTTCCCAATTATCGCGGACACTGGGTCGGCTGTTACCGGTTCCTCGTTGATCGACTTCGATTACGAAAAAGGAATTGTTGGCATCGGCAAAGAATCGTTGGTTGCTGTTTCCAAAATAGTCTGCAATGGCATTCCCTGGACCACCGTGAACAAAGACAACGGGAATACCATCTGTCCGTCCCCAAGTGCGAAACCAAATTTCCATTCCATTACCAATATCCAACAAGTGTTCCTCTGCATCGTCCACAGCCACAATCCTGGAGCGTCCAATATGTAACAGATCTTCGCCTTTGAAACAAAAGATCAAAGTGAAAAACACAGCGATCAGAAGAAAGAGAGTAAAATGGATGCCCAAACGTTGCCTTTTCGTCGAATTATTATTTTCGTATCCCTCTGTAAGCAATGATGGCCAATAGCTGCTTGTCCGTGAATGAGACCTTTCATTTGCCGCTATCAACGGAGATATCTCTGATTTTGGTACCATTCTCTTTCAATTATTGTTCTTCGGATGTTGTTCGTGTAATAAGCAGGACTCCGAAGGGGGCTGGGTGCAAGGTGTGAGAGTGTCTCGGGGATTATTATTATTATCATTAGAATGCCATTGAATCTGGGACACATCATCATGTCTGTCACCTGTCACCTCGTCTGGTTTCTGGTTTACAATCTCTGAAGATAATGCCTCTGAGCCAAAAGAGCACCCCGCAATGGGGTCAGAAAATGTGTAATATATAAATCCTCACACACCCCGCCACGACTGGAGTAGCAGGTGCGCTAGTGCAGGAAGTGT
>Ga0100392_1006471_pt1 | contig 10175 bp, 22 predicted proteins | sample CryGeymeta201516_FD_81548 | JGI IMG/M metagenome (GOLD analysis project Ga0100392, IMG submission 81548) | Groundwater microbial communities from Crystal Geyser aquifers in Utah, USA - Crystal Geyser metaG 2015-16 | ecosystem: Environmental > Aquatic > Deep subsurface > Groundwater | place: USA... | reverse complement strand
GGGATGGTCCTTGAGCCATCCCTCGTGTATCTCGGCTTCGACGATCGCCACGCTGTCCGCATCGGCGTCATCGCCGAAACGCTGGCAGTGGGCCTCCCAGCACTGGTCGGAGAAGCCCTCGTAGCGCAGGATGGTCCCGTCTTCGAAGGCCTCGTATCCGACGTCGCCCGCATTGAGTTCGTCGATCAGGGTCCGGATATGATCCGGCACCTGATAGGTCATCTCTTCCTCGCTGAGGTCTGCTCGGCGAGGAGGCAGGCCAGCCGCTCGCACATTTCGTCGTCGAGCAGGTCGGACGATGTCTCGACGGCCTGCGCGGCGACGTTGGCGCCGTCGGTCCTGCATTCGATCCGGAGGGTGGTCAGGGCCTTGCGTATGTCCCGTCCGCTTATCTTCAAGGCGCTCATGGCCGTTTTTCCTCTCTCGAAGGGGTTACGACCCGATCCGTTGGACCTCATCGGTGGGCACCACGGTCTCGGTCCAGCCGATCGAGCAGCAGATCCACCAGGTGACATCCTCTCCGCATTCCACCCGTGCCATGTCACCCACCATCAGCGAACGCCCGCCATCCGGGCATTGATGGTCGTCGTCGAGGTTCTGGTATGTGACCCAGGCCCGCTCGCAGGCGGCGTGTGCGTCCTTGACATCGGCTTCGATGGCCGGTCGTTCGTCATAGCCGCCGAGCGGCTGGACGGTGTGACGTTCCTCGCGAGCCAGCGATGCCATCGAATCGGCCATGAGCGTCGCGCTGGTGAGGCAGAAGGGGGTGACACGGTATTTCATGGGTGATCTCCGATCAGGAATGGCAGGTGGCGACGAGCACGCGTCGGCCGCAGTCGGCGAGCAGGCCGCGTGCGGTATCCGCATCCTGTTCGACCTGCTCGCTCTGCATGACGATGACACTGCCCTTCGCCGCGTCACGGACCGTCTCCGAGAGAAGGAAGCCGCCCTGGGCGTCGAGCCCGGTGACGAACTGGATGATGGAGGGACGTGTGGAGGCGTCTTCCCCTTCGTTGCGATACTGCATCTCGAGGATCCAGGAGCAGCTGGCGGACATGATGCCGTTGGGTCCGCCCTGCACGAACAGGACACCGATATCGGCTTCCGTCGAGATCATCGAGGCGAAGTCGAGAAGGGCCTTGGCCCGAGCGATGCGGTCTTTCATGGTTTTTCCTTCCATCGGTGTCGTTCGAGAATCGGATCGGCCGGATGCATTGCCGATCGACGTGATCTCTCGGCCGACGGCGGAGGGAACCGCGCTTGCCGAGGGCGCGAGCGTGATGACGTGCGTGACGCTGTCGTTGGCGGGGAGCCGGATGCCGGTGGCGATCGTGCTCCGGAGGATGTCGGTCCAGTTCATGTCGTTTCCTTTCCGGACGGATCAGGCCGTCTCTTCGACGCGGATGCTCTCCGACGTGCGGCATATGCGCTCGATGTCTGCGCGCATCTCCACGCAGGTGATGTGGCCGCGGGGTCGGAAGCCGTATGCCGACTTGTGGACGCTGTGGTACACCTCGTAGCTGTCCGGATCGGCGATCCCGGCGTGGACGTTCGGATTGATGGCGAGGATCTTCGCCTTCTTCTCGTCGTAGACGGCGTTGAGTGCGGCGAGTTCATCTCCCTCGGCGGCGTAGAGGTCGCACAGCATGTCGACCAGCTCGTCCGAGATCTTGCGCTGCTCGTCGGTGGGCTCGTTGGGGTCGGCGACCACGATGGGTTCCTGGTCGAAGTTGCCGTTGAGGATCGCGGCCAGGTTGGCGGGGATGTTGTCGTAGTTGCTCATGACCGTTTTTCCTCTCGATTGATTGATTCGTCGATTTCCGCTCTCTGAAGAGCTCACGCTACACGCAGTATGCCTTTACCGCCGCAGGCCAGAATGGATCTGCGCACGAGGCCTAGGTCGCGCCATGCGCGACGCTCGTCGGTGTCTCCGCAGGCAAGGTCGGAGAGTATCTCCCGCTCCCGTTCCTTCAGGTCCGACAGGCTGGCGCGGATGATGTCCCGCCCGTCGTTCGCCGGCAGGAGACGGCAGCGGGGACGGGTGAGTGTCATGCGCTGACCGCGGATGGTTACTCGAGCGAGGCTGTGCATCGGTTTTCCTCTCGGTTCGATCTTCATCGCGATCGTCTTCGCGGTGTCCTCCATCCCGGCGGATGTGGATGCAAAAAAAGGCGCCTCATGGCGCCTTTCATGCTCTGTCAGGAGAGGCTCATGCCTCTCCTCTGTCTCAGTTGCAGGGGCCTTCGTAGTAGCCGGGTGCCGTCACGCGCAGGCGTGCCGGATCGTCAGGCAGATCGTGGAATTCGGCGGTGGTGCCCGTGTACCAGGGGATGGCACGCGCGAGGACGTCGCGTCGGTCGGCGTCCACTATGGCATCGATGGGGTTCTTCCAGTGATCGGCGTCCTTCACACTGTCGAACGCCTCCTGGAGCTGCGCGACCGTGTAGCCGCCCTTCGCCTCCTCGAGGAACGCGTCGATCCGGGAGGTGTCCGATGCCTCCCGGGCCTCCTCCTCGATCGCCACTGACTTCATCCGGCCCATGCCGTGTCCTCCTGATTGTATTCCGTCCCGATCGGGTATCAGGCGGCCTTGCGGTATGCGCCGGCAAGGAACGAGTATGCGGTGATGTCCTCGAACCGGTCGAGCATCGCTTGCATCAGCGCGCCGCCCTCGATCGCGTAGTAGCGCGTGTCGAGATCGTCGTAGATGTCGCCATCGCAGTCATCGTCGTCATCGTCGCCGTAATAGCCGCCGGGCTGTTCGGATTCGCCCTTGCGCTTCTTGAACTCGTCGATGAGATCGACGACCTTTCCGGCGTTCTCGATGTCGACGTTCGCTGCGCCTTCGTAGAGAGCCCGGGCCGCGTCGACCGATTGGGAATAGCCGTTGTGGTCGTACTGCGCCCAGCCGCCGTTGCCGATCTGGTAGTGCATGTTTCCGAGGATGACCGCGGCATTGACCTTGGGCGGCATGACTGCTGCGATCTCGGCCTGGCGCGGACCGCGCATCATGCCGTCGACGTTGGGATTGACGAACACGTCGCAGCAGCCTTCCTGCAGGGCGGCGTTGCTCTCGCGCACCTTCGCCGAGAGAGCCTGCCAGTGGTCGTAGAAGACGTTCATGAGGCCCTGGTGGTCGGTGGGCAGCGGATCGGGCAGTTCGGGCTGCGTGATCTCGATGGTGGGCAGGTTCATGGCTTCTTCCTCGATTTCTGGAACTCGCCCTCGCGCAGTTCCGTGTCGACTTCCTGGTCGGCCTCGCGCTTGAGGATGGTCCGGACGGGGGTCCCGTCCTTCTTGTGATAGGTCGAGCTGTTGTGCGACCCTTCGTTGAACTTGCGATAGCGTGCGTTCATGGTGTCTCTCCTGTCAGGCCGCCCGCTGGACGACCTTGCGCACGATCTGGCGCTGTTGCCTGGGCTGGCCGAAATTCTCGATCTTGACGAGCGGCTGGTGCGCACGGCCGATGCCGGTGTGCAGGATCGCCATGCCTTCGTCGTCGACGAAGACGCTCTGCATGTCCACGCTGAACTTCGAGATGCGGGCGCGGGCGTTGAGGGAGACTTCCGGCCATCCCTTGGCCTCCGCGGTCTCGATGATCCGGTCGCGCACGTAGGCGGCCTTGATCGGATGGAGGCCTTCCTCCTCGAGCGTCTGCTGCATGCGTGCTGCGAAGTACTGTCCGTCGGTCTTCATGGACTTTTCCTTCCCCTGTGTCGTTACGTCAGATCACGCCCGCCATACGGGCTCCCATGACGGAGAGGATCACGATTCCCGAAAGCATCTTGAGGATGCCCTTGCGGGTCTCTCTCGTCTTCAGGTACGCGTATCCATGCAGTGTGACTATCGGTCCGGCGATGCAGGCGCCGATCACCGGCAGGGTATCCTTGCCGCTGACGACGGCGGCGGTGAGGAGGGCGACGATGGTCAGCGCCAGCAGGATCATGATGGTGATGGCCTTCTGGCTGATGGTCGCATTCATCGGTTTTTCCCTTTCGCATTCCGTATCATTCGGACCCGATGGATCGGATCTCGTTGTGCTTCGACCAGTCATGGGCGATGCGGTGCCCGCGTCCGTTCAGGGTCACGTCCTTGATGACGACGTCCTGCGGGATCAGGTCGAGATCGACGACGTCCCGCAGGGGGCGGCCGACCAGGGTCATGGCGATCGAATCCGGCATGGTCATCCCATGGAGGAAGCTGGTCGAAAGGCTCATCTCTCCCAACCGCAGCATCACGTGGATCAGCGCAGTGCTGTCCTGCGCCAGGAGGATGGATGCGGAGACCTGGCTCCTTCCGATCGTGAATTTCCGGGAGAGGGTGTCGCCCCTTTCGTCCGTCTCCTCGATCATCTCTCGCAGGCCCGTCAGGATGTCCGGATGTCGTTCCGACAGGGAGCGGGCCAGAGCGGGCCAGATTATCCTTCCGTCTGTCGAGGTGATCATGCTCCTTCTGCGGCAATCGCGTTCGCCTCTTCCCAGTCGAGGATCGCATTGCCCTTGTCGCCCGTCTCCCACCCCTTCGGCTCTCCGATGAGGATGTGGTCCATCGAACGGAAGGCGACACCCTCGCACGGCATCCAGCGCAGCTCCTGGACACCATGGCCATCGCCGATGTCCTCCTGGATCGACCGGTAGTCGCCCGCGAAGCCGCAGGGGTGTCCCGAGCCGAACGGGCCGCATCCCGGACCCGCCTCGAGCATCAGCAGATCGCCCTCGGCTTCGATGAAGTCGATGGTCGCGTCGAAGTCGCCGTCCATGAAGCCCATGGCCTCCAGGGCCCTGGCATGCCGCTGTGATTTTTGGCGCATCAGTGCATCGTCCATGGAACGCGGAGTGAGATCCTGCTCAATGGCCGCGTCGACGATGCGCTGGGCGAAATCTCGCACCCGGATCGCCATGCGGGCGGATACCGCATCGATGGCGCCGGCCCACGCGTAGTAGCTGGAGACGCCCACGACCTTGCCGTCGCGCACGAAGGCGCGCCACTCGGCGGGCCAGGTGCCGGGGATGTCGATCGGCGATCCGGCGCGATGCGGATCGCGTCCTTCCAGCCAGCGGTCGGCGACGACCCACGGCCGTGCGAGGAAGGCGATGTCCACCGTGTCGTTGCGCACGTAGAGCTGCATGGTGCGCTTGTCCGTGATGTCGATCCGGCGGCGGTTGCCCGTGCGTACCCAGCCGGGTCCGATCTCGAGATCCGGTCCGAACCTGACTTCCGGGATGAACGTCTCGGTGACGCCGCACCCCGCGAGCGCCTTGAGGTTCTCGCCCCCGCACACGCTGGAGCGTACCATCCACCCTTCGGGCACGTCGTCCATGGCTCCGTGGAGCCGGTCGATCAGGACCTCCATGTCGGTCTGCCTGCTCTCGGCTTTCGCCACCGTGCCGCGGGCCTCCTCGAGCTCCTCGGCGGTGTAGTCCGCTTCTACGCCCTTGCGGATGGCATCCAGCGTGCGCCTGATGCGCGGGTTCTCGTGATCGAGCCCGTAGACACCGGCCAGCTTCGCGTATTCGTCCGCCGAGAAGGAGGCGATCTCGCGCGCGGGAATAGCCTCGACACCCGCCTTCTCGGCGATGGCGAGCCAGTTCCTGAGGTCGCATGCGTCGAAGCGGCCCGCCTTGCCTTCGGCGATGTCCTCGTGCGTCATCCACGTGGAGGCCTCCTCGACCTGGGCCTTCTCGGTCTCGGCCATGCCCTGGATGGCGGCCTTCAGCCTGCCTGGCGAACGCGCGAGGCGCGCGGCACCGACGACGAGACCGCGCACGTCGCGGTCCTCGGACTGCTGCGAGCCCATCTGGGTCATGCCGACGAGCAGCTGGCGCAGCCGGGTCATCATGCCAGCGTCCTGGCTCTGCTGCGTGGGAGCGGTGTTGCGCGCTCCCGGGATCAGGGAGCGTAGACGGCGCTTGCGCATGTTTTTTCCTTTCGGAGATAGATCTCAGTTGACCGCGTTGACTGCTGTCAGTGTCGCGTCCACTGCGCTCATGGCGTTCCTGAGCGGTTCGCTCGCCTCGACCGCCACCCATACGGCGGCCACCGTGCCGTAGATACGCGTCGCGAAGCCGCTGATCAGGGCGCCCGTGATGGTTGCCATGTCCATTTTCCGTTCTCCTTCAATCTGCATTCCTGCCGATGATGGGATGCCCTTCACCGCATCGGTGTCTCCAGCGTGCCGGTGTCCTCGAGGAAGGTGCCGATGGTCTTCGAGCCGTTGCTGCCGAAGGCTTCCACGAGATCCTCGTCCTTCTTCCGGTATACGTCGTATCCCACCCCTTCCGGATAGCTGACGGAAGAGGTCACGGTGCGTCCGTCGGGAAGCGTCGCGCGCGTCTCGATGCGCTTGAACAGTCTCTTGGCGTGCGGGTTGCTCATATTGCTCTCCTGGTGAAACATGTGCGCCGCTGAAGCGCGGACTCGATGACCGTTTCCGGTGTCAGGTTGCCTCGGTGGCCCAGTCGCCCTTCTGCTTGAGCCAGTCGCCCGGCTTGCGCGGCGATGCTATGACGCTGAAGCGGCCCTTCTCCGACCCATGGAACAGAGCGGCCCTCTCGGCTTCGTCGAACGTCTCGAAGCGCCAGCCCTCGGCGATGATCGTGGACCAGTTCGGCCGATTGCCGACGAGCGTGCCTTCGGTCGGGATCGGCCGTGTCAGCCATCTCCCGTCGTTCCTGCGGACCGAGAAGTGCCACAGCGTGGGATCGTAGGTCCGGCCCGGTTCGATTTCATGCTCTTCCATGGCTCAGTCCGGCCGGAACGAGCGCTTGGAGTGGTCCTGACCCTGCCTGATGGAGCCGTCGAGATCGCCCGTCACCGGGCGATCGTTGCTGTCCTTCCTGCAGCGTCGACGGTTGCCGAGACCATCGCCGGTCAGCACGCCGGGTCCGAGGCCGCTTCCTGATCTGAAGATTCCCATGGTCTCTTTCCTCTCTCTAGCGGTCGTTGCAGCCGTCATAGGCGGTGGAGTCGTTCGAGCACAGGCTGTCCGCGTCGTTGCGCATGGCGTGATCCCATCCCGCTGCCAGTGCGATGCCCAGAACGGCGATCATCACGGTGATGAGCGAAGGCTTCCTGATCATGGCGTTTTCCTTTCCCTAGAGAAGATATGCCCTGTCTTCCTCCCGGGCCTGGATTCCTGCTCCGATCTCGATGTCCTTGGCGCGTGATCGGTACTGGGTGATGCCGGGTCGTCTGTGGATGTGACCGAAGACGACCCCCTCGACCTCGTACCAGCTCCTGTTGCGTGCTCCGGCCCATGACAGGATGTCGTTGCGATAGGTCAGGCGCTCGCTCTCGTAGACCGTCTTGATGGTCAGCGTGCCTTCGCCCCGGACGAGCCGGAAGTCCAGCGTGGCCCCTCTGGAAAGACGGGTCATGAGATCCGTCATGGGGATGTCCCATGGATTGCCGGGTCTCGCGATCTCCCTCCCGATGCGGGCGAGCATGGTATCGTATTCACGCACCCGGTCGACGAGGAAGTAGGACGGGCGATCGATGTGTGTGATGCCTGCTTCGCGGAGACGGCGATACGCTCCGACGGTGTCCATTCGGTCCTCGAGAGGGACGGCTTCGAGCAGGAGTGCGATATCGGGCCTCTCGGTCGGCATGGCGAGATGCGCGATCATGCCGTTGATGCGATGGATGCGGTATCCCTCGAGCAGGTCACAGTCCACGAGATCGGATGCGGGGCGATCCATGATCGACACCAGCATGGCCGCGGGCACCTCCCGATGGATCTCGCATTGCGTACCGTTCACGGTGAGTGCGATGTCCTTCGCGCCCAGGGACACGCGGGACTTGAGACGCATGTCTCCGCCACTGCGATCGCAGGACCACTTGAGGCTGAATTGCACGACCTGGGGGATGTCGTGCATGCCGCGCGTCAGGTCGATGCTCATGCTTGGCGCGGCTCCTCCGAGGGCGTGTCGACGGTGGGATCGGATCTCGGCCGTCTTCCTGCGGATCAGCCGCAGATGGGTCTCGGACATGCGTGAGACCAGGCGCGCGGTGATGGGATCGGCGAGGATGGGTTCGCTCATCGTGATTCTCCTCTGTCCGCTCTCGCGTAGAGACCGGGATTGTTCAGCGCATAGTCCCGCCTGTTCCGTCGCGCTGCGATCTTCCCTGGATTGGCCGCTTCGCTCGCGGTCAGTGCATGCATCAGCGCGCTGTCCCGGCCCAGTAGGTCGTCCGCATGGCCGACCACGACGAGATTGGGCGTGCATTCGGGTCGGATGCCGAGGAGTGCGGCCATTGCTGCGTCCTCCCGCCCCTTGCCCATGCGGTCCGCGATGCCCATCAGGGCGAGGGCCGCCGAGCGCCCCACGCCGTGCGTGCAGTGCACGAGGAGGGATCCCTCCCTGTTCTCCCGCATGAAGGCAAGGGCCTCTTCCACTTGCACCCGGGTCGCCACGGCGTATCCGAGGCTCGCATCGTCGCAGTCCTCGAAGGCGAGGACGAGCTGTGGCCGGTCGGGCATTCGCAGACGCTGGCGTTCACCGGGATCTTCGCAGGTGAGGATCGCGTCCCAGCGTCTCCCGTGCCGGCTGGCCTGCGAGAAGCCACCGACCGCGAGCACGCCAGGTCGCGCCTCCGGCAGGGGAGTCGACATGGCTTTTCCGATCTCTCAGGGGGTTCCGTCCGTGAGACGGAAGATGATGAGGGGCGCCCCGGTCGGTTCGAGCCGATCCGGGGCGGTCCTGTCAGGCGGCGATCTTGATGTCGATCACCGGCACATCGAGTTTCTTCGCGATCTCGTGGACCACCTTGCTCTTGCCGGGGACAGGTACGTGGCGTTGCGTCCGGAAGAGGTAATCGCGCTCGCGGATCCGGCCATCGGCACCGACCGTCCTGGCTTCCATCGCGACCCAGGTGGGGATGACGTATTCGATCTCCGGATCGACGGCGAAGTCGATGGGATCGAGGGCGCATCGCGTCCTGGGCATCATGGCGACGCGGTGTGCCTCGGCGAAGTCGTCCTTCACCTCGACCACGACGATCTCCCAGTCCTGTCCGGCGAGGTTCTCCTCGCCATGGCGCATGGCGGCGCCAATGTCGCTGGTGAACCAGCGGCCCTTGATGCGGTTCTCTGCCGCGTTGCCCTCGAACGGCGCATGCCGACGGGGACGCTGGCTGATGGGTCTCGCCCGGTAGAGTTTCATGGTGTTTTCCTTTCGCTTCCGTTCTTCGCCCGATCCGTGGAGAGGAGGCTTCGCGGGACGTGTCCGCGTTTTCCTGCCATCATGGACTTTCAGGATGGAATGGTATCATTGCCAATCATCATATGTCGTGCATTTTCTCGCGCCATGGTGCATCTGGGGAATCCCGATGCGGCAGGTGTCGCATTCTATCGAGGATTGAGTGACGATGAAGATGATCATCCTGGCGACCTTGGTCGCCCTGGCCGTCGGTCCGACGGCTTCCGCGCAGACCCAGAAGCCCAGATCCGAGAACACGCAGGCAGCCGAGCTGCGTCGCGCGATGCAGGATCCCGACTATGTCTTCGCGCGCATGGACACGAATCGCGATGGCGTGATCTCCCGGGCGGAGTTCCGGGCGGCGCATTCCAAGGTGCGTCAGCGCATGTCGGATCGCCGTGAGGCGCGCATGGAGCGTCGTCAGGAGCGTCAGCGCTGATCCTGTTGCGTGGCTACCCTCGGGTGGCGTATGTGGATGCAAAAAAAGGCCCGCCCCTGCATGGGGCGGGCCTTCCTTGTTCGGATGCCATGGTGGGTCGAACCGACCATGGGTCCTGGGGGTACCGGTAGCGCTTGCCCGGACCATGTCCGGGCAGAGGGGCTTGCCGGCTGCTGTTTCCGGCTCGCTTACGCGGCCTTCTGTTCCTTCTTGCGGGGAAGGTCGATGACCGAGAGGAATTCGCCGCCCTTCGAGCCGTCCTCGTTGGCCGGCGCGCGGTTGAAGACCACGCGCAGGTCGAGGGTGTTGCCCTTGCGCAGCATGCCTTCGATGAGGTCGGCCGACTTGCCCTGGGCGACGATGGTGCGCTCGGCGTCCTTGCCGCGCAGCTTCAGCGAGCCGCGGAACTTGATCTGCTTGGTGCCGCTCGCGGTGGTCGTGCGCTCGGCGGTGGTCAGCTGCTTGACGGAGTAGTTGTAGCCCTTGCCCTTGGTGTTCGTGGTGCTCATGGTATTTCCTTCTCTACTTGGTCCGATCCC
>Ga0100392_1006470_pt1 | contig 10176 bp, 7 predicted proteins | sample CryGeymeta201516_FD_81548 | JGI IMG/M metagenome (GOLD analysis project Ga0100392, IMG submission 81548) | Groundwater microbial communities from Crystal Geyser aquifers in Utah, USA - Crystal Geyser metaG 2015-16 | ecosystem: Environmental > Aquatic > Deep subsurface > Groundwater | place: USA... | reverse complement strand
CAGCCATTTCGATTGCGCCACAGAATGTAATTTCACCGTCACCTTGACTAAAGTGTAAATCCCCTACAGAAAGGCCGGCATCTTTAACGTAAACCGGGAAGTAGACTTTAGAACCACGAGATAAATCCTTGATATCACAGTTTCCGCCGTGTTCGCGTGGCGGAACGGTGCGGGCGCCTTCTGCTGCCGCAGCCTTGGCTTCATCTGGCTTCATACGCCCCATGTGTGCTGTTTCAGCATAAGGCAGTGCTGCTAGCGGCGGGGTGCGCTCAGGGTCTGTATCAAAGAGTTCTTTTTCACGGGTGTTCCAGTCATCCAGCATCTTTTTGTCTGGTAGGCATCCAATCAGGCCTGGGTGAATTAAACCGGCAAATTCAACCCCTGGAATGTGACGAGATTCGGTAAACATACCGTTGAAATCCCAAATGGTCTTTTGAGCCTCTGGGAAATGATCGGTTAAGAAGCCACCGCCGTTTTGCTTAGAAAAGAAGCCGTTAAATCCCCATTGACTGTCGTCAAAGGTGCCGATGTCTAAAATATCTACTTCAAGTAGGTCGCCAGGTTCAGCGCCCTCGATTCCAACCGGCCCTGACAAAAAGTGTACTTGAGTTAAGTCAACGTCACGAACATCGGAGGCATCATCATTGTTTTCGATCTGTCCACCTGTCCAATCCATACATTCGATGATGAAGTCATCACCCGGCTTAACCATTGAAACCATCGGAATGTCCGGGTGCCAGCGGTTATGGATATTATCATGCTCGTAAGCAGATTTGTTAAGGTCTATTTTAATAATTGTTTCGGCCATTTTGGTTCTCCTATTGTATAAATTTTACGGGGTTTAGGTTAAACAGATAAAAACGATGAAACTTTCTCTTCGTCAACTTCATTGCGCGGCTGATCATGAATGATCTTGCCTTTTTCGATAACGATAATTCGATCAGCTACATCCAAAGCAAAGCTTAAAACCTGCTCGGAAACAATGATGGACAAGCCTCTTGAGTCACGGATTTCTTTTAAGGTGTGCGCCATTTCTTTAATGATTGAAGGTTGGATCCCCTCAGTAGGTTCGTCCAATAATAGAACATCTGGATTACTTGCCAGTGCTCTGGCAATCGCAAGCTGTTGTTGTTGCCCCCCTGACAAATTGCCGCCTCGACGTTTTCTCATTTCGCGTAAAACGGGAAAGATATTGTATAAATCTTCTGGCACTTCGGTTTCCTTGGTGCTGGTCAGTCCGGTTTCAATGTTTTCCTGTACGGTCATGGTCGAAAAGATCATTCTCCCTTGAGGAACATATCCCAATCCTGCTTTGACACGCTCGTGGCTTTGCATGCCGAAAAGTTCTTTCCCCTCTAACTTAACGCTTCCCGATTTCGAAGGAATCATTCCAATGAGAGATTTCATGAGTGTGGTTTTACTCATGCCGTTACGCCCAAGAATGGCGATGATCTCATTCTTTTTGAGGGAGAGATTTAAACCATTGATAACCTCACTTTCCCCATAGGCGACATGCAAATCTTGTATATCTAGCATTTCTTTACTCCCTTAATGTCCCAGGTATACTTCAATAACTTTCGGATCGTTCTGAACCTTCTCCATTGAGCCTTCAGAAAGAACTTTTCCTTGATGAAGTACGGTGACTCTGTCAGCAATTTCTTCAACAAAATGCATGTCATGCTCACTAACCAATACCGAGCGTTCTTTGGTGATTCGTTGAAGCAGTTCAGCTGTTTGCTTTCGTTCCGAAACAGACATCCCTGCGACAGGTTCATCCAGCATGAGTAGTTCAGGGTCTTGGATTAGCAGCATGCCAATTTCAAGCCACTGTTTTTGGCCATGACTTAACAGATTGGCAGGGCTACTCAGCATTTCTTGTAAGAAGATCATCTGTGCGATTTCATTGACCTTATCGATGACTTCTTGGTCACGTCTAAACGTTAGAGCGCCCCAAACTTTTTTACCTCTCGGGTAGGAAAGCTCAAGGTTTTCGAAAACCGTCAAATCTTCATAGATAGATGGGTTTTGGAATTTCCGGCCGACACCTGCATGAACGATTTCATGCTCTTTGAGTTTGGTTAGTTCCTTTCCTTTAAATTTGATAGAGCCTTCAGTCGCTTTGGTGCGTCCGCAAATCAAATCCAATACAGTGGTTTTGCCTGCCCCGTTGGGGCCGATGATGACGCGGATTTCTTGTTCTTCAATGTATAAAGACACATCATTTACCGCTTTGAAACCATCGAACGAAACGGTGAGTCCTTCAATAGTTAATACAAAGTCTTTTTGTTGGTACATGGTTTTCTCCAATACCTTGGTCATTAAACGTTAATTATTTTTTGGCTTTTTTGTCTTGTATCGCTTTTAATTTTTTATCTACCCAAGGCTGTACATAGCTTTCGTAGATTCCAGCCAACCCTTTAGGAAAGGCTAGTACAACGGCGATAAACATAGCACCCATTGCGAACAGCCAGAGATCCGGATAGGATTCAGAAAGAATCGTTTTTGCCCAGTTAACAATTAAAGCGCCGTAAATCGCGCCAAAGATGGAAAGGTTTCCACCGACGGCCGCAAAGATAACCATTTCGATTGACGGAACAATGCCAATCAGTGAAGGAGACATGAACCCAACTTGTAACGTAAACATGGCTCCCCCAATTGAAGAGAAAATCCCGGCAATACAGAAGATGAATATTTTGAAGTTGGCCACGTCGTAGCCAGAGAATCGGACGCGATCTTCACTGTCTCTCATCGCCACTAGCAGTCGCCCTAGCTTACTTTTACGGATGTATTGCGCCGCGACTAAGGTTGCTAATAGCAACATAACGTTTATGAAATACAATATATATTTGGCAGAATCGGTACGGATATCCCAACCATGTAACGTTCTAAGGTCGGTGATGCCATTAACCCCCCCAGTAAACCCTTGTTGACCAATAATCAAAATAGTCAGGATCGCGGCAATTGCTTGGGTAATGATGGCGAAATATACCCCGCCTCCACGCCGTTTAAACATGGCAGCCCCAATGATGTAGGCAAACAAAGCCGGTAAAGCAATGATGGCAAATAGGGTGAAACCAAAGCTATGGAAGGGTTCCCAAAACCAAGGGAGTTCCGTTAATTGGTTCCAGTCCATAAAATCAGGAATGCCCGGTGTTGACTGGATTTGGGTATTTTCCGGGTTAGAAGCCTCAAGCTTCAAAAACATCGCCATGGCATAGCCACCTAAGCCAAAGAAAATCCCTTGACCTAAGCTTAAGATGCCGCCAAGTCCCCAGGAAAGTACCAGACCCAAAGCGACGAACGCGAATGTTAGATATTTTCCGATTAGATTTAATCTAAAAATATCAAACAGTATCGGTAACGCGACCAGCAGAATCGCAGCCAAGATTAGAAATGATACGACATCATTTTTGGGGGCTAAAGAACGTAGTTTAGTTTGTAGCATTTTTGTAATTCTCCTAGCGACGAACTTTGAGTGAGAAGAGTCCTTGTGGACGCAGCATTAGGATCACTATGACCGTTAATAGAGTTAAGACTTTTGCCATAGAGCCACTTAAGAAAAATTCCATAATGGACTGGGCTTGTGAAATACTAAATGCAGATGCGATGGTTCCCAGTAGACTTGCTGCGCCACCGAATACCACCACTAAGAAGGTGTCAACAATGTAAAGTTGTCCGGATGTCGGGCCAGTAGAACCAATCATCGTAAATGTGGCGCCTGCAATCCCGGCAATCCCGCAACCAAGCGCAAGGTGAAACGATCGACTCGGGCAGTATCAATACCAACGGCACCCGCCATGGCTCTGTTCTGAACGACTGCACGCGATTGCTTTCCTTTTCTGGATTTTTGTAAAAACAGGAACACACCCAAAGTGATAAACAAGGTAATGACCATTACAATCATGCCGTTAACCGGGACCTCAATCATTTCACTCACTTGGAAGGAGCCCATCATCCAGTCAGGCAGGGTGACCCCGACCTCACGAGGGCCAAAAATGGTTCTATAAAGCTGTTGCAAGATCAAGCTTAATCCCCATGTCGCCAAAAGGGTGTCAAGTGGGCGCTTGTATAGGTGTCTAATCAATGTCCACTCCACCAACGCACCGAGTAAGAATGTGCCTATAAAGGCGAAAATAATGGCGATAAAAAAGTAAGCATCAAAAAGCTCAGGAAGATAGGTTGAGAATAAATTTGACGTTAGGTAAGTGATGTAGGCACCAAGAATCATGAATTCTCCATGTGCCATGTTAATAACACCCATTTGGCCGAAAATAATCGCCAAACCGAGTGCCATCAACAATAATACCGAGAATAGGATAAGGCCTGAAAAGCCTTGCATCGCAAAAATTGAACCCAGTTCAGCCCATGTATAGTCAGCAAACATTTATTTTCCCTCCTGGCAGGTAAAATAATTTGAGATCTTTGCATGAGTGGGGCTCGAAAGAAAAATGTGGAAAAAATTCTCATATTGAGGCAAAAAACGCAGCGAATAGCCGGCTATTGGCCAGTTTTTAAACGAAAATATGGGAAATTTTAACCGTTTTTATTCGTGACTCCATCTCGTGCAAAGGTCTCAATTTAAGTAAAAAGTGGTTTTTTGGTTTATTGCACCTAATTAAAGGCTCTGATGGTTTTAGAGCATTTAATTAGATGCAGCCCATCAAATAACAATGGGCTGCTTTCGGTTCGCTTATTGGTAACCTTTAGGGAATGGATTTGGTTCAATCAGCTCTTTGGATTCATAAACCACTTTAAACTGACCATCTTTCTTAGCATGACCAATACGTGATTTAGACCAAAGGTGATGATTAGGATGAACTTTTACATAACCTTCAGACGCTGTTGTTAATTCGATACCGGGAAGGGTTTTACGAATCTTGTCGACATCGAAAGATCCTGCTTTTTCAACGGCGGCTTTCCATAACCAAGGGCCAAGGTAGGCTGCTTGTGTTACGTCACCGATAACAATGTCATCGCCCCAACGTTTCTTGAACGCCTTCACAAATGCTGTGTTATTGTCGTTAGGTAAACTTTGGAAGTACTTCATTGAAGCGTATAACCCTTCAACGTTTTCACCACCAATCCCTAAGATTTCATCTTCTGTTACCGACAAGGTCAAAACTAAAGGTTTTTCTTTGGTTAGATCGATACCAGCCGCATTTAACTGCTTGTAGAATGCAACGTTAGATCCACCAACAACTGTCGTAAAGATTACATCTGGTCTCTTAAGTTTGATTTTATTGATGACTGAGTTGAACTGAGTATGTCCTAGAGGATAGTACTCTTCACCCACCACTTTCAAACCAAGCTTCTCGATGTGTTTGCGAGCGATTTTGTTAGAAGTACGTGGCCAGATATAGTCAGAACCAAGCAAGAAGAATTTCTTAGCGCCTTTTGTTTCTTTAGCCCAGTCAATCCCTTTAAGAATTTGCTGAGTTGCTTCTTGGCCTGTGTAAATTACGTTAGGAGATTGCTCTAACCCTTCATAGAAAGTTGGGTAGAAAAGCATGCCGTTGTATTGTTCCATAACCGGTAAAACCGCTTTTCGTGAAGCCGATGTCCAGCAACCCATAATCGCAGCAACTTTGTCTTGAACCAGAAGTTTCTTCGCTTTTTCAGCAAAAGTAGGCCAGTCGCTGGCGCCATCTTCTTGGATGTATTTAATCTGTCGACCTAAAACACCGCCCGAAGCATTGATCTGCTCGATAGCCAGTTTTTCTGCCTGGATGGAACCGGTTTCACTAATCGCCATAGTTCCGGTAGCCGAGTGAAGAATACCAACCGTCACCGTATCATCTGTAACGGATAGACTTGTTGTGTTAACGTCGGCGGCATAAGAGCTTGTCGCCAGAATCATCGCTGCAGGCAGTGCTGCTAGCCCTTTTAATAAAGTACGGCGTGTTGTTCCTGGCCGACTTGAAGAAATCGTTTTTTTCATGAATTATAGCCTCGCTTGTTTCGAACATTCAGTGGTTAAATGGACATAAAGTCAGAGGTATAAAGCACTCTTGGTGCCAAAATAAAAAAACACTTAATAAACAATATTAATATTTATATATCAGGGATTAATGAAGGAACAATATAGTAAAGTGCACGATATTGGTGCTACATGTGAGGTTATATGGTGCTAAATAGATTGTTTTCACGACATTAAGGTCGGCCTATCATTTTCTCTTTACGGAGTGATTTGGTTTTTGTTATGAAAGAGAAGGCATATAATTCAGAATTTATAACAACATAGTTTGTCATTTATCGACCCTATCCCTAGGCATACGGCAAAACTTAAGTGTCATCGCATCGGTTGGTTGTGCATAAAGAAACGCTATAACGACTTCAAACCTCTTAATGCTAAAATGGCCAGGCCTGGTTAAATTTTGGTTTCATAATGGGGTTTGCCAGGCGGTAAGTAAATAAGCATTTAAAGGAAGTATTCAGTGGTGCTCAAACGGATTATTTTTGTGTTGATGGTGTCTATCAGTCTAGCCGGTTGCGGCGGTGGGGGATCTGACGCTGCGGCGGTGCAGGATTCTGACACACCGATGCTCAATGCCAGTACCAATCTGATAGACAGTGAGACACAGGTTGTCGTAGCGACAAATTTTAATCCCGTTACGGACACCCCCTTGAATTACTTGAACTATTTGCGAAGTTATGTCCAGCTCCCTGCCTATGTTGAAAATGCTACTTTATTGAAGTCTGCCAACGCCCATTTAAATTATATGTTGCATCATAATGCGTTAGGCCATGCTGAGGATCCCCAGAACAGCTTGTATTTTACGGGTAAAACGCATCAAGAACGCACCCATGCCGCCGGCTATCAGTGGCCTGGCGTGTCGGAAAATATCAGTTATAACAAGGCAAATTTTACCGGGTTGATTGATGAACTGATGACCGCTGTTTATCACCGGATGAGCTTATTAGATTTTCAGAAAGATGAAATTGGCATTGCCTATAAAGAAGCGGCTGTGCCTAATAAGGACGATGATCCGATTTGGAGTGCGCTGGTGACCAATGCAGGCGTTTTTGCTTTGGTGGCATTATGTGATGCTGGCGGAGATGGTCAATCAGGATACCTGTGTTCAAACAACGCCAAAATTTCAAAAACACGGTATCAATCAGAAATGGATGCTTTGGCGAAAAAAGCAGCGGATATGGTGGTGTGGCTTGCACCCAATAGCCAGGTGTTACCGGCCTTCTTTGAAGAAACGCCTGATCCTTTGCCCGATTGCAAAGTGTCTGGCAATCCGATCAGTGTGCAAATCAATCCGTCAAAATTAGCAGACTATACATTGTTACCCGATACGTTTCGGTTAATTGAAAAAGTAACGGGCGCTGAACTGGTTTTGAATCGCGTGTTATCGAATGTAACCGATCAACCCGATGCGGAAGCGGCTAATTGGAAAACGGCCGAAATGGAATGGTTTGCCGCTTTTCCGCAACAACGGCTTAAATGGCAAACTTTATATGAAGCCAGTTTTGATTATGTATATAGTGGCCAAACCTGGACGAAAACCTGGCAATTCGTGACGCCTAGCTTCGATGGCGAGTTGATCGCCCTTTATCAAAATGCTCAATACGACTATCCCTTGGGACAAACCTTTTACATCTATGTGCCGCCTGAAAACTGTGCAGTGAATGCCAATAAATGGGCATCTAGTTACCAATATGACGCGCAACAGACGCCGGAGCTATCGGTTGAGGCGGTTGATCCCCAGACTTTGAAGTTGGTGGCTCGGCAAGTCAGTCAAATGACCTTAACCTTTACCCAAACCGATCTTAGTGGACAGGACTATATTAAGACCTTGAAGTTGAACATTCGTTAACCGGCCGGTGGCCATTTCTGAGCCTGAATCTGTGTTAACTTCCTGCTAAGGTTCGCTGCAGTTAATGGCCGGTCGAAATAATATCCTTGAATAATCAGCTTGCTAAAGAGGCTTAAAACATCAAGTTCGGCCAAGGCCTCAACCCCTTCCGCAACCACTTTCATATCTAATGCCTGCGCCATTTCAATGGTGTGTTTAACAATCAGTTGATCGGTTGGATTGTTGAGCAGTTTTCGGATAAAGCCCTGATCAATTTTCAATTCTGAAAATTGCATTTGATCGATATAACTGAGATTTGAATAGCCGGTGCCATAATCATCCATTGCAAAATGAAAGCCGGAATTGCGAATAGTTTCAAAGGTTTCAAGCACGCGATAATCTTGGTGTATCATCACCGATTCGGTTACTTCAAATAGAATTTGTGGCGGATTGATGTGATACAGCCTGGCTAAATCAACCAATTGTTGGGGCAGTTTTGGATTGCGAAGCTGTATTGCCGATAGGTTGATCGAGAGGGTTTGTGTCGTTAATAAACCGGCATCAAGCCATTTCGAAAATTGCTGAAAAGCCTGCTCGACCACCCAAAGCCCCACTGTTTCTATTAACCCCATTTCTTCCAGAATAGCAATAAATATCGCCGGAGAAACCGGCGATTGATTGGTGGGGTGCCACCTTAATAACACTTCTAAACCGGACAAGCGTTGATCCGTTAAATCAATTTGAGGTTGATAGACTAAGCTAAATTCATGGTTTTCAAGGGCGGTTTTTAAAGATTGTTGCAGTTGCAGTTTGATAACGGCATCTTGTCGCATGGTTTCGCTAAAAAACTGAAATGCCCCTTTCCGCTGGTTTTTTAAGTCATACATGGCGGTATCTGCGGCCTGAATAAGGCTATTGGCGGTGTTGCCATCGCGAGGGTAGAGACTTAATCCGATGCTGGCGGCGACTTGTAGCGTATAGTTATCAATTTCAAAGGGCACGGCAAAAATCTTTTGCACCTGTTCTGCGGCCTGGCGCAGTTCTGATTCATTGCTCAGAGCGGGCATAAAAATAACAAATTCATCGCCACCGAATCGTGCAACCAAACCGGTCGCCAAAAAGGCTTGGTCAAGGCGTTTAGCAATCACCGCCAATAATTTATCGCCAATAACATGCCCTAAAGAATCATTGATTGATTTAAAGAAGTTTAAGTCTAAAAACAGCACTCCAGCTAATGAATCAGAGGCGGCTTGCTGAAGCGCTTCCAAACGATTGTCAATGGTGCGATTGAGGAGCGCGCGGTTTGCCAGACCGGTTAACACATCATGATTTGCCAGGAAAATGAGCTTTTGTTCGGCCTCTTTGCGATGACTGATATCCGAGAAGATACCAATATAATGAGAAGGGCGGTCGTTTTGGTTATAAATGACACTGATATTAAGCCATTCAGGGTAAACTTTGCCATCTTTATTGCGATTCCAAATTTCTCCTTGCCAGCGACCGTACTGTTTTAAACTTTGCGAAAGCTTTTCATAAAAGGCACGATTGTGCTGCCCGGATTTTAATATGGAAGGCTTTTTACCTTGAACATCCTGTAACGTGTAGCCAGTAATGCGGGAAAAAGCTTGATTGACCTGTAATATATTGCGGTGATGATCGGTAATCATTACGCCGAGTTGGCTATCGGTAAAAACCGTGCTGAGCAGCTTCAGGTCGGTTACCATCTGATGAAGCGCATGAGACAGGATGCCCACTTCATCCTCGGAATCATAAAGGGGTAGGTTTTGTTCAACGGTTAATGAGGTGGATGAAGCGGTTAAATGAGGCTGAGAGGTGCTTTGAACGCTGATGTCATTGGCTGACTGTGTTAAGGCTTCTAACTTGAGCGTGGCATTTGAAACCAATCGCCAAATGAGCAGCGCCAGCAGCAACATAACCGTCACCAATACGATGAGCGAATGCTGAGCAAACATGACCAGGCCTGCTTGAATATGATGGCGGGTTTCGCGTGCCAACACCACCCATTGCAGCATATTATTGGATGGAGAGGAAATTTTTTCCGCAGCGGTTAAATAGCGGGTTTGATCAGGCCAGGTTTCAATGGCTTGTCCTTGATCGGAACGGATGGCGTCTTGCAGTGCCTTTAAATGGTTTAACGTCACCGAAGTTGACGTTAGTTGAGGGGTTCCCATTAATAGGCTGCCATCTTGTTTGGTCACCAGCAGCTCAACGTCTTCTAATAAAGGTGAATTGAGCAGTTTAGAACGCATTTCATACGCCCAGTCCCACCCTAAATGACCACAAATCACCCCAATCAGTTCGCCTTGATCGTTGTGAACGGGGACGGATACATCGACCAGTCGTAAGGGTAAAT
>Ga0100392_1006445_pt1 | contig 10208 bp, 5 predicted proteins | sample CryGeymeta201516_FD_81548 | JGI IMG/M metagenome (GOLD analysis project Ga0100392, IMG submission 81548) | Groundwater microbial communities from Crystal Geyser aquifers in Utah, USA - Crystal Geyser metaG 2015-16 | ecosystem: Environmental > Aquatic > Deep subsurface > Groundwater | place: USA... | reverse complement strand
TCCATCAATTAGTGGAATTGTACTTTTTTGGGATTTCCAAAAGAATCTTTTAAACATTTCATACTCATTAAATTGGCCACAGAAATTTTCAGCGAGTGGCCCATTTGCCCATACAGGAGAAAGGTCTGCGCCTTTTGAGACACCTGTAACAATAATGCTTGTCTGTGGGTTTGCAATGGAGAAATCGTGTACGAGGTAAAAAAGAAAACGATTTAAGTTTTCAATATATTGGGCACTATCAGCACCTTTTAAAGTTAAATCAAAATCTCTTATCACGACTAACTTCTTAGTGGTTTGAGACATTGATTTCCAAATATGATCAAAATTATCTTTTACCGTTGCAAAGCATTTACCATTTGAACAGCTCTCATCTTGATAGACCACACCACTCAAGTAAGCCTTCATTTTTTCAAAATGAAATGCCTCAAGATTTCCCTTCTTTGATTTTTGGGGAGAAGTAAATAATCTCGTCTTATAAAACAATTTTGGATTACAACTTAAAGCTTCATCGAGAAATTTATCATTCCCTCTTTGATATACTGCTGTTGAAAAACCAATATCACTCAACACATCCCAAACTCTTGGGTCTTGGTATTTTTCGCACGTTTTTTCACTACGAGGATATCCAGAAATCTGCGAAACTAGAGAGTCTTCAACTTTTGGATTCATCTCGAATTGATTAAACTTCCACATCTTTCCAAAGCAAGCAAAGAACTCAGTGGCCACTTTCTTAGTCGCTTCTGGCCCTCGATACTTCAAAGGAGAAAATGCTTCCTCTGTCAGACCAGGAATTTGTACAATAACCATTCTCTCAGGAGTCTGGTTAAATTGGTGCTCAGTTAGATTAATTGTCGGTACTTTGGTACACGAAACGAATAAAAGTGCCGCTAGGACTAGTTTTTTAGCATTCTTCATCAAGATCTCTTTTAAAATTCCGACTATGTCATTAATTATACAAGAATTTTACTTCTTAATATCTTATTAAATATGTAAGATATAAGGAAAAATATATTTTAAACTACGATATATCTTATAGAATAATAAAGATAAGACAACTTAACAAATTCATACATGTGAGGGCAAATCATGAGTGGAGAAATCGCGAACATTGCGACGCGTGAGATTTTTTGGAATATTCCATCATCTTTCAAAGTAGCAATGTATCTATTTTTATTTACGTCTCTGTATTTTCTATGCAGAGGACTAAACAAGAAAATTTTATTCATCACAAATGGTGAAGGGATAAAAGGACTAAAGAAAGTTCTACCAGAAAATTTAAACTGGTCTGCTTTTTTTAAGACATTATTTCTAACAGGGAAAGTTCCAAGATTTAAGAATGTTGCAATTTTCCATGGTCTTATTTTTTGGGGATTTTTTATTTTATGGATCGCAACCGATCTTGTCGCAGTTCACGCCGACACTCCTTTTAAAATCTACAAAGGTAATGTGTATATTGTAATTTCTTTCCTTGCTGATATTGCAGGTCTTATGGTTCTAACTGGTCTCGCACTAGCTTATAAGAGAAGATATGTTGATAAACCAGCATACCTTGAAGCAACAAAACCAAAGCAAGAATTATTCATGTATGCGATGCTCGCTGGTCTTGTAATCATTGGTTACCTCATTGAAGGTGTTAGAATTATGGGAACTGGAATGCCTGTTGGTGAAGCAACATGGTCACCAGTTGGTTGGTTCTTAGCAACAATTTTTTCTAAGTTCTCTTTCAGTGATCAAGTTTGGGGAAATACATATCGAACACTGTGGTTCCTACACATGGCCCACACAATGGCGTTTATAGCTTCGATTGGTTATTCTAAATTTTCACATATCTTCTTTCTTCCGTTTGCAGCTCTTGTGACTCCAGTAAGAAGAGGGGCCGTAATCAACCCAATTGATTTTGAAAATCTTCCAGAAGATGTCGAAACATTTGGTCTTGGAAAACTTTCAGAACTAACAATGAAAAATAAGCTCGACCTTGCAACATGTGTTGAGTGTGGTCGTTGTACTCAGGTTTGTCCTGCCAATGGCGCTGGAAAAATTCTCGATCCTAAAAAAATTATTACGAAGGCCAGAGACTTTGCTCTTGAAATGGAAGCAAAGGGAGAAGTTGACGGAGACCTTTGGGAAAACCCTCTATACGCCTCTAATGAACTTGATGCATGTACTACTTGTGGTGCTTGTATGGAAGAGTGCCCTGCAAATATTGAGCACGTTAACATCATCATGGAAGCTAAGAGATATAAAGTTCTAACTCTTGGAGATATCCCTCCAGATGCAGCAACGGCCGTTAACAAAATTAAGGTTAATGGAAATCCATGGGGAATCACGCAAGATGATCGATTCAAATGGGCCGATGGTCTTGATGTTCCTGTAATCGAAGCAGGAAAGAAAGTTGATTATCTTTACTACGTTGGTTGTGCAGGATCATATGATGCTTCAAACCAACAAGTTGTTAAAGATACAATTAAACTTCTTAAAAAAGCCGGTGTTTCTTTTGCCGTTATGGGGAAAACAGAGAAGTGTAATGGTGACCCTATCAGAAGATTTGGTGACGAATATTCTTTCTATGAAGTAGCGATCGAAAATATCGCAAATATGAGACAGTACGATTTTGGAAAAGTTGTTACACATTGCCCTCACTGTCTTCATACAATTGGTAAGGAATACGGTAAATTTGAAGATGGTGCTTTTGAAACAGTTCACCACACAGAATTACTAGCCGATCTTCTAAGAAGCGGACAACTTAAACCAGAAAAGAAAGTCGAAGAGAACCTCACTTTTCATGATCCTTGTTACCTAGGACGCCATCATGGTGAATACAATGCGCCAAGAGAAATTCTTGAAGCAGCAGGTGTTCAAATCAAAGAAATGGAGAAATCTAAAGACTCTGCTCTTTGCTGTGGAATGGGCGGAGGTAATATGTGGTATGAACTTCCAGAAGGTGACCACTTAGTTGAAAATAGACTAGCTCATGTTGGAGAAAAGAAGGTTGAAAAGTTGGCGACTGCTTGTTCTTTCTGTATGATTAACTTTAAAGGTGGAGTTAGTGATAAAACAGGAACAGAGAACCTTGAAATTGAAGACGTTGCATCGATTCTTGCTAAAACTATTGATTAGTTTTTTAATATCTGGCCAAGCGAATTTCGCTTGGTCAGAATCTTTCTTTTCAAGTAATTCAATTCTTCTCTCTTTCGAAAATCTAGTTAAAAGTACAATTCTAAAAGTAAGAAAACAAACATCTCCAGAAAATTCATCAGCAATCATTACAAGTATCAATAATATTTCATCTGTTGAGCTAACACCGATACAGCTAGAGAATTTATTACTACTTGCTCCAGAGGGCTATTCTGAATTATTCATTTCAAACTCTTGCTCCCTCTATGTATTCCTAAAAGAGAATGTTCAGTTCTTAAATGATATTGAAATAAGCTCACTTGAAGCTAATATTCAATATAAGAATGGGAGCACTGAAACAAAGAAGCTTCCAATAGAGACATTCTCTACTCTCTACTTTAAACATAAGTGTTCTAAGCAAAATGATTATTTTGGACAAACAACTCCAGAGAGAATGAAGAAGACTCTTGAAAGAGAAAAAATTGAACTTCCTTATGATGATGAAAGTTGTGCGCAATCTCTTTCAACGTGGAAATCAAAACTAATAACTCCCCACCTCTGTGCCCAAGTTTGGAAAATCAATAATGGAAAATCAAAAAGGGCCCTACTGCAGAGTGAATCAAACATTGAAATTTCAAGAAGAGCAAAATTAAATGAAGAAATCAGGCAAGGAGAGGCCATTGAAACAAGCTTCAGTGATGTCGACTATACTTTCTTAAATAAATTTTGCACTAAGATGTATTCACAGAGTTTATTCTGTTCAAACTACGGAACCAACGAAATCTGGAAGCTTATTGAAAACTTTCAAGCTCCGGCATATAAGCTCTCATGGAAGTGTAAAATAATAACCGGTAAAGCAAATCTTAGTAGGATAGAGCTTACCAATTGCCTTAACAAGCTTAAAAACAATCCAGAGACTTGTGAACTCAAGGGAGCATTTCCAAATGAAGCTCTACTACCGATGCCTAACTGCCAAAAGATTTCGGATGCCCTGGTCTTAAGTAAGCTTGTTACTGACTATCATGATTGTCCTCGAACTATTTCAAATTCAGGCATCGTCACAGCTTACCGAATCATGAAGCATTTTGGAAAAGTATCAAAAGAAGTTGAAAACAACGACTGTGTATTTCCTGCATATGCAAGTATCTTCGACATTTTCAAAGAATCAAAAGAGCAGGGCAAGTGGCCACTAAAGCTATGCTACATCGACCCTGTAACAAAGAAAGAGGTTTGTGAAGTTTACGTTCCGGGAAATCACCCTTCGTACACCCTAGCTCAAAATAATGTAATTTCAGAAATTATGTATAGCTCAAGATTAAGTCCTATTAAGACCAAGTGTAACGTCATCAATAATGGTGAGTATAAACCAGAGCGTTTGAAGTTTCGATCTGGATGTTGGATTATTCCGAATGAAGAATCTTGTACATCAGAAAAATGTACGATGAAGATAATCTTTGACGGTAAGGAAGCATTAAATATATATGCAAAAGGTGACTTAAATTTTCCTTTTGAAAAAATCAAATATAACACAACATTTCGCTCACTCTTACAGATGATCGAGGATACAAAGCAAATTGAGTTACAAGAGATACAGTCTCTAACTAGTGCAAAGTTTTTTCTCACACAAAAGAAATCTGGAATTATAGTAGGGCAAGGTTGTGCCGAAGATATTTATCCACAATTCTTCTCTTCAAAATTCCCGAGTCAATGCTCTCCACTTCCTTTCATTATTGATGGAGTAAAAGAGCTCGATGGAAAAACATACTTTGTCTTCAGATCAGGACTCGACGACGTACATTCTCCACGAATTGTACCTTGGACAAATATTTTAAGTTCAATAGCAAGACATTCAAAGCTTCACCCTTTAAAACTATGGAGTTTCTATGGTCTTAATTAGGATGATTCTCATACTTACTTATTCTTTAAGTACATTTAGCAAAACTCAATTACTTGAGTTCACAGCAAAACAAAATATTTTCAATATAAAGTATATTGCAAAAGAAAATGATACGACATTCTACCTCAAAGGCAATGATACTCTAGCATTATCGACTAATTACAAAGCGCTAGAAATCTTAAAACAAAAAGGAATCTCGGAATTTGGTGTTGTTAAAAATCCTAATGATTCGACTTATTTAATTTTTTCTAAGCAAAATAATTTCGAAAGCCTATCTCCTCTTCTTTCTGGTGATATTTACCTCTTTAATACCAACTCTAAGAAAATGATAATGCTAGGAAATGGTATTAATCCTAAGTTTAATACTGATGGAACAATTATTAGTTATTTTCAACCAGAGCTGAATAAAATCATATTCAGAAAGAAGATAAACTTAGATAATCCACTTGAAATACGATTAAATTCAAAACAAATGAGCTTCATTCCACAAGTTGAAATTGTCGATGAAAAAAATATTTACTACACTGATCGCAATAATGACTATAAGGAAGGAGTAATTAAATTAGACTTCCTTACACAAAAACGCATCATCTTAATAAAATCTGAGAACATTCAAACCAGGTTTGAAATTTGCTCGAACTCAAAAGAAGTAAACATTCTTGAAACAAATATCAGCCCTACGGGATTTACTTTTATCTATTCCTTGGCACATAGTGAAAATGACCTTTCAAAAAGAAATTTTCTCTTTGATTCAAAGTCAGGAAGTTCATTTCAAATGTCTTGTAGTGAAAAAGAAATCTTCTTTATTAAATATTTTGGGGACAATGCTGTTTACTCAGAGCTCTTTCGCTTTGATATTGCATCTAAAAAAACTTTTGTTATTTCTGATCTCGATTTTGTAACAAATTATTTTAAATTTGAAGAAAATATCTATATTCCTTTTAGGAGAAATATATATGCTGTTCAAAACAAGGAAAAGAATTGGACGATTTCAAAAGAGTTCAAAGAAAATTTAAATGATGAGGTCAATGTAAAATGAATTACATCTCTCTATTTGCATTCTTCTCTTTCAATATATTTGCAACACAAATAACTGTTGAAAAACTTCCTGTATTAACAACTAGCCTTATAAAAGAGATTGCGAGCGCGAACCAGCTCTCAGATCGAGAAATCGATGAGTACAATCTCATCTTTTCTCAATATGGAAATGAATTTAGCTTTCTTGATAACCTATTATTAAAGAGTGTTTTAGTAAAATCTTATGACCTCAAGAAGTCATATAAAATGATTGATCAAAAACTATATGATCGCTCTAAGGAAAAAATTGCGACGATAGCAAAATCCCAAGTTTTTACAAAATTAATCTATACTTCATTTTTAAATGACTTGGCTGAACTTCTCACTGATCCCGAATATCGAAATTTTGTTCTTCTAAATAGACAAAACCAACGTGTTAATTCCAATGGGCTAAGGGCCTTTGAAAATAAAATTAAAATGCTCACGCCATGGCTAAGGCTCCTAATCGAATCAGAGCCAGAAGAGTTCACCAAATCAATCAATGAAATAAATTTATCTCTATTAAATCGTGTCAAAAATGCGAGTTCATTTCTTTCAAGAACGAGTGAAACTAAAGAACTTTCAAAATTTAAGTATATTCAAAAAATTGATCGCAAACTTGAAGAGGCTAAGAAAGAGATCGCTGAACTCTCCTTTGAAGTCTCTCCATCACCTAACCCTGACTATGTACCCCCAAGTGTACTTCCAACAGCTGTAGATGACTGGGTACCTGTCGACGATTCAATTATTGAAAATGGACTTCCTCTTACTAAGGATATGTTGTTTCCTGATCCAGACCCTGACTACACTCCACCAAAGGTCTTACCAAAACCTGTTGATAAATGGGGCGATCAGTAGCAAAACGCATATCGTCAAGGCTAGTCGATCCTCTCTATCTATGTTATAAAATTATATCAATTTTAGACAAAATAGAGGAATGATATGAATCACGAATTGGCCAAAACTTACGAACCAAAAGACGTTGAACAAAAATGGTACCAGGTTTGGGAAGAAGGTAATTACTTCGCACCAAAAAAAGGTAAACAAAATGAAAGTTTTTGCATTATTGTTCCTCCTCCAAATGTCACAGGTAAGTTACATGCTGGTCATGCTCTCGATATCACAACCCAAGATGCACTCATTAGATTTAAGAGAATGAAAGGTTTTCAGACCTTATTCCAACCAGGTCTTGACCATGCAGGAATTGCAACTCAGTCTAAAGTTGAGCAACTAGTATGGGATGAAAGTAAGAAAACAAGACACGACTTTACCCGTGAAGAATTTCTTGAAAAAATCTGGGCCTGGAAAAATGAGTACGGTGACTTTATCATTAATCAACAAAAAGCTATGGGAGCTTCAGCTGATTGGTCAAAGCTAATGTTCACAATGGACCCAGAGGCAAATGAAGCTGTTAGAAAAGCATTTGTTACAATGTATAACGAAAAGCTAATCTATCAATCTGACTATATCATTAACTGGGACCCTGAATTACAATCTGCAATTTCTGATGCTGAAGTTGATCACAAAGAAGTTCACGGTGCTTTTTACCATATTCACTACAAAGTAAAAGGCGAAGACACACTACTTGAAGTTGCCACAACAAGACCAGAAACACTTCTTGGTGATGCAGCTGTTGCAGTAAATCCAAATGATGAGAGATTTGCACACTTAATAGGAAAGACAGCAATCGTTCCAATTTGTAACAGAGAAGTTCCAATTATTGGTGATGACTATGTTGATATGGAAAAAGGAACGGGATGCCTTAAGGTAACTCCTGGTCACGACTTCAATGACTTTGAAATTGGAAAAAGGCATAATCTCCCAATTATTAATATTTTAAATAAAGACGGAACACTTAATGAGCTAGGTCTAGACTTCAAAGGCCTGAGCTGTAAAAAGGCACGTAAACTTGTTGTTGAAAAGCTTATAGAGCTTGAACTATTTGTAAAAGAAGAAAAACATGTCCACCAAGTTGGTCATGGAGAAAGATCTGGTGCTGTCATCGAGCCCCTTGTTTCAAAACAGTGGTTTGTTGATGTTAAAGATATGGCAAAAGAGGCTGTCGATGCGGTTGAAACTGATAAGACTGTTTTCTACCCAAAAGGTTGGGAGAACACTTACTTTGCTTGGATGAGAGAGCCAAAGAACTGGTGCATATCAAGACAACTCTGGTGGGGACATCGTATCCCAGTATTCACATGCACAAGCTGTCAGCACGAATGGGCCGATGAAGAACTTTCTCCTGCGGCATGCCCAAAGTGTTCGAAGACTTCAATTGCTCAGGACCCAGACGTTTTAGACACATGGTTCTCATCTGGTCTTTGGCCAATGACAACTCTTGGGTGGCCTAATAAAGAAAGAATGGAACAAAGACAATTTAATGATTTTTACCCAACTTCAGTTCTTGTAACTGGATTTGATATTATCTTCTTCTGGGTTGCGAGAATGATGATGATGGGTCTTAAGTTTGAAAATCAAATTCCTTTCGACAAAGTTTACATTCACGCAATCGTTAGAGATAAGCTTGGTCGTAAAATGAGTAAATCACTTAATAATGGAATTGATCCTATTGATATGATCGATCAATATGGTGCTGATGCATTCAGATTCACCCTAGCAGCAGGTTCAGGATACAATCGCAATATCAACCTTGACCCTGAAAGAATTGGTGGCTACAGAAACTTCATTAATAAGATTTGGAATGCATACAGATTTATTCAGCCTCATCTAGAAGTTGGTTCAAACGAGCTTCCTCAAAACTTAGACTCTGAAGAAAAATGGATTCTTTCAGAACTTAATGACTGTGCAAAAGTGATGAATGAATCAATTGAAGAATTTAGATTTGATGATTCATGCCAAGCAATATACTCATTTGTTTATGATAGTTTCTGTTCATGGTTTATTGAGCTTTCAAAAAATATTCTAAGCTCAGAAGATCACGCTGCAAAAGCAAAGAGAGTAACCGTATTAAAGTACTGCTTCAAAAAAATCGTCGCCCTCCTTCATCCGGTAACTCCTTATATTACAGAAGAATTGTGGACATACCTCAAAGAAGAAAATGATGATCTCCTTATTATTCAGGAATACCCTGAATTTGAAAACTCTCTCCACTTTCCTCTCGAGCAAGAACGGATGAATAAACTGATTGAGATCGTGTCTAATACAAGATTTTTAAGACAATCAGTTAATATTAAACCTAAAGAAGAAATTTCTCTAAACTTATTTACTGATGATCAAGACGTAGTTTCATTTATAAATGAGTCTCTTGCTGGAGTAAAAGAACTTACTCGTGCTAAGGAAGTTATCATCTGTGCAAAGTCTGACTCACGACCGAGCAAGGCAATCGTTAAAGCGACGGCACACACTGAAATATTTATTCCTTTAGAAGGTGTTATTGATCTCTCTGAGCAAGTAACACGTCTTGAAAAGGAACTATCAAAAGTTCAAAAAGAGTATGATAAAGTTGCAAAGAAGCTTAATAACGAAAAGTTTATGTCCAATGCTCCACAAGAAGTGAGAGATGAAGTAAAGGGAAAGGCTTTAGAATTTGAAACTCAGATGAATTCGATTCAAGAAAATATTCAAATGTTTAAATAATTTTTTTGCTACCAGTTTTTCACAGATGTAGACTGGTAGCTTCTTTCAAATCTTATCCACAAATTCTTCAAAAATTTCCAATACTTGTAAGTAATTGTCAGTTTTAATCACAAGAAAATATCTATAGTATTTAAGTACAACAATTTTTTTAAATTGAGGACGGATTCTCTCTTAAAATCAAGGATGATTTATTTATCATTTACACGGAAGTGAATGGTTATGTATGGCATATGCCCTATTACCTTCGCGTCTATGGGCATGTGTCATATAAAACTCTTACCAAACGTAACCAACTTTTACACCATACCCCATAGCCTTTTCTGTTGTTGGGTATTTAGTATTACCAAAAAATGAAGAAGATGGCTTCTCCCCTTTAGTGTTTGATATATAAGCTGAGCCCCCTATTGATAATCCCTTGTCTCCACCAAATGAAAAATTCACAGTGTGTTCAAGTCTTGCATCTGTTCCTGGGTTTGGATAAAGAAGCTGCGAAGAAAGAATATTTTCAAGCTCCATGAACATTCCTTTATACATACTTCCCTTA
>Ga0100392_1006438_pt1 | contig 10213 bp, 9 predicted proteins | sample CryGeymeta201516_FD_81548 | JGI IMG/M metagenome (GOLD analysis project Ga0100392, IMG submission 81548) | Groundwater microbial communities from Crystal Geyser aquifers in Utah, USA - Crystal Geyser metaG 2015-16 | ecosystem: Environmental > Aquatic > Deep subsurface > Groundwater | place: USA... | reverse complement strand
TAAGTTGCAACTTTTCTTTTTCCAGCTACTCATGGGGGCCTCTGCCCTAGCGTTTGGCTACTACATCGACCTTGGTGACTTAAGTGGACTAACTGTTGTAGTGCTATTGCATGCTACTTGCGCGGCGGCTCAGGACATCTGTATTGATACCCTCGCGATTCGTAGTGTTGATCCTAAGGAATTGGGTTCTGTGAATGGATACATGCAGGCAGGAGTCTTGGTGGGACGATCGCTTTTTGGAGGAGTGAGTTTGTATCTTGTGCATAGTCTTGGATTGTCGCCTTTGATTTTTATCCTAGCTAGCTGTATTTGGGTCACAACGCTGTGTTTGTTTTTCTCTGGTCTAGATGAAAAGTCTTCCGAGCAATCGATCGGCCTGTCTGAATACTTTGTGAAATTGAAGGAGTTGTTTTCTATTCCCAAAACTTGGGTCTTGATCTCTGCAACCTTCTTTGCGGGTTTTGCTTTTAAAGGAATTTCTGGGGTTGATAGCGCTGCTTTGGTGACGATTGGCGTACCGGAGGGGGATCGCTCTTTTCTCTTCGCTGTATTGATTCCTGCATTGATGTTGATCGGCGCTCTTGTCGGTGGGTATTGCTCTGACAAGTGGAACAAACAACGAGCTTTAAATTGGTTTATTTTGTTTAGTTCGGTGATGAGTTTGTTTTATGGGTTGATATTCGATGTCCTTGAGACGGGCTGGATCATGTATTTAGTGGTTTCACTTTTCTATTTGGGAATAGGTCTTATCACGGCCAGCTTGTATGCCTATCTTATGGGGCACACAAAGAAGATGTTTGCTGCCTTTGAATTTAGCCTTTTTATGGCCGCTATCAATATGAGTGAATCAGTGTGCACCTGGTTTTCTGGAGCTTATTCCGAAGAGTGGGGTTTTACTTTGACTGTGCTGCCGCAGGTGATCTTTGCGCTAATAGCGATATGGTGTTTGCGCTGGGTGGCTGCCCGAGAGACTCGGCAATTAGTTTAGTTGACTTTGTGAGGGCGAAGAATTTTAAGACTTTTTATCTGACAAATTTGGACATCAAAGACTGTCGACTCTAAATATTCTCTGAACTTAGGGCGGGGATCGTTAAGAAATTGGCGATGAGGTGTCAGCGAATCCTGCGTCGAGTGCCTTAACAGTTGGTGGCGCTCCTAGCAAAATGTAGCTATGGGAATTCGCGCAGGAACACAGACTTGTTTTGGCCTCTTTTTGATACTTTTAGGAAGTGGTGGGCTAACAGCCGGAGGCTCACAGATTCCATCTAGTTCGGTAACGAACTTACTCCCAGAATATCGCCGTGAAGCTGTGTGGTTTCGGGATGATCATCCACAGGGACAATACACCAGGGTAAATAGTTTTACCTGTGGTGCAGGCATGGACGCAGTTGAGAACACATTCAATCGCAAACTATCTGATTTCTATTCAAAGCGAGGAGAGTTTAGTAACTTTTCGCTCAGTCGAAGAAGAGCGCTTCGGGATTTTCTTCCACGTGACTGGAATGATCTAAAGGCTCGTGCGGCCGAAGAAAGTGTTGCAGGCGACAACGCCGCGTTCCTGCTTTCGGTGGCTATTAGAGAAACTGGCGCAGATCCTTTTAAAGAGGAGAGCACCAACTCAAGATATTACAAAAAACCTGGCACGGGATTGTTGCAGATGACGGCGATTAATAAAGTTGTAGATGGAAAGCCGGTGGATTGGGCCTTTGATGATTACGAGTCGTATGAGAAATTCTTTAGAATCAATCCTCCAGCAGATACCAGACTGCCAGCATCGGTTAGTTATGATGGAAAGAAAGATATCCGCACTGTTCAGGATTTCAAGGAAAGCGCTTTCAATCTTTACGCCTCTCTTTGGTACGGGCAGGAGAAAGTAGAGGGGCATAAGGCGGAGCAACTACGGCATGCGAGATTTAGAAACGAAGGTTTTGATTTTGATTCGAGCTTAAGATTCGGGCAAGCCAATAGAGATGCGATCTTGGGAACGATGTACAATGCTGGATGCCACAGAATGCGATGTGCAGTGATCAGAGCTAAAGTCTGGAATGAAGATTCGAGAACTGAGAAAATGGCCATGGAAGATTGGACGACGCTAAGGTCGTTTATCTATCTTGATGGTTCCAAGGCTCAAGCTGCAGGAGTGCCGGCTGATCTCGTCTCGAAATTGAAAAATGTTTGTGTGGGTAAAACGGATTCTTGTTCTGAGGTCCCGGGCGAAACTTGTAGTTGCTTGGACAATGAGTCGACCTCGAGACCATCGCCACTTGAAGGGTATGCTTGGCGTGGGGCCATCGCCATGAGCTACGGCGATCATATCAAAAAGATTTCAGCATGTTTCGATCAGTAGTATCCGGGCCCTCTTGGGGTTAAGAATCTTCTTCAAAAACTTCGCCTGAATGAAAATACCATCGTCCACCGATGCGTTTAAATACAGAGTCTTCATGGTGAGTTCTGCTTTCTCCATCAAAATCAAAGCTAGCCTTGAATTCCACTCTTCCGGTGTCAGCCATTTCCTCAGATGCTAAGATTTCTAATCCGGTGAATTCTGCCTTAGAGGCCCAGCTCTTATTGAGTTCTAGATCAAAACTTTCCTGTTTGGCTGGATCCGTTGTTTGCTGGAGGTATTCGATATTTTCCAGGCAGAAAGCAGTGTAGCGAGACCGCATGAGAGCTTCTGGCGACGAAGCCTGAATTCGACCTTCCAAAATAGGTAGGCAACAATCTTCAGCCGCCTTTCCAGATTGGCAATAGCAATCTTTAGGCTTATCCAAAAGATCCCTCGATATAACTTTTTGTGAGCTCATGTTCTGGCGATTCGAAAACTTTTTTGGTTTGATCGCACTCGACGATGTCACCAAGGTATAGGAACGCTGCGTGATCAGAAATCCGCCTAGCTTGTTGCATGCTGTGTGTGACAAGGATGATACTAGTTTCTTTGGAAATTTTTTGGATGAGACCTTCTATGACTTGAGTCGCTATCGGATCCAGGGCCGAGGTTGGCTCGTCCATCAGAAGGATGGAGGGAGCGGGTGCTAGAGCTCGTGCGATGCAAAGACGCTGCTGTTGTCCGCCTGACAAAGATTGAGCTGGAGCATCGAGACGATCGTGAACTTCCTCCCAAAGGCCAGCATCTTTGAGACAGGTTTCCACGCGGGCTTGAATTTCATTTTTGTTCATGTCGGTTTGGACTCGAAGACCGTAGGCGACATTCTCAAAAATACTTTTTGGAAAAGGATTGGGTTTCTGGAAGACCATTCCCACTTTGCTGCGAACCCATTCGACGGGACGGTTGGTGTTTAGGAGATCGGTTGAGCTCTCGTCGTTGAGTAGGATACTGCCCTCAACTCTGGTATTGGGGTAGAGTTCATGAAGTCTGTTGATGGCGCGAAGCAAGGTACTTTTCCCGCAACCAGAAGGTCCCATGAGAGCCGTAACTCCAAATTCCTTGATGTCTAAATTTACAGAATTCAGGACTCGCTTAGTTCCGTAATAGACGCTGAGTCCTTCTATTTTTAAAATTGGGCTATCGTTAGTCATATTTCTTCCTGTTGTGACGTTGCCTCATGAAAATAGCAACGGAGTTGAGTAGCAAGCTAAGGCAAACCAAAATAAAAGAGGCTGCCGCAGCATTTTTGTGAAACTCTGCCTGGGGTCTCGATGTCCAGTTGAATAGCTGAATCGGAAGAACCGTGAAGCTTTCCCAAACCCAATTAAAATTTACGAAGGGAAAGCTTCCCATAACGGGGGGCTCAGGTAAAAAGGCAATGAAGGTTAGGGCTCCTATGGTTATCAGTGGTGCGGTTTCTCCAATGGCTCGAGACAGAGATAAGATCACGCCTGTAAAAATTCCAGATTGGGAGTAAGGAATAAGGTGATGGCGTAAAACTTGAACCTTTGTTGCGCCAAGTCCGTAGGCCGCTTCTTTGATCCCAAGTGGAACAGACCTTAGTGACTCCCGTGTGCTGATAATGATAACAGGCAAAACTAGGAGGGAAAGCGTGAGGCCTGCTGTCATGATGCTTGACCCGAAGCCAAACTGGTAGACGAAGAGACCGAGGGCTAGCAGGCCATACGTAATCGAAGGAACCCCAGCTAAGTTGCCGATGCAAATTTCAATAAACGGACTGTAAAAGCGATTCTTTGCAAATTCTTCGAGGTAGATCGCACAGGCAATGCCGAGAGGAATGGAGCAAATCAAGCAGAGCAATACAACGCAAAAGGAGCCAACCCATGCTGATAGAATTCCAGCTTTTTCAGGAAAGCGACTTGGGAATGAGGTGATAAAATCCCAGTGAAGTCGTTCTGTCCCATCCAAAAACAATCTGACAAGTAGAACAAAAATAACCGTGAGGCTCAGAACAAGTACGCTTGCAGCGAGAGTTACAAAAATTCGGGCCAAGATTTTCTGTTGACGTTGGCTCTTCGAGAGAACACTGAGATCCATCTTGGGGCCAAACATTTATACATATCTCCTGTGGAATTTTTTACGGAAGAAGTGTGCCATGATATTGAGTGAAAACGTGATCACACTTAGCACGAGGCCAGCCGCAAAAATAGATTGATAGCCTATACTGCCGTGTGGCAAATCACCTTTACTTAGGTTCACGATAAAGGCTGTGATGGTCGCGGCAGGTTGAGAGGGGTCCCAGGAAAGGTTGGCTTGTTCTCCGGCCGCAATGGCTACGACCATCGTTTCGCCGAGTGCGCGTGAGATCGTGAGAATACAGGCCGAGCTAATTCCGGAAATGGCTGACGGTGTGACAACTTTCAAAGCAGTTTCAAGCCTGTTGCAACCGAGGGCCATGGAGGCTTCTCGCAAATGTTTGGGCACTGCCTTTAAGGCTTCTTCGCTGAGAGAGGCCATGTAGGGAAGGATGAGAAATCCCATGACGATTCCCGCGCTCAACCGGTTAAAGCCTTGGAGATTAGGAAAAAAACTTTGAAGCCACGGTGTGACGACTAGCAAGGCGAAATACCCAAAGACCACGGATGGAATTGCGGCAAGTAGTTCAATGACCGGTTTGAGTATCGAGCGTGCGCGGTGACTGAGGTACTCACTGAGTAACACTGCGACTAAAAAACCTGACGGAACAGCAAAGACGCAGGCAATGATCGTTGTGCTAATCGTGCCTACGACAAGTGGGGCAATCCCATATCGCGGAGGGTAGAAGGTCGGCGCCCAATGGGTATCGAAAAAAAACTCTTTTAGAGATACGACTTCAAAAAATGGAAGAGCTTCCCTGAAAAGAATAAATAAAATGGCAAAGGTAATGCTGACGGAGACGAGCGCAGAAAGAAATAAGGTTCCCTCTACGCTCGCGTCTTTGAGTTTTTTAAACACGAGTTCCTAGAGCTTGGCTTCTTTAGTTCCTGGAATGGAAGGCTGTCTCGCTTTCACTTTTTCGATGGCTGTTGCATAGGCCTTTGGTGAAAGTGGAATAGATTGCACATCGGTGACGAGTTTTGTCGCGTTGCCAAGAGTGAAGCCTAGAAAGTCTTCAACTTCTTTCTTCTTAAGTGAATTAATTGAAACATACAAAAAGATCGGACGTGCAAAAGGTTGGTAGGCCCCTGTTGCAATGTTATCGAGAGAGGGAACAACTCCAATAGATTTTGCATCCGCTTTCACGGCTAAAGCCTTCAACTTGTTTTTGTTGTTGTCGTAGTAAGAGTAGGGGATGTATCCGAGTGCGAAAGTGTCTTGCGAAACACCTTGAACAAGTGTGTTGTCGTCTTCGCTGGCGCTGTAATCAGAACGGCTTGCTCGCGATGTTCCTGTTACGACTTCAGTGAAGTAATCGAATGTTCCCGAATCAGATCCTGCGCCGTAGAGGCGGATAGGTTTTTCGGGCCAATCTGCGCGCACTTGATTCCAAGTTTTGATTTTTTCCTGCGCACTTGGTTCCCAAATCTTTTTTAATTCAGCCAAGGTGATTTCTTTGAGCCAGGTGTTGTCTTTTGAAACCACTAATGTGATGGCGTCATAGGCAATCGGAATTTCGATATAGTTAATGCCCGCTTCTGAACATTTTGTGATTTCTTTTTGTTTGATGGAGCGAGATGCATTTTGAATGTCGATTTCACCGCGGCAGAATTTTTTGAACCCGCCGCCTGTTCCGCTGATCCCAACTGTTACAAGGACTTTGCCTTTGCTGTTGTTCTGGAATTCTTCAGCTGAGGCTTCCATGATTGGGAATACTGTGCTTGATCCGTCGACGGATACGCGCTTGCGCTCTGCTTTGGCGAAAGGGCTTACGCTCAAAGCAATCAAGGCAATTAGGGTCAGGGACTTTTGTGTCATTTTCATCTTTTTCTCCTTAAAAGGGTGTATGTGGCTGCTCATGGCCCACTTTAGCTACTTCTAATACATTAGTAAAACTTAAGTGTCGACAAAGTTTTACTAATGATTGGCCCCTGTCTAGTTGAGATCTGAGGCTAGTCCATTGGAAATCTGAGTTTTTGAAGGGCAATGAGCGCAGTGTGCTAAAAGCCTGTTTTGTTGGCGGATATTGAGAGCTATACCTGAGGACATGACAAAGGAAAACTCGAACTATGATTCTGGAAATGACCTTAATTTGGAGGTCGCGGTATTGGCTGGGGGTTGTTTTTGGGGAGTCCAAGAGCTCATCAATGATCTTGAAGGTGTGGTCACTAGTGAGGTTGGTTACACCGGTGGGCATTTGGAAAACCCAACATACGAAGACATCTGTCGCGGTGATACGGGACATGCTGAAGCCATAAAGATTGAGTTTGATCCGAAATTACTGAGCTTTGATAAGTTGCTGGATTTCTTTTTTACCATGCATGATCCAACGACTGTAAATCAGCAAGGTAATGATCGTGGGACTCAGTATCGATCAGCCATTTTCTATACAAATGAGGCGCAGAATTCCGCGGCCCAGAAGGCCATACAGCGAGCGCAGACGAGTGGCTTGTGGAAAAGTCCGGTGGTAACGGAGTTAGTCCCGGCTAGTGAGTTTTTTTCAGCTGAAGGGTTTCATCAAGACTATTTGAAGAAGAACCCTGGCGGCTATTCTTGTCATTATATTAGGGGCTAGCTGATGGCTTCGGCGGGACCTAGGTTCGGCCGCTAGCCCTGTTCAAACTTTAGACGGAGGCTGGACCTATATTGTCCGTTTGGGCGTGGCTGGGCCCCGGGGGATCAATAAGATGTTGAATTAATTATATTATTTCCCTTCGTTAAGGTGGAATATCACTTGCTCATTGAGAAGGATGTTTCGCTTAAAAGCTTTGTTGGATAAGCAGTGGTTGCTATTGGCTGTTTTGCCCCTTGGGACAGCATCCTGCGGTAGAAGCTTTGACAATAGTTTTGAGGACTATGATTCCGACTACTACTCAAATTACGAAAAATCTAAGGACTATCCTCAGTTTTGGGGCGATCCTGTAATTTTTCAATGTGAAGATGGCAAGTGTCATGATGGACAGGCTTTGATCTTGTCTGCCGAGGGATACCCAGGAGCCATTTCATCTTGCAGTTCAACCTTGGTATCTGAGAATATTATTGTGACCAACGCGCACTGCCTTCCCAGCGGGGCGATTGATTCTTGCCGTGGAGTTGAAATATTCTTTCCTGAAATTAGAAATGCCGCTGGCGATGTAATTCATAAATCTGTCGGAGTTGAGTGCAAAAGAGTCGTAGCGATTTCCCCCAGGAAGAAGGCCTCATATGAATTGGACTTTGCTGTCTTGGAGCTCAAAGAGTCTCTACCGGGTCGACCTATGGCGAGGATTAGTCATGCAGGTGTTCCTGAGCGCGAAAACTTGGAATTCAGTGCTTCAGTGGCAAGTGTGTATCGCTCTTCCTACTATGCAAGACCAGCTGTACGCCAATGCAAATCCGTAATGAATACTCTTCTCTATCCTCAATATGATCATGAGCTATCTCCGATCATAGCGATCAACGAATGTAACCCCGTCAAAGGTAATTCAGGATCTTCGTTGCTCAATGATCGTGGTGAAATCGTGGCTCTGGTTCAAGCTGGATATAGTAAGTCCCCAGAGAATGTTTTCAGAAATTTCGTTTCCGTAGTGAGTGAGTACCCTTTGCCCGCGACGAACCTAAGTTGTGTGAATGTTTTGGGGAGCTTGAGTGATGTTGAGCTGCGGAATTGTGAAATTGCGAATCGGCTGATTTCAGAAAAAACTCATGGTGAAAGATTAAATCACTTCATGAGCAAGAAAACTGTCGATGCGGGCGACCGTTTTGATTCGAAATATTTTAAATGGCGCTGGGAATTGCTAGAAGACACTGATCTCAAGCGGCACCTTTTGGCTAGGGTGCCTAAGTGCTTCCGTAGAGGGATAGAGTCATCTTTTCCTGCTCTAGCAACTAAACAAAAGGTCGAGTTTAGGCGGATGGATAGCTACACGGTTCGATTTAACTCTCATATTCAGTATGAGTTGTCGGATCGCAACCACGAAATGGGTTTAAAGCTTTCTTTCGATGCAGCAGTTCTAAAACGCGACAAAAAGGTGGATGTCGAGCTCGAATACACAAAGGGCGGCGCGGAAATGAAGGGCCTAAAATTCAGGGAGAAGATTGCTCCCTGCAAGAGCTGAGTTGCCCATAAGTTGGGCGACTTGGACGCAAAATTTGTAACCGATCTTAGAATGATATGGATGTGTGGTCTAAGTGTTTAAAAACAAAGGTGAACAATCTGGCATTCAGATTGCACCATAAATGGCGACTCGTATAGTTGGGTCGGAATTAGTTGAGGTGATTATGAGTATATATAAGAAATCGTTCAAAAAAATCAAACTTTCTCGTTTAGGCGGATTGTCGGCTGTGACTTTGGCGTTGCTGATCAGTTCTTCTGCAAGTGCAGTAGAGATTGGTGCAGGTGACTCCTGGGTTGTTGAAGGCACGGCGTCTGCCAATATTGTCGGCGGTAATGCTGGATTGTTGAATGACGGTTCAGGAAGTGCAGACGATTATGACGTTTATTTAGATAAACCTGTTGTAAGTATGAGAGTCACAAGCCCTACTGGAAAGGTAGAGTTTTTCGGTGTGTTTAATTTGGACGTGCTTGCACGTAGACACTTGAACATGAACGAAAGTTCTAAAAAAGGACAAGCCTATGATGGTCGAGAAGTAAGACACATCATTGAGAATCTAACGGCCACTGTTCAAGCTCAAGAAAACATGTACGTAACCGGTGGTATTGGAACCGTGGCTTTCTTGCAAACTCAAGGAAACGTAGTTTCTAGAATTTCTGCTCAGGATGAAAACTTTCAATTGAGAGAGAGATTGTTCGCTGAAGTTGCGTATGTGACCGACAATGGAACAACGATTCAAATGTCGATCTTCGATGGAGCTAAACAAAAGGTTTTAGACTCTAAGGATAGTTTTGGATTGGGCGATCTTTATGATCCTCAAAAGTACAAAGCAGACTCAATTAGTGGTGCGATCAAAGTAGATTATGCTTTAAGCACAGACGTTCATTTAACGGCGGGTTATGCCTATGTTCGTAATGCTAATTACGACGGAAATAATGAGCAAATGGTTAGTGTTGGTGTAGATGCTGCTTATGAGCTTGGTGACTGGATGGTTGCTGGTTTGGTTCAATTGGTCCATGTTTTTGGTGACGACAGCCGAACTTCTGTTTTAGGTGAGATTGCTGGTGAAAAAGGCAAGCACACAATCTATGGTCAGGCTGAATACACGGAGCTCAATAAAGGTGGTGATACCACTCGTGGAACTTTGGGTTACAAGTATAAGCTTGTCGATGGTGAAAGCGTTAAAATCAGCCCGTTTGCTGAGCTTTTTGTCGAATCTCGTTCAGATCAAGATGAGGCCAATGTTGGTTTCTTCACAGGTGTGAATATGGAGTTCGGAAAAGAAATCAGCCTCGGTCAGAAAACCGAGTAAGTTTTTGACCCATAATATCAATAATTTAAGGAGGCTTCCATTCTGGAGGCCTCCTTTTTTGTTTGAAATGACTTATACTTTACGGTGATGAACGTCGGTGATGGTGCACAAAAATATCGCAAGGTTTCCATTGAGGAGATGGGGCTGCAAAAGGGAGACAAAAACCCTTTTACGCTTTTTGTTTTTTTACATGCGTCAGACCGCTACCATCCGATTGTAGAAGGTGGCCAGCCACTTTCGGAAGAGCATTGGGCTAACCTCGCCAAGCTTGATACAGCTAACTTGTACATCTCGTCTGTTGATTTTGAGGCGTGGGAAAAGGTT